>JAABUM010000116.1_pt1 | contig 160630 bp, 153 predicted proteins | sample 5559161 | NCBI WGS metagenome assembly JAABUM01 (sample SAMN10711868, study PRJNA513369) | rock metagenome | isolation source: Antarctica rocks | place: Antarctica: Victoria Land, Siegfried Peak nord | reverse complement strand
TGCCTTCCCGCTCGGAAACTCGAAGTCTTCGACAACCTCGATTCTCCTTACAGGACAGGCACTCTCGTCATCTCACACGCCGAACACCCTCGATCAACCCACCACTACACGCGGATCTGGGTCAGAGTTCACCGTCAGCGCCTCGCCCGGTCTGACTGTGCCTGGCGAAACCGAGAACTCGACTTTCTTGTCGAAGCAGACCGGCAAACCGGTTGAACCGGGTAGGCACTTGCCGCCACCCCCGGCGTGCGCGGACACGAAGTGGAGCGTCTGACTCGTCGCGTTGCGCACGGAGTAGCGGATCGGATAGCCGAGGGCCGAGGCTGGACCAGCGGTGGCCAGTGTGACTCCGAATAGGGCGGCCAACAGGACGGCCAGGCGCAGGAGTTGGAGTGGCCGGCGGCTGGCAGAGGCCGGCTCGCGCCGCGCGGTGCGGGCGGGGAAATGGGTGTAAGTCACGGATACCTCCGGATGAGCAAGGGGACGGTGGAGTCGGCGCACTCGCGCGATATTGAAGCGGCAGGTGAGACATCCGGTCGGTGAAATACCCTCATCCGTCAGTTGGCAGATGGCCACTTCGTTCTGGACAGCGTGTCAAGCATGATGAGCACCAAAGGCGGCAGCAATAGGGGTAGCCCGTCTGTATCCGGTAGTGCTGACCCGCTTTGTGCCGAAGGCCCGGGGTGGGACAGCAAGCACATGAGTCGACCGCGGAGCAGGCTGTCACCGATGGGAAGCCCCTTTACGTCAGTCGCTGCTCGTGCTGGGGACGACCGCCGTGTGGCTTTGTCTCGTCCAGGTCGCCGTTTCGGCGAACGACCCTGGCCCTGACGGGCCCTGACGGGTAGATGTCGTCGGTCATTGGTGTGGTCGCCGTGGTCTACCTGCTCGCCGGCCTGGTGGCCTGGTGGTTGCGGCCGTTCAGCCGCATGGGCGTCATCACCGCCGTGGGCGGGTCGCGCTGTTTCCCGGCGGGTGGTTCGCCACGACCAACGCCCCTCTGACAGCGATGGGGGCTGTGGTCTCCGAGTTCCCGTTACCGGTCTGACGTGGTTGCTCCTCGCCTCCCCGCAGCACATGGGAGCAGCGGCTGCGACGACCTCGTCCTGCTCGGATGCCGAAAGGACCTCAGACGTGCCGACGGGTGGTGACGACGCGGAAGCGGTTCGCAACGAAAGCGGCGTCGGTATAAGTCGAATTCGCCGCCGGATTGGCGCCGGTGCCGTGGAAGTCGGAGAAGGCCGACGTCTGGTTGACGAACACCGGGCCGTTGAGGTTCTCCGACAGCGCGACCCCCGCATCAGCGGCGGCGTCCCGCGCGGCCTCCAGCACCTCCTCGGACGCCGACCACACGGCGGCGGTCATCGCTCCGTGCGCCCGCACCGTGTCCACGAACCGCTCGAGCGACTGCTCGGTTGACGACGTCCTGATGAGGAAGGTCACCGGGCCGAAGCACTCCCGCGTGTAGATCTCCTCGCTCTCCCCGTCGAGCGACACGAGACCGGGAGCCCGCACCACCGCGTCGGGGTAGGCCGGGTGCGCCACCTCCCGCGGCGCCAGCACCACCCGTCCGCCACCTCGGCCTGCGAGGTCCTCGATCCCGGCCGCGTTCGACCGCACCTGGTCGTTCACCGTGGCGCCGAGGATCTCCACCGCTCGCGCGTCGTCACCGGTCAGCTGGCCGATGGCCGCCGCCAGCCGGTCACCGAACTCGTCGAACGACAGGTGCCCTTCGTCGGTGTCGATGCCGTCCCCCGGCACGTAGACGTTTTGAGGCGTGGTGCACATCTGCCCCGAGTAGAGCGCCAGGGAGAACGCGAGGTTCCCCAGCGCCCCCCTCAGATCCGACGTCGAGTCGAACACGACGGTGTTGACCCCCGCCTTCTCCGTGAAGACCAGCTTGCCGCGAGCGGCGCCCTCCCGCTCCAGCCACTCCCCGAACCGCGGCCCCCCGGTGTAGTCGATGATCGCGATGTCCGGGTGCTCGGCCAGGGTCTTGGCCAGCCCCTCACCGTCCGCCTCCGCGGCCAGCTGCACGAGGGCAGCCGGAAAGCCGTTCTCCGACAGGATGGTTCGCGCGATCTCCACCGTGATCGCCAGCGGCAGCACCGCCCGTGGATGCGGTTTCACCACAACGGGGTTGCCGGTCACCAAGGACGCGAACAGCCCCGGGTAGGCGTTCCACGTCGGGAACGTGTTGCAGCCGATCACCAGCGCAACCCCCCGCGGCACGACGCGGTAGCGTTTCTCCATCCGGATCGGCGCGTCCTTGGCCGGCTTCTCCCACACCACCGTTTCGGGCACGCGCTCCTGCTCGACGAGCCCGGCGACGACCGCCTCGACCGCGCGGTCCTGCGCATGCGGGCCGCCCGCCTGGAACGCCATGACGAAGGGCTGCCCCGACGTGTGCATGACGGCGTTGGCCATCTCGAACCCGCGCCGGTTGATCGCGTCGACGATCTCCAGGCATACGGCCGCCCGCACCCGCGCACCGGCCTCACGCCACGCCGACACGGCCCCCCGCGCGGCCGACAGGGCCGCCTCGAGGTCGAGGTGAGGGTAGGTCACCCCGAGCCGGGGCCCATAGGGCGAGACCTCCGACCCCACGTCGGTGCCGTCGGACGGCTGGCTGTCGAGGGCGGCATACCGGTGCTGCAGGTGCGCCTCGTATGCCGCGAACCCGTCGGCCGCCGCCGTCTCGCCGTAGACCCGCGGTGAGGGTGACTCGGGGTAGCGGGAGTACCAGCTGCGGGCCGCGAGCGCCGTCCGCGCCTCGTCGAGCGCGTCGGAGTGCTTCTCCAGCAGGGGATGCGTGTGCGTCGCCGTCGTCGTCACCGCACGATGGTAGCCAGGCACTGGGCCCCGGCGCGCTCACCAGGGCACGCGCACGTTGTGCGGGCACACTTCCCCCATGGGTATGAACGGCGTGCGTACGGTGCTCTGGCGCAAGGGCGAGGTGACGGCACGGGACTTCCCCATCGAGGAGGTCTCCGACCACCTCGAGGAAGAGGGTGCCCTGGTCTGGGTCGATGTGTGCGAGCCCGCCCAGCGCGACCTCATAAAGCTCGCCGAGGAGCTGAGCCTCGACCCGCACGCCGTGGAGGACGCCATCGAGGAGGCCAGCCGGCCCAAGGCGACGGCCCACGAGCACCACACCTTCGTCAGCGTCTACGCCACCCGACTCGACCGGCCCCCCGAGTCGGGCATCCCCCAGGACCAGATCCTCAACTCGCGGCTGAGGCTCACCAAGGTGTCGGCGTTCGTGCTGCGGCGCGGGATCATCACGGTGCGCGACAACGACGTCTTCGACATGCGCGAGGTGACCAAGCGCTGGGAGGAGAACAGCAACCTGCTCCAGCTCGGGGGGTCCGCCCTTCTGCACGGCCTGCTCGACGTCATCGTCGACGGCCACTTCGACACTGTGCAGCAGCTCGATGACGCGATCGAGTCACTCGAGGACGGCCTGTTCGCGGAGCAGACGCCGACCCGGACGACGCAGCAACGCACGTTCCGGATCCGCAAGGAGCTCGTCGAGCTGCGTAGGGTGATCACGCCGATGCGGGAGGTGGTCGGCGCGGTGATGCGGCACCGCTCCGAGTGGCACAAGGACGGCAACGACCTGGACGGCTGGTTCGCCGACCTCTATGACCACGCCGTCCGCGCCGCCGAGTGGACCGAGTCGCTGCGCGACATGATCACGTCGATCTTCGAGACGTCGTTGTCGCTGCAGGACGCCCGCCTCAACACGGTGATGAAGAAGCTCACCGCGTGGGCCGCGATCATCGCCGTGCCGACCGCCGTCACCGGGTGGTTCGGGCAGAACGTGCCCTACCCCGGGTTTCAGGAACCTTGGGGCGTGTGGTTCTCCACCGGCGTCATCGTTGCGGCTGCAGTGACGCTCTACCTCACGTTCAAACGCAAGGACTGGCTGTAGCGGGCTCTGCCCGCAACCCCGGTGCGGCAGGATGACCGCATGAGCTCCCCCGGCACGCCCGGTGACGTTGCTGTCATCGGCGCCGGAGCGATGGGGGCGGGCATCGCCCAGGTCGCGGCGCTGGCGGGGCATGCCGTGCACCTCGTCGACACGGACGCTTCTCTTGCCGCCCGCGCTCGCGAAGGAGTGGTCGATCGCCTCGGCGAGCGCGCGGCCAGGGGCCGGATCTCGCAGGGAGAGGCCGAGGTGGCCGGCGCTCGCCTGCGCGTCACCCCCGACCTGCACGCCCTGCCCGAGTGCGCGCTCGTCGTCGAGGCGGTGCGCGAGGACCTCGAGACCAAGCGGTCGGTCTTCGCCGAGCTGGCCCGCCTCCAGCCCCCGACCACCCTGCTCGCCACCAACACCTCGAGCCTCGACATCGACGCGATCGCCGAGGCCGTCCACGACCCCGAGCGGGTCATCGGGCTGCACTTCTTCAACCCGGCCCCGGTCATGCGGCTCGTCGAGGTCGTCCACGGCCGAGAGAGCGCGCCCACCTATGTCGACTTCGCCGTGTCGCTGATGCACCAGTGGGGGAAGACCCCGGTGCGCTGCCGCTCCACCCCCGGGTTCATCGTCAACCGGATCGCCCGGCCGTTCTACGGAGAGGCGCAGCGGATGGCCGAGGAGGGCCTGGCCGACCCCGCCACCATCGACGCCTGCCTGCGTTCGGCCGGCTTCGCCATGGGGCCCTTCGAGCTGACCGACCTCATCGGCCAGGACGTCAACCTCGCCGTCGGCACCAGCGTCTGGGAACAGACCGACCACGACCCCCGGTATGCGCCCACGGACTTCCAGCGCGGGCTCGTGGCCGAGGGTCGGCTCGGTCGCAAGACCGGCCACGGGGTCTACACGTATGCGTCCCCAGGCCAGGCGTCCGACGCGGACGTCGACGAGGCAAAGGTCAGCGAGTTCGTCGGCGGCCCGGTCCGCACCGACCCGGTCGCCCGGACCCTCGCCATGCTCGTCAACGAGGCGCTCGACCTCGTGCACCGCGGGGAGGCCAGCGCCGAGGACGTCGACACCGCCATGGTCCTCGGCACGTCTTACCCCAGAGGTCCGATCGCGTGGGGTCAGGAGCTGGGGCACGACCGGGTGCGGCAGGTCCTCGCCGAGCTCGACGCGGCATACCCGGGTGGCCGCTACCGCCCGAGCGAGGCGTTGGGCGGCGGGTCGTGACCGACTCCCAGGACGGTCACCCCGATCTCACCCACGTGCAGCGGATGTGGGCCGAGGACCGGGCGTCGGCCCATCTGGGGATGGAAGCGACCGTGCTCGATGTGGACCGGGCCGTCGTGCGGATGACGGTCGGGGAGCACATGGTCAACGGCCACGAGCTCGCCCACGGCGGCTACCTCTTCACCCTCGCCGACTCAGCGTTCGCGCTGGCCTGCAACTCCCGCGGGGCCCGCACCGTCGCCGCCGGGGCGGACATCGTCTTCGTCACCTCGGCGCGCCTGGGCGACGTGCTGGTTGCCGAGGCCCGGGTGCGGGCGGCATACGGGCGCAGCGGGATCACCGACGTTACGGTGACCCGGGCGGCCGACGGGGCCGTCATCGCGGAGTTCCGCGGCCGGTCGCGCTCCCTGCCGGACCGGTGATGTCACATCTCGCGGCGCGGGGGTGTCTTCCTGATGACGGGACACCCCCAACCAAGGAGAGCGACATGACCGAGACCGCCCGCATCCCCCTTCGCGACAACGGAAACCTCGTGACCGCGATGAACTGGTACACCAAGCGGGCCTACGGCGCCGTCATGGAGCCGGCGCTGGCCATGGCGCACAACCGCAAGGTGCTCATGGCGAGCATGCGCAACGAGATGCGCGTGCAGAAGTGGGACGCCGCCGACGACGCGCTCAAGGACCTCGCCAGCCTGGCCGCGGCCGGCACCGTGGACTGTTCGTGGTGCATGGACTTCGGCTACTGGGTTTCCCACGGCAAGGGCATCGACCCGGCCAAGCTCGAGGCCGTGCCGTCATGGCGCACCAGCGACCTGTTCAGCGAGGTGGAGCGGCGGGTCATCGAGTACGCCGAGGCGATGTCGACGACGCCACTGACCGTCACCGACGGCATGGTGACCGGGCTGCGCGAGCTGCTCAGCGACGCGGCGATCGTCGAGATCACCGCCATCGTGGCCCTGGAGAACCAGCGAGCCCGGTTCAACACCGCGCTGGGCATGGCCAGCCAGGGGTTCAAGGCGCAGTGCGACCTCCGGCCCGCCCGTGCCTGACGAGCCTCCCCTGCCTCCCGAGGCCCGCACCTCGTCTGAGGCGCTGGCCGTCGGGTTCGAGGCCCTGCGGCCCCAGCTGGTCGGTGCCGCCTACCGCGTCCTCGGCAGCGTCACCGACGCCGAGGACGCGGTGCAGGAGACGTGGCTGCGGTGGGCTGACCTGTCCGATGACCGGCGAGCCGCGGTCCGTGACCCGCGCGCATACCTGATCGCCGCGGCCACCCGGCAGGCCCTGAACCGGGTGCGGCAGCAGCAGAATCGGCGGGAGGACTACGTCGGGCCATGGCTGCCCGAGCCGGTGGCCACCGGGCCTGGGCCGGCCGAGGCGGCGGAGCTGGCCGACTCGGTGTCGATGGCCATGCTCGTGGTCCTCGAGTCGCTGTCACCGCTGGAGCGCGCGGCGTTCGTGCTGCACGACGTCTTCGGGTTGAGCTTCGGCGAGGTGGCCACGACCCTGGACCGGTCGGAGGCCGCGGTGCGGCAGCTGGCCAACCGAGCCCGCGGCCACGTGCAGTCGCGCCGGCCGGAGGTCGTCGACCGGCGGCGGCACGACGCGGTGCTCGAACAGTTCGTCATCTGCCTCTCGACCGGTGACGTCGGGGGGTTCATGGCCCTGCTCGCCCCCGACGTCGTGCTCGTCAGCGACGGCGGCGGCGTCAAGCGGGCCGCGCTGCGACCGATCTACGGCCAGGACAAGGTGGTCCGCTGGCTGTTCGGCGTCATTGCTCGGCAGGACTACTCCAGCGAGGCCCGGGTCGAGTACGCCCGGCTCAACGACGAGACCGCCCTGCTGATGTACGACGGCGACGAGCTCGACAGCGTCGTCTTCCTCACCGTCGAGGCGCTGGGGATCTCCGCCCTGCACCTCGTCCGCAACCCGCAGAAGCTCGGGTATGCCGTCGCCTCCGGGGTAAGGCTCGACTAGCCTTCTCGACGCCTGCAGGGGTCAGACCCGGAGAGGTTCGGCGACGCGCAGGTCCACGGCGGCTGCTTTGAGCCGTCGGCGCAACGGCGGCGGCGGCGCCTCGTCGGTCACGAGCTCGGCGATGGCGTCCCAGCCGCAGAGCAGGACGGGCGCCGATGCGTGGTACTTGCTCGCGTCGACGAGCAGGACGACGCGGTCGGCGATGGACATGAGCGCGAGCTTGGTGGGTCGTTCGTTGTCGGTCGAGACGTAGATGCCCTGCTCGTCAACGGCGGCCGCACCGAGCAACAGCGTCTGGACGCGCAGCCCCGCGACGGCCTCCACCGTGCGCGGACCGACGAAGGCTTGGCTCTCGACCAGCAGCTCGCCGCCGAGACCAACCACCCGGGTGAAGCCGCGGCTCAGCAGCAGCTGCATCACGGGCACTGAATGGGTGACGAGGGTGCCCTTGAACGTGTCGGACAAGGCTTGTGCGGCGGCGTAGGTGGTGGTGCCGGCGTCGACGCAGACCGTCGCCTGGAGGGAGAGGCCGACGGCGACGGCCTCGCCGATCGCTCGTTTGCCTGCGGCGTGCTCCTCGGCCCGGCCGGTGAAGGCCGGCGAGTGCGCGGAGCCGGTCAGCGCGCTGACCCCTCCGTGGACCACTCGCACCTTGCCTTGGTGGGCCAGCTTGCGCAGGTCGCGCCGCACGGTCATGTCGGAGACGCGGAGCCGGCGGGTCAGATCGGTGACGGAGACGAACCCGGAGTCCGAGACCTGTTCCAGGATGCTCCGGCGGCGCTCCGGGGCGCTGTCGTAGCGCAGCAACGCGCCGTCACCCGCCTCGGCCGGCTGGTCCCCCACGGCGCGATCATACGCGCGCAGAAGGTGGCCCAGATCTGTTGACTATCTAACATTTACTGTTAAAGTTCCAACAGTTCCGAGCCGGCACGAAGGAGTGCGACACCGAAATGGCGACGAGGCAGACAGGGTCCGCGGGTCGGGTCGACGCCGTCTTCGTGGGTGTCGCCACCCTCGACGCCATCGCGCTCGTCGACGGGTTTCCCGCACCCGACGACCGGGTCATCGCGTCCCAGGTCGTGTACGCCGGAGGTGGTCCGGCCGCCACCGCCGCCGTCGCCGCATCCCGGCTCGGCGTCCGCTGCGCCTTCGTCGGCACCGTCGGCGACGACGACAACGGCCGGGCCATCCTGGCGGGGCTCGAGACCGAGGGCGTGGACGTCTCCGGCGTCACCGTGTCACCCGGCGAGGCCTCGGCCGCCAGCGTGGTCGTCGTCGATCGCCTCCGCGACAGCCGGGCCATCTGCAACCGACCCGCTCCCCGCATCGACATCTCGGCGGGACTGGCGCTCATCGCGACCACACCGGTCGTCCACGTCGACCATGCCGGCTGGGCGCCGGTCGCGGCCGCCGGGGGGCTCGGGGAAAACCAGCTGCTCTCGGTCGATGCGGGAAACCCCATTCCGGGGTTCACCCCGCGCGGCGTCGGTCTCTACGTCCCGACGGTCGAGGCGCTGCGCCGCACCTACGAGGTGACCGCGCCGGTCGAGGACCTGCTCGCCCTCGCTGTCGCCGACGGATGCGTCGTCGTCGTCGCGACGGACGGTGGCGGGGGCTGCTCGGCCCTGACCGCCACCGGCGAGTCGGCCCATGCACCCGCGCATACCGTGCCCATCCTCAGCACCCTCGGCGCGGGTGACGTCTTCCACGGCGCCCTCGTCGCCGCCGTGGTCAAGGGGCTGGCGCTCGACCGGCAGCTCGCCTTCGCCAACGTCACCGCCGCCCTCTCGTGCCGTGGGCTCGACGGCCGCTCCGGCATCCCGTCTCTCGCCGAGGTCGAAGCAGCCCTGCCCACCACCGCCCACTCACTCCCCACCCCCTCAGAACTCAAGGAGCACCGATGACCGACGTCACCCTGCCCGCCGCCCGCTCCACCGGGCTGGCTCGGGTGGCCCGACCCAGCGGCGCCTTCGCGATGCTCGCTGTGGACCAGCGCGAGGCGATGCGCGCGATGTTCGCCGAGCACCAGGCGGCACCGGTCACCGACCAGCAGCTGACAGACTTCAAGGTGGCGGCGACACGGGTCCTCACCCCGTACGCGTCGGCGGTCCTCGTCGACAAGCAGTTCGCCTTCGACGCGGTGGTCGAGGCGAAGGCCGTTGCTCCCACCTGCGGGCTCATCGCCGCAGCCGACCACTTCATCGAGGGCAACGGCGAGCTCGTCACCGCGGTGGAGATCGACCGCGACGTGGACCCGGCCGCCGTGCGCGACCAGGGCGCCGTCGCCATGAAGCTGCTCGTCATCCACCGCCCGGACGAGGCCGCAGCCATCCGCATCGCGATGGTGGAGGAGTTCGTCCAGCGCTGCCGAGACGCGGGTGTCGTCAGCATCATCGAGCCGGTGGCCAAGGCACCGCGCCGGGGTGGCTCGTGGGATTGGGACGCGTGCGTCGTGGCGGCCGCGAAAGAGCTCGGCTCGCTGGGCGCCGAGCTCTACAAGGCCGAGGTGCCGCTGAAGGGTCAGGGGCCCGTCGACGAGATCCGGCGCCGCTGTGCACAGATCACCGACGCCGTGTCCTCGCCGTGGGTCGTCCTGTCCTCCGGCGTCCCGGCCGACCTCTTTCCCCAGGCCGTGGAGCTCGCCTGCCGGGAGGGCGCCTCCGGTTTCCTCGCCGGTCGGGCCGTGTGGGCTGCTGTCATCGGCAGCGACGACGTCGAGCGGGACCTCCACGAGGTGTCCATCCCCCGGCTCCAGCGGCTCGGCGACCTCGTCGACGAGGTCGTCCAGCAATGACCGAACCCAGGTCGCGCGTCGTCCTCATTCCCACTGCTCGACCCACCTTCGCGGTCGACGTGGCCCGACAGCTGGCCGCGGACGCGCGGGCCCTGCTCGTCGAGCTGGGAGCCGACGTCGTGGGCCCAGCCGACCTCGTCATGACCCCCGAGGACGTCGCGGCGGCGAAGCCCTTCCTCGCCGACGGCGCCGACCTCGTCGTCAACGTGTGCGCCTCCTTCTCCGATGCCACGCCCGCCCTCGAGCTCTACGCCGGGTTGGAGCAGCCCGTCCTGCTGTGGTCGTTCCGCGAGCCGGGCCCGGTCGGTGACCGTCTCTGGCTCAACTCGCTGTGCGGCGCCAACCTCTTCGGCCACGCTCTGGTGGTCCATGCCGGACGGACGCCGAGGCTCCTGCTCGGCAACCCCGACGAACCGCAGACGCGTGACGCCCTCGCCGCTGCGCTCGCCGGCGACCTTCCGCCTCTCGTCACCGCGCCCACGAGCCAGGGACCTCGTGCCGACGCTGCCTCGGTGGTGCCGGCGCTGGACTCGCTACGCGGACGTCGGCTCGGTCTGGTCGGGGATGCGCCGCCGGGGTTCACCCCCAGCCAGTACGACGGCGCACTCCTCACGCGCCTGTTCGGCATCCAGGTCGAGCAGCTGGACGTCGACACGATGTTCGACCGGGTGCGGACGGTGGACGACGTCACCGCCGCGTCGGAGCACGCCTCGGCCCTGGCCGCCCAGCCCTCGCTGCACGCAGTGGACGATGACCAGGCGCTGACCTCCGCACGGATCACCGCGGCGATGCGCGGCTGGAGGGACGACAGCGGGCTCGATGCCATGGCCATCCGGTGCTGGCCGGAGTTCCCGGGCCAGCTCGGCGCCTGCCCGTGCTCGTCGCTGTCCCGCCTGGCCGACGAGAGCACGCCGACCGCGTGCGAGCGCGACGTCTACGGCGCCGTGACCATGCTCCTCATGGAAGCGCTCGGCTCCGGCACGACCTACCTAGTCGACACCGTCGACCTCGACGAGCAGGCCAACATCGTCCGGCTCTGGCACTGTGGCGCGGCCGCGACCGCCCTTGCGGCGGACCCCTCGGAGGCCACGCAGCTCACCCACTGCAACCGCAAGCTCGGCGTCGCCGGCAACTTCCCGCTGCGCACCGGGCCGGTCGTCATGGCCCGCCTCACGGAGGACCCGGCCCGCCCGGGAATGCTGCGACTGCTCCTGGCCGCCGGAGAGTCGATGGCCGAGCCGAACCGGTTCCAGGGCAACACCGCGGCGGTGCGTCTTGATGGTGACGCCCAGCAGTTCGTCAGCGGCCTGGTCACCGGGGGCTTCCCGCACCACACCGTCCTCGCGTGGACCGACGTGCGCCCAGAGCTGCGCGCAGTCGCCGACCACCTGGGCATCACGGTCATCGACTGGTAGCAGAGCAGAAAACCGAGGAGACAACGATGTCCGAGAAGTTCACCACCGACCGCCGCCGCTTCCTTATGGGCCTCGGCGCCCTGGGGGCAGGCAGCGCACTATCGGCCTGCGTGGGGCCGACGATCACCGCCCGCGGTAGCTCCACCGCCGGCAGCGGGTCCGGTGCGAGCGCCACTCTGCTCGAGGCCGTGGACGCCAAGCCGGCCACCGGCACGGTGTCGTTCGCCCACTGGCGGGCGGAGGACAAGGCGGTCTTCGACACCCTCATCGCGAGCTTCGTCAAGGCCAACCCCCAGGCGAAGGTGGTGCAGGACATCTCACCTTCGAACGACTACCAGAGCACCGCGCTGCAAAAGGTGAAGGGCGGCACGATCGGCAACGCCTTTACCGCGTTCCGTGGGGCGCAGTTCGTCAACATGGCCAAGGCCGGCCTGTATGCGGGTCTCGGGGCGCAGCCCTTCGTCGACGGCTACTTCGCTGAGCTGATCAAGGCCGGCCAGGACCCAAGCCGCGCCCAGATGGGCCTGCCCTACCAACTCGTCTTCAACATGCCGATCTACAACGAGGAGGCCTTCGCCAAGGCCGGCGTGACGTCGCTGCCCGAGGACTGGGACGGCTTCCTCGCCCTGTGCGACAAGCTCAAGGGCGCCGGCTTCGTGCCGCTCGCGTGGCCCGGCGGTGAACCGGCGAACTCCGGCCAGCTGATCAACGCGATGGTGATGAACAACATGCCGACCGACACCGCGTTCGCGGACATCGAGGCCGGCACCCGCAAGGCCACGGACGACTGGTTCCTGCACACCCTCAAGCAGTACCAGCAGCTGGCGCCCTTCTTCGAGGCGAACTCCACCGGCACGGCCTCCGAGCCGCTGCAGCAGCTGTTCGCCAGCGGCAAGGCGGCCATGCTGGCCACCGGCTCGTTCCACATCAGCGCGGTCCGCAAGCTGGGTGCGACGTTCCCGATCAACCTCATCGCGCCGATCACCGTCACCAAGGAGAAGGCGAGGTACGAGGGGATCTACAACGCCACCTTCATCCTCGGCGTCAACACTGCAGGCAAGGAGCAGGACTCCGCCCTCAAGTGGGTGCGCTTCCTCTCCGACCCGGCCAACGCCGCGGTCTACGCGAACGGCACCTCCCAGCACCTCACGGTCAAGAACGTCGCCTACACCAATGCCGACCTCAAGCACACGGCGCCCTGGCTGGAGAAGAAGACGCTCCTCGCCCCGCGGTTCCAGTTCAACAACCTCGACATCCGCAACGCCGTCGAGGCCGCCTGCGTCGCGGTGGTCGGGGGCGCCAGCCCCGACCAGGCGGCCCAGCAGGCACAGTCGATCATCGACCAGAAGCGGAAGTGACCCCGTGGCCACCACGTTGACCTCCCCCGACCGGGCCACTGGCCCGGAGACTCCCGGCGCGGCCGCGGGGCCCAAGAGCCGCAACCCGATGGCGGCGCATCCGGCACTGTGGCTGTTCCCCGTCCCGGCGCTCGTCCTCTACATCACCTTCTTCGTCATCCCGACCATCCAGGGCGTCGTCTATGCCGTCACCGACTGGGACGGCTTCAGCCCCACCGCGCAGTTCGTGGGCCTGGACAACTTCGGGACCATCGCGACCTCGGACGACCTGTTCCGCAATGCGCTGAGCAACAACATCAAGTTCATGCTGGTGGTCGTCGTCTTCCAGACGGTCTTCTCGCTCGCCCTCGGCGTCTACCTGACCAAGAACACCAAGGCCTCGGTGGCGTTGCGGTCGCTGTACTTCTTCCCCACCATCCTCTCCAGTGTCTCGGTCGCCTTCATCTGGAAGTTCGTCTACGACCCCAACTTCGGACTCATCAACACCGTGCTCGGAGCGGTCGGGCTCGAGAGGTTCCAGGGCGCGTTCCTCGGCAACGACAACCAAGCGATCTACTGGGTCGCCATCACCCAGGTGTGGTTCCACGTCGGCCAGATGATGATCATCTACGTCGCCGGACTCCAGCAGATCCCGCAAGAGCTCTACGAGTCGGCCGAGATCGACGGCGCCGGCCGTTGGCAGCAGTTCCGCTACGTCACGCTGCCGATGGTCGCCCCCGCCACCGCGATCGTCATGGCCTACACGACCGTCCAGTCGTTCAAGGCCTTCGACCTCATCCTCGGTCTCGGCGGCAACCCGCCCAAGGGGTCGCTCGACATCCTGTCGACGCGGATCTACGCCGGCTTCGCCAACTCCCAGTTCGGCTACGCCGCAGCCGAGTCCCTGATCTTCATGGCTCTCATCGCCGTCATCACGTGGTTGCAACGACGTGCGGTCAAGGCCAGCAGCCCCGAGACCGCATAAGGAGAACATCATGGCCTACCAGCTCACCCGCCGCGTGGTCCTCGGGATCTACGCCGTCCTCGTTGTCGTGCCCCTCATCGTCATCATCTTCGGGAGCCTCAAGACCAGCCAGGACCTGTTCGCCTCACCGTTCGGGCCACCGACCAACCTGCAGCTCGGCAACTACAGCAAGATCGTCGGCGAATCCGGCCTCGGCGTAGCGTTCCGCAACAGCGTCATCGTCACCGGCTGCTCCGTGCCCCTCACGCTCTTCATCGCCAGCCTGGCGTCCTACGGCATCGCCCGCATCCCCGGGTGGAAGAGCGGGCTGCTCCTCGGCTTCATCGTCCTTGGCATGGCGGTCCCGGCACAGGCCAACATGATCCCGCAGTACGTCCAGTTCGCGACCTTCGGCCTCACGGACTCGCTGCTCGGCCTGATCCTCATCAACATCGTCGTAACGCTGCCGATCGCCGTGTTCATCTTGACCGGCTTCCTCAAGACCCTCCCCAAGGAGCTCTTCGAGGCGGCCGCAGTCGACGGGTCCGGGCCCTGGCGCACCTACCGGTCCATCGTCCTTCCCGTCTCCGTCCCGTCCCTGTCGGCGACGGCGATCTTCCTCTTCGTCATCCACTGGAACGACCTGCTCTATCCGCTGCTGTTCATCCAGGACGCGGCCAAGCGCACCATCCCCGTCGCCCTGCTCTCCTTCCAGGGCGAGTTCCTCACCGACTATCCGCTGCTGTTCACCGGCGTCGTGGTGGCCTCCGCGCCGATCGTCATCGCCTACGTGTTCCTCCAGCGCTACTTCGTCGCCGGCATCACCGCCGGCGCCGTGAAGGGCTGACCGTGACCGACACCGCTCTGCTGCTCCGCCGCGTGGGCAACGTCCGATCCGACGGGTCAAGCGCCACTCTCGACATCGACGCGATGCCCGGCGTCCAACTCGGCATGATGCCGGGTTGGCTCACCGGAGAGCCGCTCACCGCCCAGGGTGTGGAGACGCAGATGCCGAACCTCCCCCACCTCACGCTCCCCCCCGCCGACGTGACTCCGTATGCGTTGCGCGTCACCGCTCCCCAGGAGGCCTGCCTGCGGCTGGTGATGGCTCCCGCGGGTCACCCCGCCCTCGAGGATGACGGCACCGGCCTCGGCATCGTCGTGGAGCCCGCGCCGGCTCCCGCCCAGGTCACGGTGGACGAGGACGACGACCGTGTCGTCGTGGCGGCCGGTGGGCTCCGGTTGACCATCGGCCGGGCCCCGTTCACCCTCGTCCTGACCGACTCCACCACCGGCCGCACCGTGCTGCGCACCGCCGACCGGTTGCGTCAGGTCGCCGGGCTGCTCACGGCGCCCTCGGTCGTTGCGGACCCCGGGGCCACCACGCTCAACCTGGAGCTCGGCGCGGACGAGGACATCCTGGGCTTCGGTGAACAGTTCGGCCGGCTGGTCAAGAACGGCCAGCAGCTGAGGCTGCGCAGCGAGGACGCCTGCGGGACGGGCACCGGGATGGCCTACAAACCCGTGCCCGTCTGGCACTCCTCGCGGGGCTACACCGGCTTCGTCAACACCGGCGCCGTCGTGACCGCCGATGTGGGCCACTCCCGCCCCTCGGTGCTGTCCATCGGTGTCGCCGACCCCGTCGTCGACCTCTACGTCATGGCCGGCGCCGATCCCGCGAGCCGACTAACCGCATACACCGCGCTGACCGGACGGCCCGACGTACCGCCGCCCTGGGCGTTCGGCTACTGGATGGGGCGCTGCCGCTACCACTCGAGCGAGGAGATGCTCGAGGTCGGGCGCACGATGCGCGGGCACGAGGTCCCGCTGGACGTCCTGCACCTGGACCCTGACTGGCTGGTCGTCGACCGCCTCAACACCGACTTCATCTGGAACACCAGCCGGTTCGGGGATCGCAAGCAGTTCGTCTCCGACCTCGCCAACCTGGGGATCCGGCTCTCGGTGTGGGAGCTCCCCTACCTCGATCCGGCCTCGCCGATCTTCGAGCATGCCAAGCGCGAGGGCTACCTCGTCCAGCGCACCGACGGGACCCTGGCGGGAATCGTCAAGACGCCTACCCCCGACGGGAGGATGCGGGCGATCGTCGACTTCACCAACCCGGACGCGCGCCGGTGGTGGCAGGAGATGCACCGCCAGTTCTTGGACGACGGCGTGGCCGTGTTCAAGACCGACTTCGGCGAAGCCCTCCCCGACGACGTCGCGCTCTTCGACGGGACGCCCGCGAACCAGGCGCACAACCTCTACCCCTTGCGCTACAACGGCGCCGTCTCGGACGCGATCCGCGAGTTCACCGGGCGGCCACCCTTGGTGTGGGGTCGCAGCGGCTGGGCCGGCTCGCAGCGCTACCCCGGGCAGTGGGGCGGCGACGCCGAGTCGACGGTCGCCGGCATGCAGGCAACGGTGCGCGGCGGACTGTCTTACGCCATGAGCGCTCCGGGCTTCTGGAGCCACGACATCGGCGGCTTCTTCGGTCCTGAGCTCACCCCGGCGCTGTACGTGCGATGGACCCAGCTCGGGGCGCTGTCGCCGCTGATGCGCGCACACGGGCTGCGGCCTCGCGAGCCCTACGCCTTCGACGCCGAGACCTTACGGATCTGTCGAGACTGGGTGCGGTTGCGCTACTCCCTGCTGCCCTACTTGTGGCAGGTCGCGCACGAGTCGAGCGCCAACGGCTGGCCGGTGATGCGCCCGCTGGGTCTGCACTACCCCGACGACCGCATCGCCCGCACCATCGACGACAGCTTCCTCCTCGGCCGCGGCCTACTCGTCGTGCCCGTCTTCGACGATGGCGAGGGCCCGGTCCGCCGGACGTTCTACGTCCCCGAGGGCCGGTGGTACGACCTCGAGGACGGCACGACATATGCCGGCCCCGGCTTCCACACCGTCGACGTCCCCCTAGAGCGGATGCCGCTCCTGGTCCGGCACGGGGCGGTGATCCCTCGGGTCGACGTCGACGCGACCGTGCGCTCCGTCGCGGACGTCCTCGACCTCCCGTGGCGCCTGCACGCCTACGGCGAGGTGGCCCCGTCCACCACCGGCTGGGTCGGCTTCGACGGGCGGCCGTTCCGCAGCGAAGGCAACCTGGTGCGACATGGACACTGACACCGACCGTTGGGCCGACCTCCCCGAGAAGCTGACCGCCTTGACATCCGTGGCGCGTGGGCAAGGGGTCGACACCCTCGTGCTCCGCGACCCGGCCAACCTCACCTGGCTGTTGGGGGGGCGGGTCAACGTGCCGCAGACCCTCGAGGCCGCCTGCCTTGACGTTGTCGTCGACGTCTCGGGACGGCCCCGGATCACCGTGGTGACCAACGCGATCGAGGCACCGAGACTTCGTGACACCGAGCTGGCCGGGCTCGATGCCGGGTGGGACGTCGTGGCCTGGTGGGAGGCCCGCGACCCGCGGCTGCCGCACGGCGCACGGGTCGGGAGCGACAGGCCCACGCCGGACTCGGTCGCGGTCGACCGCGAGCTCGCCCGGCTGCGCCGCCACCTCACCGAGCGACAGCGGGGCCTGCTGCGTGACGTATGCCGCGACTCGACCGCGGCGGCCGGCGCCACGGCCAAAGGGCTGACGCCGACCACGACGGAGTACCAGGCCGCCGGGCTGTTGGCCCGCGAGCTCCTCGACCGCGGGGTCGACCCGATCGTCCTGCTCGTCGGCGGGGAGCGCCGCCTCGACGCCCACCGCCACCCACTCCCCACCCACGCCCCGCTGGGTGGCCGGGGCATGCTCGTCGCCTGTGGCCGGCGCCAGGGCCTGGTCGCGAGCGTCACCCGGATCGTCTCCTTCGCCCCGTTGCGGCCCGAGGAGCGTGACGCCTACGAGCGGCTGCTGCTCGTCGAGCAGGCTTTCCTCGACGCCTCCCGGGTCGGCGCCCGACTCGGTGACATCGTCGCCGCAGGGACCGCCGCCTATCAGGCACACGGCTTCGACCGAGACGAGTGGCACCGCCACCACCAGGGAGGGTTCAGCGGGTTCGAGCCCCGGGAGTTCACCGCGGCGCTGACCAGCGACGAGGCCGTCACGGAAGGGGCGGTGCTCGCGTGGAACCCGAGCGGCGCCGGCTGGAAGGTCGAGGACACCGCCCTCATCGAGGACGGCGGCCCTGACCTCCTGGTGCACGACGACACGTGGCCCACCCTGCAGGTCGGTGGCCGCCTCCGGCCGGACGTCCTCGTCCGTTGACCGCTGAACCGCCATCAGCACCACCAAGACTCGCAAGGAGCACCTCGTGACCATCACCGCCAGCCACCTCGTCGACGGCACCTGGGAGGACGGCGACGGCACGGTCGACGTGACCAACCCGGTCGACGGCAGCGTCGTCGGGCGACTGGCCTGGGGGGATGCCAAGACCGCCGTCCGGGCAGCGGACGCCGCGGAGCGGGCCCTCGACGGCTGGGCCGACCTGCCGCCGCGGCGCCGCGCCGACATCCTCCTCGACGCCGGCCGGCTCATCGCCGAACGCGCCGAGGAGATCGGGGAGGTCCTGGGGCGGGAGGCCGGCAAACGCCGGCCCGAGGCCGTCGGTGAGCTGGCGTACAGCGCCGAGTACTTCCGCTGGTTCGCGGAGCAGGCCCGTCGGCCCCAGGGCGAGGTCCTGGCCCACGAGGCGGCCGACCGCCGGCACCTGACCGTCCGGCGTCCCGTGGGCGTGGTGGCGTCGCTGACGCCGTGGAACTTCCCGTGCTCCATCCAGGCCCGCAAGCTGGCCCCCGCTCTGGCCGCCGGGTGCACCGTGGTCGCCCGGGTGTCGGAGAAGGCGCCCCTGGCCGCAACCGCGATGGTGCGCGCCCTCGTGGATGCCGGCGTACCCGCCGGGGTGGTCAACCTCGTCCATGGTCCGGCGCGGGAGGTCACCCAGACCTTGCTCGACCACGACGCGGTCCGCGCCGTCACCTTCACCGGCTCCACGCCCGTGGGCCGCGAGATCATGGGCGGGGCCGCTCGGCGGGTCGTCCGGCCCCTCCTCGAGCTCGGGGGCGACGCGGCGTTCATCGTCTTCGACGACGCCGACGTCGACGCGGCGGTCGAGGGCGCGATGCTGGCGAAGTTCCGCAACACGGGGCAGTCCTGCATCGCGGCAAACCGGTTCGTCATCCACGAGGACGTCTACGACGAGTTCGTCGCGGCCCTGGTGGCCCGGGTCGACGCCATGACGATCGGCGACGGGCTCGCCGACCCCGTCCCCGACCTCGGCCCGGTCATCGACGCCGCGCGGGTGGACGCCGTGACGGCGCTCGTCGACGAAGCCGTCTCCCTCGGGGCGAGCCGGCTGACGCAGGAGCGGATCCTCCCGCACGGTGGGTCGTTCGTGGCACCGACGCTGCTCGCCGACGTGCCGGACACCGCGGGGATCGCGACGCAGGAGGTCTTCGGCCCGGCCGCCGCGATCTTCCGGTTCCGCGACACCGCCGAGGCGCTCGCCCGAGCCAACGCCACTGAGATGGGCCTTGCCGGCTACCTCTGGTCGCGGGACATCGCGCGCTGTTGGCGCACCGCCGAACACCTCGAGGCCGGAATCGTCGGGGTCAACAACGCCCTTCCGTCGGTCGCCTTCGCACCGATGGGGGGTGTCAAGCAGTCGGGGCTCGGACGCGAGGGCGCTGCCCTGGGGATGGAGGAGTTCGAGGACGTGCGGTATCTCGCCCTGGGCCTCTGAGATGACCCTCCAGCTGGTCGTCCTCCCCCTCGGGGTCCTCGTTGGCGCCCTCACCCAACGGATCACCGGCGTCGGCTTCGCCCTCGTCGCCGCCCCGCTGCTGGTGCTGGTTGGGGGGCCCTTCCAGGGAATCCTCCTGGCCAACCTCCTCGGGAGCATCGTGGCCGCGGTCGTCCTGCTATCCAGCTGGCGCGACGTCGACTGGCGCAAAGCCGTGCTACTCGGCATACCGGCGCTCATCGCGGTCCCGATCGGGGCCTGGGTCGCCCGGACCCTGCCACCAGCGCCCCTCCTGGTGCTCGTCGGCCTGCTCGTCGTCATCGCGCTGACCGCGGTGCTGCTCAGTGAGCGGGCTCGCGTCCTGCGGGGCCCGGGCGGAGCCGTGGCGGCCGGCGCCGCCAGCGGCTTCATGAACGTCACCGCCGGCGTGGGCGGGCCGGCGATCGTCCTCTACGCCGTCAGCACAGCCTGGGAACACCGCCGGTTCCTCGCCACCTTCCAGGCATACACCGTCGTCGTCAGCGTCGCCTCGATGCTGGCCAAGGGTGGCCTGCCGCTGGTGTCGTCCGCCCAGCTCCTGCTGTGCCTGGCTGGCCTCGCCGCCGGCCTGGCCGGGGGTCAGGTGCTCAGCGGGCGGGTCGACCACGAGTCCGCTCGGCGCCTGGCCATCGGTCTCGCTCTGGTCAGCGCCGTCGCCACCGTCCTCAAGGGAGTGCTCACGTGGTGACCCGGCCCGGCCGCCACGGCCCTCGCGCTCGCCAGAGCTAGAGGGCGCCGACGGCTACCTGCGGGCCGACATTCGCGATGCCGCCACCCACGAAGGTTGCGCTCCACCTCGACGACGTCGTCAACCGCCGCACCCGCGGCTGCGTGGGCGACCTACGGCTACCGGCCACCTGACGCGCGGTCCGCCCTCCGTCCGTGGCCGAGCAGGTCAAGGGGCCCGGTCAGGTGTAGTCGCGTACGCCCTCGTCGGTGAGCTCGTCCGGCTCGATGACGAGCGGGTTGAGCACCCGGTGGAGGAACGACTTGGTGCGCGCCTCCTTGGGGTCGCCGATCACCTCGGCGGGCGGGCCCTCCTCGACGATGTAGCCGCCGTCCATGAACACGACGCGATGCGCCACCTCGCGGGCGAAGGCCATCTCGTGGGTGACGATCATCATCGTCATGCCCTCGGCGGCCAGGGACTTCATCACGGCCAGCACCTCGCCGACCAGCTCGGGGTCGAGCGCGGACGTGGGCTCGTCGAACAGCATCAGCTCGGGGTCCATCGCCAGGGACCGGGCGATGGCCACCCGCTGCTGCTGACCACCCGAGAGCTGGGCAGGAAAGTCGTTCTCCTTGTGGCCCATGCCCACCCGCTCCAGGTTGCGGCGGGCCACCTGCTGCGCCTCGGACTTACCACGGCGAAGGACTTTGGTCTGGGCGATGCTGAGGTTCTGCATCACCGTCAGGTGCGGGAAGAGGTTGAAGCTCTGGAACACCATGCCGATCCGCCGGCGGACCCGGTCGAGGTCCACATCCGGATGGGTCATCTCGTCGGCGCCGACGAACACCGTTCCCGACGTCGGGATCTCGAGCATGTCGACGCAGCGCAGCAGGGTCGACTTGCCCGAGCCGGACGGGCCGATGACACAGACCACCTCGCCCGTGCCCACCTCGAGGCTGATGTCCTTGAGCACCTCGTTGGTGCCGAACGACTTCGACAGGTTGCGGATCGAGATGGCGGGCGCATCGTCCACGGTGCGCGGCGTGCGTGTCGGCGTGGTGCGGGGCGTCTGGGTCATGACCACGTCACCGGGCCTTCGCGAAACGCCGCTCGAGCACACGCACGAGGCTCGACAGCGGGAGGGTGATGGCGAGGTAGGCGATGGCCACGACGATGAGGGGCGTGGGGTTGACCTTGCTGTTGAGGAAGTTCTGGCCGTACTTCGTCAGCTCGTACTCCGCGAACGTCACCCCGAGCACGTAGACCAGCGACGAGTCCTTGACGAGCAGGATGATCTCGTTGGTCAGTGGCGGGATGATGATCCGGAAGGCTTGCGGCAGAACGATGTTGGCCATCGTCTTGGCCGGGCTCATGCCGAGGGTCCGGGCGGCCTCGACCTGCCCCTTTGGCACGGCCTGGATGCCGGCACGGATCGTCTCCGCCATGTAGGCGGCGGCGGTCAGCCCTAGCCCGACCATGACCTTGCCGTAGATGTCGCCGGGGAACACGAAGCCGGGGAAGGCGTTCGGGATGCCGTAGGCGACCATGAACAGCACGACGAGGGCGGGCAGTCCCCGGAACAGCTCGACGTAGGCGTTGGCGAACCACCGGTAGGGGCCGATCGACGACAGCTTCATCATGGCGATGAGCAGACCGACGACGAGTCCGAAGACGAACGCCAGCGCCGTGTAGATCAGCGTGTTCTTGATGCCGGTCAGCAGCACCCCCGGCCACATGACCTGGAACAGGTCCCAGCGCAGGAAGGCCTTGCTGAACTGGGGCCAGTCGGTCTTGATCAAGAGGAACAGGACCACGACGATGCCGATGGCGTACTGACCGCCGCGGGTCAGGCGGGCCCGCTGGCGACGGCTCATCCCGGTGGTCGGTGGTGCGGCCGTCTCGGTGGTCATGAGTCGCCCTTTCGCGGACGGCGGCTGGGCGGCCGCGCCCGGGGTGGCGCGACCGGTACGTCGACGCTACTTCGGCGGCGCCTGGCCGATCCACTTGGTGTAGAGCGCGGCGTAGGAGCCGTCGGCCTTGGACGAGGTGATGATGCCGTCGACCACCGTCTTCAGGGCGTCGTTGCCGAGCTTCATGCCGAAGCCGTACTGCTCACCGGTGTCGAACTGAGCCGCCACCTTCGTCGCGCCCTTGTCCTCCTTGATGGCCTCCGACCACACCGGGAGGTCGTTGATCGCGCCGTCGACCTGCCCCGTGGTCAGCGCCTGCGTCTCGGTCGCCAGGTCCTGGAACTCGACGATGTCGAAGCCACCCTCGGCCTTCTTGGAGTTGGCGTAGTCCAGTCCCGTTGTCGATGACTGGGCACCGAGCTTCTTGCCCTTGAGGTCGGCCAGCGTCTTCACACTGGAGTCGGCCTTGACGAGCAGCGCCTGCGTGGCGTCGAAGTAGGGCAGCGAGAAGAGGATGGCCTTCTTGCGCTCGTCAGTGATCGTCATGCCGGCGGCGGCGATGTCGCACTTGCCGGTGGACAGGTCCTGCCCGGACTTGATGCCTTCGAACGGGGTGTCGACGACGGCCTGGGTGGCGCCCAGCTTCTTGGCGACCAAGTCCATCATGTCGACGTCGAAGCCGACCGTCTTGCCGGAGTCGTCGTTGGACTGGAACGGCGCATACGGCAGGTGCGTGCAGACCGTCAGCTTGCCCGCGCTGATGAGGGGGACTCCCGAGCCGCCCGCCGAGGCGGTCGAACCGGAGCCGGCGGCGCCGCCACCCGATCCGGTCGAGGTGCCGGACGAGCCCGAGCTGCAGGCGGTCAGGGCGAACGCCGAGAGGGCGGCGACGGCGACGAGGGGGCGGAGGGCAACACGAGTAGTCACGAGAGAGCGTTCTCCTGGGTCGGGGCCGGCCGGGACGCGGCACTCAAGGCGGCATCATGACACGGAGCGGGGCGCCGACCACACCGGAGCAGGTCCCGACGTCATAACATTGCCCCGTGGTCTCCGGCGACGACACGAGGTTCGACGACCTGCGGACATGGACGGTCGACCGGGTGCGGGCCGGCCAGGTGACCGCCCTGCGCGAGACGGTGCGGGCCGCGTATGCCGCCGTGCCCCACTACCGGGAGGCCTTCGACGCCGCGGGGGTGCACCCGTCGGACGTCCGGACGCTCGAGGACCTCCGGCGAATCCCCTTCACCACCAAGGAGGACCTGCGCCAGGGCTACCCGTTCGGGATGTTCGCCGTGCCGCGGTCCGAGGTGGTGCGCATCCACGCCAGCAGCGGGACGACCGGCCGACCCACCGTCGTCGGCTACACCCGTGGCGACCTGGACATCTGGTCTGAGGTCATGGCGCGCTCGATCCACGCTGCCGGCGGACGGCCCGGAGACCTCCTCCACGTCGCCTACGGCTACGGCCTGTTCACCGGCGGCCTCGGCGCGCACTACGGCGCGGAGCGGCTGGGCTGCACCGTCGTGCCCATCTCCGGCGGGATGACCGAACGGCAGGTGCAGCTGATCCGCGACTTCGAGCCGCGCGTGATCATGGTGACGCCGAGCTACTTCCTCAGCGTGCTCGACGAGATGGAGCGCCAAGGCCTCGACCCGAAGGAGACGTCGCTGCGGGTCGGCATCTTCGGGGCCGAACCGTGGACGGAGGCGATGCGCCGCGAGGTCGAGGAACGCACGCGCATGGACGCCGTCGACATCTACGGGCTGTCGGAGGTGATCGGCCCCGGTGTCGCGCAGGAGGCGGCCGAGACCAAGGACGGCCTGCACGTCTGGGAGGACCACTTCTACCCCGAGGTCGTCGACCCCGTCAGTGGTGAGCCCGTGCCCGACGGGGAGGTCGGGGAGCTGGTGCTCACCAGCCTGACCAAACAGGCCATGCCGGTGCTGCGCTACCGCACCCGCGACCTGACCCGGCTGCTGCCGGGGACGGCATACCCGGCGTTCCGGCGGATCGAGAAGATCACCGGCCGCTCCGACGACATGATGATCGTGCGCGGGGTCAACGTGTTCCCGACGCAGATCGAGGAGATCGTGCTCGCCGAACCGGCGCTGGCGCCCTACTTCCAGTGCGTCCTCACGCGGCCGGACCGGCTGGACGAGCTGACCGTGCTCGTCGAGACCCACGCGGAGATCCCGGAGGCGCACCGGAGCGAGCTCGCCGCCCGGGTCGTCGCGCGCGTCAAGGACCGGGTCGGCACGACGTGCCGGGTCGAGGTCCGTGGCCCCGGGGGCATCGAGCGGTCGGTCGGCAAGGCCCGCCGGGTGGTCGACCAGCGCCGCCCGACGTGATTCCGGCACCACCCCTTCCCGACCGAACTCACGTTGTTGTCGGTTTCGGCGGCTCGTCGGCCGCGAAACCGACAACAACGTGAGTTCGGTCGGTGGTAGGCGCGGCGTGAGCGGAGACGGACGTGAGCGCCAGGCGGTGGCTACACGGTGCAGGCCGGGGCGCCGCCGAACGCGGCCTGGGCGGCCTGGGCGGCCTGGAAGGTGGCCACGTCCTGGGGTCCGGCCGGGCGGGTCGGGCCCCAGGTGTCGGTCTTGACCTTAGTGAGCGTGCGGGCCCCGCTGTCGAGGTCGGTCTGGCCCTGCACGTGGTCGCTCCAGTGTCCCGCGCCGGTCGAGATCGCGTCGAGCAGACCCCTGGCCGTGAACTGCCGGTCAACACAGGCCTGACGGCAACCTGAGCAGCGGTGCCGGCGGCTGACGTGGTCGGCGGCGCACTGGTCGGCTGGGCGGTATTGGTGCCGCTGACGGTGGTGCTGGTCGACGCGGCGGCGGACGAGGTCGAGGCGGGTGAGCTCGTCGTCGAGATCGGGGAGGACGCCGACGAACCCCGCGCACTACCGAAGGCGCGAACCAGGAGGAAGGCCGCCACAGCGATGCCGGCCACGGCCACCGTCGCCAGGACCAAGGGCAGCGCTGACCGCCGCTCCGCACTGTGCCTTCCCACGCTTACCACCTGCCACGCTCACCCTAGCCGCGCGCTAAATCTGGTCAGGATCCGTGCGGGTCATCGTCTCTGCAGGGCGTTGCGGGGCCGGTGCCGACAGGCCGCCCGGGGCCGCGCGGCATACGGTGGCGGTATGCGTGTTCTCGTCAGCGGAGGAGCCGGATACATCGGCTCGCACACCGTCGTCCACCTCCTGGCGGCCGGGCACGACGTCGTCGTCGTCGACAGCTTCGCCAACGCCAACCCGGCGGTGATGGCGCGGCTGGAGGCGTTGACGGGCACAGACATCCCCGTGCACGCCTTCGACCTCACGGACAAGGACAAGACCGAACGGCTGTTCGCGAGCGAGCCGTTCGACGCCGTTATCCACTTCGCCGGTCTTAAGGCGGTCGGGGAGAGCGTGGACCGGCCGCTGGACTACTACGAGAACAACCTCGAGTCGACGTTCTCGCTGCTGCGGGGCATGCGCCGGCACGGCTGCTCGACGCTGGTGTTCAGCTCGTCGGCGACGGTCTACGGCGACCAGGCGCCGCTGCCCTACCAGGAGGACTATGAGCCGCTGCAGGCGACGAACCCCTACGGGCGCACCAAGGTGATGATCGAGCACGTCCTGCGCGACGTCGCCCACATCGACCCGGAGATGCGGATCGCCGTGCTGCGCTACTTCAACCCGGTCGGTGCCCACCCGTCCGGCACCATAGGCGAGGACCCGCAGGGGATCCCGAACAACCTCATGCCGTTCATCGCGCAGGTCGCGGTGGGTCGCCGCGACCGGCTCAGCGTGTTCGGTGACGACTACCCCACGACCGACGGCACCTGCGAGCGTGACTACATCCACGTCGAGGACCTGGCGGCCGGGCACGTTGCTGCACTCAACCGGATCGCCATGTCCGACCAGCCGATCCGCACGTGGAACCTCGGCACGGGTCAGGGCACCTCCGTGCTGGAGATGGTCCACGCGTTCGAGCGCGCGTCCGGTCGGGAGGTCCCCTACGACGTCGTGGCCCGCCGCACCGGCGACCTGCCCGCGTCGTGGGCCGACCCCACCCGCGCCAACTCGGAGCTGGGCTGGCGGGCGGAGAAGTCCATCGACGACATGTGCGTCGACACGTGGCGGTGGCAGAGCCAGAACCCGCGCGGCTACGAGGTCCCCGCCGTTGAGCCCGCCGTCGCCGCAGGCCAGGTCGATGGCTGACCGTGCCCCCGACGGTATGCGGGTCGTCCCCGAAGGGCTGCCCGACTGGACTCCCGTCGACCGCCCCCGGCGGATCACCGTGGTGTGCACCGGCAACATCTGCCGCTCGCCGATGGGTGAGGTCATCCTGCGCGATCTGCTCGCCGACGCCGGGCTCGGCGACGAGGTGGTCGTGGACTCGGCCGGCACGACCCGCTGGGAGCTGGGCAACCGGATGGACCCCCGGGCGCGGGCGGAGATGAAGCGCCGCGGTTACGACGGGTCAGCGCACATCGCCCGCGACTTCGACCCCCGCTGGTTCGGCGGCACCGACCTCGTACTGACCGCCGACGTCGGCCACGCCTCGGTGCTCCGCCGGTGGGCGCGGACCCCGGAGGACGCGGCCAAGGTGCAGCTGATGCGCGCCTTCGACCCGGCGGCGGTGGCCGCGGGCACGCTCGAGGTCGACGACCCCTGGTACGGCGACGAGGACGACTTCGTGCGCTGCTTCACCGAGGTCGAGGCGTCCTGCCGGGGCGTGGCCGCCTGGGTCGTCGACCAGCTGCGGTCGGAGCGTCTGGGAGACTGACCGCATGGCGCGTCGGGTCGATCTCCCCCTGGTCTCGTTCGCGGACGCCGACCCTCCCGTCGCGCTCGGCGCCCTCGACGGCCGCTACCGCTCGGTGGTCGCGCCGTTGGTCGACCACCTGTCCGAGGCGGCCCTCAACCGGATGCGCGTGCACGTCGAGGTGGAGTGGCTGATCCACCTCACCGACCACGGGGTCGTGCCGGGGGTGCGCCAGCTCAGCGCGGACGAGCAGGCCCGGCTGCGTGAGGTCGTCACGGGTTTCGGTCCCGACGAGGTGGCCGAGCTGGGCGTCATCGAGCGCGAGACGGTGCACGACGTCAAGGCGGTCGAGTACTTCCTCAAGCGCCGGCTCGCGCGGATCGCGCCCGACCCGTCGGACCACGGTCTGGGCGAGCTGGTGCACTTCGCGTGCACGTCGGAGGACGTCAACAACCTGTCCTACGCCCTGCTGGTCCGTGGTGCGGTGACGTCCGTCTGGGCGCCTCGCGCACAGAGTGTGGTCGACCAGGTGGCCGACCTGGCGCGTGAGCTGCGCGGCATACCGATGCTGGCGCACACCCACGGGCAGCCGGCGACGCCGACGACGCTCGGCAAGGAGCTCGCCGTGCTCGCGGCGCGGCTGGGCCGACAGCTCGGACGCGTCGGCCGGGCCGAGTACCTGGGCAAGCTCAACGGGGCGACCGGCACGTTCGGGGCGCACCTCGCGGCGGTGCCCGGCGCCGACTGGCCGGGCATCAGCCGGTCGTTCGTCGAGGGACTCGGGCTGACCTGGAACCCCCTCACCACGCAGATCGAGAGCCACGACTGGCAGGCCGAGCTGTATGCCGACGTGGCCCGGTTCGACCGGATCCTGCACAACCTCTGCACCGACGTCTGGACCTACATCTCGATGGGGTACTTCGCGCAGGTGCGGGGCCAAGGCACCGTCGGGTCGTCGACCATGCCGCACAAGGTCAACCCGATCCGCTTCGAGAACGCGGAGGCCAACCTCGAGGTCGCCAACGCGCTGTTCGACGTGCTCGGGTCGACGCTGGTGCAGTCGCGGCTGCAGCGCGACCTCACCGACTCGTCGATGCAGCGGAACATCGGCTCGGCGTTCGGGCATGCGCTGCTGGCGCTCGACAACGTCAGCCGCGGCCTCGCCGGGCTCGACGCCGTGCCCGAAGTCATGGCCGCCGACCTCGACGGCAACTGGGAGGTGCTCGGGGAGGCGGTGCAGTCGGCGATGCGGGCGCTCGCCGCCCAGGGAGTCGAGGGCATGGACAACCCGTACGAACGGCTCAAGGAGCTGACCCGCGGCCGCCGGATCGGCGCCGAGGACCTCCGGGCGTTCGTGGCCGGGCTCGGACTGCCCGACGACGTGGCCGCCCGGCTCAGCGCAATGACGCCGCAGACCTACGTCGGCGCCGCGCCCGAGCTCGTCGACTACCTCGGCTGAGCCCCCGCCACGGGAGGCCCCCAACCCGACCGGACTCACGTCGTTGTCGGTTTTGCGCCGTCCGGACCGCCCGAACCGACAATCTCGTGAGTCTGGTGGGTAGGGAAGGCGGCCCGGGGATACCGTCGCGGCATGCCCGCACGCAAGGCCCGGCCCGCCGACATCGAGGAGCTGGCGACCGCCCTTCCCGAGGTCGAGAAGTCCGTCGCCTGGGGTGACCTGCCGGCCTACAAGGTGCGCGGCAAGAGCTTCGTCATCTACCGCGGCCCCCGCAAGGACGCGCTCGACGAGGCCACCGGTGAGCGGCTGCTGGACGTCCTGATGTTCTCGGTGCCCGGCCCGGAGGACAAGGAGGCGCTGCTCTCCGGCGGGCCGCCGTGGTTCACGACGTCGCACTTCGACGGCTACAACGCAGTGCTGGTGCGCGAGTCCCACCTGGGGCAGCTGACCCGCACAGAGCTGGCTGAGGTCATTGAGGACGCCTGGCTGGCCAAGGCGCCGAAGCGCCTGGCAAAAGAATGGCTCGAGCGGGACGGCGCCTCGGTCAGGCGGTGACACCGGCCGGTGAACGTCAGACGGTGACCCGGCCCTCGGGCGTCTCGAAGGTCACGGAGAGCAGGCCCGGGGTGCCGCGCGGGGCGACGAAGGTGAAGTCGATGACCGAGGAGGTCTCGTCGGCCGGCAGGCCGAGCCACTCCTTGACCCGCTCCGGGTCACCGGCGATCTCCAGCTGTTCGATGGTCACGCCCGTGGTCGCCCCGACACTCGGGTGGACGCGGTAGTCCTCCCATTGCACGTAGTAGGGCAGCTGCGGGTCGGATATCAGGCCCTTGACGCCGAGCTGCCGCCACCGCAGCTCCACCCCGTCGGGGCGGTGCCGGTTGCCCTCGACCGACGGCCGGCCGAGACGCGCCTCGACGGGCGAGATGTCCTCGACGCTGACGCACCAGCCGAGCCAGCCGCCACCGGCCTCGGAACGGGCCTTGACCGCCTGGCCGAAGGGGGCCTTGTCGGAGGCCGGGTGGTCGAGACACTCCACGACCTCGAGGTAACGGCCGTCAGCCAGCGGCAGGATGACGTTGCGGGTGCCGAAGCGAGGGTGGACGCCGCCGTCGACGGGCTCGACGCCGATGAGCTTCGACAACCGGGCCGCGGTGGCGTGCAGTCCGTCGTGCTCCGCCGTGTAGGAGACGTGGTCCACGCGCATACAGACCATCGTGGCACACGCGGAACGACCCCTCGGACCACCCCTTCGTCACCGTCCTGAGTGGCTGCGCTGCCGTAAGGCCTCGTAGACGACCACCGCCGCAGAGGCAGCAACGTTGAGCGAGTTGACCCTTCCCAGCATGGGAATGCGCACCTGGTATGCCGCGGCGGCGAGAAGCGCGTCGTCGGCTCCGTGCTTCTCGGCGCCGACCGCGACGGCGACGGCGCCGCTCAGGTCGACGTCGGTGTAGAGCCGGTCGGTGTCGGGCGTGGTGACGACGAGGGCGATACTGTGGCGGGCGAGCCAGGCCAGCGTCTCCGCCGTGGTGGCCGCACTCACGGGGACCGAGAACACCGTCCCCTTGCTCGCGCGGACGACGTTGGGGTTGCCCCAGTCGGTCACGGGGTCGGCGGCCACGACGGCGGCGGCGCCGACGGCCTCGGCGGTGCGCAGCATGGCGCCGAGGTTGCCGGGCTTCTCAACGCCCTGGCTGACGAGCACGAGGGCGCCGGGGCCGGGGTCGACGGTCGCGAGGGCGCGGCCGACGGCGGGGACGACGGCGATGAGCCCGTCGGGGCTCTCGCGGTAGGCCACCTTCTCGAACGCGGCCCGGCTGAGCTGGATGACCTCGGCGCCCAGCTGGCGGGCGTGTCCGACGACGTCGTCCTGCTGACCGATGTCCTGCCGGCCGGCCCGGCCCGCCGGGCTGTAGAGCTCGGGGCAGACGAACAGGGTATGCGGGCGGACGCCGCCGGCCAGGGCGAGGGCGAGCTCCTCGTGGCCTTCGACGACGGTCGTCCGCGTCTCGTCGCGGGTACGCCTGCGGCGCAGCGACGTCAGCGCCTTGAGGCGGGGGTTCGTCGTGGAGGTGACGATGAGGTCGGCCATGGTGGGTCCAGGGTGCTCAGAGCAACGAGTGGAGGACCTGGGCCAGGCCGTCGTCCTCGACCGTGCCGGTGACCTCGTCGGCGGCGGCCTTGACCTCGTCCGGGGCCTGGCCCATCGCCACGCCGCGGGCCGCCCACTCCAGCATCTCGATGTCGTTGCGCTGGTCGCCGATCGCCACGGTGTCGGCGGGCTCGACGTGGAGCCGGCGGCGGACCAGCTCGAGGGCGGACCCCTTCGAGACCCCCTCGGGGTTGATGTCCAGCCAGGCGGTCCACCCCACGGCATACGAGACGCCGTGCAGGCCGACCCGCTCGACCTGCTCGATGAACTCCTCCGACGAGGCTTCCGGGCGACGCAGGGTGACCCGGGTGGCCGGCCGGGACAGCAGCTCCTCCCAGTCGGCGACCACCTGGTCGCCGCCGAGCTCGCCTTCCGGGAAGGGCCGGCTCACCTTGAACCCGACACCGAGGTCCTCGACGGCGACGAGGGCCTCGGGAATCGCCTCCCGCAGCATCGTCAGCACGGGTCGAGGGTCGAAGGTGACGGTGTCCACGACGGTGTAGCCCATGGGCTCGGCCGGGTCGAGGACCAGAGTGACCGCACCGTTGGAGCAGACGACGTATCCCGCCTTCAACCCCAGCATCTCGATGACCGGCATCGTCGCGACGATGGAGCGGCCAGTCGCGATGACGAGATGGTGCCCGGCGTCGACGACCGCGGTGACCGCCCGGCCCACCTCATCCGAGAGGGCGCCGACGTGGTTGATGGTGGTGCCGTCGATGTCGATGGCGACGAGGCGTGCGGGGCCGGAGGTGGTGTCGATGCTCATGGTCGTCACCACCCTAGGCGGGCACGCCCGTCGGCTCTCATCGCCTCCCGCCCGCCGAGCCGCCGACCGGTATGCGTGATCGAGCGGCGGCAGAGGCTCGGCCTCAGCCGGCGGGAGCGGCGCGCGTGGATCGCACGGGCGTCCGCGGGACCCGGCTCGCCGCGGCGACCGGGACGAGGTTGAGGGCGAGCAGGATCATGGCGGGCGAGACGGTGCCGTGCACCTGGGCCAGGGTGGCGATGCCCGCTGCGAGGAGGGCCGACGCGACGCCGATGACCAGCCGCGCGAAGGCGGGCAGGGCGGGCGCTGCACACCGGAACGCCAAGGGCCGGGGCGGCGGGGACTCCTCAGCCGGCATGCTCGATCCGCTCAGGCGGGGGTGAGCACGTCGAGACCGAGGTAGGGGCGCAGGGCCTCGGGGACGACGACGGCGCCGTCGGCCTGCTGGTGGTTCTCGAGGATGGCCACGAGCCAGCGGGTCGTGGCCAGGGTGCCGTTAAGGGTGGCGACGGCACGCGTGCCCCCACCATTGGGGTCGCGCTCGCGGACGCCGAGCCGGCGGGCCTGGTATGTCGTGCAGTTCGACGTCGAGGTGAGCTCGCGGTAGCGGCCCTGGGTGGGGATCCAGGCCTCGCAGTCGAACTTGCGTGCCGCGGAGCGGCCGAGGTCGCCGGCCGCAGTGTCGATGATGCGGTAGGGCACCTCGATCGCGGCCAGGATGTCGCGCTCCCACTGGAGCAGGCGCCCGTGCTCGGCCTCCGCGTCCTCGACGCGGCAGTAGGAGAACATCTCGATCTTCTGGAACTGGTGGACGCGGATGATGCCGCGGGTGTCCTTGCCGTGCGACCCGGCCTCGCGGCGGTAGCAGGTCGACCACCCGGCATATCGCTTGGGACCCGTTGACAGGTCGATGATCTCGTCGGCGTGGTAACCCGCAAGGGCAACCTCTGAGGTGCCGGTGAGGTAGAGATCATCGGAGGGCAGGTGGTAGACGTCGTCGTGCGCGTCGAGGTAACCGGTGCCGTCCATGATCTCGGGCCGCACCAGGGTCGGGGTGATCATCGGGGTGAAGCCCGCCTCGACCGCTCGAGCGATGCCGAGGTTGAGCAGCGCGAGCTCGAGCCGGGCACCGACCCCCTTGAGAAAGTAGAACCGCGCTCCCGAGACCTTCGCGCCGCGATCCATGTCGATGGCGTCCAGCCGCTCCCCGAGCACCAGGTGGTCGAGGGGGGTGAAGCCCTCGGCGGCGAAGTCCCTTGGCGCACCAACGGTTTCGAGCACGACATAGTCGTCCTCCCCTCCCGTGGGCACGCCGTCGATGATGACGTTGCCGACCCGGCGCAGCAGCGTGTCGAGCTCGGTGGCGCGGACGTCGGCCTCGGCCTCGAGCTCCTTGACTCGGGTGGAGGTTGCTTTGACCTGGGCCAGCAGCGCGGTCTTGTCGTCGCCCTTGGCCGCCGCGACGCGCTTGCCGAACGTCTTCTGCTCGGCGCGCAGCTGCTCGAACTGGCCGAGGGACGACCGCCGGGCCTCGTCGGCGACCAGGACCGCGTCGACGATCCGCGAGTCCTCTCCGCGGGCCTTCTGCGAGGCTCGGACGACGTCCGGTGTCTCGCGCACGAGCTTGATGTCGATCACCCGCCCAGCGTATCGGCGCGGGTGAAGCCTGCTTCCGCGCGGCATACGCTCGGTCTCGTGAGCGACCAGCCGACCCCGCCCGGGCTGCCACCGCTGTTCGCCGAGGAGCACGTCTGCGTCGGGTGCGGCGTCGCCTACGGCGAGCTCCCCGTCCCGTCGGCTGTGGCGCTCGTGGCCGGGGTCGTCGTCGAGCTTGGTGCGCTGCTGCCGGACGTGCCGGTCGACGTGCTCCGTCGCCGGTTGCACGCTGGGGAGTGGTCGGCGCTGGAGTATGCCGGTCACATCCGCGACGTGCTCTTCACGTTCGCCGTCCGCATCCACCGCGGCATCGTCGAGGACCGGCCCGCCCTCGACCCGATGTATGCCGACTGGCGGGCCGAGCGGTTCGGCTACAACACCGCGAATGTCGCGGAGGTGGTCAGCGGGTTGCGTTCTGCCGCCGACGGGTTCGTCGCCGAGGTGCGCGCCGTGCCTGAGGACGCGTGGGGCCGGTTGGTCACCCGCCGGGCCAGCGAGCCGCGGACGGTGCGGTGGCTGGTCCGGCAGGCGGCCCACGAGGCGATCCACCACCGCGCCGACATCCGCCGGCTGGTGGGGTGAGGTCAGGCGGTCATTCCCTGAGCCAGGTTGGCCAGGTCGGCTAGGTCGGCCATGTCTTGGTCGGAGAGGGTCAGGTCGCCGGCGGCCATGTTCTCCTCGAGGTGAGCAACCGACGACGTGCCGGGGATGAGGAGCACGTTGTCGCCCTGCGCCAGCACCCACGCCAGGCCGACCCGGCTGGCGGGGACCCCGTGACGGGCCGCAACGGCCTGGACGTCCGGCTGGTCGGTGACCTTCGGCATACCGGGAAAGGCGGAGCCGAGCGGGAAGTAGGGCACGTAGGCGACTCCGGCCGCACGACACTCGGCGAGAACCTCGCGGTCCTCCTGGTCGACCAGGCTGAAGGCATTCTGCACGCACACGATGTCGGCCGCGTCGATCGCAGTGACGACCTGCTCGGCCGAGACCGTCGAGATGCCGACGCCCGCGATCTTGCCCTCCTCGCGCAGGGCCACCATCTCGGCCAGCTGGTCCTCGAACGGGACTCCCGAACCGTCACCGGGGTGCTCGTCCATGCGGCGCAGGTTGACGGCGGTCAGCTGCTCGGTGCCCAGGACGCGCAGGTTCTCCTCGACGTCGGCGCGCAGGTCGGCCGGGCTCTGGGCCATGATCCAGCCGCCCTTCGCGTCGCGGCGCGCTCCGACCTTGGAGACGATGGCCAGGTCGTCGGGGTAGGGGTGCAAGGCCTCACGGATCAGCTCGTTGGAGACCCCTGGCCCGTAGAACTGGGCGGTGTCGATGTGGTTGACGCCGAGCTCGACGGCCCGGCGCAGCACCCGCAGGGCTTCGTCGTGGTCGCGCGGCGGTCCCATGACGCCGGGTCCGGGGAGCTGCATGGCGCCGTAGCCGATCCGGCGGACGGTGCGGTTGGCGAGGAGGAAGGTGTCGCTCATCCCTCCACGCTAAGCCGCGCCCGGCATCAGCGGCACAGCGGCTCAAGGCCGTCCACGACGGATGTGCGCTTCGCGCATGGCTATCCATCGTCGCGGCGCGGATCGGTGCGCGGCGTGCGGATCGGTGCGCGGAAAGCAGGACATCGTCAGCCGCGGACGTCCCATAAGTGGTGGAAGAGGTCGTGGAGGGCGTACTGGCCGAGGGTCTCCACCGTGAACGTCGACCCGTGCTGCGTTGGCCGGTGCGGGCCCATTCGTCGTGGCCCACCCGGCTGTAGGCGGTGGCCAGCTCCTCGCCCGCCTCCGCCAGCTCGGCGCTCACGGTGGCCGGGTCTTGCCGGTCGTAGCGCTCAGCCAGAGCGGTGGCGTCCTGGTCCCAGTTGGTGAACACCGGGTCGTCCTGGTCGAGCATCAGCTGCACCCGGGTGGTGAAGATCCGGCAGACGTCGCGCACGTGAGCGCCGTACTCGAGCGCGGACCACGTCGTCGGCCCCGGGCGTACGCCTGCATCGTGCCGGGCGAGCACGTCGGGCCAGCGCGACACGGCGTCGCGCACGAGGGCCGGGATCGCGACCGGCTCGGCCGCAGCCGCATCGAAGCCGCACTCCGGGCAGGCCCGTAGGAGCGTCCAGGTCCAGTCCTTGTCGTCGGGCTCGGGTGGCTGGGGGTCGGTGCTGGTCACCTGGCGAACCTATCCGGCCGGCACCCGCTAGCGTCTGGCTGTGTTCGAGAGCCCGGCCGTGTGGGTGGTCGTGGCCGTGGTCGTCCTGGCCCTGGTCGCCGCCGTCGTCCTGCTGCGCCGCGACGACGTCATGGAGGTCACCGGGATCGCCCAGCGGCGGCGGCGCCCACACCGCGACGACTTCCGACCCGAGGGTGTCGAGGGCGTCGCCGTGCCGCCCAAGCGCGCAGGGGTCATCGTCAACCCGACGAAGTATGCCGACGTGCAGGTCGTGCGCGACCAGGTCACCACGTCGTGTGCCGCGCAGGGGTGGGGGGAGCCGCTCTGGTACGAGACGACGGTGGCCGATCCCGGGACCGGCCAAGCGCGACGGGCGGTCGCCGACGGTGCCGCCGTCGTCTGCGCGCTCGGCGGGGACGGCACGGTCCGGGCCGTGGCCTCGGCCCTGGTCGGCACGCAGACGCCGCTCGGCCTGCTGCCCGGTGGCACGGGCAACCTCCTCGCCCGCAACCTCGAGCTGCCCGTCGACTCACTCGACAAGGCCCTCGTCGTCGCCCTGACCGGTCAGAACGCCCGGATCGACGTCGGCCGGCTGGAGGTCGACCCCTCGGGTCAGCATGCCGTGCCCGACGAGCACTTCTTCTTCGTCATGGCCGGCATCGGGTTCGACGCGGAGATCATGGCGGGAGCCGGCGAGCGCCTGAAGTCCCGGGTCGGCTACGGCGCCTACGTGGTGTCGGGGCTGCAGAACTTCCTGGGCCCGCAGTTCCGGGCCCGGATCAGCGTCGACGGGCAGACCGAGGTCGCCCGGCGCACCCGCACGGTCGTCGTCGGCAACGCCGGACGGCTGTTCGGCGGGGTGGTGCTCCTGCCGGGGGCCCGACTCGACGACGGGCTGCTCGACACGGTGGTGCTGTCGCCGCGGGGGATCGTGGGCTGGTCGGCGGTTGCCGGTCACGTCCTCACCCGTCAGCGGCGCGGCCACGGCCTGATCGACCGGCATACCGGTCACGAGATCCGGATCACGACCGACGGGCCGCAGGAGGTCCAGCTCGACGGCGACCCGATCGGCCGAGCGCGCTCGATGACCGCCCGGATCGAGCCGTTGGCCCTCGTCGTCCGGGTCGCGGTGGGCCAACCGGCCAGCCCAGCCAGCCCTACCAGCCCGGCCGGCCTTACCAGCCCGGCCGGCGCGGCCGGTCAGGCGAAGAGCGCCTCGCCCCAGTAGCCGCCGTCGGAGAGTCCGGGCGGGCAGGCGAAGATCGCCGATCCGTTGTGCTCGATGTACTCGTTGAGGCGGTCCTTCTCAGCCAGCACCCGCTGCATGGCGACGAACTGGGTCTGGGGGTTGCGGACGAACGCGATGAAGAACAGCCCCGCGTCGAGGTGTCCGACACCGTCGGTGCCGTCGGTGAAGTTGTATCCGCGCCGCAGCATTCGCACGCCGTGCATCGGCCCTGAGGGGTTCTCGGCGGCGGCGAGGGCCACGTGCGAGGTGACGGGGATGGCCGGGGCACCGTCGGCCCCCTTGGCGGCGAAGTCAGGGGTGTCGAACTCCTTGTCGCGCCCCAGCGGCGCGCCGGCCAGCTTGGTGCGCCCGATGGTCTGCTCCTGGTCCTGCAGGTTGGAGCGGTCCCACACCTCGATGTGCATCCGGATGCGTCGGGCGACGAGGTAGGTGCCGCCGGCCATCCAAGTCGACCGCCCGGTGACGTCACCCGGGGCGACCCACACATGGTCGTCGACCGCCGCTGTCTCCTCCGCCTTGAGGTTGGCCGTGCCGTCCTTGAACCCGAACATGTTTCGCGGTGTGACCTGCGTCGTGCTCGTTGAGGAGGTGCGACCGAAGCCCAGCTGTGACCAGCGCACCGACACGACACCGAACCCCAGGCGGATGAGGTTGCGCACGGCGTGCACGGCGACCTGCGGGTCGTTGGCGCAGGCCTGGATGCAGAGGTCACCCCCGGACCGCTTGGGGTCGAGCTGGTCTCCCCGAAACGCCGGAAGCTCTTGCAGCGCATCGGGTTTCCGGTCGGCCAGCCCGAACCGGCCGTCGAACAGCGACGGCCCGAAGCCGATCGTCAGCGTGAGCCCTGACGCGGGCAGCCCGTAGGCCTCGCCGGTGTCCGTCGGCACCCCGTAGGGCCCGCCGCCCGCCACACCGCCAGGGGTCGCCTCCGCGCCGGCGGTCATGCGTTGGGCCGCGCGCGTCCACCGCTTCAGCAGGTCGACGAGGACGGCGCGGTCGGTCGTGACGATGTCGAGAGCCACGAAATGCATCCGGTCCTGGGCGGGCGTGACGATGCCGGCCTGGTGCGGGCCGAGGAAGTCGACTGCTGCGTCGGGTCCCGCGACGGTCGCCGCCGTGTTCTGGAGGGACGCGCCGCCGGCTACCGGCTGCGCAGCCGCCCGGCTCGCGGCATACCCGCTGCCGACCCCGACCGCAGCACCGGCCAGCGCCGCGCCGGCCGAGGCGCCGAGGAGCCGACGCCGGCTCAACCCGGCGCTGTCGCGCGACGGTCCGGCAGGCGGGTGCAGGTCGGACTCGGCCGTCACGGCTGCTCGACGACCCCGGGCACCTGCGCGACCTGCTCGGAGAACGCGTCGAGGGCCACTGACAGCGTCTTGACCTGCTCGGGGGTGAGCGCGGTGTAGGTGACGAAGGCGCCGGTTGCGTCACGGTGGGTGGTCAGCGCGGTCCACAGGGCCTGGTAGGTCGAGTCGAGCGTCGTCTGGAGGGCCGGTTTGCGCGCCTGGATCACCGGCTTGAGGGCCTCGAGGGCCGCGGCGGACCCCTCGACGTTGCCCTGGAAGTCCCAGAGGTCGGTGTGCGAGTAGCGCTCCTCCTCACCGGTCACCTTGCCGGTCGCCACCTCGTCGAGCAGCGCCTTGGCCCCGGAGGCGAGCGACAGCCCGGTGAGCTGCACCTTCCTGGCCTCGGCCGCGACGGTCGTCACGTCGGCGAGAAGCTGGTCCGCGATGGCGGCGCTGTCGGCCTTGAGCCCGTCGACCCAGAGGTCCTTCTCGAGCCGGTGGTAGCCGGTGAAGGCCATGCCCTCCGAGGTGACGTCCTCGCGCCCGTCGATCTTTGGGTCGAGGTCTCCGAACGACGCGGCCACGGGTTCGATGCGCTCCCAGGGCAGGCGAGCCTGGGGGTAGAGGGCCTTGGCCGCGGCCACGTTGCCGGCCTTGACGGCGGCGACGAACTCGGTGGTCTTGGCGACGAGGGCGTCGGCCTGGGTGCCGACGTAGGGCGTGTAGGCGGCGATGGCCGCGGCGACCTTCTCGTCGGTCTTGCCGGGGGCGGCGGTGCCGGTGACGGTGAAGGGCGCCCGGATGCCCTCGCCGACCATCCCCGGCTTGCAGGCCGTGGTCAGCGTGCCGGGTTCGGTCACCTCGACCTTGAGCTCGCGGCTGAGGCCGGGGGTGACGTTCTCGACCTCGGCGACGATGCGGTCGCCCGCGGCGTAGATGTAGAACTCGTTGACCTTGGTGCCCTGGTTCGTGATCCGGAAGGTCACCGTGCCGGCGCCCGCCGTGGTGGCACTAAGGGTGCACTCGGTGTCGGTGGCGGTGACCGTGATGGGGCCGGCGGGGGCCCCCGAGCTCCCGCCGGCCGCGCCGCTGGTCGCCGCGGCCCCAGCTCCCCCTGACGCGGTGCTGCATGCGCCCAGGGCGAGCAGGGCGAGGGCGGACAGGCCGGCCACGGCCGAGCGGCCGTGAGTCGGTCGGTAGGAGGGCATGACGAGATCTCCGAGCGTTCTGAGGGTGGTGAGGCCGGGTCGGTATGCGGCTCAGGCGGAGGTCGTCGCGCGCGACGGCGCGGACGACGGCGCCGGGGTGGGCGGCGCCTGGCCCGACTTGACCGGGCGCAGGAACAGGGTCAGCACCGTGCCGACATAGAGGACCCAGGCGACGGCCTGGAGCCAGGTGGTCTGGGGGCTGAAGTTGAAGATGCCCTTGAGCAGCGCGCCATACCAGGAGTCGGCGGGGATGGTGCGGCTGACGTCGAAGGCGAGGTTGGTCAGACCCGGCAGGACGCCCGCCTCCTGGAGGTCGTGCAGGCCGTAGGCGAGGATGCCGCCGGCGACGACGATGAGCAGGATCCCGGTGTAGCGGAAGAACTTTGCGAGGTTGATCTTCACGGCGCCCCGGTAGATCGCCAGGCCGAGCAGGACCGCGGCACCGAGCCCGACAACCCAGCCGACGAGCGGCTGGGCGTTGCCCTGGCCCGCGGCCTGCGTCGTCGCATAGAAGAAGATGGCCGTCTCGAGGCCCTCACGGCCGACGCCGAGGAAGCCGACGAGGGCGACCGCGAGCGGACCGATGTCGAGGGCCTTGTCGAGCCGGCCCTTCAGCTCGCCGGAGATCGTCCGGGCGGCGGTGCGCATCCAGAAGACCATGGCCGTGACGAAGCCGACGGCGAGGATGGAGGCGCCGCCGCCGATGAGCTCCTGCTGCTCGAAGGACAGCTGCTGCGTGCCGAAGGTCAGCACCGCGCCCAACGCCACTGACAACACGATGGCGACGGCGACGCCGGTCCAGACGTAGCGCAGCGCCCACCGACGGTCGGTCTTGACGAGGAAGGCGGCGAGGATCACGACGACGAGCGCGGCCTCGAGGCCTTCACGAAGCCCGATGAGGGCGTTGCTCACGAGCACGGCTACTCCAGGTCGGTGTCGACGGGTCGGTCGGCCACCCGGCATGGGGCGGCGCCTTCATCACAACACAGGTAAGCCTCACCTAACAAGTCCTGGTTCGGTTCCGGTGAGGTCTCGTGCTCCAGCGCAGCTCCGGGTGCTCAGTCGAGCAGCCCGTCCAACCACATGCGGGCGGCGGCGAACTCGGCGTCGGTCGTCCCCACCAGCGGGAGCACCCGTTTGCGGTCGGCGCGGGGGTAGGAGCCGAGGTAGCGCACCTGCTGGCAGACCCGCTTCAGCCCCATGAGGGTCTCGGCCACCCGGGCGTCGGCGACGTGGCCCTCGATGTCGATGGAGAAGCAGTAGGACCCCATCGCCTCCCCCGTCGGTCGCGACTCGAGCCGGGTGAGGTTGACACCGCGCGCCGCGAACTGCTCGAGCAGCTCGAGGAGCCCGCCGGGGTGGTCCTCGCGCTGGTAGAGCACGAGGGTGGTCTTGTCGGAGCCCGTCGGCGCCGGCGTATGCCCCGGCCGGCTGACGAGCGCGAACCGGGTCACCGCGGTCGTGGAGTCTCCGACGTCGTGAGCCAGCACCTCCAGGCCGTGGATCTCGGCGGCCACGGGGGCGCATACCGCTGCCTGGTAGGCGACCGCCTCGGCCGCCGTCGGTGCGACGGGGTCGAGGTCGGCCGCCGCCGCAGCGGTCGACAGGGTCGAGACGTAGGCCGCGGCGGGCAGGTTGGCGTGCATCCACGACCGCACCTGCGCCCACCCGTGCGGGTGCGTTCCGACGGCCCGGACGTCGACGAGCCGGGTGCCGGGCCGCACAGCGACGACGAAGGTCACCGGCACGAGGACCTCGGCGGTGATGACGACGTCGGAGCCGACCGACAGGGCGTCGAGGGTGGCGCTGACGCCGCCCTCCACCGAGTTCTCGATCGGCACCATGGCCCCGTCGAGCGCACCGGCCCGCACGGCGTCGAGAGCGGCGGCGACCGAGTCGCAGGGCAACCCTTCGGCGCCCTCCGCGCCCGGCCATGCGGCGAGCGCCATCTGGCAGAAGGTGCCGGCCGGGCCCAGGAAGCCGTAGCGGAGGGTGTTGCTGTGGTCGGTCATCCCCGCCCCGTCGTCGCGGTCCGGCCGGGCCTGGCGACCCTCAGGGCCTTCTGCTCCTCGGGCGTGATGGTGATCTCGCTGGACCCTCCCACGATGCCCCTTGCGTAGGTGCGGGACTCACCCCGGGCGTGGATCGAGGCGACCACGAGCCCGTCGCCGGCGTCGTCGACGAGTGCACAGGAGAGGCTGAGCCCCCCGCCCATGTCTTCGAACGCGTCGTAGCGCAGGACCGCGACGTGGCGCAGCGACTGCGCGACCCCGGCCAGCTGCGCCGGGGTGAGGTTCACGCGGCCACGGTAGTACCCGCACTGTGGTGCGGCCGGTGACGTCCGGTCGCCGGCCGGTTGGAGACATAGGTCCATCTCCAGGGCCCCGACCGGCGGGGAAGTCTGGACCTGTCTCCTGCACCCGCCGGAGGGCCTGTGTCGGATGTCAGAGGGGATGGCCGTGTGGGCCCGGATAGCCAGGAAGGTCACGGCGGTGGCGGTAGCGGCCGGCACGCTGACGGTGGGGGCCTGCACCTCTTCGGACCCGGCCGCAACCGCGACGGCGGGCGTGGGGGTGCCGAGCGGGCGGGCGGGCCTGGGGGCACCAAGCGGGCGGGCGGACGCCCCGGCGCCGGCGTACGCACAGCAGCTGGCCACCAGCCTCACTGAGGAGCTGAGGACCGACGGGGTCCCCGGCGCCGTGGTCCTGATCCGCAGCGCCAAGGGCGACTGGACGGCCGCGTTCGGCAGCCGAACGACCGCAGGCGGTGAGGCGGTGACGACAGCCGACGTGTTCCGGCTCGGCGACCTCAGCCACACCATGACCGCCTCGGTCGTCCTGCTCCTGCAGCAGCAGGGCCGCCTGGCGCTGACCGACCCCATCTCGAAGTACGTCGACGGCGTGCCGAACGGCGACCGCATCACCCTTGCCGACCTCGGCACCTACGACAGCGGGTTGGCGAACTACACCGAGGACCCCGTCTTCGCCCAGGCGTACGCGGCCGACCCCCAGCGCACCTGGACGCCCCAGGAGCTGCTCCAGATCGCGTATGCGCGCCCGCTGGAGACGCCCGACCTCCCGGATGGCGTGGGTCAACTACTCCAACACCGACTACCTGCTGCTCGGGCTGGTCATCGAGAAGGTGACGGGGAAGCCGGTGGCGCAGGCGGTCAAGGAGCTGGTCACCGGACCGCTGCAGCTGGGTTCGATGGGCCTCTCGGAGGGCGCTGGCGCGCTCCCGGACCCGCACCCCCACGGCTACGTCTTCGCGGCCAGCCCCTTCGGCGACCCCGTGCTCCCGCCGGAGCAGCGCGCCGCCGTCGAATCCGGGCAGCAGCAGCCGACCGACCACAGCACCGACAGCATGTCGTGGGCCGGCGCCGCGGGCGGCCTCTACGCCAACGCCGCCGAACGGCGGCCTTCTTCCAGTCGATGATCGACGGACCGTGGCTCAGTGACGAGACGCGGGCGGGCCGGGTCGCCCGCCTGCAGGGCATCGGGGTCACCGACCCCAAGGACGCCAGCTACGGGTTCGGCGTGGCGAAGTACGGCCAGTACTACCTCTACAGCGGCGGCACCCCGGGCTACAACGCGGTGGTCGCCTACGACCCCGTGGCCAAGACCACCATCGTCGCGCTCACCAACCTCATGTGGGAGAGCAGCGGCGGCGCCCCCGTGCAGGGCCTGTTCGCTCGTATCACCGACGCCGTCGACCCCGTCGTGCTGCCCCAGTGACGCCGACCATGACTCGACCGACCCGACCGACCCGACCGACTCGACCCGACCGACCCGACCGACCCTCACGAGAGCAGTGATCTCCGCATGACCCTGACCCGAACCTCCGCCGCCCGGATCGCCCTCGTGGTGCTGGGCGCCCTGCTCCTGAGCGCCGTCGCGACCGCCGCGCCGGCCACGGCCGCCGCGACCCGCCAGTTCAAGGTGCTCAACCTCTTGAGCAAGAACATCAAGCTCGTCGCTATCGAGGCTTTCGACGGCACCAACGAACCTAACAATGAGCTGCCACCGGTCGACAGCGTCTACATCCCTGGCGACGAACCGGCCTTCGAGATGGACAACAAGGGCGCCCCAAACTCTGTGAGGCTGCGGTTCGTCGCCCTCGACAACGCCAACAAGAACGTCGGGACCATCGCGTTCTCGATCAATGTCAACGGCCTGAGCCTCCGAAACAGCTACGTCGGCAAGGGTGAGGGCACCGTGGAGGGCTCGACGGACGGCGGGCAGTACTTGCGGGTCCTGGACAAGGCTGGACCGACCTACGACGCCTCCGGCTGGGCTCCAGGCGACCAGGCTCGGGTGGCCGGCGGCCTCTGCCGGCACCCCGACGCGGTGACGTGCAAGACCGTGATCACGACCTACCCCAACGCTCCCGAGAAGACGTTCGCCGACAAGGCGCAGGTGAGTGTTTTCGAGTCCAACAGCGGGTGCAAGGACCTGGTCCACACGTGGAGATCGAGAAGTCGTTGACGTCGAGCACAGCTGGGAGGTGGCGGTGGCCTTCAGCAAGGGGCGTCAAGGACATCTGGAGCGCCGAGCTCAGCCTCAAGTACGGCGGCAAGTCGATCGATGCCACCAAGGTCACGGACACCATCACACGCACGCTCATACCTGGAGAGCGAGGCTGGGTGGTGTGGCGGATCCCGGTTCTGCGCTACCGGGGCGACTGGACGGTGACCACCCCGACCGTCACGCTCCAGTTCAAGAACCTGCCCGTCGACACCGGGGACCCGGACCGGAGGGCCCCCGAGAACGACTACCGGTCTGACGCGATCAGCCCGACCGGCAAGGTGACCAAGCCGAGCCACTGCTGACCGGCACCGTTATGGCCCGGGGTCAGCGCAGCGTGACCTGGCGGTTGAGCAGACCGGCCTTGGCCCGCCGCGCCTCGGCGGAGAGCGGGGTGCTATCGCCGGCGGCCTCGTCGAGGGCGGTCGCCAGGGCGGCCACCGGACCGGCGAAGTCACCGGCCACCGCGTCGGTGGGCACCTCCCAGACCGGGACGAGCAAACCACAGGCCCGGAACGCCCCCAGCAGGCGGGTCTCCGGGGTGAGCCGGTCGTGTTCGGTAGCGTGCAACCGGGCCAGTGCGGCCGTGGCCGTGTCCTCGTCGTACGGCAGGACCCACCGCACGTAGGCACGCTCGTTGATGACACACCAGTAGACCGAGGCGGCCCCCTCGATGCGGGCGGTGGGGACCACCGACTCGTTGGCCCGTTCGAGCGACGCCTGGCCCTCCTCGTCGAGGTCGGCGTCGCCCACCCAGAAGTCGAAGCCGTCGTGCAGGGTCACCTCGAACGGGACGCTCAGGTCGAGGACGTCCTGCAGCCGAGGACTGTCCGCGGTCGGCGGCGGCACAGTGGCCACGGGGGTGCCTTCCTCGGCCGCGGCGGCGAGCAGCAGGGCCGCGGCGATGTCACGGCTGGCGTCGCCGCTCGTGGCGCCCGACTGGGTGGCCGCGAAGATCGCGCCACCGTTGCGGTGCAGGGCCGGCCAGGCCAGCGGGAGCACGGTCGTCACCGTCGCGGTCAGCGGGATGCACGAGGTGTCGTCCAGCCTGGTCAGCGAGACCGGCGCGGTCGCGGCGGGCAGGATCTCGCGCAGCGCGACCCATTCCGTCTCGGAGGGCAGTCCCTCGAACGGCCGCGCCACGAACGGGGCGGGAGCGGATCGGGCCGGACGAACCTCGTCGGAGGAGCGGGTGGAGCGTCGTCGGCTGGCCTTGCCCATGCGCGGAACCCTAGCGGCCGGACACCGGCGGCAAGGACGCGCCTACGGGCTCAAGGACCGCCCGCGTGGAGCGCAGAGCTGCGGGGGACCGTCAGTGGGAACGGCGGCGGGACGGCCCGCCCAGGGCGGCCCAGACGGTGCGGCCGTTGCGCTCGTCGGTGACGCCCCACTCGTGCGCCAGGCTGCGGACGATGCGCAGCCCCCGGCCGGTGGACGACCACAGTGACTGGGGGGCGGGCCGCGGGGTGGACGCGCTGCCGCCGTCGCTGACCTCGACCTCGACGACGCCGGCCTTGACCTTCCAGTGCACACGGACCATGCCGTCGGCCAGCGGGCGGGCGTGCCGGAGAGCGTTGGCGATGAGCTCGGAGACGACGATCTCGGCCTCGCCGACGGTCTCGGGAGCGATGCCGCGCTCATCCAGGTCGGCGACGAGGACGCGTCGGGTCTGCCCGACAGCGGAAGGCGCCCACGGCACGCGGATGGTGCGCGGACGCTCCCCGGCGTCCGGCGGCGTGGTCGCCGTCGCCACCCTGCCCCGGGCCGGAACCGTTGAGCTCACCGCATTGGCCGGCTGTGCCAATGGTCGTTCACCGCCTTGTCGTGCGCTGCCCCACGCTCGGTGCGCCTCCCCATACCCCCGAACAACGACCGATTGCCTGGGAGGTTACCCGTTGCCGTCGAGGGAGTCGAGCACAGCCGAGGGACGGTTGCTGATGATGGCGTCGACACCCAGGTCGATGCAGCGCCTGATGTCCTCGTCGTCGTCGACCGTCCAGACGAACACCTCGTGGCCGGCGGCGTGATGCGCGGCAACGATCTCGGGGTGGTCGCGGATGATGACGCGGTCTAGGCCCGCGGTGCCGACGCCGGCCGGGAGGAACCCGCCGCGGTAGGGCGGAGGCAGCGGCGAGCCGACGAGCAGGACCAGGGGCAGCCCCGGACACAGGCCGGCCATCCGGCGAACCGCCAACGAGGAGAACGACATCATCCGCACCCAGACGTCGTGCGGCCCGCGGGGACCTGTCAGCCCGTACTCGCCCAGCAGCCGCGCGACCTCGTGCTCGACCCGCCCTCCCGACCGCGACGGGTGCTTGGTCTCCACCGCCAGCCCGATCTCGCGACCCGCGCCCAGGGCCAGCTCGACCAGCTCGCGGAGGGTGAGCAACGACCCGCTGTCGGGGTCACGTTCGGGGTCGCCGGCGTGTTTCCAGGATCCCCAGTCGACCGCCCGCAGCTGCGCCAAGGTCATGGTCGAGACGATGCCGGGCGAGCCGCCAGTCCGTTCTAGGGTGCGGTCGTGCAGGCAGACGAGCTCGCCGTCGGCAGTCAGGCGGACGTCGCACTCGAGGGCGTCGGCCCCCTCCCGGATCGCGAGACGGTAGGCACCGACGGTGTGTTCGGCCATCGCGGCCGACGAGCCTCGGTGGGCGATCACCAGTGGGCGCACCCGCATATCGTGGCACGGTGCCCGGCCCGCCCCGTCGCGTGACCTCGGGTGAGTCCTCACACGACGGCCGCCGGCGGCGTTCATCCAGCGTGGCCCTTCCCCCCTTCCAGCGCCTGGTCGACGACCACTGGCGAGAGGTCGCCCGGCTCGCCCGGGCCCTGGCCGGCGCGGTCGACGGTGACGACGTGGCCCAGCAGGCGTGGACCCAGGCGTATGCGGCGTACCCATCGCTGCGCTCGGCCGCCAACCTGCGGGGCTGGCTGCTCACCATCACCCACCGGTGTGCGATGGATGTGCACCGGTCCCGCAGCCGGCGGGCCGTGCCGACCGACGACGACACCGTCCTCGAACGCTCAACCGGCCTCGTCGCCGGCCCCGAGGAGCAGCTCGGCGACGACGCCCTGTGGTCCCAGGTCGCGAGGCTGCCCGCCCGCCAACGGGAGGCGGTCGTCCTGAAGTACGTGGGCGACCTCGACCACCCCACCATCGCCGAGCTGCTCGGCACGACCCCCACGATGAGCCGCCGCCTCGTCAGCGACGGACTCAAGACCCTGAGAGCGAGCACGTCATGACCACCCTGCCAGACCCCGTCGAGGACCGCCTGCACGGCTGGTCGCCCGACGTCCGTCCCCCCACGTTCGCCACCGCTGACGTCTCCTACGTCGTCACCGACACGGTCGTCGGACGGATCCTGTTGGCCCGCAACGACTCCGGAGCCCTGGTCGCCTCGCGCTACGTGCCGGACGACGCCACGGAGGACGCCCTGCTCGACCGGATCGGACGCACCGTGTCTCCTCGGGTGCTACGCCTGCCCGGCGCCCTGGACGATGCCCGGCACCAGCTCGACGATCTGCTGACCGGCCGGCGGCACACCGTCGACCTCACCACCGACCTGGTGCTGGCCACCCCGTTCCAGCGGTCCGTCCTCGAGGGGCTGAGCCGCACGGTCGGCTGGGGCGAGCGCGCGAGCTACGGCACGCTGGCCGAGAGGATCGGCCGACCGACCGCGGCGCGTGCGGTCGGGGCGGCCCTCGGCGCGAACCCGCTCTGTGTCGTCCTCCCCTGCCACCGGGTCGTGGGCGCCAAGGGCGACCTCACCGGGTATGCCGGGGGGACGGCCGCCAAACGCTACCTGCTCGACCTCGAGGCCACCGGCTGACGATCGGGGCCGATAGGTCTGTCTAGCCGTGACCCTAGAGAGATGTATCGCCCACTATCGGGGGTCGTCGCTGGTGGTCACGGCCATGACGACGGGCGGGACACCACGGCCGGTATGCGCGTGGTCGCGTCGCCGCGCCCGGCCGCCAGCTGGGCGGGCAGGACGAAGAGCGCGTCGGTGAGGTCGGCCCACCGGAGGTCGGCGGCGCGGAGGTCGGCACCCAGCAGGTCGGCCCGGGTGAGGTCCTGACGGCGCAGGTCGGCACCGATCAGCAGGGCGCCACGCAGGTTGGCGCCGGCGAGGTCGTGACCACGCAGGTCCTGGCCGGCCAGGTCCCGGTGAGAGAGGTCGACACCCGGGCGGGACCGCCGTGACTGGGTGCTGACCTGCGCCAGCAGGAGGCCGACCTCGTCGCGGAGGGCACCGATATCAAGACGGGCCAACGTTTCCGCGTCACTTCTCCCGTGCCGGAGCAGCTGTCCGGCGAACTCGGCGATGCGGTTGGCCACTCCGTCCTCGGTCGCCCGGGTCCGGGCCTCGGCGAGGTACCAGGGCAGCTCGTGCAGGGCTCGCATCTGTTCGAACGCCGCGAACATCGTGGTCGCCGTCTCAGAGCCGTCCCGCCACGTGGCGCCTCGGAGCGTGACCTGGGTGACCTGCTGACCCGCGCCCAGGCAGTCGAAAGCCGTGCAGCCGCGGAATCCGGCCTGAGGTAGGCGGGCGTGGATCGTGCAGCGGTCGGCGCCGTCGAGGTTGGGGCACGGCATACCGCCCGGCTTGTCGATGGCGAAGTCCGCCGAACGAGCGAACGGCAATGCGACACAACACAACCCGACACAGTCCCCGCAGTCGGGACGAAGGGCGACCCGCTCGTCCGTCGGTGCGTTCACGGTCCGAGGTTATGACCTGAACGGCACGTCAACCGGCTCGAGGTCGGTGACGCTGCGCACGGCCAGCACCGGTGAGCGCAGCACCCACAGCACAGACAGGCAGCCACCCGCCGCGGCGACGACGAGCATGGGACCGATACCCACGACGGTCGCCGCGAGGCCGCCGACGATCGCGCCGAGCGGCCGGATCCCGTAGTTGACGGTGGAGAAGGCGCCAGCGACCCGGCTGCGCATGTGGTCGGGGGTCACGGCGGTCTGCACCGAGTTGACGTTGACGTCGAACAGCATGACGCCGACCGAGCTGACGAACTCGGTGGCGGCCAACACACCGACCTTCGTAGGCGTCGTGCCGCCGGCCAGCGGCAGGAACGCGAACGGCGCGGAGAAGAGCACGGCGCCGACGGCGGCGGTCCGGCCGATGCCGGCCCACCGGCCGATCCGCGGGGCGAGCAGCGCGCCGGCGAGACCCCCGAGAGCGCCGAGACCGAGACCCAGCCCGATCTGCGCGGCGTCGAGCCCCAACGTGCGGCTGGCGTACAGCACGAGCACTGCGGCCACGACGAACGAGAAGAAGTTGAGGGTCGTCGTGCAGGCCAGCGACACCCGAAGGTAGGGGTGGCGGGAAAGCAAGACCAGGCCCTGGCCGGCCCGCCGGAGCAGGCGTTCGTCCCGCCCTCTCCCCGTGGGCCCGTCACCCGGCTGGGCGCTCGCCTCGTCGACACGGACTGAGCCGATCGCGATGGCGGAGACGAGGAACGACACGGCGTCGACGACCATGGCGACCGGGGCGGTGACCGCCTGGATGAGCGCACCGGCGAGGGCGGGTCCGGCGATGAACGACCCGGACCGCGTGGTGCTGAGCAGCGAGTTCGCCTCGACGTACTGGTCGCGGCGCACGAGCCGGGCGAAGAACGTGGGGTAGGACGTCTGGTAGAGCACTCCGCCCGCACCGAGGACGAGCGCCGCGGCATACAGGTGCCAGAGCGTCAGGTGTCCCACCCAGAAGACGACCGGGAACGCGATGGCGGCGGACGCCTGGATGAGGTTGGCGACGACGAGCAGCCGTCGCTTGCTGCGCCGGCGGTCGACCCAGGCGCCGACGACGACCGACAGGAGGTTCGGGGCCCAGACCGCGGCCGTGAGCAGCCCGACCTCGCTCGGTGTCGCCGTCAGCATCGTGACCGCGATGAGGGGCAGGGCCAGCTCGGAGACGCGGTCGCCGAGCTGGGAGACCCCCTGCCCGAACCAGTAGGTCGCGAAGCGGCGGTCGCGCCAGAGCCGCGACTGGTCCACGGCGCTCACTGTGCCTCGGTGGGCCGACCCGGAGCGGCCTCTGGCAGCACGTGCCGCAGGATGCGGACGCTCCGTGTGCCCGCGGGGAGGGAGGCGGCGGGCGCGTCCTTGCGCAGGACATAGGGCGCCAGCAGTGCCTCCATCGCCCGATCGAGCTCGGCCAGCTCGTGGGCCGTAGCGAGGATGCGGGTGCTAGCCCGGCCGGAGAGGTGCCGCCACTCGGGCTCCAGGTAGGGCTCGGCCTCCTCGCGCCATGTCTGGACGAGGTCGCCCTCGACGGCCTCGATGACCCGGGTCAGCGCGGTAGCCGCGGCCCACCCCTCCGGGTCGTCGGCGCCGGTGAACCGGAACCCCCGGGAGACCGCCGCCCACCAGCGCTCGCGACTGTGCTCGCGAACCGACTCCTCATCGGTCGCGTCGCGGACCAGCCCGTGCTCGGCCAGATGGCGAAGGTGCCAGCTCGCCACCGACGGGCTGGCGCCCACGACGGGAGCCAGCCGGGTCGCGGTCGACGGACCGCCCTGCTGCAGCTGCGTGAGCAGGGCAAGCCGCACCGGGTGGGCAAGCGCCCGCATACCGCGGGCATCGAGCTCGACGTCGCCGTACGGGTTGGCCATCACGCCTCCGTCACCATTGAAAGACTTCTATCGAGAGCACTCTCTCAAGAGCCGCCACGGTCGTCAAGTCCCGTTCAGCGCGGACCGGTAGCGTCGCTCCGACCAAGCCCGACGAGAGGACCGCCATGACCGCGACGCTGTGCATTCTGGGAGCCTCAGGAGACCTCACCAAGCGGCTCCTCCTTCCTGGCCTCGGTTCGCTCCTGGCCCGCGACACCGACCGGTCGGTGCGGATCATCGGGTCCGACGCTCGCCCCGTCGACGAGCAGGCCTGGCGCGACACGGTGACCACCGCCTTCACCGACGCGGGCGTGGCCAAGGACAGCGCGGCCCATACGGCGGCGACGGAGGCGGCGTGGGTCACCAGCGACGTCACCGACGTCGAGTCGGTCAAGACGCTCCTGGCGGCCGCGAGCGGAGACCCTCTCGTCCTCTACTTCGCCCTGCCGCCCGCGATCAGCATGAAGGCGGTCGACGCGCTCCAGAAGGCCGGCGTGCCGGATGGGACACAGCTGGCGCTGGAGAAGCCCTTCGGTGGTGACGCCAAAGGGGCGCGCGCGCTCAACGCCAAGCTCCTGTCCCTCGTGCCAGAGGGCAGCATTCACCGGGTCGACCACTTCCTCGGCACCTCCACGGTGCTCAACGTCATCAGCCTGCGGTTCGCCAACCGCCTGTTCCAGCCGGTCTGGAACGCCGACGACATCGCCTCGATCGAGGTCGTCTTCGACGAGCCGCTGACCCTCGAGGGCCGGGCGATCTACTACGACAAGGCCGGGGCGATGGTCGACATGATCCAGTCGCACCTGCTCCAGGTCATGGCGCTGGTCACGATGGAGGCGCCCGCCCGGATCGGCCCGATCGAGCTGCGAGACATGACGACCCAGGCGTTGCGGGCCACCGAGCCATGGGGTGGGGACCCGGTTACGTCCTCCCACCGCGCGCAGTACACCGCCGGGACCATCGGCGACCGACAGGTGCCCGACTACACCGCCGAGCCTGGCGTCGACCCGGCCCGGCACACCGAGACCTTGGCACAGGTGACCCTCGAGGTGCGCAACGAGCGGTGGTCCGGCGTCCCGATCACACTGCGGTCGGGCAAGTCGATCGGCAACGCCCGCAAGGCGATCATTATCTCGTTCCGCGACGTGCGGCACGTGCCGCACGGACTCACGGGCCACGACACGGCGGACCAGCTCGTCCTCAGTCTCAACCCGGACCGGCTCGAGCTGCACCTCACGACGAACACGGCCGACGACTCGCTAGGGCTCCAGCAGTCCATCCTGGCCACGGATCTGCTCCATTCGGTGCTCACCCCCTACGCCGAGGTGCTGGCCGGCATCCTCGACGGCGACCCGACCCTGACCGTCCGTGGCGACGCAGCCGAGGAGTGCTGGCGGATCGTCGATGGCTACCAGAAGGCGTGGGCCGCCGACCAGGTCCCGATGGAGACCTACGCTGCGGGCTCCGACGGCCCGGACGGCTGGACCCCGCTGCAGGCCTGACTCCCGACCGGACACACGTATTCGTCGGTTTCGACGCCGGCAACCGGCCGGAACCAACAATCGCGTGAGTCCGGTCGGTATGCGTCGGGCTCGCCGAAAACGGGTGGCGCCCGCGGTGCGACCCGTGGTGTCCTCATCACGTCCCTGATCGCGTCAGAGAGGTAGAGCGATGCGAGCGACCTTCATGTCCCGCCTGGTACCCACCTACGGAATGGACGTGAAGACCCGTGTCGCCCGACACTTCCCCGACCCCGCTCAACCTCGGTGTCCTCGCCCACGTTGACGCCGGCAAGACCAGTCTGACCGAACGCCTGCTCTACGAGGCGGGTGTGATCGCCGACCCCGGCAGCGTGGACGCCGGGACGACCGTCACCGACACCATGGCGCTCGAGCGCCGCCGCGGCATCACGATCCGCAGCGCCGTGGCGTCCTTCGTCGTCGACGGCCGCCCGGTCAACCTCGTCGACACCCCGGGCCACTCCGACTTCGTCGCCGAGGTCGAGCGCGCGCTGGCCGTGCTCGACGCCGCCGTCCTCGTCGTGTCGGGCACCGAGGGGGTGCAGGCCCAGACCCTGGTGCTGTTCCGAGCCCTCCAACGGCTGCGGATCCCCACGCTGTTCTTCGTCAACAAGATGGACCGATCGGGGACGCAACCGGATGTGGTCCTGGCGGAGATCAGAGCCAGGCTCACGCCCTCCGTGCTACGGGTGGGCGGCGTCGTCGCGCCGGACCCTCCAGGCCGGGTCGCCGAGGTGCTCGCCGAGCACGACACCGAGGTGCTGGCCGCGCTCGTCGGCGACCATCCGGCATACCCGCCGGCCACCCTGCACCACCGCCTCGCCGAGCAGACTGCCTGCAGCCAGGCCCACCCCGTGGTCTTCGGGTCGGCTATCACCGGGGCCGGAGTGGGCGACCTGATGACTGCTCTCACGACGTACCTGCCGCCGCCGCACGCGGACCTCGACGCCGAGCCGTCGGGCCTCGTTTTCAAGGTGGAGCGGGGTCCGGCCGGTGAGCGGATCACCTATCTCCGCATGGGCTCCGGGGTCCTGCGGCTGCGCGACCGGGTCGATCTCGGGGACGGCCGGGCCGAGCCTGTCACGGCGCTGTCGGCCTACTCACCCGCCGGTCTCGTGACGTCAAAGACGTTGTGCGCCGGTCAGATCGGCCAGGTACGCGGACTTTCGAGGGCGCGAATCGGTGACGTCCTGGGCGCCTGGCGGGGCGTGGTCCAGGAGCAGTTCGTCCGGCCGTCGCTGGAGACGGTCGTCGACGCGGTGGACCCCCGCCGTCGGGGGGACCTGTACGCGGGGCTCACGGAGCTCGCGGAGCAGTACCCGCTCATCGACGTGCGCCAGGACGACGGGCGCGGCGAGGTGTCGGTGTCCCTCTACGGCGAGGTGCAGAAGGAGGTCATCGGCAGCCTGCTCGCCACAGACTACGGCGTGGACGTCACCTTCCGAGAGTCCACGCCGATCTGCATCGAGCGGCTTGTCAGCAGCGCATCCGCCGCGGAAGTGATCGCCACGCCGTCGAACCCGTTTCTCGCGACCGTCGGCCTCCGGGTCGAGCCGGCCGCGGTCGGGCACGGCGTCACCGTCGACGTCGAGGTGGAGCTCGGGTCGATGCCGTTGGCGTTCTTCACCGCGGTCGAGGACTCGGTGCGGGCGACCCTGCGGCAGGGGCCGCACGGCTGGGAGATCCCCGACTGCGCGGTCTTCGTGACGCACTCCGGCTACTGGGCGCGGCAGAGCTTCGGCCACGCAGACTTCACCAAGAGCATCTCGAGCACAGCGGCCGACTTCCGTTGTCTGACACCGCTGGTCCTCATGACGGCGCTGCTCTCGGCCCGCACCACCGTGTGCGAGCCGGTGCACCGGTTCGAGCTGGAGCTTCCGGAGGACGCGTATGCCCCCGCGCTGGCGATGCTGCCCACGCTACGGGCGGTGCCTCTCGAGACGGCTCAGCGGGCCACGCAGCTGGTCGTCCGGGGCACCGTGCCGGCTCTGACCGTGCATGCCTTCCAGATGCGGGTGCCCGACCTGGCGCGGGGTGAAGGCCTGCTGACCACCCGGCTGGACCACTTCCGCCCCGTCGATGGTCCGCCCCCGACACGGGTCCGCACCGACGACGACCCCACTGAGCGGGAGACCTACATCGGCATCACGACCCGGCGCGTCGGGCGCAGGTGACCGATCGCGTCGCGTCGTCCTCCGATCGGGGGACGACGACCTCACCCCGCGACCCCCCCATCGGTCGGACACCCCCGCACCCGGCGGCGCGTCACACTCGAGATAGGAGATAGGACAGGGTATTTCACCCCAAGGAGGAACTAACGTGAAGGTCAGAGTTGTCGCCGCGTGTGTAGTCGCCGTTGCCGGACTGGCGGTGTGGGCGCCGGCAGCCGGTGCCGCGCCGGCGAGCGGGGGAACGACGGCGACGGCGACCTCCCCCGCCGAGATGCAGGCCCAGTACGCCGGCCAGTACGACGTCTACAACCTGACCGACCAGGTGCTCACCATCGAGCGAGCCTGGGTGATGGGCACGACGTGGGACGGCATCGAGCCGGCGCCGGGGAAGAAGATCTACCCGGGTCAGAAGCTGCACTTCGCGGTCAACGCCAAAGGCACCAGCGGCACGGACGCCGGCGGCGTCCGCCTGCGGGTCGGGGAGAGCAAGTCCTACGTGCTGGCCCTGGCCAAGCCGAGCTTCTCGGTCGGGCTCCGTGACAGCCGCGTCGACTACGAGTCGTTCCGGGAGGGCGGGCTGGACTTCGGGGACAATGCCTTCAAGGCCACCGTTGGGGGATGGAGCAACTCCACCCTCACCGTGACGAACGCGAAGGTGCGGACCCACACCCTGTCGGCCGACAACGCCGCCGCGCAGCTGGAGACGCTTCGCGAGATCTGCGCCAACGACTCGGCGGCGGTCTGCGACTTCACGCCGACGTCCTACAAGGACGCCTTCACCGCACCACAGCTCACCGGCATCGTGCTCGAGAACAACGGCATCACCACGGCCGACCAGCAGTACACCTGGAAGTCCGTGACGACCACCAGCAGCCAATGGGGCGTTCAGGCCGAGCTGTCGGTGCGGGTCCTCAACCTCGTGACCACAAGCTTCTCCTCGCACTTCACGAAGACGGTGACCAACACCTCCGAGGTGGGCCAGACCACGACGGTGCCGGTCCCACCGGGGTACGCCTCGTGGCTGACCTACCAGGCTCCGGTCTTCCGGACCACCGGCGACTTCGTCGTCAAGGTCGGCGGGAACACCTGGAAGCTGACGGGGGTGACGTTCGACGTCCCGAAGCCCGACGAGAAGATGAAGGGCACGCTGCGCATCGAGCAGGCGAAGTTCGGCGACCCGAGTATTCCGAACACGGTCCCCGTGATCCAGGTGGCCCCGTAGCCCGCCTGACCAATCCTGATCTTTCCGGTGGGTACCGGTCGGCCTCCGACCGGTACCCACTGAGCGCCGACCTTCGCGCCACAGCTACGTCAGGCTCACCCGTAGGTCGCGCCCGAGGACGACGCTCAGTCGTTCGGCCTCCTTCCTGATCGGCCCGTCCGGTCGCGGCCGCTCGTCGCGCCAGGCGACCGTGATCTCGTCGCGCTTACGCGCCCAGGTCCCGCACACGACCCCGCCGACGACCACCGGGTTGGCCTTGCGCGTCATGAGGTCCCGTCGTGACGGCGGGGTGACATGAACGTCTTTGGTCCCAGGACCGATCACCCATTGGTCGTGTCCGGGTAGGAAGCGCACGGCCTCCGACGGCGAGGCGGCGGTCAGGGCGTCGAAGTCGTCCCTCATGACGTATGCCGTGGTGCCCTCGACGTCGACCGCTACCAGCCGGACGCCGAAACCGGACCACCAGCCGTCGATCCGTCGGCGGCCCGCACTCAGTCCGTTGCCGAGCCAGTAGTGGACATGGTCGAGGGTGGCCGGCCCGTAGGTGCGCAGGTAGGCCTCGATGGCGCAAGGGCCGGCGTCGTCGAGCTCCGGTACGCCTCTCCACCGGGGTTGGTGTCCAGGCGCTGGAACGTCGCCCGCCCGTCGCGCGGCGGACCGAAGCTCATGTCCCCCTGCCACGTCAGCGGCTTGATCAGCGTGCCGGCGCCCTTGTCGAAGACCGGCTTCAGGTGCCGGTACGCCCGGTGGCTCGTCACCGCGTCGCCCAGCTCCGTGAGGGTCAACGGTCCGTCGCCGAGCGCCTCGCGCACGGTGGCGGGGAAGTCAGGCCAGTCCTCCGGAGTAAGCCGGTAGTGCTCCACCCAGCTCGGCCGCTCCCACTGACGCCCCGCCGCGCGCAACGCGAGATAGGCGCCGCCATCATCCGGTGAGAGGTAGTGCATCGACCCGCGGAACGCGAAGACCTTGATGACCATGCCGTCGGCCAGGGCCCGCGCCAGCTCTCCGGGTCGCGATGTCGTGCGCCGGGTGCGGACGGCAAGCTCGGCCAGCGACTCATCCATCGACAGCACCGCCCCGAGCCGGCGGACGACCCCGGCCACCGAGTCGGTCCCGACTGGGTCGAGCAGCTGCCGGTGCAGTCGCCAGGCCAGAGCCTGCGCCCAGGTGACCGACGCCCGCCTCGATGGGATCATTAACGCAGCCTGGCGTCCGCGAACCCCCATGGTCAACGTCTCCCCCAACCGCGAGAGCGTCCCGTACCCACTCACGGCACGTGACCGTCGGCCGTCTAGGGTGAGCCGGTCGTGAGAGCCAGGTCGGACACCCGACCGCGAGAGGGGCGGCCATGCATACCGGATCGGGGCAGCCGTGACCTCCTCGGTCGTGACCGACGTCGCCGAGGTCCAACAGCTCGTTCGCACCCTCCTGGCCGCGTTCGTGTCCGGGCCGAAGACGGGCGTCCGGCTGCACGCTCTACGAACGCTGTTCATCGGTGAGGCGGTCATCGTCCGGACGTGCGGTGACGAACCACTGGTCATGGACCTCGACGCGTTCATGGCGCCGCGAGAGGCGCTGCTGACCGGAGGCCATCTCGTCGACTTCTCGGAGTGGGAGCTGGCCGGTCACACCGAGGTGTTCGGCGACATCGCCCACCACACCAGCACCTACGCGAAGGCGGGCGTGCAGGACGGCTCGCCGTTCACGGGTCGAGGAATGAAGCACATCCAGTGCGTCCGCACCGCCCGTGGCTGGCGGATCAGCGCCCTGGCCTGGGACGACGAACGAGACGGCCTGGCGATCGTGGAGCCGTCGGAGACCGGCCGCCTCTAGCCGAGCCGACGTATGCGGACCTGGCCGCCCAGGCTTGACCCGCACAACCATGTAGGCGTCCGCTAGGTGAGGTCGTCGAAGTCGCCCCTGACCCAGGCGATGTAGCGGTCGGGGTATCGGGCCCTTCGACGGCGCACGTTCGGCAGATCCAGACGGGCATGGTTGGTTCCTCCTGGGAAGGACTGGGGTTCAGGTCGCTGGACAGAGATCTTGATACGCCTCGCACTCCCACACCTGCTTCTCCGGGCGCGTCGCCCACGTCCTCAAGGGCGCGGGCCGGCGTCCCCGAACCAGGTCGTCAACGCATCGTCCAGCCCCGACGGCGTCCCGTCTCCCACCCACGCCACGTGACCGTCGGGTCGCACCAGCGCCGCGGCGGGCGCCTCGACCGGTCCGATGACCGGCAGCTCCCAGCCATCGGTATAGGCCGCCTGCACCAGCTGCACCCGGTCCGCCCACGGTCCTGGCGCGATGCTTCCCAGGGAGCCGAGGTCGACCAGCACCGGACGAGCGGTGTGCAGCAGGGCGTAGACCCGCACCACGTCCCCTCCGACCTGGAGGTCGAGATCGGGCATACGCCGGCCGAGCAGCGGATGCCCGTCGCCGAGGTCGTAGTGCACGTCCAGGCCCGAGACCAGCCCCACGACGCGGTGGCGTGGTTCGTCCATGACCACCAGCTCGTCCATCAGGTCGCGGACGGCGGCGATCCGGGGGTCCTGCCGCTGGAGGGCGCTCATGGCCTTGGAGTACTCCAGCGCTCGGGCGTCGGCCGGGTGCCGCTCGCGGTGGTAGGTGTCCAGCAGGCTGTCTGAGGACCCGCGCTTGACCACCTGCGCGAGCTTCCAGCCGAGGTTGACGGCATCCTGGATGCCGAGGCCGATGCCCTGGCCACCCGCGGGGGAATGGATGTGTGCGGCATCGCCGGCGAGCGGGACCCGCCCGCTGCGGTATGCCGCAGCCTGACGAGTCGCGTCCGTGAACCTCGAGATCCAGGTGGGGTCATGCACCCCGAAGTCGGTGCCGTAGACCGTGGTCAGGTTCGCGCTGAGGTCGGCCAGTGTGGGTTCGGTGGTGATTTCCAGCGCTGGTTCGCTGGTGACCACCCGCACGGTCTGCCCGTCCGCCATGTAGCTCAGCCCGTGGATACCGCTGGCGTCGTAGGTGATGCCCACCGGCAGCTCCTCGCTGACCTCGACCTCGGCGATCATGGTGCTCGTGGTGGCCTCCCACCCGGGAAAGCCGATCCCAGCCGCCTTGCGGACGACACTGCGCCCGCCATCGGCACCGACGACGTAGGCCGCCCGCAGCTGCGCACCGTCCCCCAGCCGGACGTCGACGCCGGTGTCGTCCTGGACGACCCCGGTGACCTCGAGCCGCCGACGCACCGGGACGCCCAGCTCCTCGACCCAGCCGGCAAGGATTCGCTCGATGTGGTTCTGCCACAAGCCGAGCGTGTATGCGTGTCGGGTCGGGACGTCGGTCATGTCCAGCATCAGTCGACCGGAGTACGGCACGGGATGGGTCGTCCCTTCGGTCAGGAACCGCTCAGCGATGCCCCGTTGGTCGAGGATCTCGATGGTGCGCGAATGGAACCCGCCGGCGCGCGAACCCACCAGCTCGGCGGTCGGGCGACGCTCGACGACCGCGACATCGACCCCCGCCAGTGCCAGCTCGCCCGCCAGCATCAACCCGGTCGGGCCTGCTCCCACGACGACCACGTCCGCCACGACGTCCACCATGACACCCCCTGCTCGACGCCGCCCAAAACACGGCACGGCCGACCAGGGTGGAGCCTCGCCGGGGCCTTGCCGCAAGCCCCCAGGGCCGCTATACCTTGGAGATGGCAGGGGACGTCGGCCCCAGGCAGGTCAGTCGCCGGGTAGGCCGTCGTCGATGCCGACGATGTTGCTCCCCTCGCTGTCCTTGAACCAGGCCGCCTTGCCCATCTCGGGCATGCTCGCGACCCCGTGAACCCATACGACCACGGGCATGTCGTCGGTTCTTGTCCCGATGTCAGCGCCACGGCCCTCCCGCTGTGCCTCCAAACGCCCGGCACCCGTGGGCCAATTCACCGCCCCCCACCACGCATACCCGCACTTGACTGACAGGCAGGACACTCGGCTGTCGTTACACCGGCAGCCAGGTGCCTCGACTGGCAGTCGAGCCCGGGGGTGGGGGTCGCGAGGGTCGTCAGGTGAGCGAGCGGCGCATGAGGATGCGGGGAAAGCCGCCGGCCACCGCGCGCGTGTCCGCCACCGCGGTGAACCCGGCGGTCTCGAACATCGAGCGGGTACCGACGAAGGCCATCGTCAGGTCCACTTTCCTGCCGCCGTTGTCGACGGGGTAGCCCTCCACCGTCGGCGCTCCCTCCGACCGGGCATACTCGGCCGCACCCTCGACCAGCTGTGGCGCGATGCCCTGGCCGCGATGGCCCGGGCGTACGCGAACGCGGCGGTCGCCCCCCGGTCGGAGCTGCCGTTCGAGCGCTCCCGGCTCATCCCGCACGTCGACGACCTGCCGGTGTGGTCGCTCTGGTGCCCACCCGACCACCTCGTCGCCCTCGTAGGCCAGGACACCGGGCGCGATCTTGCGGTGGCAGAGCTTCTGCACGTATGCGCCGCGGGCCTCACCGACGAGCGCCTTGTTGGTCTTCGAGTCGACGCGATGGCTGAGGCACCAGCACACCGACGATGTCGGGTTCTTCGGGCCAAGCATGACCGCCACATCGTCGAACCGGGACACCGCCGCCGGCCGGACGTCGACCTTCATCGCACCCACGCTATCCGGCCCGGCCGAGTCGACTCACGTCCGGCGGTGTCGCGGGCCACGCGGGCGGCGTAGAGCACCAGGCTGGCGGCCGCAACGAGCCCGAGCAGGAGGGTCAGGTTGCCGCCGAAGTTCTGCCGCAGCAATGCTTTGCTGGCCGGCTCGGCCCCCTGCTGCAGGATCATCGGGGTGGCGACCACGGTGATGAGACCACCGGCGATGAGGCCGGCCTGTGTGTAGCGCCGGGCCCGCACCGGCACCCATCGGTGCAGCGCCCAGCCCACCCCCAGGACGGCCGGCGACAGGACCCCGTCGTGGATGACGACAGCCCCGACCAGCCACAGGGCGAGGACGAGGAGGGTGCCGATGTCGACGCCGGTCAACAGGTTCACCGCGCCGTAGAGCCCCAGCAGGATCCCCGCTACGCCAAGGCCGATGCGCCACGCCCGCATCTCAGCTCACCTCGATGCGGTGCAGCCACTTGGTGTTCAGCACCCCGGGCCGGTTGGGGCAGATGAGCCGCAACGGGTAGCCGTGGTCGATGTCCAACCGCTCGTCGAAGAGGTGGGTGGCGAGCAGGGCGGCAGAGACCTGCGGCCCGAACACGACGCTGCTGCTGTAGGCTCCGTTGTCCTCGAGCGAGAACACGGTCACCCGCGACTGAGCGTCGCCACCACTGCGGGTCACGAGGTCGAGGAGCCGTATGCCGCGCCAGCGCGCACCCGCGCTCCACCCTTCGACGCAGGTGATCGGGTAGTCCTCCTCGCTCTGGGCGAGTGGCTCGATCTCGGCCAGCCCCAACGCATACGACTGACGGCCGGCCACCTCAAGCTGCCAGTCGGAGGACTGGGCGGTGGTGAGGACGCCGGCTTGCTCGGCCGTCTTGTTGACCGGCACTCTCTGAGGCCCCTTGGTCCACTCGCGGATCGCCAGCAGTCCCAGGGGTTCCAGGGGCGTGACGGTCTGCCCGATCGACGTGACGACGACGGCGCCGACGCCCGCGCCGGTCGCGAGGAGGAGGCCACGGCGGGTCAACGCCGGGGTCGCCGGCGGGGGCACGTCCCCGGCGTTGCTGTGCGCATCGGGGTTGTCACTCCACGGCGTCTCGGTCAGGACGTCGGCGTCGGCCAGCTTTGCCTCGAGCCCGTACCTGATGTCGGGGAGCTTCACTCCGATGTGCAGCAGAATCGACCCAATGACGACGAAGCTGAGGGCGAAGTGCACGACGACGAAGTTCCAGGGCCACGGGTACCAGTTCAGGGCGTTGAGGAAGCCGGTGAACAGCTGCAGCAGCGCGGTCGAGACAAGAACGAAGACCGACAGCCGCTCAAGGGCGTGTTTCCGACCGCGAATCGTCGGCCACCGGAACAGGTTCGGGTAGACCGACCACAGCTTGACGAGCAGGAGCGGGATCGTGGCCGTCCCGGTGACGACGTGGGCACCCTGGGTCACGCGGTAGAGCCACACCGGGCTGGCCGGCTCGGGGAGCCAGGCCCGCGGCGCGTACTGGTAGTGGCTCAGCAGCCCGGTCACGAAACAGACGCTGAAGCAGATCCCCAGCACGCGACCGATCCTTGCAGTCAGGGCGGTGGAACGAAGCGGGCTGGTGAACGCCGGCCACCTCTGCGGGCGGCTCGCGGTCGTCGTGACGTCCGGCATACGCCCCATGGTGGCCGGTGACAGCGGCGGATGTCCTGTGAGCAAGCCTTACCGTGCGCTGACGTGGCCCTGTTGACGACGATGAGGCCCAGACTGCAGTCGAGTCCAGCGGCGGACAGGGCCGACGGTGAACCGCGTCGCAGGCCAGACAGGCACAAGGGCATGGCGCGCCCGGTATCGGTGAGAACGCCCCCCGCCTGGGGGCGGCAGGTGCCTGTTCGCCGGTCGGACCTGCAGACGGCCCGGGCGGACCGGCATACTGCTGGCGTGGGGACGGCACTGCTCGTGATCGACATGCAGCGGTGTGGTGCAGGCGAATCCGGGTTCGGAGAGAGTGCTGCCCACCATCGCCACCATCGCCACCGTCGTCGACGCGGCGCGCGCCGCGGGGTGCGACGGGTGTGGGTGCAGCACGACGATGACGGCCTCGTCGCGGGAAGCGCGGGGTGGCAGGTCGTGCCCGAGCTCGCCCTTGGACCGACGAGCTGACCGTCCGCAAGCAGCATCGAAGCGCACGTTCGGGGGCACCAGACTCCCCGCCGCGCTGCGCGAGAAGGGTGTCGACCGTGTCGTGCTCGTCGGCGTACAGAACGCCTTCTGTGTCGACCTGGCCGGACAGCATGCGCTGGCCGAGGGTTTCGACGTCACTCTGGTCAGCGACGCCCACGCCAACGGCCCGCTGGCCACGTCGGCCGGAGAGGTGCCGGACGAGCAGGTGCGCGCCCTGGTCAACCGAACGTGGGCGACCCTGAGGCATCCTGGCCGACGCGTCGAGGCCGTCACGGCCGACGACAATGAATGGTGAGGCCTAACTCTGGCCAAACTCGGCGTTGATTCCTCACCTGTTCCACGCCGGCCGAGGTGGAGGCGCTGGGGTCCGCGGGGTTCACCGGGCTGCTGTGGGCGCACCAGCCGGTCGGGGCGGCCAAGGTCGCCTTCGCGGTCGATGCCACGACGAGGTGGGACGTCACCCTCATCGCCGACTCCCTGGCGGTGGCCGGTCCGCTGTCGGCGGAGGCGGTCCGCCGAGACGTGGAGGTGCGCCTCCTGCTCGACGTCGACACCGGGCAGCACCGCACCGGGGTGTCCCCGGACGTGGCCGCCGACGTGGGCCGGGCCATCGACGCCCTCCCGGGGTTGAGGGTCCTCGGCGTGCTCACCCACGAGGGCCACCTCGGCGGCTACGGCTCGGACCGGGCGGGGCTGGAGTCCGCGGGGAGCGGGGTCGGCTCGGAGCTGGCGGGGGCGGCGGCCGAGCTGCGGGATGCGGGGGTCGCGTGCGACATCGTTTCGGTAGGGTCCACTCCCGGCATGACGTCTTCCCCGTACGCTCGGGGCGTCACCGAGGGCCGGCCCGGCACCTACGTCTATTTCGACGGGAACCAGGTCCGGCTGGGCAGCGCGACCGTCGGCCAGTGCGCGCTCACCGTGCTCGCGCGAGTGGTCTCCCGCCAGCGGGACGGCCACGCCATCATCGACGCCGGGCTCAAGGCAATGAGCTCCGACTCGCTGTCGGCTGAGGTCGGCGCCGGCCTCGTGTGTGACGTCGACGCGACACCGCTGCCGGGCGTGACGTTCCCGACCGCCAACGAGGAGCACGGGTTCCTCGGGGGCGCGCGCGTCGACCGCCTCGGAGTGGGCGACCTCGTCCGGATCATCCCCAACCACGCGTGCGGAACGACCAACATGTGGAGCAGGCTGCACGCTCTGTCCGGTGACTCCGTGGACGTCTGGCCCATCGTGGCGCGCCACTGAGCGCACGTCACTCAGTGCGATGTCACCGAAGGTCGGCACGTACGCATGCGCGCTGCCGACGCCATGCAGGGGCAGGACGAGCGGCATGAGCGCCGGCAGGGTCGCCGCTCGGCCCGATGACCGACCTGGCCGATGAGTGCTCGTGCCGATGAGCGCTCACTCACCCGGTGACACGCCCATCCGATGTACGCGATTGCCGATGCAGTGCTCAACAAAGGGTCTGCGCAGCGCGCCGACGTGGTGTGGCGCACTGCGACGCGCAGGTCGACCCTGTGTGTCTCGGCGTGAGGGCTCTCCGACTGTGAGTCCACGCCGATCGGCATCACCTCATCGGTCGGCGGCTCGCTCGCGAATCAACGCCAGGCACCGCCCCCGGGGCTCACCAGGGTTAGTGGGCGGCTGGCAGCGATGCGGCGACAAGGATGGCGGTCCGCGGACGTCCCGCCAGGGCGGGAGCGCTGTTACTCGATGCCCAGACCTTCTTTTCGAGGAAGTCGAGGAAGCGCTCCGCCTTCCCGATCGTGGCGAACTCCAGGTCGATGACGACGAAGAGTGGGTCGTTGACCGGCTGTTGGATTTCAGCGTTGACGACGCCTGCTGTTGCGCGAACGTGGTCGAGCCGTTCGAAGGCCTGCTTCCAGGTCGCGAAGTCGGTGATGGGGTGCTCGATGTGCAGGTTGGGCATTGGCTTCTCCATTCCAGAGGACGGGTCGCTCTCGACGCTACGAGCGGCGCCCCGCCGCGACAATCCCAAGAATCTGGGGTCTGGCATCCTTACGCTTCGGGTCATGGGGAGGCCGTCGGCGTTCCGAGAGTCACAGCAGCGCGTCGGGCGCATCTGTGCGCCGCCTACCGAGTCGCGTCTGCTGCGTCGCCGCCTGCTCGACGAGATTGTGTCGGTGGTGCCCTTCGACTACTACGCCTGGGTACTGACCGACCCGGAGACCGAGGTCGGGTCCTCGCCGCTGGCGGAAATACCGGACCTGACGCGGCTGCCGGAGCTGGTCCGGCTGAAGTACCTGACGACCCATAACAGGTGGACGCACCTCGACGGCGCCGTAGCCCTGCTCGCCCGGCACAACGGGTCGGGCTTGTCCGCAAGCCTGCTTTGGCGGCAGCTGCTGTCGCAGTACGGCGTCGTCGACGTCGCCTCAGTCGTCTTTCGAGACGAGTTCGGGTGCTGGGGTTTCCTAGACCTCTGGCGGACGACGAGTTCGCCGTTCAGCGCGGACGAGGCCGCCTACCTAGCTGATCTTGCGGCACCGATAACGATGGCGCTGCGACGAAGCCAGGCGGCGACGTTCACCCCTCGGACAGACAATAGCGACGCCCATCGCGGACCAGTCGTCCTGCTCCTTTCGGCCACCCTCCAGCTTCTAGCCCAGACCCGCGAGACCGACGAGTACCTGCGGCTGCTCCTTCCCCCGGAGCTGACCCACTCCCCGGTGCCGGCCAGTGCGTACAACGTCGGCGGCCAACTGCTAGCCGTCGAATCGAACGTGGACGAGCACCACGCCTCGGCACGGGTCCACCTCTCCGGCGGGCGTTGGCTGACCCTACGCGCAGCACGGGTGATGGACGCTTCTTCGGCCCCCAACCGCGACATCGCAGTGACCATCGAAGACAGCGCTCCCGCCGAGCGGACCGCCGTATTCTGCAGAGCTCACGGTCTCACCCCACGGGAGCGTGAGCTCCTCGAGCACCTCGTCACTGGCCTCGCCACCCAGGAGATCGCGAGCCGGCTCTTCCTCTCGCCTCACACCGTCCAGGACCACCTCAAGAGCATCTTCACCAAGACCTCCGTGCGCAGCCGACCCGCTCTCGTCTCCCGAGCCCTCGGATCCTGACCAGAGACCACATCCCGGACGGGGGCAGCGTGCTGCCAGCCGTCTCGATGCCGGTCCACCGCAGCGCCCCAGCGACCGATCATGCAAAGCCTCTCGTAAGGCGGTGGATGGGGGCGCGCCCGACGGCGGCCTGGACCGTAAACCGCCGTCGCGCCACCGAAGTGATGGTGACCACTGTCCAGCTTCGGGTGGCTGGACCCAGGTCCCCTCTTGGCCTGACCTGCTTCACAAGATGGCCAGAGCCGCTGCCTGTCACATTGACCGACCGGTCAACACCGCCCGCTACGACAGCCGGTCGAACCGCTCGCACTTTGCCGCCGTCGGGGCGGGACGTGCGTTACGCGACAGCGGGTTTCGAGGCCGCTGCGGCCGGTTGCCTCCAGCCTGCCCGCGGCGGCACTCGCGCTCGAGCGCTCGGGTGAACCCACACGTAGCCAAGTCGGCCGGGCGCCTCGGTCCCATTCGGGCTGGGGATGGACGTCGAGTCGAAGCACGCGCTCTCTCTGAGTCTCCGGCACCGGCTCGGAGGGATGTCCCAGGGGATCCCACCCTCTCGGACGGTCTGAACCAACGTGCCGGGGATGTCGGAGCGGGCCGCGCGACCGCGCCGCGTTGTGCGCGCCACCACCCGCTGAGGGAAGGTCAGGTGTTCGCGCGCAGGTAGCGCCCGAAGTGCGGCACGGTGAAGGCGATCCGGCCGCGCTCGCCGGAGTAGATCAGCCCCTTCTTGAGTAGCGCGTCGCGCGCCGGGGATAGGGACTGCGGCTTGCGGTCGAGATGCGTGGCCACCGCGGCCGTCGCCACCGACTCGACGTCGCCCACCGCGGAGTCGCCGGATCCCTCGGACTCATCCACCACGGCCGCCTCGGCCATCGCCCGCAGGTACTCGCGCTCCGCCGGTGTGGCCCGCTCGTAGCGCGAGCCGAAGAACCCGACCCCCAGCTCAGCCTCGGCCTCCGGAGCCGCTACACGCACATCGTCAACGGTGATGGGGGATGACGCCGCCGCGTCCCACACCGCCTTGCCGTAGGCCTGGACGAAGTAGGGGTACCCGGCAGTCACGGCGTACATCTCGGCTAGCGCTCCGGGCGTGAAGTCCACCCGCTCCTCGCGCGCCGGCGAGGTGAGGGCGAGGTCGGCGGCGGCGCGGTCCAGGCGGTCGATGCGGGTGTAGCGGAACAGGCGCTCGCTGTAGGACTTGCTGGCGCTGAGCACCGTTGGCAGATGCGGCAACCCAGCGCCGACCACGACCACCGGGAGGCGGTTCTGCGAGATCTCGTGGCACGCGGCGCAGAGCGCCGAGACGTCCTCGGGGCCGAGGTCCTGCATCTCGTCGACGAACACCGCGATGCCGCGGCCGAGGTCGGCGGCCAGGCCGCCCACGTCCGTGAGCAGCTCGACGAGGTCGATCTCCATGTCTCCGGAGTCGGCCCGGCCCGTCGTGGCGGGGGCGTCGATCCCGGGGTTCCAGCGCTCCCGCAGCTTGGTGCTGGGCGCGTCCCGGGCCGCAAAGGCCTTCAGCGTGCCGAGCACGTCCTGCGGCTGCGCGTGGCCGAGCTCGCGGATCGCCATGTGCAGCGCGGCGGCGAGCGGTCGGCGTAGCCGCTGGTCGGGGCGCGCCTCGAGCTTGCCGGTCCCCCAGTCGGCGCGGACCGCGGCTGACCGCAGCGCGTTGAGCAGCACCGTCTTGCCGACACCGCGCAGCCCGGTGAGGACGACCGACCGCTCGGGTCGCCCTCTGGCCACCCGCTCCAGCGTGACGTCGAACGCACTGAGCTGCTCGTTGCGTCCGGCGAGCTCGGGTGGCCGCTGGCCGGCGCCAGGGGCATACGGGTTGCGCACCGGGTCCATGATCGGACTGTATGCGCCTGTCTACCCTCGGCCCGAGATTGGAGCAGAGAGGACCAGACGTGTCGCGGCCGCAAACCGGTTGGCGCCTGTCTGCCCTGGGTGAGAACGTCTGGCCATGGCCTCACACACGAGCAACTTCTGCATCGACGCCGCCGACCCTTACGCCCAGACCATGTGGTGGAAGGAGGTCCTCGACGACTTCACCCTGACCGACGACGACCAGCACCCCGGCGACGACGAGTGCGGGCTGGAGGGCCCGGACGGCCGGTACCTGCTGTTCCTCAAGGTGCCCGAGCCCAAAACCGTGAAGAACCGGATGCACGTCTGCCTCCGCCCCAGCGACCGGAGCCGTGACGAGGAGGTCGACCGGCTGCTCGGGCTCGGCGCGACGATGGTCAACGACCTCAGGAAGCCCGATCGCGGATGGGCGGTCCTCGGAGACCCGGAGGGCAACGAGTTCTGCGTGCTCATGCGCGAGTCGGACATCCAACCCGAACCCGAGCCCCAGCCCGACGAGGCGTAGGGCTGCTCAGACCGGCGCCGTCTCGTTCAGGCCGTCACTGCGTCTGTCCGCCGGTGAGTGGCGCGCCCTGACTTGCCCGTTCGTCGGTTGCCGCGAGCCAGAGGAACACCGGCGGGAGGGCCACCTCGATGACGGTCCGCACAGGATCACCAGCGTGGCGGGCACGTGCCTCGGAGGACCGCCCGCCTGACGCTCCACCACCACTCAGGGGGTCTCGCGGTCGGCACCAGCGCTGCGGCGTGGTGCCGGCCACGAGCCATGAGGAGGTCGAGCCGCCTACGGTGGAGCGCATGACGACGAGGTCACAGACCACCGGGACCACAGGGACCGCCGAGACCACCGGGACCGTGGCCGCGCTCTTCGAGGCGCTGTCCCGGACCATCCCCGCGCAGCGGCTCATCACCGACCGCGACGTCGTCGCCAGCCTGTCGGCCGACGACGCGGAGTGGGCACCGGTCGGTCAGGCGGCGCTCGCTCTACGCGCTCGCAGCGAATCCGAGGTCGCCGAGGCAGTGCGCATCTGCGCCGACCTGCGCGTGCCCGTTGTGCCCCGTGGCGCCGGCACCGGCCTGTCCGGAGGCGCCAACGCCGTCGACGGGTGCCTCGTCCTCGACCTGTCGAAGATGGACCAGGTCGTCGAGATCGACGGCGACAACCTCGTCTGCGTCGTCCAGCCGGGCATCGTCAACGACGACCTCAAGGCGATCCTGCACGAGCAGGGTCTCTGGTACCCGCCCGACCCGGCCAGCGCCCCCTGGTCGACGATCGGCGGCAATGTCGCCACCAACGCCGGCGGGCTGTGCTGCGTCAAGTACGGCGTGACCCGTGACTACGTCCTGGGTATGCGGGCGGTCATGGGCGGCCCGGCCGGCTACGGCAACGTCGTCCGCCTCGGCCGACGAACGGCCAAAGGCGTTGCCGGCCTTGACATCTCGGGTCTCATGGTCGGCTCGGAGGGCACCCTGGGCATCGTCACCGAGGTGACCTTGCGGTTGCGGCCGGCGCCGAAGGGGACGCCGCGCACCATCGTCGGCGCGTTCGGCAGCCTGGTCGACGCCGGACGGGCGGTGGCTGCGGTGACCCGCCGCGGACTCACGCCATCGGCCCTCGAGCTGCTCGACCACGAGTGCCTCCAGGCGGTCGAGGACTGGAAGCACCTGGGTCTGGAGGCCGATGCGCAGGTCCTGCTGCTCGCCCGGGTCGACACCCCGGGCGAGGGTGGCGCGGACGAGGCTCGCGCGGTCGCCGCCGCCTTCGAGGAGGGCGACCCGCTCTGGGCGCTGGAGTCCAGCGACGACGCGGAGGCGGAGACGCTCTTTGCCGCCCGACGACTGGCATACCCGGCGCTGGAGCGGCTCGGCCCGGTGCTCACCGAGGACATCTGCGTCCCCCGGTCCGCGCTGCCGACCATGCTGGGGATGCTCGTCGAGATCGCCGCGCGCCACGGGGTGCGCATGGCGACCATCGCCCACGCCGGTGACGGCAACCTGCACCCCCTGCTGCTCACCCCGCCCGGGGACGACGGCGCCCGCGAGGCGGCCCAGGCGGCGTTCGAGGAGATGCTCGACGGCGCGATCGCGTTGGGGGGCACGGTCACCGGGGAGCACGGGGTCGGCCTGCTCAAGCGGGCCGGCATGGAGCGCGAGCTCGACCCGCGCAGCCTTGCGGTGCAGCGAGCGGTCAAGCAGACCCTGGATCCGCTGAACATCTTCAACCCCGGCAAGGTGCTCTGACCGGGCCTTCGGACATCCGTCGACCTCGAGCTAACGTCGCGCCATGCTGAGCGTCGCCCTGGATGGGGTCCAGACCGCATACGAGCTGACCGGGACGGGACCGGTGCTCGTCGTGCCCGAGGTGAACGTCGGTTGGGCGGCATACGGGCTGGACCGGCTCGCGGAACGGTTCACCGTGGTGGCGGTGAGCCCGCGCGGCTTCATGGGCAGCGGACGGCTGGCGGCCGAGGACTACTCTGCGGGGCAGATCACCGGTGACATCGAACGGGTGCTCGACCATCTCGGGATCGGGTCGTATGCGTTGCTGGGCTACTCGCTGAACGGTGCCGTGGCGTCGTACCTCGCCCTGGACAACCCCCGGGCGCAGGCGGTCGCGTGCGGAGGGTTTCCCACGACGGCCTCCTACGCCGGGTTCGCCGAGAGCCGGCGCCAGCAGCTGGCCGAGCGGCAGCGCGACCCCGAGGTGTGGGCCGAGACCCTCGCCGCACTGGATCCGGCTGCGCTCGTGGCGTTCTGGGACACGGTCGACGCACTACCCCCGGCCGAGCTGGTGGCTGGTCTCGGCTGCCCCGTGTGGTCGTGGTGGGGAGGCGCCGACCCGCTGTTCACACCGTTCGGAGGGGTGGCGGCGCACCGCACCGCGATCGAACGGCTCGGGCTGCCCTACCGCGAGCTGCCCGGCCTCGACCACGACCAGGCTCTCGTCCAGAGCGGCCGGCTGCTGCCCGAGCTCACCGCCTGGCTGGAGTCGGTGCTCCGCTGAGCCGTCCAACTGCGCCCGGTGCCGACTACTCCCCGGCCGCCGCCCGCGCCTCGGCCCCGGTCTCGCCCTCGTAGCCGCCGTCGTCACCGGCTACCCGCCCGACGAACTCCTCGTTGGGAGTGGTGCCGGTCGTGCTGTTCTGGTCCGGTGCGCCGGGTTGTTCGACGCCGCCCTCGTCGCGGGACAGCGCCTGCGCGTCGTCGGGGGTGATGTCGCGCTCGAAGCCCTTGTTGTCGGTCATGCCTCACCCATACCCCAGCCTCGACCCGTCGACGCGCTCGCACCCCAAGAACTAGAGCGCGGCCGCCTCGAACCGGTTGTCGGGATGGGCGATCGCGTCCTGCGCGCCGATGAGCGCCAGCTCCCGGCGGCCCGCCTCGTGCGTGGCGGCCAGCACGGCATACATCGTCGCGGCGGTGCGGGAAAGGGCGACCTGTGGCCCGTCGGTGAGGGTATGCGCGAGGAAGACCGCGGCGGTGACGTCGCCTCCGCCCTGCACCGTCAGCGGGAGGAGCGGGGTGGTGACCAGCCACGTGCCTTCCGTTGCGGCACAAAGCATTTGGATCGAGTCGGAGGGCGTCTCCTCCGTGAGGACGCTGGTCACGAGGACGGTAGCGGGACCCATCCGCTGCAGCTGTCCGGCGGCCGTGACCACATCGGCCAGCGTCGTGACGGAGCGGCCCGTGAGGTACTCGAGCTCGAACTGGTTGGGCGTGACGATGTCGGCGGCGGGCACGACGTGGTCGCGCATGTATTCCGGTATGCCCTCCCGCACGAACATCCCCCGGTGGACGTCGCCCATGACCGGGTCGCAGCAGTAGACGGCGGCGGGGTTGGCCGCTTTGACCCGTGCGACCGCGTCGAGCACGACGGCACCGACCGTCTCGGCGCCCTGGTAGCCGGACAGCACGGCGTCGATGTGAGGGAACACGCCGCGTTCCTCGATGCCGTCGATGACGGCGCGGACGTCGTCGGGCGCGACCACCGGGCCACGAACCGTGGGGTAGCCGGTGTGGTTGGAGAACGTGACCGTGAGGACGGGGTAGACCTCGTGGCCGAGGCGCTGGAGCGGGAAGACGGCGGCGGAGTTGCCGGCGTAGCCGTAGGCGACGTGCGACTGGATGGAGAGGATGCGCACGGGCGAACCTGCCAGATGCCCGTCAGATGACGCGGGGAGTGGGGGAGCTCTCGCTGACCATCGGCTTGCCGGCCGCGCCCCAGGCCTGCATGCCGCCGGCGACGTTGACGGAGTCGACGCCGTTCTGGCTCAGCCACGCCACGACCCGGCCCGACCGGTTGCCGCTGCGGCAGACGATCGCCAGGGGCTCGTCCGACTCGGGCAGCTCGCCGACGCGGGTCGGCAGGTCACCCATCGGGATGTGCAGGGCCTGGGGGGCGTGGCCGGCGTCCCATTCGTCCTGCTCGCGGACATCGACCATCACGGTGTCGTCGGCGAGGTCGGCGGCGGGGACGGCGGGCACGCTGGGCGACATCGACATGACGGCCATCCTCTCAGAGAGGGCTACTTCAACAGCCGCGACATCCGCCGGTCGGCGAGCGGCTTGCCGCCCGTCTGGCAGGTCGCGCAGTACTGCAGCGACGAGTCGGCGAACGACACCTCGCGAACCGTGTCGCCGCATACCGGGCAGGGCAGTCCCGTTCGTCCGTGCACTCGCATGCCTTCTCGCTTGGCGTCCTTCAGCTCCTTGGCCGGTTTGCCCGACGCGGCGACGACCGCACCGACGAGGGTGTCGCGCAACGCGGCATACAGGCGCTGCACGTCCTCCGGCTTGAGTGAGGCCGCCATCGCAAAGGGCGACAGCCTGGCCACGTGGAGGATCTCGTCGGAGTAGGCGTTGCCGACGCCGGCGATGAACTCCTGGTCGCGGAGCAGTCCCTTGATCTGGGTGCGGCGGCCCTCCAGCATGGCCGTGAAGGTCTCCTCGTCGAAGTCGTCGGCCATGGGATCGGGCCCCAGCCGGGCGACGCCCGGCACCTGCTTCACGTCGCGGACGAGGTATGCCGCGAGCGACTTCTTCGTGCCGGCCTCGGTGAGGTCGAAGCCCGAGCCGTCGGAGAGGCGTACCCGCAGCGCGATGGGGGACTTGCCCGGCCGCATCACGGTGTTGGGCAGCTCGTCGGACCACCGCAGCCAGCCGGCGCGGGCCAGGTGGAAGACCAGGTGGATGCCGTCGATGTCCATGTCGAGGAACTTGCCGTGCCGGGACACCCCGTCGACCGGTGAGCCGGCGAGCGCCGAGGGCGGCGGGTCGAACGTCTTGAGCACCGAGAAGGACGCCAGCTCGACCGAGGCGACGGCCAGCCCGGAGGTGCGCTCGTCGAGGAAGTCGACAAGAGCCTGCACCTCCGGCAGCTCGGGCACGGCGCTAGGCCTCGGTCGGCGCGGCGACCTTGCCGGCGGAGCGGAGGATCTGCACGAGCCCGTAACCGTCGGGGGCGTAGTAGACGGGCACCTCACGGGGAGCCCGTGTGTTGCGCGGCTGCAGCTCCTCGTTGGAGACGGGCAGACCGTGGGAGAGGACCTGCTCGGTGGGGGTCAGCTGACGGATCGCGATGGCGTCGACGACCTCGGGCCGGGCCTCGGCGAAGTCCTGGTAGATCTTCGGGTCGTGCTGCCCGTCGTCGCCGATGAGGATCCATCGGATCTGCGGGAAGTCCCGGGCCAACCGGTCGAGGCAGGCCCGCTTGTGCTCCTGCCCGCTGCGGAACCAGCCCGTGTTGGTCGGGCCCCAGTCGGTCAACATCAACGGACCGACGGGAAAGCCGTGTGAGCGCAGGAAGCGGGTCAGCGTGGGCGCGGTGTTCCACGCCCCGGTGGAGACGTAGACGATGGGGGCGAGCGGGTAGTCGACGAGGAGCTCGCGGTACATCGGCGCCATCCCCGGGACGACGCTGCGGGCCCCTTCGTGCTTGACGAAGGTGTTCCAGGCCGCGATCAGGGCTCGGGGCAGCGACGTGGAGATAACGGTGTCGTCGATGTCGCTGACCAGGCCGCGCCGCTCACCGTCGGCGACGATGAGCACGTCGGCGTCGACCGGGTCGCCGCCCTGAGCTCCGAGCGAGACCTGTTGCCAGCCGGGCTCGAGGCCATGGTTGCGAAAGGTGGCGTCGACGTGCCCGGACCGGTCGCTGCGGGTGTGGAAGGTCTGGTCCCCGACGGTCACTGACACCGGCACGTCCATCGCGGGGGCGGTGATGAACGCCCGCCAACCGCGGTCGCGACCGAACTGGGACCGCAGCCCGCCGAAGGTCAGGTCGGGGACGTCCTCGTCGGCTTCGTCGCCCTTGCCCCGGCTGAGGACGACGCGACCGAAGACCCGCACAAAGGACGACGAACCATAGCCCACGTGACCGATGACCCGGTTGTGCCAGCCCTGCCGGCGCAGCCCCCGCTCCAGCTGCCGGTGCCACGTGTCTTCGACGATCGCGGCGGCATGGGGTCGGGCCATGCGGCCAATCTATGGCACTGGGCTACAGGGCCCCACCCCAACGGGGGTTCCGTGAGCCGGGGCGGTTCAGGTGACGTCGAGGTCAACGGGCGGGTCGCTGACCAGGACGAACCGGCCCGCGCCACCCGCGTCGCCGGGGGCCGTGCCCAACGGGTCGCCGCCGTAGGCCACCACGGCCCGCAGCCCGTAGGAACCGGGAGGCAGCGGCGACCCGTCGCAGCCCACCAGCGAGACCTGGCTCGGGAGGGTCTGACCGGGGTACGACGCCCCCGCCGTGAGGGGCAGCGGCACGTCCGGTCCGGCCGGCGCCGGGGTGCGAGCAACGACGGTCGACCCCCGCAGGACCTCCACGGACGAACCGTGTGAGGTGAGGACGACCCGCGAGCCGTTCGAGATCACAACGAGGCGGCTCGACACGGTGACCGTGCTGCCCGAGGCGGCGGTGGCCGGCCCGGAGACGGCCACGACGACGAGGTTATCGGCCGGCCCCCTCGCCGTGGGCCGGGCGGGGCAGGCGCTGTCGGCGCGAGTCGGCGCACCGGTCGGCGAGCTCGTCGGTGACGGCGCCGGCGGGGCTGGGGCGTCGTCCGGGGTGGACGGGTGGGCCGTTGTCATCGGCACCGGCCCCCCAGGTGAGCCCGCAGGTGAGCCCGGAGGTGGGCCTGCTGCGCACCCGCCGAGCGCGGCGGCCGTGAGCAGGACTGCGGTCCCAGCGGCGCTGAGCCGAACGGCTGCTCGCACACGCGTCGCCTCCTTCTTCACACCTGCTCGCACCCCATGACGCCGGCTCACAGCGGGCGGCCAGGAACCCGACCCCCACCCATGATGCGCCCACCGGCCCCGCACCGCTCGCCCCTTCAGCGCCTATGACCTGTCGGGCACCCAGCCATAGGCTGTGAGAAGCCTGGGAATTCCCTGCCGAAACCCGGGGAGAACCGGGGTCCGTGACATCCCGGGGGAAGATCACGCCCAGGCGGGTCGGGACGCCACCTTCTCCCGATATCGGCCCCCCCATCCCCAGGTCGGAGTCTCTCTTCATGCGTGTGCGTTCCCGTGTTGCCATCCCGCTCCTCCTCGGGGCGCTGAGCGTCGGGTTCGCCCCGGCCCTCGTTGCGTCCCCTATGGCTCATGCGGCCCCCACCCCGGCCGACGACACCCCCGTCAAGCTGACCCCCAAGGGCGAGCACGAGGACGGGTCCGACGAACAGGGCTTCGACAAGCTCCGTGACGCCTACTACGCCAGCCGCCTGCTCTCCGGCGACACCCCGCTGAGCGAGGAGCAGGCCGCAGCGCTCCGCCTGAAGGCCAGTCAGCAGGCCTCGGGGATCGCGAGCGAGACCGTCAAGGGCGCCGCTCGCGGCGGGACCTGGACCACTGTCGGCCCGAGCCCGCTCGTGCAGGTCGTGCGCACGAGCAACACCTTCGCTGCCATGGCCGGCCGGGTGAGCGCCCTCGCCATCCGCAACGACGGCACCCTCATCCTCGGCGGCGCCCAGGGCGGCGTCTGGACCTACGACCCGGCGAACGGCGGCACCTGGACCTCGCGGACCAAGGACGCCGACACGCAGTCCGTCGGCTCGCTCGCGATCGCCCCGAGCAACGACCAGATCGTCTACATGGGTTCCGGCGAGGCCAACCTCTCGGGTGACTCCTACTACGGCGACGGCGTCTACCGCTCCGCCGACGGCGGACTGACGTGGACCCACGTCTCCACCCTCTTCACCGGCCAGTCGACTTCGGCGATCGCCGTCGACCCGACGAACCCCGACCACCTGTATGCCTCGACCCTCCGCGGCCGTGGCGGTAACCACCGCACCACGGCGCCGACCGAGCAGCCCTACGGCGTCTGGGAGTCCACCGACGGCGCCAAGACCTGGACCCTGAGGAAGGGCACCACCGACCAGCTGCACGGCGCGACCGACCTGGTGCTCGACCCTCAGGACGCGAAGACGGTCTACGCCTCGTTCTGGGGTGACGCGATCTACAAGTCCACCGACAGCGGCAAGACCTGGGCCTCAGCGATGGCCAACCTGCCCAAGGGCAACTACCTCGAGGGCGGCAGCCGCTTCTCGCTCGGTATCTCGCACCCCAAGGGCGCGGCCACCGCGACCCTCTACACCGGCTTCGACTGGTTCGACCTAACCGACCATTACCACCCGTCGCGGGTCTTCAAGACCACCGACGGCGCCACGTCGTGGGCCGATGCGACCGGCTCTCCCCAGACTGGCCCGGACTCGGTGGTCGGCTACTGCGGCACGCAGTGCTTCTACGACAACGTGGTGCGTCCTGACCCCACGAACCCCGACACCGTGTATGCCCTGGGGCTCTACGGCTACGGCAACAGCCCGCAGTCGGGCGGGGTCTACCGCTCCCTCGACGGCGGCGCCCACTGGCTGAGCCTGGGTTACGACCTGCACCCCGACTACCACGCCTTCGCGTTCCAGCCCACCAACACCAAGCACATCGTCATCGGCAACGACGGCGGGGTCTGGGAGTCGCAGAACCAGGGTGGCCGGCTCACCGGCGGTGCACTCTCCACCGTGGACTGGCAGGACCTGAACGGCCAGGTGAACCCGACGACGGGCGCGCTCATCCACTCGACGGGCCTGGGCATCACCCAGTTCACGTCGGTCGCCACCGTCCCCAACGTGCCCGGCCAGTACTGGGGCGGCACGCAGGACAACGGCACCCTGCGCAAGTCGACGGCCAACAGCCGGTGGTTCGACCAGGCCAGCGGCGACGGCGGGCAGGTCATCGTCGACCAGACGACGGTCAACCCGTACTCGCCGAACTACCCGGCATACGTGTTCGGCAGCTATTACGCGATCAGCCCCTACCGCTACGACCCGGCGCACGTGAACACGTTCTTCGGCAACGAGGCCATCGACGGTGGCATCGACATGAAGGACCGGGCCGAGTTCTACGTGCCGTGGGTGGAGAACCGGGGCAACACCAACCAGATGTTCCTCGGCACCTACCGGCTCTACCGCACCGACAACGCCGAGGCCCCGTCCAGCGGCGACGTCACCTGGGCGCCCATCAGTGGTGACCTGACCACCGGATGCACCGGTGCGGCTCCGAACGGGGCCCGCGGCTGCGTCATCTCCGCGGTCGGCGTCGCCGACGGTGGCGACGGCGTCTGGGTCGGCACCGACGACGCGGTCGTCTCGGTCAGCCCCGACGCCGTGACCTCGTCCTCGCCGACGTGGAACCGGGTCGGCCAGGGCGTCCTGCCGAACCGACCGGTCGACCAGATCGCGGTCGACCGCTCCAACTACCGCGTCGCCTACCTCGCCTACGGCGGGTTCGGCGCGGCGACTCCGGGCAACTCCGGCCACATCTTCGCCACCACCGACGGCGGCAAGACCTTCCGCGACGCCACGGGCAACCTGCCCGACGTGCCGGCCAACTCGGTGGTCATCGACCCGTCCGACCCGAACACGATCTACGTCGGCAACGACGTCGGCACGTTCGTCTCGACCAACGGCGGCCGCGTCTACAAGCGTCTCGGTGACGGCATCCCGAAGGTCGCGTCCTGGCAGCTGGACTACGACGCCAAGAACGGCGTGCTCATCAACGGCACGCACGGCCGTGGCGCCTACACCCTGCAGAACCGTGACGCGTCGGCGGCGCTCGTCGTCTCCAAGTCCGACTCCGGCAAGCCGGTCGGGCCGGGCAGCACGGTCGACTACACGATCACCGTGAAGAACATCGGTAACGCCGAGGCCCGCAACATCACCATCAACGACCCACTCCCGGCCAACACGAGCTTCGTGTCGGCCGACCAGGGCGGTCGGTCCGCCGGTGGCGCGGTGAAATGGAACCAGCTGGTCATCCCCGCGGGTGGCCAGATCCAGGTCCACTTCTCGGTGCAGATCTCGGCCAACCTGGCAGGGTCGGCGACCTCGATCGTCAACGACGGACTCGTCGTCAAGGGCGACCGCGGCATCTCCACCACGGGCAGCCCGCACGTGACGGCGATCGCCCCGGCCATCGCCGTCACGGTCAAGCCGACCGAGCAGACCGGTGGAGCCAAGGTCGGCACGTCCGTCAGCTACCAGGTCACGGTGACCAACGCCGGCTACAAGGCGGACAGCTACACGCTGGCCACCTCCGGCGCGTGGACCGCCACGGCCTACGACGCCACCTGCACGACGCCGATCACCACCACGCCGCAGGTGGCGGGTGGGGCCAGCACGACGGTATGCGTCAAGGTGGCCGTCCCGACCGGTCTCAAGGACGACGTGCGAGACACCGAGAAGCTCGTGGTGACCTCGGTCGGCAACCCGAGCGTGTCGGCGACCGCGACCTTCACGACGATCGCGGTGGCGTCGGACAACCTGCTCGTCGACGAGGACACCAACCTCAAGGGCGACGGGAAGACCCCGTCCGATTCGGCGCCCTACTACAAGGCGGCGATGGACGCCAACGGTAAGAGCTACGGCTACTGGGACCTGACGGCCAACCCGGACCTCCCGCAGTCCTACCTCTCGGCGCACAAGAACGTCGTGTGGTGGACCGGGAACAGCTACCCGGCTCCCGTCACGCCGTACGAGGGCGAGCTCGCCTCGTTCCTCGACGGTGGTGGACGGCTGATGATGTCGGGTCAGGACATCCTTGACCAGGCGGCAGGCACGACGGCGTTCGTCAAGAACTACCTCCACGTCAACTGGGACGGCACTGACGTCCAGAACGACAAGGAGACCGCGAAGGTGACGGCGGTGTTGCCCAACCCGGTGACTAACGGTTTCGGGACCGTGCCGCTCGACCACAACGTCCTCGGGGCCAACTTCGAGGACCAGATCAACCCGCTCGGCCCGGCGGTGGGGGCGTTCAAGGACGACACGGGTGCAACGGACGCGCTCACCGTGCAGGCGGGGGCGTACAAGGTGTTCTTCGCCGCGTTCCCGGTGGAGGCGTTCGGCTCCCCCGCCGACAAGGCCAAGCTCGTGGGCAACACGCTCGGCTGGTTCGGCACACCCTGACCTTCTGAGCTGGGGTCATCGGGCCCCGTCGACCGCGACGCCCTCGCGGTCGGCGGGGCCCTCTCCTTGGTCACGACCTGCTGACGATCTGCTGTGGCCCGGGCCTCCCCGCCCGGCGTGACAGCTCGCGATGTGAGGATGGCCGCTATGACGCAACCGCCGGGACGCACCGTCCGCCAGCGCAGCGCCGTTGTGATGACCGGCGTCCTCGTCGCGGCGGTGGCCTTGACGGGCTGTGACGCCATCGGCGGCAGCAAGCCGCCCACCCCGGACGCCGCAGCCAAGGCCCTGGCCTCCGCCCTCGGTGGCGGGGACGTCAACGCCGTGCGGTTCGACGGCGCCACGCCGGCGAACGTCGCCGCCTTCCTCTCCACGGCGGTCGGCGACCTCAAGGACCTCAAACGCTCGGTGACCGCCACCCAGGTCACCGAGCCCAAGGGCAACGAACGCACCTCGACCGCGACCCTCCAGTTCGCCTGGACCCTCCCGACCGCGACCAACGCGGCCGCCACCTCGACGAGCACCGCCTCGACAAGCAGCGCAACCGGCGCCGCGTCCGCTCCGCCCACCGACACGCCGACCACCCCCGTCACGACCGCCGGGGGGACAGCCGGAGGGACCCCGACCGGGGCCGCGGCGGGCCCGTCGGCGACCGTCTGGAGCTATTCGACGACGGCCAACCTCACCCGTGCGCAGGACGACACGTGGCATGTCGCGTGGGCTCCCGCACTGTTCGCCCCAAACCTCACCGGCAGCGAGAAGCTCGGCCTCGCCGTCGCACCCGCCAAACGCGGTGACATCATCGGGGCGAACAACACGCCGCTGATGACCCAGCGGGCGACGGCTCAGGTCGGCATCGACAAGACCAAGCTGCCCGCGGCACAGAACGCCTCGTCCGCCGCCGCCCTGGCGCAGCTCGTGGGCACCGACCCCACGGCATACACCAAGGCCGTGGCCGCAGCTGGACCCAAGGCGTTCGTCTCGATCATCACGGTGCGAAGTGACGACCCGCTCGTCACCGCCCAGATGGCTGCCGTCGCCGCGATCCCCGGCGCCACCATCATCAGCAGTTCAGGGGTCGTCGGCCCGACGCCCACCTTTGCCCGGTCCCTCCTGGGCACGGTGGGGGAGGCGACATCCGAGCTGATCCAGAAGTCCAACGGCGCGCTCAAGACCGGCGACGTCGTGGGGCTGTCAGGGCTGGAGCAGCGCTACGACGCCCGCCTGCGCGGCTCGGCCGGCGTGACCATCCAGGCGGTCGGCACCGACGCGGCCGGCAAGCCCACCTCGCGCAGCCTGTTCACGTCACCCGCCACCGACGGGAAGGCGCTCGTCACCACGCTCGACGCGAAGGCCCAGAACGTGGCCGAAGCCGTGCTCGCGGCGGGTCCCACCAACACGCCGACCGCGCTCGTGGCGATCCGGCCGTCGACCGGGGAGATCGTCGCCACCGCGAACGGCCCCGGCAGCAACGGGCAACCGATCGGCACCGCCGGACAGACCGCGCCGGGTTCGACGTTCAAGATCGTCACCGCGCTCGCGCTGCTGCGGGCCGGCCTGACCCCGGACTCCCCTGTGGCGTGCACCCCGACGGTCACGGTGGCCGGGCGGTCCTTCAAGAACTACAACGACTATCCGGCCGACAAGATGGGGCAGATCCCACTGCGGACGGCGTTCGCCAACTCGTGCAACACGGCGTTCATCTCCAACCAGGACAAGGTCTCTCAAGCCGACCTCGCCGCCGCCGCCGCGTCCTTGGGGGTGGGGGTCGACCTCGACCTGGGCTTCCCCGCATACCTGGGCTCCGTGCCCGCCAGCGCTACCGGCACGGAGCACGCCGCGTCGATGATCGGTCAGGGCAAGGTGCTCGTGTCGCCCATGGACATGGCGACCGTGACCGCGTCGGTCCTGCACGGCACGGTCGTCCGGCCGCGGCTCATCGACGAGAACCCGGCGGTGGCGGCGTTCCCCACGCCGGCCAAGCCCCTCCAGCCGGCCGAGGCCCAGGCGCTGCAGGGCCTCATGGGGGCGGTCGTGTCGGAGGGCAGTGGCGCCCTGCTCGCCGGTAACGGCGTGACGGCGGCCAAGACGGGCACGGCCGAGTACGGCACCGCGAACCCGCCTCTCACCCACGCGTGGATGGTCGCCGGCCGAGGTGACCTCGCCGTCGCGGTCTACGTGGAGAACGGCGAATCCGGTTCCAAGACCGCGGTACCGCTGCTCAAGGGGTTCCTCGAGGCCTACGGCGGGTAGGGGCCGGGTAGCGCGGAGCGCCACACCCCCTCTGAGGGGTGCAGCGCTCCGAGATCCCCGCTGGACCGCGCTGCGCTCCAGCCTAGCCGCGGCGACGGTCCGCGTCGGGTGGCTGTGAGTCCGCCCCAAGGCCCTCGCTCGGGGCGCGGGTCGCGGTGTCGGTGTCGGTGCCGATGTCTCCGGACTCCCATTCGGCCCAGTTCCCCGCCCGGTTCCCACCCTCTTCGACCGCGTTTCCGGTCGCTCCCCCGGGCACGCCGTCGTCCGTTGCCAGGTTGGTCGGACGGGCAGCACTGTTGGTGCGTTCGGCGCTGCCGTATCCACCCTCAGCAGTGCGCTCCGTCGAGTAGCCGCCGTCGGCGTCGTCGGTGCCGTTGGCCGCCGTCTCGTACCCGACCGGCTCCTCGCGGCGCCGCGACGACTCGTCGCCACCCCACTCCTGAGAGCGCTCCGTCGAGTAGCCGTCGCCGCCGTCACCCAAGCGCGCGCTCGAGTTGCCGTCGCCACTCGTGCTCTCTGCTGAGTACCCGTCCTCGTCGAGGACCTCGCCCGTGCGGACATCGCGCACCGGCTCATCGCCCGAGCCCGGCGTCGCCGCATACCCCGCGTGATCGCCCGGTCGCTGCCTGTCGCGGCCACCCTCGTCGGTTTCGTCGGTCTCGTCGGTCTCAGCGGTCTCGTCGGTCTCGTCGGTCTCGTCGGTCTCGTCGGACTCGTCGGACTCGTGTCGACGGGAGGTCTCCGCCGCGACCGCTCCAGCCCCCGCCACGGCGGCTACCCCCGCCGCCGGACGCCCGGTCGAGCCTCCATCGCGCCCGTCAGCCTCGTGACCGCCGTCGCTCGCGTGGTCGGACGACGCATACTCGGCCGTCCTGACTCCGTCAGCGCCCGCGTCCGCGGAGCGGCTCACCGGCTCACCGCGACCCTCGCCGGTCTCGCCCCCCGACGTGCTGAGGTCGGAGGAGTCGGAGTGATGTGACCCTGCTGTAGCGGCCGACACACCGGCACCGGCCAGGCCGGCCGCGCCGAGCCCCGCAGCGACACCGTGGCCGGAACGCGGCCCGGCGCGGTTGCCGTCGTCGTCGAGCCGGTAGCCCTCGTCGTCCGTCCGGACGTCGGGGTCGAGCGCGTCGGCCCGCCGCATCTGCTCGTCGTGCTTCTGTCGGGCCGTCTCGTGGGCCTGGCTGTCCCGCTGCGCCTTGGCCTCGAGCTCGCGGGCCTGCGCGGCCTGCGCGTCGGCCTCCTCTCGAGCCCGTTGCGCCTCCGCCCCGCTGGCCGCCGCCGCAGTCTCGGTGTCGCGCATCGCGACCCGGTGCTCGGCCGCGCCATCGCGGAGGGAGGCAGCCTCCTCGCGACGACTCTCCAGCTGCTTCGTGCGGTTCCGTGACATCACCAGCCCGATGACGGCCGCCAGAACGATGACGACGAGAACGATCCAGACCCAGGGACTCATGACGACATGCACTCCTCACGTGGGGATGGGCCCTCCGATGAGCCTTTTGTCACGGTAGTGGTGCGGGGGGTTGTCACGCGACCGCGAGTGACGCGGGTTTCGCGCACCGCTCGGGGCGTCGGAATTTTGTCGCCCCAAGGGGTGGTGGAGACGCGGGGTTCGCGGTGAAGTGGGTAGCGGGCCTGAACCACTCGTACCGCCGCGCAGCGAGGCCCGGCGGGGCCCCACGAAGGAGGCACGGATGTCCGATCCGGCAGCAAGCGAGACCGACGGGAAGCCCGAGGGGAAGTCGGAGGTCGTCGAGGTCGACACAGTGCTCGCGCACCCGGTCGACCACGTGTGGCGGGTGCTCACGACCAACGACGGCGTTCAGGCCTTCCTCGGCAGCGGCGCCCGCCTCGGCGGCAAGGGCGAGGCGTGGCGTGCGGAGGACGGCAGCCACGGCGTGTGGCGCAGCTACCACCCCCTCGAGCAGGTCCGGATCTCCTGGCACGCCGATGCCGATGCGCCCCGGTCGCTCGTCGACCTCCACCTGTCTCCCGAGGGAGGAAGCACGCGTATCTCGCTTCGTCACGACCTCACCGGCGCACCGGGCGACCAGCGCCCTGACGGCGCCGCCATGCGGCAACGCTGGTCGGCAGCGCTCGACCGGCTCGACTCCCTGGCGACGTGACCGGGCTCGCCGGGTCCCCCTCAGGGGGCGGTCCGGTCAGCCCGGAAGCTCGGCTGGGAGGCCGAACGTCTCGAACAGGCGCAGGTCGAAGTAGGCGGTGACCCGGCTGACCCCGTGCGCGCCGACGGTGAGCTGCTGCAGTTGGAAGGCCCGTAGTCGGCCGTCTTCGCCGCGCATGTAGAGCCCGTATGCCGGTTGTCCGTTGGCCGTCGTCGGCACCAGTCGCATGTCTCCCGCCTTGGTCGCCGGGCACTGGGTCGCGATGAGCCGACCGATGGCCTCGTTGCCCTGGAACCACCCGGTGAAGGGCGGCATGTCCCAGACCGCGTCGTGGGTGAGCATGGCCACGATGCCGTCGATGTCGTAGCTCTCGAACGCCGCGACGTAGCGCTCCAGCTGAGCCCGGACGGCCGGGTCGTCGCCGGGCAGCACGGCCGACGCCGTGTCCGGAGGGTCGAGCTTGGCCATCTGGGCCCGGGCCCGCTGGAGGGCGCTGTTGACTGCCGCGACCGACGTGTCGAGCGCCTCGGCGACCTCGGCGGCGTGCCAGGCCAGGACGTCGCGCAGGATGAGCACCGCCCGCTGGATCGGCGTCAGGTGCTGGAGGGCGGCGATGAAGGCGATGCGGATCGAGTCGTTGCTGACCGCCACCGCTTCGGGGTCGACCGGCGCGGTGCCGGCGACCACCGTGTCCGGCATCGGCTCCAGCCACGAGATCTCAGGGCGCGACTCGAGGGGACCGGTGGGGTCGGAAGCGGGGGCGCCGAGGCCCGTCGGCAACGGCCGGCGGGCTCGACCCTGGATCGCGGTGAGGCAGGTGTTGGTGGCGATCTGGTACATCCACGTGCGGACCGACGACCGCCCCTCGAACCCGTGGAACGCCCTCCAGGCGCGCAGGTAGGTCTCCTGCACCAGATCCTCGGCATCGTGCACCGACCCGAGCATCCGGTAGCAGTGCGCCGTCAGCTCGCCTCGCAACGGCTCGACGAGGGCCATGAACTCCTGGTCGTCGGTGTCGTGCTGCGCCGTGCGTGGAGAGGCGAGATCGGTCATGGCCCAGAACGTACGCGAGAGGACCGACAAGTTTCGAGGACCCTGAGAGTCTGATGAGCATGAACCGGATGATCTTCGTCAACCTGCCGGTCGCTGACCTGCCGGCCTCGCGCGCCTTCTACACCGGCCTGGGGTTCGGGGTGAACGAGATGTTCTCCGACGACACGGCCGTCTCGGTGGTGCTCTCGGACACCATCGTCGTCATGCTGCTCACCCGCGAGCGCTTCGGCGACTTCGTCACCGGGCCGGTCGGCGACCCGCGGGTCGCGACCAGCTCGATCACCTGCATCAGCGCCGAGTCCCCCGCCGAGGTCGACGACCTCGTGCGCCGGGCGCTGACGTCCGGCGGCGGCGAGTGGCTGCCGAAGATGGCGGACGGGCCGATGTACGGCCACAGCTTCACCGATCCTGACGGGCACGTCTGGGAGGTGCTGCACATGGACATGTCCGCGATGGCCGCGATCGACGGCAGTGCGATGCCAGGGCTCGGGGCCGTCTGAGGGCTCGGAACGACGGTCAGCCCTTGAGGCCGGCGAGCGCCAGGCGTACCTCGTGCTCGAACAGCCGGTCCGGCGCGGCGAACGGGTCGGGCCCGAACTGCCCGAAGACCTCCAGGCTGACCCACCCGATGAGGGTCGCCCAGAGGGTGACGGCCCGCCCGATGACGGCGGCGTCCATCGACACGCCGAGCCCGTCCCGCAGGGCGCTGAGGTCGGCGCGCACGGCCCGGGGGGCGGCCGTTCGACCCGGCCCGTCGACGATGTCCCCCCGGCGGACACCCTCCTCGACCAGCTCGACGATCCGCCGCACCACCCGCGTACCCGGTGCCGTCGTGTGCTGAGGTGCCTCGTAACCGGGGACCGGACTGCCGAACAACAGCGCGTAGCGGGCCGGTTCGCGCCGCGCCCAGGACCGCAACGCTGTCGCGGCCACCAGGATGCGCCCGTCCCAACCGGCCCGCGACGCCGCCCGCACCGCGTCGTCGACCTCGTCGGCCAGCTCGGTGTATGCGTCGACGACGAGGAGCGTGAGCAGCTCGTCCCGGTTGGCCACGTAGCGGTAGACGGCGGACGACACCATGCCGAGATCCCTGGTCACCGCCCGCAGTGACAGGGCCGCCGCGCCGTGCTCGGTCAGATGCCGGCGCCCGATCTCGAGGACGCGCGTGCTGACGTCGTCCCTCCGGGCGGCCCGGGTGCCAGCGCTCATGAGGTCACTATGCCACAAAGCGAGAGCACTGCTCTTGACATCGGTCCGGGCCCGGGCGCATACTCGAGACCAATAGAGAGCACCGCTCTCGTTTCGAAATTCTCAGGAGTGCACCATGACCACACCCGCCAACGCCGCCGACCGCTACGTCGCCCCCACCGCCCGCGGCGAGCTGCTCTTCATGAAGACCGTGCAGTGGCTCACCCGGCACGGGGTGAGCCTCCTCGGCTCCCGGGTGCTCACGGTGCGCGGCCGCACGTCAGGCCAGCCCCGCAGCGTCCCGGTCAACCTGCTGGTCCTCGACGATGACCGGTTCCTGGTGGCCCCCCGGGGGAACACCCAGTGGGTGCGCAACGCCCGGGCCGCGGGCCAGGCCGAGCTGCGGGTCGGCCGGCGGGTCGAGCAGGTCCGCCTCGTCGAGGTGCCGGCTGATGAGCGGGTCCCGGTGCTGCGGGTCTACCTGCAGCGATGGGGCTGGGAGGTCGGCCGGTTCGTCGAGGGGCTGACCGCGAAGTCCAACGACGTCGAGCTCGCCGCCGCCGCGCCCGGGATGCCGGTCTTCCGAGTCGTGGGGGGGTCTGACCCGTCTATCTCAGCCCCCTGGTGACGGCTTGTCCAAGGTTCGTACACTCCGGTATGCCGTCCTCCCTCGCCGATGCCCTGCCGTGGGACCCCCGGCGGGTCTCCGGGGACACGGATGACGCTGCTGACGAGGTCGTGGGGGTGCGCATCGGCGAGCTGAGCCGGCGCGTCGGGGTGAGCACCGAGCTGCTGCGCGCCTGGGAGCGCCGCTACCACTTGCTCGCGCCGGCCCGCTCCCCCAAGGGCTACCGCCTCTACACCCCGCAGGACGAGGTCCGGGTGCGGGCCATGCAGGACCAGCTGAGCCGCGGGCTGTCGGCCGCGGAGGCCGCCCGTGTCACCCGGCACGCCGCCCCCCGCGCCACCTTCGCGGACGGGACCGGGGGCATACCTCGGGCCGGCAGCGACCGCACCTTTTCGACCGGCCTCGCAGAGCCTCGCTCCGACGAGTCCGATGTCGCCATGCACCATTACCGCGCCCTGCAGCGGGCGCTCGACGCCTACGACGAGACCGACGCCCAGCACGTGTTCGACACGATGCTGCGCCAGCTCAGCCTCGCCACCGTGCTCCGCGACATCGTCATGCCCTACCTCGCCGAGCTCGGCGACCGGTGGGTGGACGGCACCATCGACGTCGCCCAGGAGCACTTCGCCAGCAACCTCATCCGGGGCCGACTTGCCGGGCTGTCCCTCGGCTGGGGTCACGGCGTCGGGCCGCGGGCGGTGCTGGCCTGTCCGAAGGACGAGCTGCACGACCTGCCACTCATGGTGTTCGGCATCGTGCTCAACCGCTGCGGTTGGCGCGTCACGTTCCTGGGCAACAACACTCCTGTGACCGACCTCGAGAACGCCGTCCGCCACCTGCACCCCGACGTCGTCGTGCTCGCCGCGACATCCACCGGGCCCTACACCGCCGCCGCCGCGGGCCTGGCGCGACTGGGTGACTACGCCCCGGTCGTCCTCGCCGGGGCGGGCGCCACCCCCGAGGTCGTGGCGGCCGCGGGCGCGACCGCTCTCCTTGGGGACCCGGTCACCGAGGCGCAGCACCTGCAGGCACCCCGCCGGCGCGCAACGGCGGGCGCGCGATGAGGGTCCTCGTCGCCGGAGCGTCCGGGTTCGTCGGTCGGCGGCTGTGCCCAGCCCTGGAGGAGGCCGGCCACGAGGTGCGGGCGATGACCCGGCACCCCGACACCTACGAGGGGGCCGGCACCGCCGTCATGGGTGATGTCGGCGACCCGGCGTCACTCGACGCCGCGATGGACGGGTGCGACGCCGCCTACTACCTGGTCCACTCGCTCGACGACGACGACTTCGAGAACAAGGACGCCAAGGGCGCCACGGACTTCGGGGTGGCGGCGAAGAAGGCCGGGCTGACGCGGATCGTCTACCTCGGCGGGCTCGGCGACGACGGTGAGGAGCTGTCCGCCCACCTGCGCAGCCGCCGGGCGGTCGAGGAGGAGCTGGCGGGCTCCGGCGTCCCCGTGACCACCTTGAGGGCCGGCATCATCATCGGCGACGGCGGCATCTCGTGGGAGATGACTCGGCAGCTCGTCGACCACCTGCCGGCGATGATCACCCCCCGCTGGGTCACCACGAAGACCCAGCCGATCGCCGTGACCGACGTGGTCCGCTATCTCGTCGGCGTCCTCGAGCTGCCCGAGGCGGCCGGCCGGGCGCTCGAGATCGGCGGGCCGGAGGCGCTGCGCTACAAGACGATGCTGCAGCGGGTGGCCCGTCTCCAGGGTCGCGACCTGCCGATCGTCCCCGTGCCCTTCCTCACCCCGCAGCTCTCGTCGCGCTGGCTGTCCCTCGTCACCGACGTCGACACCACGACGGGCCGCAACCTCGTCGACTCGATGACCAACGAGGTGGTCGTCAAGGACGACCGCATCCGTCGGCTGGTGCCCTTCGAGCCGATGGGCTACGACGACGCCGCCCGCGCCGCCCTGAAGGAGCGGGCCGACCGGGGCGCCGACGACGCCTCCGGCGCGTCGCCGGCCGACACCATCCACAGGGTTCTGGGGCGGCTGCCCAAGCCGTTCCATCTCCAGGAGCCCAGGGTCCCCGAGGAGACCCAGGCGGTCCGCACCCGACGGCGCCGGGTCGTCGCCGGCGTCGGCGTCGGCGGGGCCGCACTGCTTGGGGTGTCGCTCAGCGTCGCGCCCGGTTCCCAGAAGTTCTACTGGCTGACCGGCGCGCTCGCGGCGACGTGGACAGCCGGCGCGGTCGCCTCCGGACCGTTGCATCTCGGGTGGATCAAGGGCCGCGACAACAACCTGCGCCGCCCCATCGTCACCCCCGTCGTCACCGGGGTCCTGACCTTCGGCGGCTTCTACGGCGCCGCTCTGGTGGCCCGGGAGATCCCCATCCTCAACCAGGCGATCGGCAACGTCCTGCGCTACGCCGACCAGGGCAGCATGCCGCTGATCATCCTCACCACCTCGGTCAACGGCTTGGCCGAAGAGATGTTCTTCCGCGGTGCGTTCTACACCGCGGCGGCCGACCGCCCGATCCTCATCTCCACCGCGGCCTACACCGTCGCGACCGCTGCCACCCGCAACCCCGCGCTCATCGTCGCCGGCGGAGTGATGGGCCTGCTGTTCGGGATGCAGCGCCGCGCCTCGGGGGGCATCCAGGCGCCGATGCTGACCCACGTGACGTGGGCCATGCTCATGCTGCGCTTCCTGCCACCGTTGTTCGAGCGGTCCATCAAGCGTGAGCAGCTCACGGCATGACCGGGGCCACCGCATGACATCGGCACCGACGATCCTGTGGTTTCGGCGCGACCTCCGCCTGCACGACCATCCCGCCCTGGACGCGGCCGCCAAGGCCGGACCGGTCACCGCGCTGTTCGTGCTCGACGACGTGCTGCTCCGGGCCGATGCCGGGCCGCGCACGGCTCACCTCTACCGCACCCTGCGGGCGCTCGACGCCGACCTGCGTAAGCACGGCGGTCGGCTGACCGTGGAGCGGGGACGCCCGGAGAACGTCGTGCCCCGGCTGGTCCGGGACATCGACGCCGGCTCCGTGCACGTCAGCCAGGACTTCGCCCCCTACGGCCGCGCCCGTGACGAGCGGGTCGAGAAGGCGCTCGGTGACGTGCCCTTCGTGCGGAGCGGCAGCCCGTATGCCGTGACGCCCGGCCAGGTGGTCAAGCAGGACGGCGAGCCGTTCAAGGTCTTCACCCCCTTCTATCGGGCGTGGTCCGAGCGGGGCTGGCACAGCCCCGCGCATACCGACCCCGCCCGCATCGACTGGCATCCGGTCGATGGGTCCGTCCTCCCCCAGGACCCGGAGACAGCGGTCGAGCTCCCCGACGCCGGCGAGGCGGCGGCGCACGACGCCTGGGCCACCTTCCGGGAGGGTGACCTGAGCCGCTACGACAAGCAGCGCAACCGGCCCGACCTCGACGCGACGTCGCACATGTCGTGGCACCTCAAGCTCGGCACCATCCACCCCCGCACGATGCTGGCCGACCTCGGGCAGGGCGACGAGGCCTACCGACGGCAGCTGTGCTGGCGCGACTTCTACGCCGCAGTGCTCCACCACTGGCCGCAGAGCGCGCACGACTACTACCTCCCGGCCCTGAAGGCCATGACCTACGACACGGGCCGGGCGGCCGACGAGCGGTTCGTGGCGTGGCAGGAGGGACGCACCGGTTTCCCCATCGTCGACGCCGGGATGCGCCAGCTCATCGCCACGGGCTGGATGCACAACCGGCTCCGGCTGATCGTTGCCTCGTTCCTCGTCAAGGACCTGCACCTGGAGTGGACCCTCGGGGCGAAACACTTCATGGACCATCTCATCGACGGCGACCTGGCCAACAACCAGCACGGCTGGCAGTGGACCGCGGGCACCGGCACCGACGCCGCGCCCTACTACCGGGTGTTCAACCCGACCCTGCAGGGCAAGAAGTTCGACCCCGACGGCGCCTACGTCCGCCGGTGGGTGCCCGAGCTGAAGGGCCTGTCCGCCAAGGAGATCCACGAACCGTGGAAGCTGGACCCCCCACCTGAGGACTACCCACCACCCATGGTCGACCACGCCGAGGAGCGCAAGATCGCGCTGGCCCGCTACCAGGAGGTTTGACACCGATGCGCGCACTGACGTGGACCGTCCCCGCCCTCGTCGGCACCGCCGCCCTGGGCGGCCTCGGCACCGACGTGAGGTCCAGCTGGTATGCGCGGCTCGACAAGCCGGCGTGGCAGCCACCGGGCTGGGCGTTCGGTCCGGCCTGGACCACGCTCTACACGCTCATCGCCGTGGGCTCCGCGCGCACGATCGACCGCATCGAGGACGACGACGAACGACAGGCCTACATCGCCGCCCTGGCGACGAACCTGGTGCTCAACATCGGGTGGACGTGGGTCTTCTTCACCGCGAAGAAGCCGCGCTGGGCGCTGGCCGAGATCGCCGCGCTCAACATCTCGAACCTCGACCTCGTCCGCCGCAGCGGCAAGGTCGACGCCGCCGCGGGCTGGCTGCTCACCCCGTATGCCGCGTGGACGGCGTTCGCCACCGCTCTCAACGCCTCGATCGCGGCCCGCAACCCGTCGGCCGGCTAGCACCAGGGTCGAAGCGGCTGTGGTAGCGGCTGGAGTGTCCTGGTGACGACCGGGTCGCCGCTTCCACGGCCGCTGCGACGGTGGACAACAGGCGGCAGAGCAAGCGAAACCGGGGCTCAGCCGGCGAACTCGCGAACGGCATACCCCCGGACCCCGACCGCGGCGACGAACAGCGACCCGGCCAGCGGGTCGTCGTGCACGTCGATGTTCTCCTGCGAGGTGGTGATGTAGAGGTGGTCGAGATCGTCGCCCCCGAACGTGCACGCCGTCACCTTCTGCGTCGGCACCTGGAGCACCTCGTCGAGAACCCCCGCCGGGGTGTAACGGTGCACCGCGCCCTGGTTCGCGATGGCGGTCCAGACACCGCCCTCCGCGTCGACGGTGAGACCGTCCGGCCAACCGTCGTCGGCGATGGTGGCGAACGTGCGCCGGTCGGCCAGGCCCGTGACCGGGCCGTAGTCGAACACGCTGACCTCGCCGGTGGCCGTGTCGTTGTAGTAGGCCAGGGAACCGTCCGGGCTCCACTCGAGACCGTTCGACACCGTCACGCCGGACAACACCCGCTGCGCACCCAGGTCGGCGTCGAGACGGAACACGCTGGCCGCCCCCGGCGCCTGGTCGTAGGCCATCGAGCCGCAGTAGAACCGCCCGTCGGGGTCACAGCCGCCCTCGTTCATCCGTATGCCGGTGTCGTGCCACATCTCGTCGAGCCGGCGGAGGGACCCGTCCGGTTCCTCAAGGCAGAAGCCGCGTTCCACCCCCAGCACGGCACCACCACCGCGCCGGGGCCGGACGACCGCGACGACGTCGGCCACGTGGCGGCGCGACACCGAGCCGTCGGGCGCCAGCGTCAGCACATCGCCGGCGAGCATGTCCACCCAGCGCAGGCCGCCCCAGCCCGGCCACCACACCGGTCCTTCTCCGTGATAGCAGATCGGGTCGGTCACCTGCTCCACCTGTGGCATGGAGCTCAGCCTAGGCGCCGCTGCGGCGTCACCAACCGGCCTCCCTCCACCCTCGTTAGCCTCGTGTTGTGACCGGTCCCGGCGAGACCCCAGCGGCGCGCCAACGGCCGAACATCGCGATGATCCTGACCGACGACCACGCGGCCCACGCCATCGGCGCATACGGCTCGGTCGTCAACCACACGCCGCGGATCGACGAGATCGCCCGGCGGGGCGTCGTGCTCGAACGCTGCTTCGCGACCAACTCGCTGTGCGCACCCAGCCGGGCGAGCCTGCTGACCGGCACCTACAGCCACGTCAACGGTGTCCGCACGCTGCGGACCTTCATCGACGCCGCGCAGCCGACGTTCGTCACGGCGCTGCGCGAGGCCGGCTACCGGACCGCGATCGTCGGTAAGTGGCACACGGGCGACGGTGTCACCGACGGGGTCAGCCACGACCCGCACGGCTTCGACTACTGGGACGTGCTCATCGACCAGGGCGAGTACTTCCAGCCCCGGTTCCTCTCGGTCGACGGGCTGCGGGTCGAGGACGGCTACGCCACCGACGTCATCACCGATCTCGCGCTGCGGTGGCTCGAATCGCTCGACCGTGACGAACCCGACACCCCCTGGTGCGTGCTGATCAACCACAAGGCGCCGCACCGACCGTGGAAACCGGACACGGCCCACGCCGACCTCTACACCGAGCCCATCGCGGTGCCGGCGACGTTCACCGACGACCTGGCGACCCGGTCGGAGTCGGCCAAGCGGGCGGCCATGCGGATCGCCGACCATCTCACGGCGGACGACCTGAAACAGCCTGTCCCTCAGGGACTTTGGCCGGACCAGGAGGCGCTCTGGAAGTACCAGCGCTACATGGAGGACTACCTGCGGTGCGTCGCGTCGGTCGACGACAACGTCGGCCGGGTCACCAACTGGCTGACCGAGCGCGGCCGGCTCGACGACACCCTGCTCATGTATGCGTCGGACCAGGGCTTCTTCCTCGGCGACCACGGCTGGTTCGACAAACGGTTCATGTACGAGCAGTCCCTGCAGATGCCGTTCCTCGTGTCCTACCCGCGGGCCGTCCCGGCCGGGCGCACGCATACCGGCATCGTCACCAATGTCGACGTCGCGCAGACCATCCTCGACGCCGCCGGCGTGCCACCCCATCCGCGGATGCAGGGCCGCAGCTTCTGGGCCGACCTCACCGGCGGGGCCGCGCCTCCGCCCGCCGAGGGGTTGTACTACCGCTACTGGGAGCACGACGACCCGAGCCACCAGGCGCCCGCGCACTACGGCTACCGCACCGAACGCCACAAGCTCATCTACTTCTACAACGACGGGATGGGCTACCCCGGCTGCGGCGACCGGACCTACCCGCCCGAGTGGGAGCTCTACGACCTCAGGGCCGACCCCGAGGAGCTGCACAACGTGGCGGCCGACCAGGCATACGTGCAGGTCCGGGACGAGCTCGAGGTCGCGATGTGGCGCGCCCAGGCGGCCGTGGGCGACGTGCCCCACCCGAGCCAGCCCGTCCCGGCAGGGATGTCTGACCCCGGCGTCACCATGGGTGGATGACGATGGCGACCCACCAACGGACCATCCCGACCCGCGGACCCTTCTCGCTGGAGGAGCTCGCGCTCTTCGGGTTCGGCCACCGGTCCGAACGTGACTTCGACGGGGTCATGCGGATGGCGTTCCGGGTCGACCACGACCTCGAGCGCGCGGCGGGGGTGGAGGTGCGGCAGGACGGCCAGCAGCTCCACCTGACGATGCACGGCGGCGCCGACCCCGACACCGTCGCTCTCCAGGTGGCGCGCGTCCTGTCGTGCGACCACGACGGCGAGGCGTTCGCTGATCTGGGACGGCGCGACCCGGTCATCGGCGCGCTGCAGAAGTCGGCTCCGGGCCTGCGGCCGCCGCTGTTCTACTCCCCCTACGAGGCGGCGGTCTGGTCGGTCATCAGCGCCCGGCGGGCCCGCCCCCAAGGCATCGGCGTGCGCGAGCGCCTCAACGCGGCCTACGGCGAGTCCTTCGAGCTGGCCGGGCAACCGGTCAGCGCCCTGCCACCGCCCGGTGTCCTCGCCGCGCTCCAGGACGACCCCGGCATCCGGGGCCTGCCGGCCGACCGGGTCCCCCGGCTGAGGACGGTGGGCGCCGCCGCCGCCGCCGGAGACCTCGATGTTGACCGGCTCGTCGACATGGGACCCGAGGCCGCGGCGCTGGAGGTGCAGAGGCTGCCGGGCATCGGCCCGTTCTACAGCGCCCTCATCGTCGTGCGCGCCTGTGGGTTCGCCGACGTGCTGCCGGTCGACGAGGCTCGCAGCCGCGGGGTGGTGCACGAGCTCTACGGCATCTCTACTCCGATGACCGACGAGGCGTACGCCACGTTCGCCGAGCGGTGGAAGCCCTTCCGCACGTGGGCGACCGTCCTCATCCGGGCCGCCGCCCACCGGCTCTGACCCGCCGCTCGGGGGCGTCAGCAGGGTGATCTCGGAGAGTTACACCCCTCCTGGGGGTTGTATTTCTCCGAGCTGACGACTCGGCGAACGGAACTGTGGTGCCGTGATGGTCGAAGCGGCCGTCGTAGCGGCGCCATGGTTGTGGACGCGACACATCTGCCGCTACGACACCCGCTGCGACCGTCGCGCCCGATCAACCGCGCGGGGGGGGCGGTTATGACGCCGCGGGCACGTCATGTCGTGCCCGGGCCGTGAATAAAGTGCCCCGCGGCACGGCCCGACTGCGTCAACACCGTGATCTCGGAGTGCTACACCCCTCCTGGGGGGTGTAGCGCTCCGACCTCATCGGTGGGCGAACCGAACCGCGGCGCCGACACGGTGGAAGCGGCGGTGGAAGCGGCGGTGAAAGCAGCGGTGGAAGCGGCCGATCGGCCGTGGAAACCACGCTCTGGCCGCTACGACACCCGCGGTGACCTGTGGCGGCAGCTGTCCGGAGACCGCCGGTCGACGCCGCGAGCCGTCCGGCATGATGCGGCCATGCCCGAGACCCCCGAGATCGCCGGGACCCCCGGGACCGCCGAGACCCCCGAGACCGCCGGGACCGCCGGGACCCCCGGGACCCCCGGGACCGCCGAGACCCCCGAGACCGCGTCAGCTTCGTTGACCGCGGTCGGGGTCATCGGGCTGGGGGCGATGGGCCGGCCCATGACTCACCACCTACTGCGCCGTCCGGACCTCGACGTGAGCATCACCGGCCGTGGCGCCGACCGCTACCGCGACCTCGTCGAGGCGGGCGCCACCTGGCACGAGACCCCGCGCTCCCTCACCGGGTTGGCGCGGGTCGTTCTGCTCATGCTTCCTGACCTGCCCGAGGTCGACGAGGTCCTCGACGGTCCGGACGGACTCCTTGCCGCCGAACCGAGCGACCTGTTGCTCGTCGTCTGCTCCACGTCCTCGCCGACCGGCGTACGCGCCCTCGGTGAACGTCTCCAGTCCCGAACCCACGGTCGCGTCCGGCTCGTCGACGCCCCGGTGTCCGGCGGCGTCGAGGGTGCCGCGGACGCCACGTTGTCGATCATGGTCGGTGGCGCCGAGGCGGATGCGGCCGCCGCCGTCGGCGTCCTCGAGGCCTGTGGCCGCCCGGTGCACCTCGGCCCGCTCGGCGCCGGCCAGGTCGCCAAGGCCTGCAACCAGCTCATCGTCGCCGCGTCGACCCTGTCCCTCGGGGAGGCGATGGTGCTGGCCGACCGCAGTGGCCTCGATCTCGAGCAGCCCGTCGAGCTCTTGGAAGGGGGGTATGCCGACAGCCGGGTCCTGCGAACGCGGGGCGGCCCGATGCTGCGGGAGGACTACCGGCCCGCGGGGAAGGCCCGCTACGTGCTCAAGGATCTCGGCTTCGCCGCCGACGTGGCCACGGAGACCGGCACGGACCCTGCTCTCCTGCCTGCACTGCAGGCTGCCTACGCCGACCTCGTCGACCAGGGGCTGGGCGACGCCGACATGGCGGTGACCCGCCGCTATGTCGAGGAGCGAGGGTCCGTTGACCGGACCTGAGCGCAGCGGACGGCCCCTGAGCGGACCGGGCGGAGGGCGCATACCGCCGCCGGGTCAGTTCGGCCCGATGGCCGGTGACCGTGCCTGCTGCGCGCCGGCTGCTCACCACGACGACGTGCCGGCCGCGGTCTCGACGCTGCCCGCACCCACGCCCCCGCCCACAGTCGCCCCCGGGAGGCACGGCATTCCCCAGGCCGAGCTGCCCGCTGGGACGTTCGCGATGGGGGACGCGACCGGCGACCGCAACAGCGGCGACGGCGAGGGCCCGGTGCACACCGTGCGCCTTGCGTCGTTCAGCATCGACACGACGACCGTCACGAACGACGACTTCGAGCGGTTCGTGGTCGCGACGGGCTACGTCTCCGAGGCCGAGTCCTTCGGCTTCTCCGCCGTCTTCCGCCTGGGCCTGGCCGCTGCGCCGGAGGAGCTGATGGGCCCGGCCGCGGGGACGCCGTGGTGGGTCGGGGTGCAGGGGGCCGGCTGGCGCCACCCCGGGGGCTCGCGATCCGACCTCGACGGCCTGGGGGACCACCCGGTCGTCCACGTCAGCTGGAACGACGCCGCCGCGTACGCGTCGTGGGCCGGCCGGCGGCTGCCCACCGAGGCGGAGTGGGAGTATGCGTCGCGCGGCGGGCTCGAGGGCGCCCGGTTCCCGTGGGGCGACGCCCTGACGGCCCACGATGGGTGGCGTTGCAACATCTGGCAGGGGCGGTTCCCGGTGACGAACACAGCCGAGGACGGGTGGCTGACGACTGCACCCGTGACCGCTTACTCTGCCAACGGTTTCGGCCTGTACCAGACGGTCGGCAACGTGTGGGAGTGGTGCGCCGACTGGTGGCACCCCACCTACTACGCCCGGTCTCCCCGGGTGGACCCACTCGGGCCTGAGAGCGGCTTTGCCCGGGTCCTGCGGGGTGGCTCCTACCTGTGCCACGAGTCCTACTGCAACCGCTACCGCAACGCCGCCCGCTCGTCGAACACCCCGGACTCGTCGATGGGCAACACCGGGTTCCGCACCGTGTCATCTCCGGCTGGCTGACCCGACGGCACCCCGTCGGCACCCCGGTCGGCGCCCCGTCGGCGCCCCGTCGGCGCCGAGGAACCCATCGAACCCCTATGAGTCCCATGCGCGACCTGCCGCTGACGCCGAGTCGAACGTAGAGTCGAGAAGTGGCTCGCGTCAGCGCCCCGCCTGCGGCAAAGACCACCGGAGCACCCGGTGGCGATCCGGGGCGGCCGGGCGGTGACCGGCCCCTGCGTCACCGGTTCGACCGACGGCTGACCGCCGCCCGCCGAACGGCCACGACGGCATGGGGGTGGCTCGCCGCGATCCCCGGCCAGGTTTGGCTGGTCGGCACGCTCGCGGTCGTCCTCATCGCCGCCCTGCTGGCTTTCGAGCTCACCCGGGCGACACCCACCCCGCCGGTGACCCAGAAGGACATCGACACCACGGTGCAGAAGGGGATCGACGCCAAGGCCAAGGCTCAGGCCGCCGCCCCACCAGACGCCACCGTGGCCTACCAGGCCATCCAGCCGTCGCTCGTGCTCATCACCACGAAGCGCTCGACGGCCGCCGGCGCCGAGCAGGCCACCGGCGCGGGCGTCATCGTCAAGACCGACGGGACCATCCTCACGGCCCTGCATGTGGTCTCCGGCGCCGAGTCGGTCACGGTCAGCTACACCGACGGCACGTCGTCGCCGGCGACCGTCGTGACTCAGACCCCGGAGAGCGACATCGCCACCCTGCTGCCGAGCACACTGCCGCAAACCCTCGTGCCGGCCGTGCTGGGCGGCGGTGTGCAGGTGGGCAGTGCGGTGTTCGCCGTCGGCCATCCGTTGGGTCTCACCGACTCCCTGTCGGCCGGCGTCGTGTCCGCCCTCGACCGCACCGTGCAGGTCGGCGACGGCAAGAGCCTCCAGCACCTCATCCAGATCGACGCCGCGGTCAACCCCGGCAACTCCGGCGGGCCCCTGCTCAACCAGGCCGGCCAGGTCGTCGGCATCGTCACCGGGCTCGCCAACCCCAGCCAGCAGGGGTTCTTCGTCGGGATCGGCTTCGCCGTTCCCATCGCCACTGCCGGCGGCGCCGCCGGCAGCCCCCCTCAGTAGGAGCGCCCGTGGACCGCCCGAGTGACCCGAGCCTGGCCCCGCAGCAGCCGCCGCCGTCCCCGACGCGCACGCACCCGCTGGAGCAGGCCCTCTACGAGGTCAAGCGCACCATCGTCGGCCAGGACGACCTGCTGGAGCGGATGATCATCGCGCTGCTGGCCCGCGGCCACCTCCTCGTCGAAGGGGTGCCCGGGCTGGCCAAGACCATGGCCATCAAGACCCTCGCGCACGCGATCGGCGGCGAGTTCCAGCGCATCCAGTTCACCCCCGACCTCGTGCCCGCCGACCTCGTCGGCACCCGGATCTACAACCAGCGCGACGGCGAGTTCCAGGTGTCGCTCGGCCCGGTCTTCGCCAACCTGGTCCTCGCCGACGAGATCAACCGCGCTCCGGCCAAGGTGCAGTCCGCCCTCCTCGAGGTCATGCAGGAGCGCCAGGTCACCATCGGCCGCGAGACCTTCCCGGCGCCCAACCCGTTCCTCGTCATGGCCACCCAGAACCCCATCGAGTCGGAGGGCACCTACCAGCTGCCCGAGGCGCAGGTCGACCGGTTCATGCTCAAGGTGCTCATCGGATACCCTTCTCCCGCCGAGGAGTTCGTCGTCGTCGAGCGGATGATCGGCGCGCTGGCCGCGACCAACCAGGTGCTCGACGCCGACTCCCTGCGGCGCTACCAGCGCGAGGCCGACCAGGTCTACGTCGACCCGGGAGTCATCCAGTACGCCGTGCAGCTGGCCACCGCGACCCGCAACCCGTCGATCGTCGGTCGGGCCGAGCTGGCCCGCTACCTCACCTACGGAGCCAGCCCCCGCGCGTCGATCAACATGGTCCTGGCGGCCCGGGCCCTCGCCTACCTGCGCGGGCGTGAGTATGCATTGGCGACCGACGTGCGCGACCTCGCCCGTGACGTGCTGCGGCACCGGATCGTGCTCTCTTACGAAGCGCTCGCCGAGGACATGAGCGCCGACGACCTGCTGACCCCCATCCTCGACTCGGTGCGGGTGCCGCAGATCCCGTTGCGCGAGAGGCCCGCTCACGCCGGCGTCCCCGGCTCACCCAGCGGTTCACCATGGACCAGACCGCCACGCTGACGCCGGAGCGACTGCTCCGGCAGCTGGAGTGGCGGGTCGTCCGTCGCCTGGACGGCCGCCTCCAGGGTGACTACCGCACGCTGTTCCGCGGCGACGGCCTCGACTTCACCAACCTGCGCGAGTACGAGCCCGGCGACGACCTGCGCCACATCGAGTGGAACGTCACCGCGCGCACCGACACCCCCTACGTGCGCGAGTACGTCGAGGACCGTGAGGTCACTGCCTGGCTGCTCCTCGACCACTCGGCGTCGATGGGCTTCGGGCCGGTCGACCGGCAGAAGGACCTCGTCCTCGCCGAGGTGGCCGTCACCCTGGCGCTCGTCCTCGCCCGGCGGGGCAACCGGGTCGGCGTCGTCCTCTTCGACCGCCAGGTCGAGCTGGTCATCCCGCCCCAGTCCGGCCGCAACCAGGTGCTGCGCATCGCCGCGGCATTGCTCCGCCGCCGTGAGGCCAGCCCCGCCGCGGCGAACCGACCCCCGGATCGGCCCAGCCGCCGAGGCCCGGGGCTCGGCCGGCGGCGGCAGGCGGACGACGCCTCACGGCCTCCGGTGACCGACCTCGGCGTGCTGCTGAACCGGGCGGCCGGACTGATGGCGCGCCGGTCGGTCGTGCTCGTCGTCTCCGACTTCATCAGCGCCCCCGGCTGGGAGGGCGCTCTCGGGCGGCTGGCCCGACGGCACGAAGTGGTGGCCCTCAAGGTCAGCGACCCCCGCGAGACCGAGCTGCCCGACGTCGGCTCGATCTACGTCGAGGACGCCGAGACCGGTGAGCAGATCTTCGTGGACACCTCCGACCCGGCGTTCCGAGCGCGCCTGCAGGCCGCCGCCGATGGCGAGCAGGCCCGCCTGGAGGAGGCGACCCGCACCGCCGGCGTCGAGCTGCACCACGTGCGCACCGACGAGGACCTCGCGCGGTCGTTGCTGCGCATCTCGGCCGACCGGCGGCGCCGCCGATGAGGCTGCCGACACTGCCGACACTGCCGACGCTGCAGTGGCCGTGGGCGCTCCTCGGCCTGCTGGCCCTCCCGCTGGTGCTGCTGGCGTACCGGCGGATGGTGGCTCGTCAGGCGGAGCGACGGGCCGGGCTCGCCGCGCAGGGCCTCGTCGTGCCGCGACCCCCCGGGCGGAGGCCGGGACAGCGCCTGGCCCCCGCGCTGCTCGTCGCCGCGCTCGCCGTGATGTCCTGGCCCTCTCGCGCCCGGTGGCCGCGGTGGCCGAACCCCGCCGCGAGGGCACCGTCGTCCTTGCGTTCGACGTGTCCACGAGCATGGGCGCCAAGGACGTGCAGCCGACCCGGCTCGCCGCGGCCAAGGCCGCCGCCAAGGGGTTCGTCGACAACCAGCCTCCGACGGTGAAGATCGCCGTCGTCGCCTTCGGCGGGAACGGCCTCATCGTGCAGCAACCGACGACCGACAAGGACCAGGTGCTGGCCGCGGTGAACCGTCTGAAGCCGGAGGGTGACACGTCGCTCGGCCGCGGGATCCTCAGCTCTCTCAGCGCTATCGCCGGCAAGCCGATCCAGTCGAGCGGTGACAGCGAGAACGGCACCGCGCCCGAGACGCCCATCGGCTACTACGGCGGGACGTCCATCGTCATGCTCACGGACGGCGAGAACACGAGTGGCCCCGACCCCGCCGACCTCGCCGACCTGGCCTCGGCGGCCGGCGTCAAGATCTACCCCATCGGGCTCGGCAGCGCGGCCGGCACGGTGTTGGAGGTCAACGGGTTCAGCATCGCCACCAAGCTCGACGAGGGGCTGCTGCAACAGATCACCCAGACGACCGGGGGCACCTACTACGCCGCCACCGACGCGGCCTCACTCTCCAACGTCTACCGCTCCATCGACGTGGGGTGGGTGACCCGCACCGTGCCGCACGAGATCACCTCGCTCGTCGCCGGTCTCGCGGCCCTGCTGCTGCTGGCCGGCGCGGCCGTCTCCGTCCTGCGCCAGGGGCGCGTGGTCTGACGTGTCCTTCGACCAGCCCTACCTGCTCCTCGTCCTCGTCGCGGTCCCGCTGCTGCTCGCCGCCTATCTCTGGCAGCTGCGGCGCCGGCGCCCGGTGGCGGTGCGGCACTCCAACGTGGCCCTGGTCCGCTCGGCCGTGGGGCCACGCCGGCGCTGGCGACGACACGTGCCCATCGCGCTGGTCCTCGCCAGCCTGGGGGTGCTCGGCGTCGCCGCGGCGCGGCCCCAGGTGCGGGCCGCGGTGCCGGTCTCCAGTGCGACGGTCATCCTCGCGCTCGACGTGTCGGGGTCGATGTGCTCGACCGACGTCGACCCCAACCGGCTGAGCGCCGCCCAGGCTGCTGTGCGCTCGTTCATCGAGAGCCAGGACGACGAGACGAAGATCGGGCTGGTGCTGTTCTCCGGCTTCGCGCAGCTCGCCGTTGCGCCGACGACCAGCCACGACGACCTGCTGCGCACCCTCGACGCCGCGACGACCGGCCGCGGCACGACCATCGGGGCGGCCATCCTCAAGTCCATTGACGCCATCGCCGAGCTTGATCCCAACGTGGCGCCCAGCGATACCGCCGCCGGAGCCAACCCCGACGGGTCGTCGCTACCCAAACCCGCCCCGACCGAGGGCTCCGGCGGCGCCACCCCACAGACACCCGGAGTGGCGCCGCAGACGGCCCCGGAGATCATCGTGCTGCTCACCGACGGCGCCAACACCCGGGGGGTCACCCCGGAGGAGGCCGCCCAGCAGGCCGCGGCCCGGGGGGTGCGTATCTACCCCATCGGCTTCGGCACCACGAACCCCAAGCAGATGGTCTGCACCGCCGCCCAGCTCGGCGGCAGCACGCAGCGCCAGTTCGGCGGCCGCGACACCGGTCCCGGCGGCGGGGGCCTCGGCGGCGGGGGTCTCGGTGGCGCCCGCAACTTCCTCATCGTCGACGAGTCCGCCCTGCGCACCGTGGCGACGACGACGGGAGGCGAGTACTTCGCGGCAACCGACGCCGGACAGCTGACGTCGGTCCTGGCCAGCCTCCCGCGTCACGTCACGGTGCAGCAGCAGGACGTCGACATCAGTGCCGGGTTCATCGCCGTCGCGGCCCTGGAGCTCCTGGTCGGACTGGGGCTGTCCATCCGCTGGAGCGCGCTCAGCGGCTGAGTCCCGACCGACACCGTGCTGACGTCCATTGGTGTCCTTCCCGTCCCCGAGGGGCACCGTGCGACGCTGCATCCCGTGATGTCGATATCGGGCGAGTCTCCCACCGAGCGGGCCCGCTCGGGGTGGCGCGCGGTCGTAGGTCTGCTGTGGGCGGCCGTCGCGTTCGGGTGCGCGGTGCTGGCGCGCGGGTCGCTCCTCGCCGGCCACCCCGCATACCCGCTGACGCTGGCGTTATGCGTGGTGACCGGGCTGCTGCTGGTGGCGACCGGGCGGCGACGGACGCCGGCCGGCCGCGCTCGCCACCGAGGGTGGACGGCCGTCGGGCGCGTGCTGGGCGCCGTCCTGACGCTCGTGGTGCTCGGGGCCATGGTCTACCTCGTCCCCGCGACCGCCACGCATGACGCCATCGCCGCAGCGTCGGGTGACGCCGCGGTGCGCATCGACCAGTCGCCCACCCGGATTACCCTGACCCTGACGTCTGCGGCCCCGACCACAGGGCTGGTCTTCCAGCCGGGGGCGAAGGTCGACCCACGGGCATACGTGCCGCTGCTTCGCCAGGTCGCGGCCGCCGGCTACCTCGTCGTCGTCATCAAGCAGCCCTACGCCATCGGGTTCCTCAGTATCGGCGAGCCCGCCGGCGTCGCCGACGCGCACCCGGAGATCTCACGCTGGGCGGTGGGCGGCCACAGCCTCGGTGGGGTGGCCGCGGGTGAGTATGCGGCGCGGCCGGAGTCAGGCAGCCGCGGTCTGCTGCTGTGGGCGTCCTACCCGCTCACCTCACTGGCCGACCGCTCCGATCTCCTCGTGGCCTCCGTGTCGGGCACGGCCGACGGCCTGACCACCCCTGCCGATGTCGAGGCCAGCCGCGCGAAGCTGCCTCCGGACTCGACGTTCACCGCTGTGGCGGGCGGGGTGCACGCCTACTTCGGCGACTACGGCACCCAGGCCGGGGACGGGACGGCCACCGTCGACCGGCCCACCGCGCAACGCGAGATCGTGGCGGCGACGACCGCGTTCCTCGGGCGGGTGGCGACCGGCTAGAGCCGGCTAAAGCTTGGCCAGCGCGCTCATCGTCACGCTGCGCAGACCGCGTTCGGCCATCCGGGTGAGGAGCCAGTCGGTGGTGTCGACGACATCCGAGCGTTCCGCCGTGCCCTCGTGGAGGACGACGACCGCCCCCGCACCGATCTGGGACAGCAGCCGCCGTTCACGCCACGACCCGGGCTCCGGTGGCAGGCCGTCGGCGATGGCGACCGTGCCGAGGGCGCACCGCTCGCCATGGGCGGCGGCCGCCCGGACCATCCACGGCGTCATCCAGCCGGACCCGGGGCGCCAGAAGCTGACGTCCTGGTAGGGCAGGAGGAGGTCATGGTTGCGGGTCAGGTCGCCGACGAACCGGTCGTGCGACAGCCGGATGGACGCCTCGTCGCTCATGAGGTGGTTGCCGAGCTCGTGGCCCCGGTCGACGATCCGGGCGACGACGAGCTCGTTGCCGTCGACCCGGTCGCCGATGACGAAGAAGGTCGCCGCCGCCCCGTGCGCCGCGAGCACGTCGAGCACGGCGTCGGTCAGCTGCGGGTGCGGCCCGTCGTCGAAGGTCAGCGCGACGACCGGTTCGCTGGTCCGGCGAGCGCAGCAGACTGACGGCAGGGCGTGTTCGGCCGCCCACCGGGTCGACGCGCCGAGCAGGCGTCCGGTGGCGCCGCCGGCCGCGCCGGTCAGCTGCGCCCTCACCGGATCACCCGCCGCCCCTGCGGTCCACCGTCCCAGTCGGTTGGTCACACCCGACCAACGTCCGGGAGTTCCCGACGTGATCTCGGAGCCCTGCACCCCCCAGAGGGGGTGTGGCGCTCCGCGATCGTCACGGCTGACCGTCACTGCTGCTCCTGGGGACACCAGTAGGTGGTCCGGCCGCCGATGGTGTCGCGGGCGACCTCGGCGCCGCAGCGGGGACAGTGCCCGTCGCGGCGGCGGTGCTTGATGAACTCGCCCGTGTGCACGCCGCCCTTGGCGATCGCCCGGCGGGTCGCCGCGCGGAGCACCCGCCGCAGCCGCGCGAGCTCGTCGTCGTCGAGCCCGCCCGCCGGCCGGCGCGGGGAGATCCGGGCCTGCCAGAGGGTCTCGTCGGCGAGCAGGTTGCCCACGCCCGCGATGGACTTCTGGTCGAGCAGGCGCGCCTTGACCGGTGCGGTCCCGCGCGCGACGCGGGCCCGGAACTGGGCCGGCGTCACCTGTTGAGCGTCCGGACCCATCGCCTCCCGGTTGACGTCGAGGCGCACCCGGCCGAGCCGACGGGGGTCGAACAGGCGCAGCTCGCCGCCGTCGTCGAAGGTGATGGACACCCGGTTCCAGGCGGGGTTCTTGGGGTGGCGGGCCGCCTCCCGTCGACGCCGCGACGCCATCCAGTCGCCGCCCTCGACGAGATCACCCGCCGGAGACACGACGACGATGTGACCACTCATCCCCAGATGGACGGCCAGCTCAGGCCCGGGGGTCGTCGAACCATCCACCCCGGAGGTCTCGCACCAGATCGACTTGCCCTGCCGATATGCCGCGGTGAGACTGCGCCCGACGAGGGCCGCACGGATCTCACCCGGCCGGTGCGGGCGGCATACATAGGTGTCAGCGTCGTCGACGTCGATGATCTCGCGGTGCAGCGCCCCGGCCTCGATGGCCGCCCGGGCGCTCTCGACCTCGGGCAGCTCGGGCACCGGGACAGTGTCTCAGCCGGCCACGGGGTCATCACGGCCAGGATGACGCCGAGGACGATTGGCAATGCCGCCGAGGATGCCGAAGTAGGCACCTGCGTGTCCACGAAGTAGCAGAGGTAGAGCAGCAGGACCCCCTGCATCCGGCGGAAGCCGAACCGCTCCCACATCACGGAGATCCGGACAGGGATTCCGGTAGGGCACCGGCTCGGCGGCAGAGTGGGGAGAGTTGGCCACATCCGGGTGTGGTCGATCTTCCCCGATGTCGTTCCACCGTATGCCGGGGCAGGTGCCCTGTTTTGTGCGCGAGGGGGGACTTGAACCCCCACGCCCTTGCGGGCACTGGCACCTGAAGCCAGCGCGTCTGCCATTCCGCCACTCGCGCGCGGGGTCCAGTGTGCTGCATGGCGCGCACCATCGCCAAACCCGCCGTCGCTAGTGGCCCGGCCCCGCCCAGCCCCGTGCCGGACGACGAGGTCAGCCCTCCGTGCGCTCGGTCACCCATTCCTGCGCGCTTGCGTCCCACCGGAACCGCTGCCCGTCGGCGCTCGTCCACGAACTCGACGAACCGCGCCCACCCGCCGCGGCCGCCACGTCGGGCGGCGGGGCGGCCTTCTCGGCGGCCACCCATTCCTGGTGGTATGCGTCCCACCGCAGCTCCGGGGCCGCCGGCGGGGAGGGCGGCGGCGGCGGCACCCAGCCAGGAGGCCGCGGTGGTGTCCCGAGCTCGAGCCCCCCGGTCGACGGCTCGCGGATCTCCGCGACCGGCTCCGCGACCGACCCCGTCTCGACCCGCTCAGCGACCGGCTCGGCAACCGGCTCCGTCTCGACCCGCTCCCGCCCGGCGGGTTCGGGTTCGGCGGCGTCGAGCCCGGCGCGCTCCTGCGGCGTGAGGTAGCCGTAGTCCGGATGCGTCGGTTGTGGGGGGACGTACCCCTCCGGCAGCTCGACGCGCATACCCCCAGCCTACGAAACGCCGCCATCTGCGCGCCCGAGCGAGGGCGTCGCACCCGCGACGCGGGGTCCGACCAGCGGCGTTGCCACCTCACGGCCGGCTCACCGTCCCGGCCCCGTGGGCCCCCTGCGGCTACCATGAACCGATTCCCCTGGGGACGCCAGAAGAACAAGGAGACGCCGAGTGGGACTGTTCGACAAGGTCGAGCGCGGCCTCGAACGAGCGGTCAACAGCGCCTTCGCGAGAGCGTTCAAGTCAGAGGTGCAGCCGGTCGAGCTGGCCTCGGCGATCCGGCGGGCCATGGACGACCGCGCCGCGGTCATGGGGCACGGGCGAACCATCGTCCCCAACCTCTACAGCGTCGAGCTCAGCGGCACCGACTTCGAGCGGCTGTCCGGCTACGAGGAGGCGCTCTCCGACGAGCTCGTCGCCGCCGCCCAGGAGCACGCCGACTCTCAGCGCTACCAGCCCGGTGGCCCGGTGCAGGTGACCTTCCACCACGACGAGGAGCTCGAGACCGGCGTCTTCCGGGTGCGCCCGGCGACCAGCCGGCGCTCCATCGCGCCCAGCACTCAGGCCCCCAACCGGCCCGACGCCCCGCCGGCCCCGAACGCCGCCGCGGCCCCGCCGCAGCGGGCCGCGCACAGCCCGGTCCAGCGCCCGTGGCTGGTCGTCGACGGTGAGCGCTACCCGCTGATCGGCGCGCATACCGTCATCGGGCGCGACGAGCTCGCCGACATCGTGCTCGACGACCCGGGCATCTCCCGCCGCCACTGCGAGGTGCGGGTCACCAACGACGGCCCCCGCCTCGTCACGTCGATCCGCGACCTCGGCTCCACCAACGGCACCTTCGTCAACGGGCAGCGCATCACCAGCGCCCGACTCGACGAGGGGGACCAGATCACCATCGGGCGCACCCAGGCGGTGTTCCGCCCTGGTAAGCGGTGACCCGGTGACTCGAGTGACACGGGTGACACGGGTGACCTGGTGGCGGATCGATGAGTGAGCTGACCTACACGATCATCCGTCTCGGCCTGCTCGTCCTGCTCTGGGTGTTCGTCCTGTCGCTGGCGGCTGTGCTGCGTCGCGACATCTACGGCACCCGCGTCTCCAGCCGCCGCGGGTCAGACCGAAAGGCCCCGCGCAACGCCTCCGCCCCGACACCGCCGCCTCGCCCAGCGGTGCCCGCCGCCATGGGTCCGGGCGCTGCCGCCGTCGCCGCCCAACAGTCACAGCGACCGCCGCGCCGGCGCCGGTCCCCCACCACCCTCGTGGTGACCGACGGCCAGATGGCCGGCACCTCCTTGCCGTTGGGGCGGCAGGGGGCGCTCATCGGCCGGAGCCCGGAATGCACGCTCGTCATCGACGACGAGTTCGCCTCCGGCCGGCACCTGCGCGTCTTCCCCCGCGCCGAGGGCTGGTTCGTCGAGGATCTCGGCTCCCGCAACGGCACCATCGTCGGCGGCGTCACGATCACCGGCACGGTGCCGGTCGAGTCCGGTTCGGTGATCCGGATCGGGCGCACCACGCTGGAACTGCGGGACTGAGCCCATGGCCATTGCCCTGCGCTATGCGGCGCGGACCGATCTCGGGCTGGGACCGAAGTCCCGCAACGAGGACAGCGGGTATGCGGGTCCGCACCTGCTCGTCCTCGCCGACGGGATGGGCGGGCACGCTGCGGGCGACGTCGCCAGCTCGCTCATCGTCGGTGAGCTCGCCCCCCTCGACGGCGAGAGCATCGGAGCCGAGCAGGCCCTGCCCATGCTCGAGAAGTCGGTGCTCGAGGCCAACCGCCGCCTGCGCCAGGCCATGGACGACGACCCCAAGCTGCGCGGGATGGGCAGCACGACCATCGCCATGCTCCGCAGCGGCAACAAGCTGGCGATGGCCCACATCGGCGACTCACGGGCCTACCTGCTGCGCGACGGCACGCTCAGCCAGATCACCAAGGACCACTCGTTCGTGCAGCAGCTCGTCGACGAGAACCGAATCACCCCTGAGGAGGCCGAGGACCATCCGCAGCGGTCGCTCGTGACGCGGGTGATGACGGGGCAGCCCGACGACGAACCCGACCTCTCGATGCGCGAGCTGCGCGCGGGCGACCGATACCTGCTGTGTTCCGACGGGCTCAGCGACTTCGTGCGTCGGGACATCATCGAGGAGATCCTCACCGACGCGGCCAGTCCGGGCGCGGCGGCCGACCGCCTCATCGAGGTCGCCCTCAAAGCTAGCGCCCGCGACAACGTCACGGTGGTCGTCGCCGACGGGGTCGACCTGCGCGCGGCCGAGGCCCCCAGCACCGCACCCCAGATCGTCGGTGCGGCCTCCCTGCGCGACCGTGAGGGCAAGCGCACCCGAGGCCTGCCGATCAGCCCGGCTGAGAAGGCCGCTCAGCTGGCGCGGTCCACCCGGGCCCCCCTGGAGGAGGACTGGGCCCACGGCGAAGCCGGGGACGGGCCCGCCCTGGCCGACGAGCCGCGCTCGAGACGGGTCATCTGGGTGCGCCGCACCCTGGTCACGGCCGCCGTCGCCCTGGTCCTCGTCGGAGCGGGGTATGCCGGGTACGCCTGGTCCCAGAGCCAGTACTTCGTCAAGGCCTCCGACGGCTACGTCGCGGTGTGGCGGGGCGTCGACCAGCACCTCGGCCCGCTCGACCTCTCCCGCATCGACACGGTCAGCGACGTGGCCCTGGCCGACCTGCCCACCTACATGCAGGACGTCGTGCGCGCCGGCACGCCCATCGGCAGCCACGCCGACGCCGACGCCCGCATGACGACCCTCCGCCAGACCGCCGTGGACTGCCGGGCGCTGGCCGCGGGCGGCACCCCGTGCGGGCAGGTGCCGGTGATCCTCCCCAGCCCCACTCCGACGACCTCGACCGGCGCGACCGGCGCGACCGGCGCGAACGGCTCGTCATCGGCCACGACCTCGACCGCCGGCTCCGGCACCTCCCCCCTGCCGTCGCTGCCGTCGACCTCCCTCACCGCTGGGATCCCGAACCCGTCCATCACCATCGGGTCCACGCCATGAGGACCACGCGATGAGGACCACGCGATGAGGACCACCGTCGAGACGATCGCGCCGCGCACCCGCCGCAACGTCGAGCTGGTGCTGCTGCTGCTGGCCGTGGGCATCACCCTGCTCGCGTGGGTCAGCGTCGACGTCGGTGTGCGGGAGACGGTGCCGGCCCAGCTGCTCACCGTCGGCGGCGGGTTCCTCGGGCTCACCCTGGCCTTCCACCTCGTCCTGCGCTGGCGCGCGGCCTACGCCGACCCGGTGCTGCTGCCGATCGCCACGCTGCTCAACGGGTTCGGGCTGGTGATGATTCACCGCCTCGACCTTGCCGGCGGCCGCACGGGGGTCGACAGCGACGCCGGGCGCCAGCTGGTCTGGACCGGTCTGTCCGTCGTCATCGCCGCTGCGTTCATCGTCGTCGTCCGCGACCACCGGCTCCTGCGCCGGCGCACCTTCACCGCGATGGCCATCGGCCTGGTCCTGCTGCTCCTACCGCTCGTCCCGGTGCTGGGCACGACGATCTACGGCTCCCGCATCTGGATCCGGCTCGGCCCGCTGTCGTTCCAGCCCGGCGAGATCGCCAAGCTGGCCCTGACCATCTTCTTCGCCGGCTACCTGGTCTCCGTCCGCGACGTCCTCTCCCTCACCGGGAAGCGGGTGCTGGGTTTCACCTTTCCGCGCGGCCGCGATCTCGGCCCGATCCTCATCGCCTGGCTCGTCAGCCTCGCCGTCCTCGTCTTCGAGAAGGACCTCGGGTCGTCGCTGCTCTTCTTCGGCCTGTTCGTCGGCATGCTCTACGTCGCGACGGAGCGGTGGAGCTGGGTCGTCATCGGCCTCATCCTGTTCGCCGGCGGCGCCTACGTCGCCTACCGGATCTTCGACCACGTGCAGGAGCGTGTCGGGCTGTGGCTCGACCCCTTCTCGGCCGCGTCGCTCCAACAGTCCGACCAGCTGGCCAAGGGCATCATGGGCATGGCCTCGGGAGGGCTGTTCGGCACGGGGCTCGGGCAGGGCCGGCCGTGGCTCGTCGCCTTCGCCAACAGCGACTTCATCTTCAGCAGCTTCGGTGAAGAGCTCGGGTTGTTCGGCGTGGGCGCCCTCCTCGCCCTGTATGCCGTGTTCGTCGAGCGCGGCCTGCGCACCGCGCTAGGAGTGCGCGACGGCTTCGGCAAGCTGCTCGCCTTCGGCCTGGCCCTCTCCGTGGCGTTGCAGGTGTTCGTCGTCATCGGCGGGATCACCAGGGTCATCCCGCTCACCGGGCTGACCACCCCGTTCATGTCCCTCGGGGGGTCGTCGCTGCTCGCCAACTGGACCCTGATGGCCATCCTGCTGCGGATCTCCGACCAGGCACGCCGGCCGGTCTCGGACGACGACGCCCCGGCCGCCGCCCAAGCCAAGGACACGGCGAACCCGACCGAAGTGGTGGCGGTGCGATGAACGGCCCCCTGCGCCGCGTCTCCACGGTCGTCGCCCTGCTCTTCGCGGCCCTGTTCATCTCCACGACGCTGATTCAGGTCATCTACGCGCCGTCGATCAACGCCCGGCCCGACAACCGGCGCACCCTGCTCGACAACTACTCGCGGCAGCGCGGCACGATCCTCGTCGGTGACCAGCCGGTCGCGGTCAGCCAGCCGACCCCCAACGGGGAGATCAAGTTCCTGCGCTCCTACCCGCAGGCCGGTCTCTACAGCCACGTCACCGGCTACTTCTCCTACACCTACGGCGCCGGTGGTGGCCTAGAGAGCTCGGCCAACGACCTGCTCTCCGGCTCGTCGGGTGAGCTGTTCTACACCCGCGTCACTGACCTGCTCACCGGCAAGTCACCGGTCGGCGCCACCGTGCAGCTGACCATCAACCCCAAGGCGCAGCAGGCGGCCGACCAGGCCCTCGGCAACCAGCGCGGCGCGGTCGTCGCCCTCAACCCGAAGACCGGTGAGATCCTCGCCCTCGTCTCCCACCCCCAGTACGACCCCGGCCAGCTGTCCGCGCACGACCAGAACGCCGTCGTCAAGGCCTGGCAGTCGCTCAGCGCCGACCCCACCCAGCCGCTCGCGGACCGCGCCCTCGCCGGGAACCTCTACCCACCCGGTTCCGTCTTCAAGATCGTGACCGCCGCCGCCGCTCTGGAGACCGGCAAGGCGACCGCCCAGACCCTGATCCCGGCGCCCGCGGTGCTGACCCTCCCGCAGACCGGCGTCGGGCTGCCCAACTACGACCGGCAGCCCTGCGGGCCCAACGACCAGACCACGCTGCTGCACGCGCTCGAGATCTCCTGCAACACGGCGATGGGCAACCTCGGTATGCAGGTGGGGGCCCAGGCTCTCGCCGACCAGGCCGCGAAGTTCGGCTACGGGACCACCTTGCGGGTGCCGACCAGGGTCGAGCCGAGCCGGTTCCCGACCGGCATCAACCAGGCCCAGACCGCGCAGTCGGCCATCGGCCAGTTCGACGTGCGGGTGACCCCGATGCAGGTGGCGCTCACGAGCGCCGCCGTGGCCAACGGCGGCGTCGCCATGCGGCCCTACCTCGTGCAACGGGTGCTCAGCGCCGACCTGCAGACCATCGATCGCGCGACGCCGGAGCGGCTGGGCGTCGCCATCTCCCCCGAGACGGCGTCCACGCTGACGTCGATGCTCACCTCCGTCGTCGACAACGGCACCGGGCAGCCCGCCCGGATCCCCGGCGTCCAGGTGGCCGGAAAGACCGGCACCGCCGAACAGGGCAACGGCAAGCCGCCGCATGCCTGGTTCACCTCGTTCGCGCCGGCGGGCGACCCCAAGGTCGCCGTGGCCGTCGTCGTCGAGGACGGGGGCAACGCCGGCAACGAGGCCGCCGGTGGGCGTCTCGCGGGACCCATTGCCAAAGCAGTCATGGAAGCGGTGCTGAACCAGTGAACAGCCGATGACCCCCGAACGCGGGCTGACCCTGGGCAACCGCTACGTCCTCACCGACCGCATCGCCGCGGGCGGGATGGGTGACGTCTGGCGGGCCAACGACTCCGTCCTCGGCCGAGACGTGGCGGTCAAGGTGATGCGGGCCAACGCCGCCGAGGACGCGACCTTCGCGGCCCGGTTCCGCGACGAGGCGCGACACAGCGCGGGGATGTCGCACCAGAACATCGCCACCGTCTACGACTACGGCGAGGACGACGGCACGGCATACCTCGTCATGGAGCTCGTCGAGGGTGAGCCGCTCTCGGCCCTTATCGCCCGGGGGCCGATGGCGCCGCCCGAGGTGCGACGCATCGTCGGGCAGGCCGCGCTCGCGCTGGCCGCCGCGCACTCGGCGGGCGTCGTCCACCGCGACGTCAAGCCGGCGAACATCCTCGTCACCCCCGACGGCCGGGTGAAGCTCACCGACTTCGGCATCGCGCGAGCGGTCGACGGCGCGTCGCACACGCGGACCGGCGAGGTCCTCGGCACCCCCCAGTACCTCTCCCCCGAACAAGCCCTCGGCCGGCAGGCCACCGGCGCCAGTGATTTGTACGCGCTCGGCATCATCACCCAGGAGATGCTCACCGGCCGCAAGCCGTTCGACCAGGGCTCGGCCGTCGCGACCGCCCTCGCCCAGGTCAACGACCCGCCGCCGCCGCTGCCCGACGATGTGCCCGGCGACCTGCGCCGGGTGGTCAACCAGAGCCTCGCGAAGGACCCGGCCGAGCGGCCGACCTCCGCGGCCGCCGTCGCCGCCGCCCTGGGTATGCCGGTCACGGGGCTCGCACAGATCCCGCCGGCGACGAGCGTCTTCTACACGGGGGACCCCGGAGATGCCGACCCCAACGGCACCCAGGTGCTCGCCAGCGCCGGTGCCGGGGCGGCGACCTCGGTCGTGCCACCGGCATACCCCCCGTATGACGCCGGGTTCGACGACGGGGCGCCGCCCTACCAGCCCTACCGCGACGACCCCACGGAAGCACCGGCGAGGCCGCGTCGTGGCATCGGCCTGTGGTGGATCCCGATCGTGGTCCTCCTGGCCGCCATCGGTTTCTTCGCGTGGTCCTACCTGAGCAACAACGGCGCTCCGGTGACGCCGGTCTCCTCGAGCTCGACGTCGAGCCGGGCGACGACGTCGGCCTCGACCACCTCGGCGCCGACGACGGTCACGCCCTCGCGCACGACGACCACGGCCCCGACGACGACGACCTCGTCATCGGCGACAACCACAACCACGACGTCGGCCTCGACCACCTCGTCGAAGCCCCAGGTGGTCATCAACCGGAACGACTACGTCGGCAAGACGTTCGACGAGGCCAGGACGGCGCTCGTCGGTGCGGGCTGGCCGGCCAACACCATCACCCAGGCCACGCAACCCGGCAAGGAGGCCGCCGGGACCGTCACGGACATCAAGCCGACCGGCAAGCTCGACGTCGGCACCCCCATCACCTTGACCGTCTCCGACGGCAGCGCGACGGCCGGGCCGGGCACCCAGACCAAGGGCACCGATGGCAACAACTGACCAGGCCTGCCCGGCTCACCGGGTGTGGGGGACCGGGTGAGTGCCCCTCGCCTGCTCGGGGGGCGCTACGAGGTCGGGGAGCTTCTGGGCCGGGGCGGGATGGCCGAGGTCCACCTCGGCCACGACACCCGGCTGAACCGCGACGTGGCCATCAAGCTGCTGCGCTCCGACCTGGCCCGCGACGCCAACTTCCTGACCCGGTTCCGCCGTGAGGCGCAGGCCGCCGGCGGGCTCAGCCACCCCGCGATCGTCGCCATCTACGACTCCGGGGAGGAGGCTGCCACCGAGTGGGGGGGTGGGTCGGTGCCGCTGCCCTACATCGTCATGGAGTACGTCGACGGCGAGACGCTGCGCGCGAAGCTGACCCGCGAGAGCGTCATCGAGCCCAGCGAGGCCGCGACCATCGTCGAGGGCGTGCTGGCCGCGCTCGCCTACAGCTACCGGATGGGCATCGTCCACCGCGACATTAAGCCGGCCAACGTCATGATCACCGAGGCGGGGGCCGTCAAGGTGATGGACTTCGGCATCGCCCGGGCCGTCGCCGACACGTCGGCGACGATGACCCAGACCCAGGCGGTCATCGGCACGGCGCAGTACCTCTCCCCGGAGCAGGCTCAGGGTCTCCCCGTGGACGCCCGCTCGGACCTCTACTCCACCGGCTGCCTGCTGTTCGAGCTCCTGACCGGCCGACCTCCGTTCATCGGTGAGTCACCGGTCTCGGTGGCCTACCAGCACGTGGGCGAGCCGCCCCAGCCACCGTCGAGCTTCAACCAGGACATCCCCGCGGCCTACGACACCGTCACCCTGCACGCCCTCGTGAAGAACCGGGACCAGCGCTACCAGAGTGCCACCGAGTTCCGGAACGACCTGGAGGCCGCCCGCGGCGGACGGCCCCTCTCGGCGGCGGCGGCGGGCACTGCGAGCCTTTCCGGGGCGGCAGCGGGGCTGGCCGATGAGGACACCCGCCGGCTCGGACCGCGGGGGCCGCGAGACCTCCTGCCGTTCGACACGGCACCGGGGGACCCCGCCGCTCGCGAGCGCCGGCGGCGTCCCGGGTGGGTCTACGCGCTGGTCACCCTCGCCGTGCTGGCGGTCCTCGCCGGGGCCGTCTGGGGCGGGCTGGCCCTGTTCTCGCGGCAGGCCGCACCCCAGCTGGTGGCCGTGCCCCGGCTCGTGGGCCTCACCGAGGCGGCGGCCAAGGCGGCCCTCTCGGCGCGGCAGCTGAGCGCCCAGGTGTCGAGCAAGGCCAGCACGACCGTCGTCAAGGGTCAGGTGATGGCCCAGAGCCCCCTCGAGAACTCTCAGGTCTCGCTCGGCACCCCCGTGGCCATCGACGTGTCGACCGGTCCGGACGCTGCCGCGATCCCCAACGTCGCCGGTCTGACGCAGGATGACGCGACGAGCGCCCTCCAGAAGGCCGGGTTCACCGTCGGCACGATCCAGCAGGTCGACGACAGCGCGCAGCCGCAGGGGAAGGTGGTCGGCACCGATCCGGCGGCGACGACCGTGACCTCGTTCTCGAGTCCGGTCACCCTCCGGGTGGCGACCGGCAAGGTGCCGGTGCCCGACGTGCGGACCAAGACCTTCTCCGTCGCCCAGGACACCCTGCAGCAGGGCGGCCTGACGTCGGAGCTGCAGCCGGTGGACGACCCCAACGCCGTCGAGGGCACGGTGCTCGACCAGTCGCCGGCCCCGGCCACCATCGTCGACGCCGGCACGAAGGTCACGCTCAAGGTGGCGCGTCGTCCGACCGCCCCCCCGTCGACGACCACGGTGACCGTCACGGCGCCGCCCACGAGCGTGCCGACGACCCGGCCGCCCCGGACGACGACCACGTCGGCCCCGACCTCGGCCCCGGTGACGTCCACCACCCTGCCGGCCACGACCACGTCGACGACCACGTCGACGGCTCCGCCGACGACCACGTCGACGACCACCACGACGACGCGGTAGCCCGGGCCTAGCCCCGTCAGGCGACCGGCAGCGCGAGCCCATGGACGAGCGGGCTGAGTCCCACAGAGCGCTCCACGGCGTCGGTCAGGCCGCACGCCACGAGCCAGTTGGCGAGCAGGCGGTGTCCACCCTGCGTCAGCACGCTCTCGGGGTGGAACTGCACCCCGTGCAGCGGTAGCTCCGCGTGGCGGACGGCCATGATGATGCCGGTGTCGGTATGCCCGTTGGCGACCAGCGTCTCGGGTCGAGTAGCGGGGTCGATAGTCAGCGAGTGGTAGCGGGTGGCGATGAACGGGGTGTCGAGGCCCGCCAACACGCCGGTGCCGTCGTGGTGCACCCGTGAGGTCTTGCCGTGCAGGGGCTTGGGGGCCCGGCCCACGGTGGCGCCCATGACCACCCCCAGAGCCTGGTGACCGAGGCATACGCCGAGCATCGGCTGGGCCCGCTCGCCGCACCCCTCGATCATGGCCAGGCTGACCCCGGCCTCTTCGGGCGTGCCCGGTCCCGGCGACACGAGCACCCCGTCGAAGTCGACCCCGTCGGCAGCCGACAGGGCGTCGTTGCGCACGACCACACACTCGGCCCCGAGCTGCTGGAGGTAGCCGACGATGGTGAAGACGAAGCTGTCGTAGTTGTCGACGACGAGGATGCGGGTCGGCTCGGTCGTGGGCATCACGCTGAGGCTCCGGTGGGCAGAGGGCTCGACTGGTTGAGGGACAGCCTCCAGGGTAGGCGAGTCGCCGCCACCCTCGAGACGCTCATCCCCCCGTCACACCGCGCAGGGTGATGCTGTCGGCGTAGCCGGGCAGCTCGACGGCATCGGACTGGCGCACGTCCCAGCCGAGCCCGACCGCGTCGACCCACTCCCGGTAGATCTGCACCGACCGGTCGCGGTCGAGCGCGGCACGCAGCCGCTCAGGGTCACCGATTGCGGTGATGACGTAGGGCGGGGAGTAGACTCGGCCCTGCAGCAGCAGGGTGTTGCCGACACACTGGACGGCCGAGGTCGAGATGACCCGCTGGTCCTGGATCATCATCGCCTCGGCCCCTCCGGCCCACAGGGCGTTGACCACGCCCTGCACGTCCTGCTGGTGCACGACGATGTCGTCGGGTCCGTAGGGCTTGGGCAGGCTGTCGGCGCTGCGGTGGGCGTCGTCGAGGGAGACGGTCACGGCGGGGCCCTTGACCGGCTGGGTGCCGACGAGGGGGGCGAGCGCAGCCGTCTTCTCCCGCAGCGCCTTGACGGTGGCGTCGCCGGGCGCGGCCGCGGCGGAGAGCTGGTCGACCTCGCTCTGCAGCTGTCGGACCTGCTCCGCCTTGACCTCGGCGTCGCGGCTCTGGTCGGCGATGAGCCCTGGCAGGTCGCGGCCGACGGTGCGCAGCTCGGTGCCGTGAGCGGTGGCGTAGCTGGTGGCGAAGAGCACGCCGGCCAGTCCGGCGACGAGGGGGACGACCCACGCCCATGCCCGACGGCGGAACCGGCCACCCGGCATACCCCTCACCCCCTCGCGTGACGCGTGCTGGTGTTGCTCGCGGTGCTCGTGTTCGTCTGGTCAGCTCAGGTCCACGGTGTCCGTCTGGTCTCGAGCCTGCAACTACGCTAAGCCCAACGGCCCCAGCGCACGCTGACGTCCAGAAGGAGCAACACCGGTGCCCGAGTCCCGAGGTCGCGACAGGCGGTCAAGCCACTACACCCCGCCCAAGAAGCCGGCCGCGCCGAAGCCCAACCCCGAGTGGTGGGCTCCGGTCTTCGTCACGCTGCTGCTGCTCGGCCTGGTGTGGATCGTCGTGTTCTACGTGACCCAGGGCGCCTGGCCCATCGGGAAGTTCGGCTACGGCAACCTCGTGGCCGGGTTCGTCCTGCTGCTCGGGGGCTTCGGCATGGCGATGCGCTGGCGCTGACCGGCGCTCCGTCCCCGCTCACCACGAGATCCCCGTTGTCCCACGAGATCCCCGTTGGACCCCCCGCATCCGATGGGCCGAGCGGGGATCTCGCTCCTCGTGGCGTTGTCCACAGGTTTGTCCCCAGCCTGGGGATGAATTACACCTGTGTAAGACGGGATTGCTGGGCGGCCCGCACCAGCCGGAGCAGCCGGGCCGGGTCGAGCAGGTCGGACCACACCAGCCGGAGCACCCGGTAGCCGAGCCGCCGGATGGCGTCGTCCCGGCGCTTCTCGGCGACCAGCGCCGCCTGGCCGATCCCCCCTCCGGCGTACTTCAGCGCTCCGTCAAACTCGATGACGAGATGGTGCTCGCGGTCGAGGAGGTCCACCCGGGCCACGAACCGCCCAGCCTCGTCGTGGATGACCGCCTGGGGCTCCAGGTTCGCCAGCCCCAGCTGGTGGAACAAGAGCCGCGCCCACGACTCTCCCGGCGACTCGCTCCGACCGTCGGCCAGCCGAACCACCTGCTCGGCCGTCGACCGTCGGCGACCCAATGGCGCCTCGGTGAGCGCGCCCTGGAGCTCACCCGGGGTGATCAGGCGTCGGTGGAGCGCCGCGTCGGCCGCGACGAGACCGGCCCGTAGTCCCGTGGTGGCGGCCGCCTGGAGCACGGCGACCGCGGGCCGGACCACGGCGATCCCGTCCCAGCCGACGACCACACTGGCCGGCACCGCGGGATGGACGCGCAACCGTCCGTCGGTGCGGGCCTTGCCGGTCTCGATCCCCACCAGCTCCACCGGCCCGAGGTCACGCTCGAGCACCGGCAGCCCGGAGACGACCACCCCGCTCAGATGACCGGCCGCGTATCCGGCGCCCAACGACGCGAGCACCGCCCGGACCTCGAGTAGATGCCGGGCCACCGGGTCCGCGCTGCGGTGCCGCGCCCCGTCGACGTAGACCCCCGCCCGGACCCGGACCAGCTCGCCGTCCCGGACCAGCCGGAGCAGCCGATGATGGTTCACGCCGAGGTCATTGACTTGGCGGGCGGTCAACACCCCCATGGCGAGCAGCCGCGGCTGCAACACGTCGTCCATGGCCTGCAGGGTCGACCACGGTGCGCATCGGGCACCACCAGGGCGTCGCCGGCTGTGGACGGTGGGACGAGGCGGCCGCGGGGTGTGGACACCCCTCTCATCCCGGCCGGACTCAGCTGATTGCTGGTTTCGGCCGGCTCGCAGCCAGCAAACCAGCAATCAGGTGAGTCCGGTTGGGGTATGCGGCTCAGCGGTAGAAGGGCGCGACGGTGAGGTACTTGACGATGATCAGCGCCACGGACAGGACGAGGACCCCCGTGAGGCCGGCGAGCGCATACCGGCGCAGGGCCGGCTTGTTCAGGGCGGTCAGCACCCCGGCCGCGGCCAGGCCCGCCACGAAGCCGCCGACGTGGGCCTGCCACGCGATGCCCGGGACGGTGAACCCGATCACCGCGTTGATGAGCAGGATGACGCCGATGCCGGCCGTGGTCCGGCCGAGGTGGCGGTTGAGCACGAGCAAGGCCGCGAAGAGCCCGAAGACGGCCCCCGACGCCCCGACCACCTGGGTGAACCAGCCCTGCGCCACCGCGGTCGCGACGGACGGCGACGTGCCCGCCGGGGGCGCCGCCGCCAGCAGGATGACGCCGGCCGACCCGCCCACGGCGCTCACGAGGTAGAGCAACAAGAACCGGAGCCGCCCGAGCAGGCCTTCGAGGTAGGGCCCGATCTGCCAGAGCGCGAACATGTTGAACAGGATGTGGAAGATCGACGACGGCGAGTGCAGGAACGCGCTGGTAACCACCCGCCACGGCTCGTCCCACGCGACATACGGCACGAGCGACAGCGCCGGCACGATCGAGGGCTGTACGTACTCCAGCACCCACATGACGACGTTGACGCCGACGAGGGCGACGGTCACCCGGCCCGGCCGGCCCCCGCTGACCATCCCGCCGAACTGGGTGCGCCGGGCGGGCGTCGAGCGCGCCGACTCGCGGACGCAGTCGACGCACTGCACACCGACGGCCGCGGGGCGCTGGCACTCCGGGCATACGGGGCGGCCGCAGCGCTGACAGCGCACATGCGACTCCCGGTCGGGGTGCCGTGGGCACACTGGGATGTCAGCGGGTGCCGGGTGCGCCTGGTATGCCGTGGAGTCGCTCATCGTGCCTCCTGAACGTGCGCCCTGCGGGACGTGGTTCCCGCAGGGCGCACGGCCTCGACGAAGGGAGGTTCAGGCGTCCTTGTCGATGGTGATGCTGTTGATGACGACGTCCTCGAGCGGCTTGTCCTGACGGTCGGTCGGGACGGCGGCGATCGTGTCGACGACCTCGCGGGAGGGGCCGTCGGCGACCTCGCCGAAGATCGTGTGCTTGCCGTTCAGGTGGGGGGTCGGGCCGACCGTGATGAAGAACTGTGAACCGTTGGTGCCCTTGCCCATCCGCTTGCCGGCGTTGGCCATGGCGAAGAGGTAGGGCTTGTTAAACGTCTTGTCGGGGTGGATCTCGTCGTCGAAGTCATAGCCCGGCCCTCCGGTGCCCCGGCCCTGCGGGTCGCCGCCCTGGACCATGAACCCGCTGATGATCCGGTGGAAGATCAACCCGTCGAAGTAGGGCGTCGGGTTGGTGCGCCCGGCGGTGTCGCGGTACTCCTTCTCCCCCGTGGCCAGGCCGACGAAGTTCTCGACCGTCTTGGGCGCCTCGTTCGGGAAGAGGGTGACGGCGATGTCGCCGTGGTTGGTGTGGAAGGTTGCCTTCATGCGGCAATCCTCGCACGCACCGTCCCAGTGACCGGCCGGTGTCGTGCCGTGGACGGAAACACGGCAGGATAGGAGCCGACCAGCGCGTCCCGGTCTGCTGCACAGCCGAGATCACCGTCGCACGACCTATTGTTTCCCACTCGTTCCTACTCAGGAGGCACTGTGTTCGGGAGGAAGAAGAAGCCCACCGCCGCGGACTACGCCGAGGCGCTGCGCCAGCAGGCGTGGGCGGCCGCGAACCGGGGCACCGACCTGGCTTCCAGCTACGCCCCGGTCGCCCGTCAGCAGGCCCAAGAGGCGGCCAAGGCCGCCCGGAAGGCCGCGCAGGCTTACGGTCCGGTCGCCCGCGAGAAGGCCTACGTCGCCTACGACGAAGCCAGTCGGCGGGTCGTCCCGGTCTACGAGACCGCCCGCGACCGGGCCAGACCCTATGTCGGGCAGGCCGTCGGCCTCGCGGCGCCACGGGTCCAGGGCGCCGTCGACAACCTGACGCCCAGGGTCGACGCGGCGCACGGCACCATCGTCGGCAGCTGGCTACCCAAGGTGTCGGCCGCGGTTGCCGCTGCGGTTGCGGCCAGCGGGGCGGCCAAGGACCAGGTCGTCGCGGCCAAGCACCAGGTCGTCGAGGTGTCCGGGCGCGCTCCTGACGCCGTCGCGGTGCTGCGCGGTGACGCCGTGGTCAAGCAGAAGAAGGGCGGCAAGCTCCTCATCGGCCTCGGCGTCGTGGCCGCAGTCGGCGCCGCTGTCGCTGTGCTCGCCAACCGCAAGCCCAAGGACGACCCGTGGGCCACGCCGTCCACGACCTACACCCCGCCGGCCAAGACGTTCGGCGACCGGGTCACCGACGCGAAGGACAAGGCGTCGGCCGCCGCCGGCACGGCCGCGACCAAGGTCTCCGACGCCAGGGGCGTCGCCACCCAGAGGGCAGGCGCACTCACCGACAAGGCCAAGGGCGCGGCCGGGGGCGCCAGTAGCAAGGCCAAGGCCGCCTCGGGCAACGCGACCGACGCGACCGCGACGACCGCGGCCGGTGTGGTCGACTCGACCAAGGACGCCGGGTCGCAGACCGTCGACGTGCTCGGCGACGTGGCCGACACCGCGTCCGAGACCGCGGGTGACGTGGCCACGGACACCGCCGGTGCCGCTCACGACGTCAAGGCCGACGTGCAGCACGGTGCGAACAAGGCCGCCGACCGGGTCGACGACGAGACCTGACCGGATCTGACCGGATCCGACCGGTCGGCGCGACTCGCGCCGACGGAGCCGACCTAGCTGGACGAGACCGGCTGGCGCCCGAGGAGGGCGACCAGCCGGTCTTTTGCGTCCGCCCCCTCCGGGGCCGGCTGCGGGGTGCCGAACGGGCTGCGCCCCTCGGGTATGCGCGCCAGGGCCGGTCCGCTGAAGGCGATGGCCCGCTCGATGGCGCTGGTGTCGAAGTCGATGGGGGTGCGCAGGGCCTGCGCGATGTCCCACCCGTGCGTGAAGGTCTCCACGACCCTCAGGTCGAGCGCGCTCTGCCCCGGCATCGCACCGATCGGCAGCTCGATGACCTGCTGGAGGCGCCCGGGCTCGGAGAACACGGCGACGAGCTGGGCCGTCGACCGCTCGAGCGCGGTCAGCAGCTCAGCCGGCGAGGATTCCTGCTCCGGCACGGCGACGGACGGGGTCACCCCGAACCGGCGGATGAACCGGTCGGTGCCGACCACGAGATGGTGGACGACCTGGCGGACGGTCCAGTCAGGGCACGGGGTGGGCTCGTCCCACTGGTCGGGGCCGATGCTCCGCAACGCAATGACGACGACCGAGGTGGCGGAGGAGAGGTCCGTGCCGTCCATGCCCGGAGCCTAGGCCCGCCCCCCGTTTCTGGGTGGAGGTATATCCGAGACGCTAGAGCGCTCGGTTATACCTCCAACCGGAAGAGGGGGTCACCACTCGGCGAGAGTGCCGTCGGCCAGCCGCCAGGCCGGAGACCGCCACCGGTGGCCGGTCTCCGCGGCCTTCCGCACGGCCGCCTCGTTGATCTCGATCCCCAGCCCGGGCCCGGTGGGACGGGCGACCTGCCCGTCGGTGATGGCGAAGACCGACGGGTCGACGACGTAGTCGAGGATGTCGCCGCCGACGTTGTAGTGGATGCCCCAGCTCATCTCCTGGATCAGGGTGTTGGCGGTCGCGAAGTCGAGCTGCAGGCACGCGGCCAGGGCGATCGGGCCCAGGGGGCAGTGCGGGGCCATCGACACGCCGTACGCCTCGGCCATGGTCGCGATCCGGCGGCACTCCGAGATACCCCCGGCATGTGACAGATCGGGTTGCGCCACAGCGATTCCCGAGCCCAACACCTCGCGGAAGTCCCACCGGGAGTACAGCCGCTCCCCAGTGGCGATCGGGATCGTCGTCGACGCGCAGATGCGCCCGAGGTCGGCGGTGAGCTCGGGGACGACCGGCTCCTCGACGAACATCGGTCGCAGCGGCTCCAGCAGCCGGCACATCTCGCGAGCGCTGGCCGGTGTCACCCGGCCGTGGAAGTCGACGGCGACCCCGCCGTCGTCACCCATGACCTCCCGGACGGCCGCGACCCGGTCGAGCATCTCGTCGATCTCGCGCACCGTCGCCAGCTGCCCGAGGCGTCCGGTGGCGTTCATCTTCACCGCCGTCAGCCCTTGTTCGAGCCGTTCGCGCGCCCCCTCGGCGACGTCGCCCGGCTCGTCACCGGCGATCCACGTGTAGACCCGCTGGCGCTCGCGCACCGGTCCGCCGAGCAGCTCGTGGATCGGCGCGCCACGCACCTTGCCGGCGATGTCCCACAGCGCCTGGTCGACGCCGGCGATGGCACTGGAGAGGATCGGGCCGCCCCGGTAGAACGCCCCCTTGGTCATCACCTGCCAGTGGTCCTCGATGCGCAGCGGGTCGGTGCCGACGAGGTGGTCGGCCAGCTCGTCGACCGCGGCGGCGACGGTGTGCGCGCGGCCCTCCACGACCGGCTCGCCCCAGCCGACGACGCCCTCGTCGGTCTCGATCTTGAGGAAGCACCAGCGCGGTGGCACCAGGAACGTCTCGAGCGAGGTGATCTTCACCGTTCCGCCGCTCAGCCGACGAGGGCCGCGAGCGCGGGCAGCTGGTCGGGCGACTCGAGCGCCGATCCCACGGCGACCCCTCGCGCGCCGGCGTCGAGGAAGGCGCGGGCGTTGCGACTGTCGATGCCGCCGGTGCAGACGAAGCGGGCCTCCGGGAACGGGCCGGCCATCGCCTTGACCCACGCCGGCGTCAGCACCGAGGCGGGGAAGGCCTTGAGCCAGGTATGCCCGGCGGCCAGCGCCTGCCCCACCTCGCTCGGCGTGGCGACACCGGGCAGGTGCGGGAGACCGGCTGCCACGCTGGCCGCCGCGATCTCGGGGGCGAACCCCGGAGCGACGGTGAACGTCGCTCCCGCCGCGCGGGCGCTCTCCACCCGGTCGAGGGTCGTCACGGTCCCGGCCCCGATGACGACGTCGCGGTCACCGGCCGCCTCGACCACGGCGGCGAGAGACGCGACGGTCTCCGCCGACTGCACCGGCACCTCGACACATACGATGCCGAGGTCCCAGGCGGCGCGGGCCAGCTCGACCGCCCGCCCAGGCGCGTACCCGCGCAGGATGGCCATCACGGGCGTACGGGAGAAGATCGTCTCGAAGTCGACCACGGGGTCCTCGTTTCCTTCCAACGTTGTTGACCGCTGACGTGACGGGGTCAGCGGTGCACGGCTTCAGACTTCGCAAGCATGCCCAGCTCGGAGCGGCGGGCGGCGCCCTCCCAGTCACCGTGCACCGACACCGCGAAAGCACCGCACTCGACCGCCCGGGCGAGGCAGCCGGCGGGGTCGACGTCGTCGAGGAGCCCGCTGAGGAACCCGGCGACGAACGCGTCTCCGGCACCGACCGGGTCTACGGCGGTGACCGAGAGCGCGGGGCACTCGAGGGTGCCGAACTCGCCGTAGGCCGTCGCACCCTCCGACCCCCGTTTCCGCACGACGACCGAGGGACGTTGCTGCAGCAGGTGTTTGACGGCGAGGTCGACATTTTCGGCGTCGTCGGCGTCGTGCTGCTGCGCCAGGGCGAGCAGCTCGTCGCCACCGCCGAACACGATGTCGACAGCGTCGAGCAGGGGCGCGAGCGCACCACCCGCCTCGGCCGTGGACCACAGCAGTGACCGGTGGTTGACGTCGAGACTGACGACGAGACCGGCGTCGCGGGCAGCGCGGACGGCCACCGTGACCGTCTCCCGCGCCGACGCGCTCAGAGCCGGAGTGATGCCGGTGACGTGCAGGAGCCGGGCTCCGGTCAGGTCGGGGACGTCCGCGGGCTGGAGCCGCGAGCCGGCTGCCCCGTCGCGGTAGTAGAGGACCGAGAGGGCGTCGGCGGTGCGGTGCTGGCGGACCATGAGCGCGGTCGGGGCCTCGTCGTCGACGACGACCCCGCTGACGTCGATCCCCTCTCCGCGCAGGGTCTCGGTGATCATCCGACCGACGAGGTCGTCGCCGACACGGGTGACGAACGCCGCCGAGTGCCCGAGACGGGCCAGCCCGATCGCCACGTTGGACTCGGCGCCCGCGAAGCTGAACCGGGCCGGCGAACCGGCCCGCAAGGGTGCCGCCGGATCGCCCATGACGAGACCCAGCGACTCCCCCAGCATGACCGCGTCGACCCTGGGCCCCGTCGTGGTCGTCGTCGTCGAGGGCGCCGTGCTCACGCCATTCACCAGTCGTGCATGCTGCCGTCGAGGCGGCGGTTGACGGGCAGGTACTTGCGGTCGTAGGGAAACCGCTCCGCCGCCTCGACATCCACCTCGACACCGAGCCCGGGCACGGTGTCGTCGATCTCCAGGTGACCGGAGACGAGCCGGTAGGAGGTGGTGAAGACCTCCGCCGCGGCATCCGGGTAGCCCATGAACTCCTGCACCCCGAAGTTGGGGACCGCGAAGCCGAGATGGATGTTGGCCGCCATGCCCACCGGGGACACGTCGCTCGGCCCGTGGCAGCCGGAGCGCACGCCGTAGAGGTCGGCGAGGTCCAGGATCCGCTTCATGTGGGTGATGCCGCCGGTATGCGTGGTGGCACACCGGATGTAGTCGATCCACCGGTTGGTAACCAGCTGCTGGCAGTCCCAGATGGAGTTGAAGACCTCACCCACCGCGAGCGGGGTCGTGGTGTGCGCCTTGATGAGCGAGAAAGCCGACTGGTCCTCCGCCGGGGTGACGTCCTCGAGCCAGAACAGCCGCTGCGGCTCGAGCTCCTTGCCCAGCCAGGCCGCCTCGGTGGGGGTCAGCCGGTGGTGGCCGTCGTGCAGGAGGTTGAAGCCGTAACCGAGCTCGTCGCGCACCGCCTTCATCAGCTTCGGCACGAAGTCGAGGTATAGCGGGGTGTTCCACGCTTCCTCGTCCGGTAGGTCGGTGTGCGCCGGCTCGTACGCGTGATCTCGCGAGTCGCCCACGTGGATCCCGTAGGTCGACGGGAGGCCCGGCACGGACGCCTGCACCCGCACCGCCGCATACCCCTCCTCGAGCTTCGCGGCGATGGACGCGGTGGCGTCCTCGACCGTATGCCCGCTGGCGTGGGGGTAGGTCATCAGCCGCTCCCGCGCCCGGCCACCGAGCAGCTGGAACACGGGCATACCGGCGGCCTTTCCCTGGATGTCCCAGAGCGCCTGGTCCACGGAGGAGATCGCCGCCATGGTGACCGGGCCGCGACGCCAGTAGGGGCCGCGGTAGAGGTACTGCCACAGGTCACCGATGTGGGACGAGTCCTTGCCGAGCAGCAGCGGGGCGACGTGGTCTCTCAGGTAGGCGACGACGGCGAGCTCACGGCCGTTGAGGGTCGCGTCCCCCCAGCCGACGAGCCCGTCGGCCGTCCCGAGGCGCAACGTCACATAGTTGCGCCCCGGGGAGCAGACGACGACATCGACATCGGTGATGGTGCGGGAGCCGTGGCCCGTCATGACTCGTAGTGCGACGCCGCCTGCTGGACCTGGGCCTCCTCCTGCTCCACGTAGCCGTACATCTCCGGGAGGATGAACCTCGCAGCCAGGAAGCCGGTCAGCGACAGGATCGCGACGGCGAGAGTGGCCCAGACCTTGCCCCAGGCGTCGGTCATCACGGGGAAGACGAACGCCCCGAAGAACGATGCCGCCTTGACGAAGGTGTAGCCGAAGCCGGACGCCGTGGCCTTGAACCGCGGCGGCGCGACCATCGAGACGATGGTCATGCCGTTCGAGGCGTCCCAGTAGTGGCCCCACATGAGGATGCACGCGCCGATGACGATGAGCCACTTGATGTCGGAGCCGAGGGCGTAGGCCCCGACGACGAGCCCGAGGAAGGCGAGCCCGAAACCCCACATGGCGACCCCTCGGTGGCCGATGCGAGGCAGCATCAGCGGAGCGACGAAGCCCGAGATGGTGGCGAGCACGTAGATGCCGGCGGTCACCAGGTTGGTCCCGGTGATGTTGGTGTTGTTGACGCTGCCCGTAACGCCGACTCCCGCGGAGACAAGGATGACGGGCAGGTAGAAGCCAAAGGCGGTGAACTCGGCGCCCTGGCAGGCGTTGGAGATCCAGCCGAAGATGGTGGCCCGCTTCTTGATCGGGTCGGCGAAGATCACCTTGAGGAAGTCGCCCACCTTGGGCTTCTCCATCGTCACGTCCTCATTGGGCAGCATGTCGAGCGGGTCGTTGAACAGCTCGGAGGAGACCTGCTTGGCCTTGACGAAGTGCCCGCGCTGGATGAGCGACTGGGGGGTCTCGGGAAGGTTCAGGCGAGCGAGCAGCAGGACGAACGCCGGGATGGCACCCAGGGCGAGAGCGACCCGCCACAGGAGGTTGTGGTCGATGCCCGAGACGTACATGAGCGTGATGACGATGATCGAGAACACCTCGCCCAGCCCGAACATGAACTGCCAGCGGCTGCCCATGATCTCGCGCTTGCCCTTGGGCATCGACTCCATGATGTAGGCGTAGCCGTTGGAGATGTCGCTGCCCAGCGGGATGCCGATGAGGAAGCGGATGATGATCAGGTCGACGATGTTCTGCGAGAAGCCCTGCACGATGGCCAGGATGATGAACAGGACCATGGTGAGGATGAAGACGCGTTTGCGGCCGAGCCGGTCGGCGACGTAGCCACCGATCAGCGCACCGAGGAGGGCGCCGCCCTGGACGGCGGCGGTGGCCAGCCCCAGGGCCACGGCGCTGGGGCTGTACTCGGCCTTGATGAAGATGAGGACGAAGGAGATCGCGTAGAGGTCCCATGCCTCGATGAGGATCGTCGCGATCATCATCCAACCGCCCCGGTTGCTGGAGGCGGTGCCTTCCTTGTTGAGCAGGACCGTGGTTGCCTCATCGGACAACCGGCGCACCGTACCTTGGTCCATCGTCACTCCTTCACCTCGTTGGGTCGGTTACAGAGAAGTCCGCGCTAGACGCGAACAGGGTTTTGCGTCCTGAGAGATCTGACGACCTGGTCGGCCGGCCGACGGCGCAGGTCACCGAGCAGCTGCGCGACCCGGTCGACGTAGGCCGTCTTTGTCGTGAGGGATTCACCGAGCAGCGCCTCGTCGACGAGCACAGCGTGAGCGAGGGCCGTTGCGGTGCCGGCCTTCTCGGCCAACGCGAGGACCCGGCCGCGGACCGGTTCGACGGGGAGGTCGTGAGGGGAGATGCCGACGTCGGCGGCGTCAGCGGTGACCCTGAGCCAGGCGGCGACCAGCAGCGCGAGGTGGTCGGGTGTGTGCCCCCGGGAGGCGTGCCAGGCGACGGCGGCGGGCACCCGTTGGGCCAGCTTCAGCGACCCATCGGTGCCGACCTGCTGACAGAGATGGGCCAGCTCGTGGTTGCCGAAGCGGGTGAAGACCTCGGCCCGGTATGCCGCGGGGTCGAAGCCCGCGGGCAGGTCGATGGTCGGCTCCATCTCGTCACCGAGGCCCCGGTCGGCGACCGCCCGGATGTCGGGATCGGTTGCCGCGTCGGCGATCTCCGTGCTCCCAGTGAGCAGGCCCAGGTAGGCGAGCATCGAGTTGGGGGCGTTGAGCAGGCGCAGCTTGACCAGCTCGTAGGCCCCCACCTCGTCACTGAGGATCGCGCCGGCCCTCTCCCAGGCCGGCCTGGGGGCGGTGAAGGCGTGGCCGGCGAGCACCCACATGGAGAACGGCTCGGCGGGCACGGGGACCGCGTCGTGGATGCCGGCGCGGGCCACGGCGGCGCGGGTGGCGTCCGTCGTGCGCGGGACGATGCGGTCGACCATCGTGTCGGGGGTGCCGACCGTGGGCAGGTAGCCGAGGAGGGCGACGCCCTGGGTGGCCGGCAGCAGCGCGGCATACTGCTCCAGCACCGTCCGGAGGGCGGCGCCGTTGTGCCCGACGTTGTCGCAGCTGACCAGGTCGAGGGGCGTCCCGTGGTCGGCGCGGGCGAGGAGACCGGCGGCCAGGAGCCCGATGGCGGTGGTCGGGGGCTCGGCTCCGGTGGCGTCGCGGACTACCGCCGGATCGGTGGTGTCGAGGTCGTGGCTGCCGGGGCGGAACGCATACCCCTTCTCGGTGACGGTGAGAGTGACCGTCGTGGTGCCGGCGTCGGCGATGACGTCGACGACCCGGCCGGGCGCGTCGGCGGCGAGGACGACCTCGTCGATGACGTCGACGGCCAACGGGGGCGCGGCGCCCGGCCCGACCTCCAGGACGGTGTAGCGGTCGCGCTGGGCCCGCATCACGTCCACGAGGGCGCGGTTGCGGAAGCTGACGGTGGTGATGCCGTGGTGGCTGCCCGTGTCGGCGTTGGCCCGCTGGGTGTAGACCGCCTGGTGGGCACGGTGGAAGTTGCCGAGGCCGAGGTGCACGATGCGGCTCACGGCACGGCCCTCCTCGGCGGGTGCGACAGTAGGGGCGTTCCACTATGCGGAACGGAGTTCAGGCGGATGGAACTTCCGGAACGCTAGGCCCGTTGAGCGAGGCGCGCAACCGGAAGTTGACGAGGGGGGTTGAGGGGTCGTGACGGAGTCGGCGCCCGCGTCGGGGCACAAGCTGCTGGGGCTGCTCGAGGCGCTGGGCGCGTCCGACCGGCCGCAGCGTCTCGGCGAGCTGTCGACGCGGACCCAGCTGACCAAGCCGACCGTGCACCGCCTGCTCGGCGTTCTCACCGAGTCGGGCTGGGCGGTGCAGCGGGACGGGGGCTTCTACGAGCTCGGGCCGCGGGCGAGGGCGCTGGGTCACGCGGATGCCGCGTGGGGTGATGGCGTGGAGAGTGCGATCCACGCCCTGGCCGGGGCGACGAACCAGACGGTGCACGTGGCGGTGCTCGCCGACGGGGAGGTGCTCTATACGCACAAGGCGAGCGCTCCGGAGGCGTTCATCATGCGCTCGCGGGTGGGGTCGCGGATGCCCGCGCACTCGACGGCGGTCGGAAAGGCGATGCTATCGACGCTGACCGCGGCCCGAGTCGTGTCCCTGTTGACGCTGCGGGGGATGGCCGCCCGGACGTCGTCGACGATCACCGACGTCGACGCGCTGCTGGCTGAGCTGGACGCCGTGCGGGAGACGGGCTACGCGGTGGACCGGGAGGAGAACGAGGACAACGTCCGCTGCCTGGCGGTCCCGATCCAGTTGGGGGACAGCGGGATCGCCGGCGTGAGCATCTCGACGATCACCTTCTTGACGTCCGAGGCCGCGTTGCTCGGAATGCTGCCGTCGTTGCGGGAGACAGCGGGCCGGGTGACCGCTGCGCTGTCGTGAGGACGGGCTCAGCGGATGTGCTCAAAGCCGGTCTCCCTCTGCTCGAAGCGGCCCTGATAGCGGCTTAGTGGTCGTGCCAGCGACATTCCAGCCGCTACGACCGCCGCTACGACGCTTCGGCGCGGGCGTGAACCGCGTTCAGCTGAGCTCTAGAACGACCTTCGACGAGACGCCGGCGTCGTGGGCGACGTCCATGGCCTCCTGGACGTCGGCCAACGGGAAGGTATGCGTGACCACGTGCTGGAAGCGGTCGTCGGTGGCGAGCAGGTGGAGGGCCTCGTCGATCTCGTCGGCGAATCGGAAGGTCCCGCGGAGGGTGATCTCACGGGCGACAAGCACGGCCAGCGCCACCTGGAGGTCGCCGCTCGGGAGGCTGCCGACCTGGACGACGGTGCCACCCCGGACCACGGAGGCCAGGGCAGCGCTGAGACCTCGCGGGGAGCCGGACGCCTCAAAGGCGACGTCGTAGGTGAGTTCTGGCACCGACTCTTGATCCACACGGATCGTCTCGGTGGCGCCGACCTTCCCGGCAATCTGGAGCGGAAGGTCCTGGAGGTCGGTGGCGGTGACCTCCGCAGCCCCGCGGGCGGCGGCCGCGGCGACGACGAGCGCCCCGATCGGCCCGGCCCCGGAGACGAGGACCTTCTTGCCTTTAACGTCGCCGGCCTGGTTGACGGCGTGCAGGGCGACCCCGAGGGGCTCGACGAGGACGGCCCGGGCGAGGTCAAGACCGTCGGGCAGCGGCCGCAGCTGGTCGACGCGGACGACCAGCTGCTGGGCGAACCCGCCCTGCGTCTGCGGGTCACTCGCGGCGGACCCCAGGTAGCGAGCGGTCCGGCAGGTGTTGGGATGGCCGGCCTTGCACTCAGGACAGGTGTGGTCGACGGTGGCCGGGTGGATGGCGACCTTCGTCCCCTTGGCGTGCCGGCCGCTTGGATCGAGGTCGACGGTGCCGACGACCTCGTGGCCAAGGACGAGCGGCTCGCGGAGGATGAAGTTCCCGACCCGCCCGTCGAAGTAGTAGTGCAGGTCGGAACCGCAGATGCCGCCGTGCGTCATGGTGAGGCGCACCTCGCCGTCACCCGGCTCAGGGACCGGTCGGTCGTCGACGCGGAGATCAAGGGCACGGTGGACGACGACGGCCTTCATGAGCCGTATTGTGCACCCGCCGGGAGTCCGGCCACCCGGACCCCTGAACGGTCTCGAGGTCAGTGGCCCAGCTGGAGCAGGGTCTGCGTCGCCATGGCCGCCTCGCCCATGGCGTTGGGGTGCACCGGGTAGGCGTTGATCGGCGCGACGGCCGGCTCGATCCACCGCTGGCCGACCGGCTGGCACGCGTCGTGGCCGAGGGAGCTGGCCGCCATGTCGATGAAGCGAGCGCCGGTCTGGCTGGCCGCGCGGCTGACCGCGGCGTTGAGCACGTCCTCCTGGTGGTCCAGCCACGGGACGTCGCCCATGGCGATCGGCATCGAGGAGTAGCAGGACAGCTCGCCGGTGGGCGGCAGGATGTGCGGGTAGCCAAGGATGACGACGGTCGCGGCTGGGGCCTTCGCCCGGACCGCCCTCAGCGCAGCGACCAGGTGGGGATAGGTCTGGGTGGTGATCTCGTCGGTGAAGGTGGTTCCGTACTTCTGCTCGCACGGGTTGCCCAGGATGTTGCTCGACGAGACCGAGGCGCAGCCGAAGAACGAGCTCGTGAAGACGTTCTCGTCGTTCCCACCGATGGTCATGGTCACCAGGCGGGTGTCCTTCGTGACGGCGTCGAGCTGCGGGGCCACCCCCGCCGCCTGAGAGGAGAAGAAGTCCGACGTCTTGGCACCGCTGCACGTGACGTCGATGAACGAGGCCGGTTTGGTCAAGGCCGCGATGTCGTGGGCGTAGTTGAGCGTGGAACGGCTGCAGGTGGGTGGCGCGGTCGCGATCAGTGGGTTGACCCCGGCCGCGGACGAGTAGCTGTCGCCCAGCGCGACGTAGGGCGAGGTCTTGATCGAGTGCCCGTTGGCCGTCGGCGGACTGCTCTTGGCCGTGGCGGGGCCGGCCGCACCGACCCCCACGGCGGCGAGGACGAGGGCTACTCCGGTCAGGATGGCAGTGCGACGCATATGAACTCCGTTGTCCGTGAATGGCCCCGAGCAGACCGTTTGTCCCGCGCCGCGTGGCGCCGGCACCCCCGGGGTCAACGTAGCAAGCGAGTATGTGTCGGACAACGGCCCCACGTCACGCAGATGGCCGGTGCGCCTCCCGCGATCGGACGACGGGTCGCTCGGCCCGGAGGGCTCGGTGAGGGCCGTGCTCGACTGGATCTGGCTGCCCTCGGCGACACCATGGCCGACCTGGGCTGGTTGCTGGCCACGTGGCGCGACGTCGGGGAGCCCGAGCTGTATCCGTCGCCGTCCGGGCATCCCGGGTATCTGGGGCGGGCGGAGATGGGCGGCGCGGTATGCCGGGCGACGGGTGCCGACGTCTCGGATCTGCCCTGCTACGTGTCGTTCTCGCTGTGGCGCCTCGCCTGCATCCACCAGGGGATCTACGCCCGCTACCGATCCGGGGCGATGGGTGACGACCACACGGTGGATGTCGAGGGCGAGGCCCGGAAGGTGCTGGTTCTCGCGGAAGCCGCGCGGCAGGCGTACGCGCTCTAGGTTTCAGGACGAGGTGTAGTCCGCCGGCCGGCCCTCACGGAAGGCGTGGAGCGCCTCGCGCATCTCGCTCCCTGAAGCGGCGAGCGCCTGGTTGCGGTTCTCGAGCTCCACGCCCGCCCCGAGCGTGGCGGCGCCGAGGTTGGCCTGGACGACCTGCTTGGTGAGGCGCACGCCGAAGGGGCTGTTGGCCATAACCTGCCGTGCCAGCTCGTATGCCGCGGGCAACAGTTCGTCGGGCTCGACCACCTGGTTGACGAGACCGATCCGGCCCGCCTCCTCGGCGTCGACGAACCGGCCGGTCATGAGCAGCTCGTTGGCGACGCCCAGCCCGACGGTCCGTGGGAGAAGCCACGAGCTGCCCATGTCGCCACCGGTGAGGCCGACCCGGATGAAGGCCGCGTTGAACTTGGCCTTGGTGGAGGCGATGCGCATGTCGGAGGCGAGAGCGATCGACATCCCCGCTCCCGCGGCGGCGCCGTTGACCGCGGCAATGACGGGCGTGGTCAGCCGGCGCAGGGCGAGGCTGACGCCCGACCACGTCTCCTGGCCGCGCAGAAACTCGGAGGGGGACATGGAGAGCAGGGCGTTGACCGCCTCGAGGTCGAGCCCCCCACAGAACCCCCGCCCGGCACCGGTGAGCACCATGACCCGGACGGACGCGTCGTCCTCCACCTCGTGGCAGAGGTCGGTGAGCGCGTCGAACATCTATGAAGGCGCTCGGCTTTTGCGTCTCTCGCGACCACGCCCTCTACATGACACGCGTCTTCAACGACGCCGGGATCAGCGCAGCCACGGTCCTCGGCACCACCACGACGGGCGACCGTGATGCCGCGGTGCAGGACCTGCGAGACGGCAGGGTTCAGGTCGTCTTCACCGTCGACGTTTTCAACGAAGGCGTCGATGTCCCTGCCATCAACACGGTGCTGTTCCTCCGTCCGACCGAGAGCTCCACCGTGTTCCTCCAACAGCTGGGGCGAGGATTGCGGCGGGCGAGCGACAAAGCGGTACTGACCGCACTCGACTTTGTCGGACATCACCGGAAGGAGTTCCGCTTCGACCAGCGATTCCGGGCGATGACCGGGAGCACCCGGGCTGGGCTTGAACGTGACATCGAGCAGGGCTTCCCCTTCCTGCCTGCGGGGACGCAGATCATCCTCGACCGCCAGAGCCAGAAGCTGGTCCTCGACAACATCAGGAGTCAGGTCACCACGCGCTGGCCGAACATCACCTCTGAGCTGCGTGCTCATCCGACTGACGATCTGGGAACGTTCCTCGATCAGTCGGGGGTGGAGTTGGCCGACGTCATCCGCGGCGACCGTTCCTGGTCTCGTCTCCGTCGTGAGGCTGGCGTGGCTGTTCCCGAGGCCGGCCCGAACGAGGCGGCGCTCTCAAAGCGAGTTCGCGCCCTCAGCCACGTCGACGACAGCGAGCGCGCCGAGGCTTACCTGTCATGGCTCGCCGCCGACGCGGCCAGCTATGACGACGCTGACCCCATCGCCCAAGCGTATGGGCGGATGCTGTTCTTCTCGCTGTGGCCAGATGGAGGTGGCTTCGATTCGTACGGTGCGGGACTTGAGGCCCTTCGCCAAGGGCCGGCTCTGCGTGACGATCTCAGAGCCGTGGTCAAGCTCGGCCTGCAGGGCGCCGATCGGGTGGCCACTCGGCTGTCCGGGGAACTGAGGATGCGGCCGCTGCGTGTGCACGCCCGCTACACGCGCGAAGAGATCGTCGCAGCACTGGACTACGTGTCAATCGACGGCCGGAAGCCCAACAGCTTCCGCGAGGGGGTTCTCTTCTCTCCCGTGGCGAACGCCGATGCGTTCTTGGTGACGCTGCACAAGTCCGAGGCCGAATACTCCCCGACCACCATGTACCGGGACTACGCCATCAGCCCGGACCTCTTCCACTGGGAGTCCCAATCGGTGACGGCGGTAGCCTCCCCGACCGGGCAGCGCTACCTCAACCATCGCACCAACGGCAGCCATGTCCTGCTCTTCACCCGGTCTCAGAAGGTTTCGTCCTTCGGCACCGGCGCGCCGTACCTGTTCCTCGGCGAGGCCGGCTATGTCGAGCACCGTGGAGAGCGACCGATCGCCATCACCTGGCACCTGCGAACCCCGATGCCCGCCGTCGACTTCGCCGCGGCTAGCGTCGTTGTCTGATCGGACCCTCAATAGCGTCTTCCGTAGGCGTTGCGCTCAGCCGCGCCTGGTCCCCTTGATCCTCCGATAATGATCGACGGCCTTGCGCGAGCTCCGCCACACACCGTCGGATCCTTGCAGAGCGTCTAGCCTCCCGCGTTGCGCCGCCTGCCGGAGGGCAGCGATGGTGAACTCCCCGTCGACCAGGGCGGCCAGCGGGACCAGCCGAGCCGGACCGGCGAGATTCGGGACGATGAAGCGGTTGAGGTTGTCGTACATGGCGCGGGCGAGGAGTTCTCCGAGCGGTCCGACGTCATCCAAATCCGCCTTCTGCAGAGCACTCAGGTAGGCAGACCGCTGCTGCTTCAGGATGACGATCGGTGGGTAGCCCAGGCGCACCAGAAGCAGATTGAGGACGAGGCGTCCTGTTCGTCCGTTGCCATCGATGAACGGGTGGACCCGCTCGAAGTGGTTGTGGATCTGGGCCAGTCGCTCCGGCGCGGGTGTCGGCTGTCCCGCTCCGAGAAGGCCCCATTCCTGGCTGTTCACGGCGTCGACCCACCCGCGCACCTCGGCCTCGACCAAGGGCCAGGCTGGAGGGGTCATCCCACCACCGAAGGAACGGATGTCGTGCTCCCGGAAGTTGCCTGGGCTCTCGCGGTCAGTGGCATCCGGATGGGGCGCGACCTGCCACACCGGGTCCATGGCGACCTTGTGAATGTGGCGGAGTTCCTGAACGGATATCAGACCGCCGCCGCGCCAATCGCCCGGTTCGAGAGCCTGTGCGTACACCCACTGAGCCGCGTCCCCGTAGCCCTTCACTTCCATGTACTCCTTGAGCGGCTTGGCGCCGACAGCCTTGCCTCGCTCCAGCAACAGCTCGACCTCGCGGAGGACGAGAGTGTTCCCCTCGAGGGCCGTGGAGTGGTGGGCCTCGAGATGCCAGATGTCGGACCAGATGGCCTCCGACTCTTTTGGCGAGGGAAGGCCGCCCAGGCGATCCCGTAGGTCGGCGATGGCTGCTTCCAGCCGGGCGTACACAGTCGCGCGCGAGGGCCGTCCGCGGGTCATGACCGCTCCAGTTGATAAGGTTTCCAGGTGATCAATTGATCTTATCAACTTCGGGCGGTGACCCCGGCCCTCGCTCCCCGCACTGTCATGGTGGTGGAGGGGCCGCACACAAGAAGGGCCCCTCCCGCAAGCGAAAGGGCCTCAAATTTCAGTGGAGCCAAGGGGACTCGAACCCCTAACCCCCTGCTTGCAAAGCAGGTGCGCTACCAATTGCGCCATGGCCCCCGGTGGTGACCGGGTAGTCGGTCACTCGGACAGCGGCCGGCCAGGGACGGGAGAGCGCACGTCGTCCGTCGCCTCGGCCCACAGCTCCTGCTCGGCGCGCTGGTCGCGGATCTTCTTCTGGACCGCGACGGCCCCGACAGCCGCCACGGCGACGACGAACAGCTTTCTGAACATGGTGACCTCCTGGAGTCTCAGCGAACAGGTAAGCACGCCGGGCGGCCTAAGACCAACCCGGCTCCGGACCAGGCCTCGCGGGGCAAGGCCGCACCCGCCGGACCCGGGCCGACGAGCCACGCACACGCATACGGGGTGGGCCTAGGAGGACTTGAACCTCCGGCCTCTTCCTTATCAGGGAAGCGCTCTAACCGTCTGAGCTATAGGCCCCAACTGTGCCGCGACAGGCTATCCCACGCTCTGCAGCACCGCCAAAACGGTTCCACGGGCGCGGGACTCAGTCGTCGGTCAGGGTCAGCTGCAGGCCGCCGACGAGCGCCGAGCAGATGTTGTAGAGGAACGCTGACAGGGTCGCGAGCGCCGTCATGAGGATGATGTCGATGACGCCGAGGACGATCGCCAGCGAGATGACCCGGCCGAACCCGATGTAGTTCATCAGGTTGAACGGCGTCGTCGTGGACGGCTGAATCTCGCGCACCACGCGGTCGATGTCGGAGAAGACGCCCATGCCCGACAGGATCAGCCACAACACCCCGGTCAGCACGACACCGGCGATGCCCGCGGCCACGGCCAGCAGGAACGCGAGCTTCATGACCGACCACGGGTCGACGCGCGCGACGGCCAGCTTGACCCGCCGGGTCGTCGCCCGCCGCTGGCCGGTACGCGGCGGGGGGCCACCGCGGCCCGCCTGGCGGGGAGCACCCTGCCGCTGGGCCGTGCGGCGGTTCGCCTCAGACCGGCTCTGCGGGTCACGGTTCGGACCGACGGGGGCCGTCTGCGTCGTCGGGGTCGTCTGAGTCGTGGACGAGGCTCCCGTCGACGACCCGTTGGGCCGCGCGGTCGGCGTCGGCGCGGTCGGTGCCGAGGTCGACTGGGCGGCCGGCGACGGGGCGGCCGGCGACGGGGCGCCGGGCGCGGCCGTCCTCGGTGTCGTTCCTGCCGACGCCGCCGGGCTCATGCCCGGACGCGGCGGCTCACCCACGGCAGCCCCAGGGGTCCCGCCCTGACCTGTCGAGCTCACTGCGTGCCTCCGTCTGGGTCGTCAGCCGAGCCATCCCCGGGCTCCGCCTCGTCATCAGTAGACACAGACGCTACGGCATCAGGCCCTGAACCCGACGAATCGACGCCGCCAGCCGGTATGCCCTCAGTCGATATGCCGCCCGCCTCGCCCTCGAGAGCGGGTCCCGCCCCGTCGACCGGCGCCTCCGGGTCCACGCCCAGCTCGGCCGCGACGGCCCGTTCGTTGTTGCGGGCCACGGCCACGATCGCGTCGCCCTTGTCCGGAGCGGCGAACTTCACGCCCTGGGTGTTGCGGCCCGTGCGCCGGATCTCGTCGACCCGCGAGCGCACGATCTTGCCCTTCTCCATGACGACCATGACCTCGTCGTCCGCGTCGACGGTCAGGGCCCCCACAAGGTCGCCGCCGCGCTCGGAGACCTGCGCCACGCGTACCCCTAGCCCGGCCCGGCCCTTGACCGGATAGTCGGACGCTGGGGTGCGCTTGGCCACGCCGTTCTCGAAGACGACGAACAGGTCTGGATCCTCCCCGTGCTCGACCACGGAGATCGACATCAGCACGTCGCCGTCGCGGAACTTCATCCCCGTGACCCCCGACGTCGCCCGGCCCATCGGCCGCAGCGCGTCGTCGTTGGCGTGGAAGCGCACCGACTGGCCCTTGCGGGAGACGAGGATGAGGTCGTCCACCGACGAGGCGAGGCCGGCGCTGACCAGCTCGTCACCGTCACGGAGGTTGACGGCGATGAGGCCACCAGCGCGAGGCGAGTCGTACTCCGACAGCCGGGTCTTCTTGACCAGGCCGGTCCTGGTGGCAAGCACGAGGTAGGGCGCGATCTCGTAGTTCTCGATGGCCAGCACCTGGGCGATCTGCTCCCCGGGCTGGAAGGCCATGAGGTTGGCGACGTGCTGGCCCTTGGCGTCGCGGCCACCCTCGGGCAGCTCGTAGCCCTTGGCCCGGTAGACCCGGCCGAGGTTGGTGAAGAACAGCAGCCAGTGGTGGGTCGTCGTCGTGAAGAAGTGCTCGACGACGTCCTCCCCGCGCAGCTGGGCGCCGCGCACGCCCTTGCCGCCACGGCGCTGTGAGCGGTACTGGTCGACCCGGGTGCGCTTGGCGTAGCCCCCGCGGGTGATCGTGACGACGACATCCTCCTGAGGGATGAGGTCCTCGTTGGTCATGTCGCCCTCGAAGCGCTCGATGCGCGTACGCCGGGCGTCACCGAACTTGGCGACGATGTCGGCGAGCTCGCTCGAGACGATGTCGCGCTGGCGCTGGGGCTTGCTGAGGATGTCGGTCAGGTCGTCGATGAGCCGCTGCAGCTCGTCGTGGTCCTCGAGGATCTTCTGCCGCTCCAGGGCGGCCAGGCGCCGCAGCTGCATGTTGAGGATGGCGTTGGCCTGGATCTCGTCGATCTCGAGCAGCTCGACGAGGCCGTCGCGGGCCACCTCGACCGTCTCCGACCGCCGGATCAGGGCGATGACCTCGTCGAGTGCGTCGAGCGCCTTGAGGTAGCCGCGCAGGATGTGGATGCGCTCCTCGGCCTGCCGCAGCCGGAACCGCGTCCGCCGCTCGATGACGTCCATCTGGTGGTCGACCCAATGCCGGATGAACCCGTCGAGCGGGAGCGTCCGCGGCACCTCGTCGACCAGGGCCAGCATGTTGGCGCCGAAGTTCGTCTGCAGCTGGGTGTGCTTGTAGAGGTTGTTGAGGACGACCTTGGCGACCGCCTCGCGCTTGAGCACGATGACGAGCCGCTGGCCGGTGCGCCCGGACGTCTCGTCGCGGATGTCGGCGATGCCGGAGACCCGGCCCTCGCGCACCAGGTCGGCGATCTTCTGGGCGAGGACGTCGGGGTTGACCTGGTAGGGCAGCTCGGTGACGACGAGGCACTGCCGGCCCTGGATCTCCTCGACCTCGACGACCGAGCGCATCGTGATCGAGCCACGGCCGGTCCGGTATGCGTCCTCGATGCCCTGGCGGCCCATGATCAGTGCGCCGGTGGGGAAGTCGGGTCCCTTGATGATGCCGAGCAGGGCCTCGAGCAGCTCCTCGCGCTTGGCCTCGGGGTGCTCGAGGTACCACTGGGCGCCGTCGGCGACCTCGCGCAGGTTGTGCGGCGGGATCTGGGTGGCCATGCCGACGGCGATGCCGGCCGAGCCGTTGACCAGCAGGTTGGGGAACCGCGCCGGCAGGACCGTGGGCTCCGTCGACCGGCCGTCGTAGTTCTCCCGGAAGTTCACGGTGTCCTGCTCGATGTCGCGGACCATCTCCATCGACAGCTGCGCCATCCGGCACTCGGTGTAGCGCGGCGCCGCGGCCCCGTCGTTGCCCCGCGACCCGAAGTTGCCCTGCCCGTCCACCAACGGATATCTCAGCGACCAGTCCTGCACAAGGCGCACCAGGGCGTCGTAGATCGCCCCGTCCCCGTGCGGGTGGTAGTTGCTCATCACCTCGCCGACAACCCGCGAGCACTTGTAGAACCCCCGGTCGGGCCGGTATCCCCCGTCGTACATCGCGTAGATGACCCGCCGGTGCACCGGCTTCAGCCCATCGCGCACATCCGGGAGCGCCCGACTGACGATGACGGCCATCGCATAGTCGATGTAGGACCGCTGCATCTCGGTATTGAGATCGACCGCCTCGACCCGGTCCGTCTCCGGCAGATCCGGAGCCCCCGGATCCACGATCACATCAGCATCGACGACATCGACGACATCACCCTCGACCACCTCGTCGGGGAGTTCAGTCGAGTCGTTCGGCTCGTCAGGCCCATCGATGGGCGGTTGCTCACTCAAGAGAGTTCCTTGTCAGTGCTGGGGTCTAGAACTGCGGCAAGAAGGCGACGCGGGGGAAGAAGGGGGTGAGGTGCAGGAAGAGGCCGGGAGGAATGCCGCCGACCGTGGAGGGTCTGGCGGTGGGGGTACCTCCCGCTTGCGGGGGAGGCCGAGCTTGCGAGGCCGGATGGTAGGTCGGCGGCATACCTCCCGGCCGACCCAAGCCGACCACGCGGGCTCCGAACCCACGCCAGCCACGCGGGCGGGAGACGAGAGACCCACAACCGAAAGGAGAGGCATACGAGGAACCACTAGATGTCGAGGAACCGCACGTCGCGCGCGTTGCGCTGGATGAACCCGCGGCGGGACTCAACGTCCTCCCCCATGAGGATGGCGAAGATCTCGTCCGCGGCCGCCGCATCGGCCAGCGTGACCTGCAGCAGCGTGCGGGTGGCGGGATCCATGGTCGTGTCCCAGAGCTCGTGGTAGTTCATCTCGCCGAGACCCTTGTAGCGCTGCACCGGGTTGTCCTTCGGCAGCCGCCAGCCGCGGGCCCGCCCGTCGGCGATGAGCCCGTCGCGTTCACGGTCGGAGTAGGCGAACTGGTGCTCGACGTTGCTCCACTTGAGGCGATAGAGCGGCGGCTGCGCCAGGTAGACGTAGCCGGCCTCGATGAGCGGGCGCATGAACCGGAACAGCAGCGTCAGCAGCAGCGTGCGGATATGCATGCCGTCGACGTCGGCGTCGGCCATGATGACGATCTTGTGGTACCTCGCGCGGGCGAGGTTGAAGTCCTCGCCGATGCCGGTGCCGAACGCGGTGATCAGCGCCTGGACCTCGTTGTTGGCGAGGATCCGGTCGATGCGCGACTTCTCGACGTTGAGGATCTTGCCGCGGATGGGCAGGATCGCCTGGGTATGCGGGTCGCGGCCCTGCACGGCCGAGCCGCCGGCCGAGTCGCCCTCGACGATGAAGACCTCGGAGATCGAGGGGTCCTTGCTCTGGCAGTCCTTGAGCTTGCCGGGCAGGCCACCGGACTCGAGCAGGCCCTTGCGGCGGGTGGACTCGCGGGCCTTGCGGGCGGCGATGCGGGCGGCGGAGGCCTGGATGGCCTTGCCGACGATGTCCTTGCCCTCGCGGGGGTGGGCCTCGAGCCAGTGGCCGAACGCGTCGGTCATGGCCCGCTGGACGAAGCCCTTGACCTCGGAGTTGCCGAGCTTGGTCTTGGTCTGGCCCTCGAACTGCGGCTCACCCAGCTTGACGGAGATGACGGCGACCAGGCCCTCGCGGACGTCGTCTCCGGTGAGGTTCTCGTCCTTGTCCTTGAGCTGGTTGTTCTTGCGGGCGAAGTCGTTGACCAGCTTGGTCATCGCGGCGCGGAAGCCCTCTTCGTGCGTACCGCCCTCGTGGGTGTTGACCGTGTTGGCGTAGGTGTGGACCGACTCGGAGTAGGCGTTGGTCCACTGCATGGCCAGCTCAAGCGACAGCGCCCGGTCCTTGTCCTCGACGTCGATCGAGATGATGTCGGGGTGGATCGGCTCGGCCCGCTTGGAGCCGACGAGGTGGTTGACGTAGTCGACGAGCCCGTTGTCGTAGCGGTAGGTGACCTTCTTGGCCTTGGCCGTCGACGGGGTGCTCTCGACGACCGTGTCGGTGCCCTCGTGGATGTTGTCGAGGTCGATGTCGTCGCCGGCGGGCGCCGTTTCGTCGGGCCGCTCGTCCACGAGCGTGATGGTCAGGCCCTTGTTGAGGAACGCGGTCTGCTGGAAGCGGGACCGGATCGTCTCGAAGTCGAAACGGACCGTCTCGAAGATCTTGTCGTTGGGCCAGAACGTCACCGTGGTGCCGGTCTTGGTGGGGTCCTCGAGCGGCTCGTCCTGCGACAGGGGCGCGAGGGGCACGCCGTTCTCGAACGACATTCGGAAGACGTGGCCGCGCTGGCGCACCTCGACGTCGAGTCGCTTGGACAGGGCGTTGACCACCGAGGAACCGACGCCGTGCAGGCCACCGGACACCTTGTACCCGCCGCCGCCGAACTTGCCGCCGGCGTGCAGCTGCGTCAGCACGAGCTCGACGGCGGACACGTCCTCGCCGTCGCGCTTGCCGGTGGGGATGCCGCGGCCGTTGTCGGCGACGCTGACCGCCCCGTCGGAGAGGATGGTTACGTCGATGTGGTCGGCGATGCCAGCGAGCGCCTCGTCGACCGAGTTGTCGACGATCTCCCACACCAGGTGGTGCAGCCCACGCTCACCGGTCGACCCGATGTACATGCCGGGCCGCTTACGCACCGCGTCGAGCCCCTCGAGCACCTGGATGGCCGACGCGTCGTACTCCGGCTCGGCGACCGGCGGCACGACCACGGGCGCGGCGACGTTCGGGGGGGTCGCGCTCGGCGCGTTCTGGGAGGGGTCCGGCGCGGGCGGTGGGTTCTGCTCGGACACAGTGCTCCTTTGGGTGCGCCCTCGGCCATCTCAACTCGAGCCAGCCAAGCCGGCCCACGTCAGTTCGTGGCGGTCGGGTGCAGGTGGTGCAGTACATGAAGGACGGCGGCCCGGCCGGGGCGCGAAGCCCACGGCGGCTGGCCGCCGGTCTGACTCTTTATTCTACAGGTCGCCGGGGTCACACATGCCCTCAGGAGGCGCGTAGCGGCCCGTTTCTGGTGAGAAAACCGCCGTCTTCGTGTCCCTAGTCGTGCCCTGGGTCTCGGGCGGGCCATCGGGGCGTTCCAGCATCCCGCAGATCAGCACAGTTCGGCGGCGTTGTCCACAGGGATGTCCCCAGGATGTGCAGAGATTAGGCTCCGTTGTCCAAGGACTGTGCGGCCGCGCTCGGCGCCGGCGCCGCGGTGGATGGTGACCGCTCAGACCCCGCGGCCACGGGCCGGTTCGGGTCGTTGGACCAGGCGGACCAGGACCCGGGGAAGAGGGCGGCGTCGACACCGAGGACGGTCAGGGCCAGGACGTTCCTCGCGGCCGACACCCCCGAACCGCAGTAGACGGCGACCGGGGTCTTACCGGACCCTGCCGCGCCGAGGGAGGAGCGCAGGGAGTCCTCGTCGGGGAGGCGGCCGTCGGCCGTGAAGAGTCCGCCTACCGGTGTGTTCACGGCGCCGGGGATGTGACCGGCCCGGGGGTCCATGGGCTCGACCTCCCCTCGGTAGCGTTCGCCTGCGCGGGCGTCGACCAGAACGCCCCGGCTCGGGAACGCCGCGGCACCGTCCGCATCCAGCGTGGCCAACCGGCCGGCGGTGAGGGTGAGCGGGGCGGTCGACCCTGGCTCCGGCGCGGTGCCAGCGCCGGCGTCCGGGCCGGACTCCAGCGGCATACCGGCTTCGGTCCAGGCAGCGAGACCGCCGTCGAGCAGCCGGACGCGCGCGCCGGCCCAGCGCAGGACCCACCAGGCGCGTTCCGCGGCGAAGGAGCCCGGTTCGTCGTAGACGACCACGTGGGAGCCGTCGCGGACGCCGAGTGCGGTCAGCTCGGCGGCGAGGGTGTCGACGTCCGGCAGCGGATGGCGTCCGTCGAGGGGGTCTCCGGTTTGCCGAGTGAGCACGGTCTCGAGGTCGAGGAACCGAGCGCCGGGCAGGTGCCCCTCCGCCTACCGGCGAGCTCCGTCACCCGGTGCTTCACCCAGCCGCCAGCGCACGTCGAGCAGCACCGGCGCCTCCGCCGCGGCCACGTCTTGGCCGAGATTGACGACGGTCACGAGGTGCTCGGTCCAGGCAGAGCTGCTCATCTCGACCAGTCTATGAAACGCCCCCGGCTTGACTCCGCCAAAGGTGACCTTTGGTCGCCTCAAGGCGCCGGGGAGAGCCAAAGGTGACCACTCGAGGTGGCCGAAACGGCCAAAGGTGACCTTTGGTCGCCTCAAGGCGCCGGGGAGAGCCAAAGGTGACCACTCGAGGTGTCCGAGACGGCCAGAGGTGACCCTTGGCGGGGTCAGCCGTAGGTGTCCCTCGGGCCGCGGCCCGGTGCCCGGCGGCGGCCCTTCGACCAGGACGGCGCGCTCGGGCCGGTGACGGCGATCTCGGTGACGGTGCCCGCGCCGACCTCGGTCTCGAGCCGGCCGAGGAGCACCGACGTCAGCAGCCGCATCTGCGTCGCCCACGCCGTCGACTCGGCCCGCAGGGTCAGCACCCCATGCTGGAACGTGACGGGCTGCACGTGCTCGGCGACGTCCGCGCCGACGATCTCCGGCCAGCGGCCGATGACCGACCCAACGGCGACGTCGACCTGCCAGCCGCGGTCGGCCAGCAACCGGTCGAGCTGCTCGCCGAGCAGCAGCGGGTCTCGCGCGTCGGGTGCGCTGCCGCTCGGCGTACCGCTCGGCTGGTCGGCTCGCCTCCGTTTGCGCAGGGGTTTGAGGCCCGGCCGCAATCCCTTGTCCGCCGCCGCCTTGCGGGCCCGGGCCAGGGCCAACGAGGCCGCAGTCGCGGCGTCCTCCGCATCCGACGGCGCGCGTTCCTCGTCGGCCGGCCCCGCCTCGACCTCGTCAGCCGGCACGCTCCACCTCACCCAGGCTGACCGTGAACGTCACACCTGAGTCGCGCAGCCGTTCGGGCACATCGGCCCCCACCGCCGCCGTGATGAGCACCTGCTCACAGTCCTCGACGATCTCGGCGAGGCGCTCGCGCCGACCGGTATCCAGCTCGGCGAAGACGTCGTCAAGGACGAGGACTGGGTCCTCGCCGAGGTCCGACCGCAGCAGCTGGTATGCCGCCAGCTTCAGGCCCAGAGCGAACGACCAGGACTCGCCGTGGCTGGCGTACCCCTTGGCGGGCAGCGCTCCGAGGCCGAGCAGGACGTCGTCGCGGTGCGGCCCGACGAGGGTGAGGCCGCGCTCGACCTCCTGGCTCCGCACGTCGGTGAAGGTGGCGTGCAGCTCCTTCTCCAGGATGTCGAGCTCGGGCACCTCGCCCGCCGCGACCGCGGTGGCGACGGGTTCGCGCATGCTCGCGCGATAGCTCACCCGCGCCTCCGACTGCCCTGCGCTGACCGACGCGTAGGCCTGCACGAGGTGCGGACCGAGGTCCTGGAGCAACCGGAGGCGACCCTGCAGCAGCTGCGCCCCGAACCGGGCGAGCTGGGCGTCCCACACGTCGAGGGTGTGCAGTGCCGCGGCCCGGGCGTCGTCGACCGGCTCCCCGGCCGTGGCATACCGGCTCGGTGGCCGGCGGGCACCCTTGCGCAGCACCGGTGCCGCCGACTTCAGCAGCGCGTTGCGTTGCTTCAGCACCTTGTCGTAGTCGGCGCGCACGCCGGCCCAGCGCGGCTGTCGCTGCACGAGCAGGTCATCGAGGAACGCCCGGCGGCCGGCCGGGTCGCCCTTGACCAGCGCCAGGTCCTCGGGCGCGAAGAGCACGGTGCGCAGAGTGCCGAGGACCTCGCGCGGCCGGGGCATCGGAGACCGGTTGAGCTGGGCCCGGTTGGCCCGGCCGGGATTGAGCTCGAGCTCGATGAGGCTCTCGCGACCGTCGCGGACGACCACCCCCCGGATGACGGCCCGCTCGGCCCCGAAGCGCACCAACGGCTGGTCGGTCGCGACCCGATGGCTGGACAGGGTGGCCAGGTAGCCCACGGCTTCGACCAGGTTGGTCTTGCCCTGGCCGTTCTGGCCGACCAGCGTCGTCACCCCTGGGCCGAGGACCAGCTCGGTGGCGGGGTAGCTGCGGAAGTCGGTGACGCTCAGATGCCGGACGTGCACGTCATGTAGCGGTCCCGGGCCCCGACGTCGGTCCGGCGCTGGCGGCCTTGCGCCCGCCGCGGGCGCCCGTGCGTCGGCTCGCCTGACCCTCGAGGTGAGCCGTGGTCGTGCCGGTGCCGGATGACGGGCCCGCTTCGTCGGCCTTGCGGCCGCGGACCGCCCCCTTCTTCGCCGTGCCGGCGTGCTTGCGTTCGGTCTTGATGCCCAGCGACGGGTCGGCGTCACCGGCTCCGACCTGGCTGCGCAGCTCCTCGCCCTCGGCGATGGTCATCACCGGGTGACCGCCGAACTGGCCGCGCAGGGCCGCGACCATCTGCATGGTCGGCGAGATCTGCTGACGGGAGGCGAACCGGGCGAAGAGGGACGCGGAGATCACGGGCATGGGCACGTCGTTGACGATGGCCTCCTCGACGGTCCACTTGCCCTCGCCGGAGTCCACCGTGTAGTCGGAAACACCGTCCAAGGTCGGGTTGTCGGCCAGGGCGGTGACCGCCAGGTCGAGCAGCCAGGACCGCACCACCGTGCCGCGGCTCCAGGCCTTGAACGACCCGGGGACGTCCTTGACGATGTCCTTCTTCTGCAGCAGCTCGTAGCCTTCGGCGTAGGCGGCCATCAGGCCGTACTCGATGCCGTTGTGCACCATCTTCGTGTAATGGCCGGCCCCGACCTCGCCCGCGTGCACGAACCCCTCGTCGCGCGGGCCCTCCGGCCGGAGCGCGTCGAAGATGGGCATGGCCAGGTTGACCCACTTCCTGTCGCCGCCGCACATCAGGCCGTAGCCGTTGTCGAGGCCCCAGATGCCGCCGGAAACCCCGCAGTCGACGTAGCCGATCCCTTTGGGCTTGAGCATCGCGGCGTGCTCGAAGTCGTCGGTGAACCGGGAGTTGCCGCCGTCGATGATGAGGTCGCCCTTGTCCATCAGGTCGGAGAGCTTGGCGATCGTGTCGCGGGTGGGCGCACCGGCCGGCACCATGACCCAGACGACCCGAGGCGTCTCTAGCTTCTTGACCATCGCGGCCAGCGTGCGCACGTCGGACACCTTCGGGTCGCGGTCAAAGCCGACGACCTCGTGACCCGCGCGGCGCAGGCGCTCGCGCATGTTGCCGCCCATCTTGCCGAGACCGATGAGACCGAGCTGCATGACGGACCTTTCGACGGAACGACCGGTGGAGGACTCGCGGTAACTCGTTGAGACGCGTTGCGGTGGGGCAGGCTGCGGGGTCAGGCTACTCGTGAAGGTCGGTCAGAGCTTGGCAACAGCACGCGCATGGGCTAGCTGGCGAACCGGACCGGCATCAGGACGTAGCGGTAGCTGTCGTCGGTGTCGCCGTCGGCTTCCGTCTGCCCGGTCAGCACGGCGGGCCGGCTGGGCTGCGTGAAGGAGAGCTTGGCGTATGCCGTGCCGAGCGCCCCCAGCCCGTCGAGCAGGAAGTGGGGGTTGAAGGCGATCTCGATATCGGGGCCGGTGAGCGTGGCCTCGACCGCCTCGGACGCCTGGGCGTCGTCGCCGGTGCCCGCCTCGATGGCGACCTGTCCGTCGGTGAACTTCAGCCGGACCGGAGTGTTGCGCTCAGCGACGAGCGAGACCCGGCGGACGGCCTCGACGAGCGAGCTGGTGGCGATGACCGACTCGGTGTCGACGCTGCTCGGGAAGATCGAGGTGACCTTGGGGTACTCACCGTCGAGCAGCCGGGTGGTCGTGCGCCGCTGGCCGGCCTCGAAGCCGACGAGCCCGTCGCCCTGACCGGGTCCGCCTCCGAGGGCCAGGTCAACGGAGCCGCTGGCGCCGAGCGCCTTGGCCGTGTCGGACAGCGTGCGGGCCGGGATGAGCACGACCTGGGCGATGTCGGACGATGCCGGCTTCCAGGTCAGCTCGCGCATGGCCAAGCGGTAGCGGTCGGTGGCCAGCAGGGTGATGGTGTCGCCCTCGATCTCCATGCGCACACCGGTGAGGATCGGGAGCGTGTCGCCGCGGTCGGCCGCAATGGCCACCTGGGCGACGGCCTGGGTGAAGACGTCGCCCTGGATCGCGCCGCTGGCCTGCGGAGCAGAGGGGAGGGTCGGGTAGTCGTCGACGGGCATAACGAGCAGGCTGAACCGCGAGGACCCGCACGTGACCTGGACCTTGTTGCCCTCGGCGACGACGTCGATGGGCCGGGCCGGGAGGTTGCGGGAGATGTCGGCGAGCAACCGCCCGAGCACCAGGGTGACGCCCGGGTCGGAGACCTCGGCCGGCACGGTGACCTTCGCGGACACCTCGTAGTCGAAGGCCGAGAGGGTCACGGTGCCTTCCGCGTCGGCCTCGATGCGCACGCCGGCGAGAACCGGCACCGGCGGGCGGGCCGGCAGACCGCGGGCCACCCACGTGACCGCGTCCGCGAGCACGTCACGCTCGATCCTGAACTTCACCCTGTGACCCTGCCCTTCGCCCTACGCCGACCGCGGCGTCTCGTGCGTGCCGCCCGACCGTCGGTCGGAATCCGAACCCTAGTGTCTTGCGGGGACGGCCACCACAAGTCCACCCCTCCGGCCTTGGTCAGCGGATGCCTGGGTCGCCCTCGGTCTCGTCACGGTCCCGTCAGAGTCCCTTCACCGCGCGTCCTCGGGGCGGACTGACTCTTATCTGGATCTCGTCGTCGTCATAGGGGGTGTGGACACGGGGGACAACCGGCGTCAGTGCAGGTCACGACCTCTATAAAGGTGTGCACAGGAGCGGGAGCGAGTTGTGGACAACTCGGCTCGGTTGTGGACGCGCCAGACTTGTCCTCGTCGGCTCCCAGACCGGACCAGGTTCGACACCGTCCGGACGGGGTTTGTCCCCACGTCGTCCACAAGCCGTGTGGACGACGGGCGCGACGAGTGGGCCGGCCGCTCCTGGTTGTCCACGGGCCGTGGTCCACAGAGTTGTCCACAGACGGTGGAGAACCCGCACCCTGGACTACCCGAACCGGGCCGCAGCGACGCTACTGCTGTGGACAACCTGCGGGCGGGGTGTTGAGAACAACCGAGGAGGTCCGCTCGACGCGGGCGCCGTCACCGCGACTGTTGCTTGATTCGGTTGGTCAGCTCGGTGACCTGGTTGTAGATGGCTCGACGTTCGGACATCAGCTCGCGGATCTTGCGATCGGCGTGCATCACGGTGGTGTGGTCCCGACCGCCGAAGTGCTGCCCGATCTTGGGCAGGGAGAGCTCGGTGAGCTCGCGGCACAGGTACATAGCGATCTGGCGGGCCTGCACCAGCTGACGTGACCGCGAGCTGCTGCACAGGTCGTCGATGGTCAGGGCGAAGTACTTGGCCGTCTCGCCCATGATCGTCGAGACGGTGATCTGCGCCGGTTGCTCGCTGGGAATGAGGTCACGCAGCACCACCTCGGCGAGGTCGAGCGTCACCGGCTGCCGGTTGAGGTTGGCGAAGGCGGTGACCCGGATGAGGGCGCCCTCGAGCTCGCGGATGTTGGAGCTGATCTTGCTGGCGATGTACTCGAGCACGTCGTCCGGCGTCGACATCCGCTCGAGGGTGGCCTTCTTGCGGAGGATCGCGATACGGGTCTCGAGGTCGGGCGGCTGCACGTCGCAGATGAGTCCCCATTCGAACCGGGAGCGCAGTCGCTCCTCGAACCCGGTGAGCTGCTTCGGCGGCAGGTCCGACGTGATGACGACCTGCTTGCTGGCGTTGTGCAGCGCGTTGAAGGTGTGGAAGAACTCCTCCTGCGTCTGCACCTTGCCGGCCAGGAACTGGATGTCGTCGATGAGCAGCACGTCGACGTCGCGGTAGATGCTCTGGAAGCGGCTCGTCCGGTCGTCGCGGATGCTGTTGATGAAGTCGTTGGTGAACTCCTCCGAGTTCACGTAGCGCACTCGCAGGTGGGGCAGGAGTGTTCGGGCGTACTCGCCGATCGCGTGCAGCAGATGGGTCTTGCCCAGCCCTGAGTCGCCGTAGATGAACAGCGGGTTGTAGGAGCGGGCCGGGCCTTCGGCGACGGCGAGAGCGGCCGCGTGGGCGAACCGGTTGCTCGACCCCGCGACGAAGGTGTCGAACGTGTACTTGGGGTTGAGCCGGCTCTTGTCGGCCTCCCGGGACCGGTCCGGCAGCGGCGCCAGGCCGCTCCGCCGGCTGCCCGGCATACCGGCGTCGAGGTCGGGCTCCACGGACGGGTATGCGTGTCCGTTCTGGGCCGCGGGCGGGGGCTGGGTGTCGCTGATCGGCGGGGGGTAGTCGTCCTCGAGGCTCTCGTCGACCGAGACGGACAGCTGGACGATGTCGACACCGAGCTGCACGGACAGGGCGCCGCGCACCGCTGACCCGATCTGGTCCTCGATGACCGTCTTGGTCAGGCTGTTGGGAGTGCTGATGATGGCGAGGCTCTGGATCACGCCCACCAGGCGGCTCAGGCCGAGGAAGGCTCGTTGCCGCTGCGGGAGCCCCTCACCGTCGAGGCTGCGGATGGTGTCGTGCCAGACCCGGCCGTAGTTCACCTCAGCGTCCGACATCTCCCCGCCCTCGTGTGACTGCCAACGCGCTTGGACGCCCTCGGCGATCCCCACTGCCGGCCCGCCCGCATCATCGTGAGGGCTGTTGGCCCCTTGTCCACATCATTGTCCACACCCTGTGAACATCTCGTCGTGAGGCGTGACCGTAACAACTCCCATGGCCTGCATCAAGCCGGGTGCGCGGTGAAAGTGCGACGACCGGGGGTGAGCTCGGCGTGTCGCCCGAGACTAGCGGGCCAGGGCACCGACAATAGTCGGTTCGCTGTCGGCATCTGTGGTCGCGCGACACAGTTTGACCCTGTCCGACCGGCTCCCGTATCGTGGGCGTGCCTGGTGTCTTGGCCGATGACGCATGCCCTGGTCACGGGTGCCCGCTCGGCCCTACAGGCCACCATCGACCTACGGAGAGACCCTTGAGCAAGCGCACCTTCCAGCCGAACAACCGCCGTCGGGCTAAGACCCACGGCTTCCGCCTCCGGATGCGCACCCGCGCCGGTCGCGCCATCCTGGCCTCCCGCCGCGCCAAGGGCCGCTCCGAACTGTCCGCCTGAGGGTATGGCGTGCTCCCCGCACGTCACCGGCTCCGGACGGCTGCGGACTTTTCCGCGACCGTGCGTGGGGCAGGCGGAGCACGCTCCGGGGGACGTCTGCTGGTGGTTCATGCCCGCGATCGCACGGTCGGTGGGTCGGTGATCGCGGCGTCGATCGCCGTCGACGCGGCCGCAGACCGCACGACGGCACCACCGCCGCCGCGGGTCGGGTTCGTCGTCTCCAAGGCGGTCGGGGGGGCGGTGGTGCGCAACCGCACCAAGCGCGTGCTGCGTCACCTCGTCGCAGAGCGGCTGAGCGTCCTGCCGAACGGCATCGACCTCGTCGTGCGGGCCAACCCCGCCGCCGCGGCCGCTACGACGCCCGAGCTGGCAGTCGAGCTCGACCGCGGCCTGGGGCGCGTGCTCGACCGGGTGAGCCCGGTGGGCGGGGTGCGCACATGACGATCTCCCGAGCTCTGGCGCTCCCGCTCATCGCCCTGGTCAAGGCCTACCAGCTGCTCATCTCCCCGATGACCGGGCCGTCCTGCCGGTTCTACCCCTCGTGCTCGGCGTATGCGGTGACCGCGCTCGAGCGCCACGGTCCCTTCCGGGGCACCTGGCTCACGGTGCGCCGGCTGCTGCGCTGCCACCCCTGGAACCCCGGTGGCGTCGACCACGTTCCGCTGAAGGACAACCATCAAAGCCAGTGTCCGGACCAGGGTCCGGACCGCCACCCGGACCACCGGCACCACGCGGAGCGGCCCCGGGCCGAGCACCCGGCCCGCGGCTGACCCGCATACCGAAGCTCACTGAAGCACCGTCGGCCCTGACCGGGGCCATACCGACCTACGCTGGGTGAACCGCCCCGCACTCCAGACCGAGGACCACTGTGTACGACTTCTTCGTCAACCTGCTGACTCCCATCATGTGGGGCGAGGCGTGGGTCATGACCGGGTGGCACCAGCTGTTCGTCCTGCTGGGCATCCCCGCCGAGAGCGGCTGGGGCTGGGCGCTGTCGATCGTGGGCCTGACCGCTGTCGTGCGGTTCCTCATGATCCCCTTGTTCGTCAAGCAGATCCACAGCTCACGCAAGATGCAGCTCATCCAGCCGGAGATGCAGAAGATCCAGGCGAAGTACAAGGGCAAGAGCGATCCGGAGTCCCGTCAGAAGATGACGGCCGAGACGATGGACCTCTACAAGCGCACCGGATCCAACCCGTTCTCCTCGTGCCTGCCGATCCTGCTGCAGTCGCCGTTCTTCTTCGCGCTGTTCCAGGTGCTCAACAACCTGCCGCACATCGCGACCGGGGCGCATGCGCCGGTGGGCCCGATCACCCCCGATATCGCGTCGGTCATCGAGAAGTCGACCCTGTTCGGCGCGCAGCTCTCGAGCACGTTCATGGGGTCCGGAGATCTCAACGTCAAGGTCCTCACGGCGGTCCTCATCGCCTTGATGTCGCTCTCGACCTTCACGACGCAGCGTCAGCTGATGCGCAAGAACATGCCGGACACCGCGCTGGACAACCCGTTCATGAAGCAGCAGAAGGTCATCCTCTACCTGATGCCGATCTTCTTCGCGATCTCCGGCATCAACTTCCCCATCGGTGTCCTGCTCTACTGGCTCACGACGAACATCTGGTCGATGTGCCAGCAGTTCTACGTGATCCGTCGTATGCCCGCGCCGGGGTCGGCGGCGGAGCGCGAGTACGAAGCGCGACAGGCGCGCAAGGGCAAGACGATCAAGAAGCTGCACATCCCTGGACTGGGCGACAGCAACACCGACGTGGCGTCAGCCATCCAGGACGCTCCCGCGCCGGCGTTCACCGAGCCCACCAAGGCCAGCGGTCAGCGCCAGCAGCCGAAACGCACCAAGAAGACCAAGCGGGCACCGTCAGCGAACGGGTCCACTAGCTCCAACGGGTTGGGCGGACCCGGCGGGCCCAGTGGACCGAGCGGGCCCAGTGGACCGAGCGGACCCGGCGTCGTGGCCAGCCCCGGCGGGTCCGGATCCTCATCCGCTCCGGCCCGCAAGCCGCAGGACGCTCCTCGGCCGGCGGGCGCCAAGGCCAAGCGCAAGCCACACCCCGACACCGCCTGACCCGGGGCGCCCGCCGGCAGGCCCCACTCGCGCACGCTGCGCGGTCGGGTATGCCGAGGCCGAGATCGCCCCACCCCCCTACCGAAGTCACCCGGGACGGTTGACCGTCCTGAAACCGCGAGGAGCACCCCCCGATGACCGAGAGCGCGCCGAGCACCACCCCCGAGCACCATGACGGTTCACCGGCGGCCGAGGCGGCGATGTCGGGTTCGACGTTCTTACCAGGGACGATGACGAGAACCCCTGAGCAGTCGGAGCCCGCCGAGGCCGCTGAGGACCTTCGAACGCTTGCGCCCCTTGACTCCCTTGACTCCCTTGGCACGTTTGTGGCGGCCACCGGCGACGAGGGTGGGCTGGACGCGGGACGCAGCGTCTCGGCGACCTCCGGAGATACAGCAGATGGTCACGACGACGCTGCTGCGATCGACAACGCTGACGGGGCCGACGGCGCTGACAACGCTGACGGCGCTGACAACGCTGACGGGGCTGACGGGGTCGACGGGGTCGACGGGGTCGACGGGGTCGACGGGACACCGCGCCGAGTTAACCGGGTGCGGCTGCTCGAGAAGGAAGGCGAGGTGGCGGCGGACTTCCTGGAACGCCTGTTGGACATCGCCGATCTGGACGGCGACATCGAGGTCGACATCGATGGGGACCGCGCGGCCGTCGCCATCGTCGACTCCGAGGACGGCCGCGTTCCCCGCCGTCTGGTGGGCGCCGACGGCAAGGTGCTCGAAGCCCTCCAGGAGCTCACCCGACTGGCGGTCCAGGCCGAGACCGGCGAGCGCAGCCGGCTGATGCTCGACGTCGCCGGCCATCGCGCTCAGCGGCGGACAGTCCTCGTCGAGCTGGCGCACACGGCCATCGCCGAGGTGAAGACGACCGGATCGAAGAAGGCCCTGGACGACATGAGCGCCTTCGAGCGCAAGATCGTGCATGACGAGGTGGCCTCCGCCGGTCTCGAGTCGGAGTCCGAAGGTGTCGAGCCGCATCGTCATATCGTCGTCTTCCCGGCCTGACTTTCGGCAGCACCGTTGTTTCACGGGAAACAGGCGCAGTGACGGAGGCTCAAGCCGTCGCACCCACCCCGCCTGCAGCCGAGGCCGTCTTCGGCACCCGCCTTGAGCTGGCCGAGCGCTACGTCGCCCTGCTGGCGGACACCGGGATCACGCATGGCCTTATCGGTCCCCGCGAGGCTGACCGCCTCTGGGTCCGGCACGTGTTGAACAGCGCAGTCGTCCAACCCCTGTTCGACGAAGGGGCGGCCATCGCGGACGTCGGATCGGGGGCCGGCCTGCCTGGGATCCCCCTGGCCATCGCCCGACCCGACCTCCGCGTGACGCTCATCGAGCCGCTGTTTCGGCGGACGGCATGGCTCGAGACGGCCATCGCCGAGCTGGGCCTGGCTCATGTCGTCGTCCACCAGGGGCGCGCGGAGAGCCTCTGGGGTGCCACCAGATTCCGGCACGTGACGGCCCGGGCGGTGGCGCGCACCGCCGAGCTGGCCCGGGTGTGCCTTCCGTTGGTCGAGGCGGGTGGCTCGTTGCACGCCCTAAAGGGCGAACGCGCGGAACAGGAGCTGGTGGAGGACGGCGAGTCGTTGGCCGCCCTCGGGACCATGCGCACCTGGATCTCGCGGTTCGGCGCCGGCGTCGTGGAGCCCGAAACCGTCGTCGTGTCCATGGCCCCGGACGCGATGGTCCCGGTCCCATCCACTCGGGCACCGCGCCCGCGTCGAGGTCGGGCGCACCCGCCTGGATAGCAGCCGGGGCGGGGCGGTGTGCCGGCAGGGCCACCGGGTCACGTGGCGTGGTTGGATGAATGGTCGAGCCGGTTCGGTCGCCGGTTCGGTTGCCAGAGTGGTTGCCAGAGTGGTTGCCAGATTGGTTGCCAGATTGGTTGCCAGGGTGTGGGCCCCACAGGGAATTTGTGATGCATGGCCGGGCAGAGCGCGGCTGAAGCTGCGCAGAGAGGGTTGTCGTGACGAGCGTGGCCAACGGATCCTCGGGACTCGGGTGGCCGCAGCAGCGATCGACCACCCCGGTCAGCCCTGGACTGGGGTGGCCCGTGCCCGTGAGTCACCTCGAGTCGGTGATCGGCCACGCACAGTCAGCGCACGCATCTGATGGTCCGCTGTCTGTTTCACGTGAAACCGAGACGGACGAGACCGGCGGCCCTATGACCACGTCATCGTCGAACCCTCCTGGCGCCGTCCTCGAGGCCGTGACGACCGACAACCCTGTTTCACGTGAAACCACCGCCCCGTCCGATGCGGAACGCCGCCAAGAGCTCGTCGACACGATCCCAACGGCCGGTGCCGACACGCCGCTGGCCCAGACCATTGCCCAGGACGCCCGTCGCCGCATCTCGTTGAGCGGTCGCGCCTTCCCGAAGCCGATGGCCCCGCGGGTCCTGACCGTCGCCAACCAGAAGGGCGGTGTCGGGAAGACCACGACGACCGTCAACGTCGGTGCCGCGTTGGCCCAGGCCGGGTTAAAGGTGCTCATCATCGACCTGGATCCCCAGGGGAACGCCAGCACGGCCCTCGGGATCGACCACCACGCCGAGGTGCCGAGCGTTTACGACGTGCTCGTTGACGGAAAGGCCCTGGTGGATGTCGTCAGCCCGTGCGCCATGGTCGACGGTCTGTTGTGTGCGCCGGCCACCATCGACCTCGCTGGGGCGGAGATCGAGCTGGTGTCGATGGTGGCGCGGGAGATGCGTCTCGGACGAGCCGTGCAGCGCTACCTGGCGGAGGTTGACGTCGACTACGTCCTCATCGACTGCCCCCCCAGCCTGGGGTTGCTCACGATCAACGCGTTCGTCGCGGCCTCCGAGGTCTTCATCCCCATTCAGTGCGAGTACTACGCCCTGGAAGGGCTCTCCCAGCTGCTGAAGAACATCGAGCTGATCCGGAGCCACCTCAATCCCGACCTGCACGTGTCGACCATTCTGTTGACGATGTATGACGGGAGGACCCGGTTGTCGTCGCAGGTCGCGGACGAGGTGCGGACACACTTCCCCGACCTCGTCCTGCGCACCACGGTCCCCCGATCGGTGCGGGTCTCGGAGGCCCCGAGCTTCGGCGAGACCGTGATGACGTACGACCCGACGAACAGCGGCGCGCTCTCCTACCTGGAGGCCGCCGGCGAGCTCGCCGACCGCGGCGCCCCGTCGACCGAGCCAGCCGGGAGCGGCGGGAAGAGCTGACGATGAGCGAGAAGCGACGGGCCTTGGGTCGCGGCCTGGGGGCGCTGATCCCCACGGCGACGGGGTCGGCACGGCCGGTGGACGTGTTTTTCCGTGAGCGCGCCGGTGAAGACGGCACGCCGACCGACGGCCAGGTGCCCGCCGCGGCGGCGCCCCGGCCGGATGACCACCCAGATGACTACCCAGCTGACCACCAGGATGACCACCCGGACCCAGCCGACGGATCCACAGCCACACGTCCGGGCGACGACGCGACCGAGCCCCCCCTCGAGGGCGCCAGGCCAGCACCTGCGGCGGAACCCGGCTCAGGTGACCTGGTCGCCACTGAGACGACCGGGTTGGCACCGGTGCCCGGTGCTGTGTTCGCGGAGCTGCCTACGTCGTCCATCCGACCGAACCCCAAGCAGCCGCGCACGGTCTTCGACGATGACGAGCTGACGGAGCTGGCGGCGTCGATCCGCGAGATCGGCGTGCTGCAGCCGGTCGTGGTCCGCCGGGTCGCCGACGCTGACGACGCCCCCGAGCCGCGGTTCGAGCTCATCATGGGCGAGCGACGGCTGCGGGCGAGCGAGCGGGCCGGCCTCGACACCATCCCCGCCATCATCAAGGACACCCAGGACGATGCGCTGCTGCGCGACGCTCTCTTGGAAAACCTGCACCGCAGCCAGCTGAACCCCCTCGAGGAGGCCGCGGCTTACCAGCAGCTCCTCGACGACTTCGGCTGCTCGCACGAGGAGCTGGCCACTCGCATCGGCCGTTCGCGGCCGCAGATCTCCAACACCCTGCGGCTGCTGCGGCTGCCCCCGCTCGTAGCTCGCCGACTCGCAGCCGGGGTGCTGAGTGCCGGCCATGCCCGGGCCCTGCTGTCGGTCGACGACGGAGCGGCGATGGAGCGGCTCGCTCAGCGGATCGTGGCCGAGGGGCTCTCGGTGCGCAGCGTGGAGGAGATCGTGGCCATGGGTGGAGACGCCGCCCCCCGGCAGCGCCGCCCGCGCGCCGGGACTCGCCATCCGCAGCTCGACGACCTCGCCGCCCGGCTGTCCGACCAGTTCGACACGCGGGTCTCGATCGCCTTGGGACAGCGCAAGGGCCGGCTCACAGTCGAGTTCGCGTCGGTCGAGGATCTCAACCGCATCGTCGCCCTTATCGGGCACCAGCGGGCCGACTCCTCCGTTTGACTGAGGCTACGAATCCGCTTGTCCCACAACGCCACTGAGCCAGTGGGGCTACTGGCCGATCAGGGCTAGAGCCGGATTATGTTCGGGCGCAACGGTTTCCCCCGCGGCCACGGGGCCGGGAGGGGTGCCGTCGCCGAACGGGCGGCCACCCAGCTCGTCGCGACCGTGCGGCTCGGCCCACTGCTCGAGGATCGGCCCGTCCGGGACGATCCCGGTGGGGTTGATGTCCTCGTGGACGACGTAGTAGTGCCGCTTGATGTGGACGAAGTCCGTCGTGTCGCCGAAACCCGGCGTCTGGAACAGGTCACGGGCATACGCCCACAGCACTGGCATCTCGGTGAGCTTCTGTCGGTTGCACTTGAAGTGCCCGTGGTAGAGCGCATCGAACCGGGCCAACGTCGTGAACAGGCGCACGTCGGCCTCGGTGATCGTGTCACCCACGAGGAACCGTTGTGAGACAAGACGATTGGACAACCAGTCCAATGAGGTGAACAGCCGGTCGTAGGCGTCGTCATACGCCTTCTGGGTGCCGGCGAACCCGCATCGGTAGACCCCGTTGTTGACTTCGGTGTAGACCCGCTTCATCACTGGGTCCATCTCCGCGCGCAGGTGTTCGGGGTAGAGGTCGGGCGCCCCCTCGCGATGGTGCGCCTTCCACTGCGTTGACAGGTCGAGGGTCATCTGGGCGAAGTCGTTGGTGACGACTCCGCCCGTGGGAACGTCGACGATGCAGGGCACGGTGATGCCCTTCGGGTAGCCAGGAAACCGGCATTCGTAGGCGTCCTTGATCCGCGGGATCTGCAGCACCGGGTCGACCTCGCCCGGGTCGAGGTCGAACGTCCAGGAACGCTGGTCGTGGGTCGGCCCGCAGATCCCCATCGACAGCACCGGCTCGAGCCCGAGGAGCCGCCGCACGATGATGGCGCGGTTCGCCCAGGGACACGCGCGAGCGACGACGAGCCGATAGCGATCGGGCTCCACCAGCCACGGGCCTTCGTCGGTGGTGATGCGGTCCTCGATATAGGTCGTGTCGCGCTCGTAGGACGGTTCGACGTAGGCCGGCATAGCGCGACCCTAGGTCAGACCCGGCAGCCCCGCAGCGCAGGCGGGCCGTAGGCGACAATGGGGGCCATCGGGCTGACGGCGGCACGGGAGCGGAGGGACCATGGGACGCGAGGTCCTGCCGCTGACCGTCGACCGGCTCTCCGACCTGCCCGGGTCGTGCGCCGACTGCGTCTTCTGGGAGCTCGGACCGGCCCTCGCCCGCCGGGGCCGGGCGCGCCCTCGCGAACAGAAGGAGGGCTGGCTCACTGCCACCCTGCTCGAGTGGGGGTCGCCGGGTCGGGTCGTCTACGTCGACGACCGGTGCGCGGGATACATCACGTATGCGCCGGCGCATCTCGTGCCCCGTTCCCTCGCCTTCCCCACGTCGCCGGTCAGCCGGGACGCCGTCGTGCTCGTCACCGCCCACATCGACCCCGAGTTCGCCGGCCAAGGGCTCGGACGGGTGCTCGTGCAGGCCGCCGCCAAGGATGCGTTGCGGCGGGGCACCCGCGCGCTCGAGGCGTACGGTTCGAGCAACCCCGGTGACTGCGTGCTGCCAGCGGACTTCCTCAGTGCGGTGGGTTTCAAGACCGCCCGGGAGCACCGGTCCTACCCGCGGATGCGGCTGACCTGCGTACGGCGCTGCGCTGGCGCGGTGAGGTGGAGCAGGCGGTGGAGCGGCTGCTCGCGCCGGTGCGCGGCATGGCACCCCAACCGGCCGGGGCAGCGCACCGCGGCGGCCCGGACCCGACCTGACGGCGACCGAGTTCACCTGAGTAGCACCGATTTTTGAGGACTCGCCGCGGTCGGAGCCGGTCAAGACCCGGGGAGGTCAGCCCGCGAGGTCGGCGAGCACCTGGCGCAGGTCACCCAACCGCAGGATACCGGTGCTGCTCGTGTCCTGCTCACCGAGGTAGAGGCGCTGGAGGGCCACGACGACGCCTTCGGCGATGTCGTCGCGGAAGGACGCCTGGCGTAGCAACGCGGCGTCGTCGGGGTTGCTGACGTAGCCGGTCTCAATGCGGACAGCGGGCATCCGGGTGTGCTGGAGCAGCGTCCAGGACCGGGCATGGGTGCGGCAGTCGGTCAGGCCGGTGCGGGCGACCGTCTCGCGCTGGATGAGCTCGGCTAGCTGCTCGCCGACCGCCGACCATGCTCCGAACCGCTTCTGTCCGAAGAAGAAGGTCGCGACGCCACTGGCGTCCTGCTGGTCGGCGGTGTCGCAGTGCAGGGACAGCACGATGTCGGCGCGGTGCTCGTTGGCGAAGTGCGCTCGTGACTCGTCGTCACCAGGGCTGGAGGCGCGGGTGCGGGTGTAGAACACCGTGGCGCCGTGGGCACTGAGGCGGCCTTCGATGCGTCGGGCGATGTCGAGGACGACGTCGGCCTCGACGACTCCGTGAACGACCGCTCCACGGTCGGCGCCGCCGTGCCCGGGGTCGAGGACGACAACTCGCCCCGCGAGGCTGTGACCGGACCGGCGCACCTGCTCGCGTTCACGCAGCGACTGGGGTGACCCGCCGGCCACGCTGCGGCGTAGGTCGGCGAAGGCGCGCAGGGTGTCGGGGCCGACCTGGCCGTCGGGGAGCAGGCCGACGCCGCGCTGAAAGGCCCGCACCGCCGCCTCCGTGTCGGGGCCGAACAGGCCGTCCACGCGACCGGGGTCGAAGCCGAGGCCGAGGAGACGCTCCTGCAGCGTGGTGACGTCGTCGCCGCGGGCCAGGTGCCCCGGGGTGTGCTGGAGCAGCCGGTCACCAAGCCCCCAGCGGGCGGCGTCGAGGGCGGTGAACGTCCAGGGACCGGCGATGCCGTCGACGAGCAGGCCCCGCTGCTGCTGGAAGGAACGCACCGCGTGGTCGAGGGACTCGTCGAACAGCTCGGCGTCGACGGGTGCATGCTCGCGGGTCGGTGTCTCCTGGGCGACCCCGTGGTCCTGCGCGCTCGCGAGGCGCTCACGTAGGTCTTTGACGACAGGTCCCCGATAGCCGACGCGGGCCACCAGACCGGTGCGTGGTTCGGTCACGTCGCCTCCCTGGGGACCGGTGCCTCGGTCGACGACCGGGCGCAGTGCTCACGAACCATAACCGACCAACCACCCCAGAAGCCCCCGGCGACAGGCCCACCTGTATTGCTAGGGATGATGGTCGGTTCGCCGACGGGGCGCCGAGCGGGCGACGGTCAGCCGACGGTCAGGCGGAGATGTAGTCCTCGAGCTCACGCAGCAGCCGCGGCTTCGGCATCGCGCCGACAAGAGTCTTGACGACCTCGCCGCCCACATAGACGTTCATCGTGGGGATGCTGACGACGCCGTAACGCGAGGTGACGGCGGGGTTGGCGTCGGTGTCGAGCTTGACGACGTCGATCTGGTCACCGTAGGTGGCCGCGATCTCCTCGAGCACCGGGGCGACGGCGCGGCACGGGCCGCACCAGGTGGCCCAGAAGTCGACGAGCACGGGTTTGTCGCTCTTGAGGACGTCCTGCTCGAAGGTGGCATCGGTGGTGGCCTTGGTGGCTCCCATGTGGGGGTCCTTCCTTGAGGTGCGTGCGGGGTTTCGGGGTTCAGTGGGAGGGGTGGTTGCGGCTGCTCAGAGGCTAGCCGCGGCCTCGGACAGCTCAGCGTGGCTCTCTTCGGCGATGGCGTGCTCGAGGTCCTCCAACGAGGCGAGGTAGTGCTCGGCGTCGAGGGCAGCGGAGCAGCCTGATGCCGCGGCGGTGATGGCCTGCCGGTAGGTGTGGTCGACCAGGTCGCCGCAGGCGAACACCCCGGGTATGCGGGTGGCGGTCGAGCGGTGGGTGCCGTCGACGCCGGTCACGACGTAGCCGGCCGGGTCGAGGTCGACGAGGTCACGGACCAGCTCGTTGCGAGGGTCGTGGCCGATGGCGACGAACAGGCCCGTCACGGCCAGCTCGCGCTCCTCCCCGGTGACCGTGTCGGTCAAGGTGACGCCACTGACCCGCTCGTCACCATGGATGGCCGTGACCGCCGAGTTCCATGCATACGAGATGGTGTCGTTGGCGAAGGCCCGCTCGGCCATGATCTTGCTCGCCCGCAGAGCCCCGCGTCGGTGCACCAGGGTGACCGACCGGGCGAACTTGGTCAAGAAGGTGGCCTCCTCGATCGCCGAGTCACCGCCGCCGACCACGACGATGTCCTGGCCCTTGAAGAAGAAGCCGTCACACGTCGCACACCACGAGACGCCGCGGCCGGAGAGGCGCTTCTCGTCGGGCAGGCCGAGCTCGCGGTAGGCCGAGCCCATCGCGAGGATGATCGAGCGGGCGGTGAAGACGCCGCTGTCGCCGGTGGTCACCGTCTTGGCGTCGCCGTGCAGGTCGACGGCGCTGACGTCATCGGTGATGATCTCCGCGCCGAACCGCTCGGCCTGGGCCCGCATGTTGTCCATCAGGTCAGGGCCCATGATGCCGTCGCGGAAGCCGGGGAAGTTCTCGACATCGGTCGTGTTCATCAGCGCGCCACCCGCGGTGACACTGCCCTCGATGAGCAGCGGCCGCAGGTTCGCCCGGGCGGCGTAGACGGCGGCGGTGTAGCCAGCTGGGCCGGAACCGATGATGATGACGGTGCGCACGTCGCTCACGAAGTCCACTCCTTGTGGTCCAGACAGAGCCGAACCGCTAGATGCTGTGGCCGGGGGGCGGTGAGCCCCAAGATGCCGGCGCAGAGACGGCAACCGGGCGCGCCACGGCTTTGTTCCCCACTGTTCGCGGATGACAGCAGGTGATGGTAAGTGCCGGCGGGGAACGGGCTAGGGATGCGCTGATTTTCTCGGTAGTCCGGGGCGGCGCATGGCCCGGCGGCGGATGCCGCGAAATGATGAGGCCATGCCTAGCAAGCAGTCGAACTTCACCGACATCGAGTACGGGAACCGTC
>JAABUM010000115.1_pt1 | contig 161590 bp, 144 predicted proteins | sample 5559161 | NCBI WGS metagenome assembly JAABUM01 (sample SAMN10711868, study PRJNA513369) | rock metagenome | isolation source: Antarctica rocks | place: Antarctica: Victoria Land, Siegfried Peak nord | reverse complement strand
CGCCGATGCGAGCGCGACGCTCGTTCCAGTTCCACACGCTCTTCAGGTAAGAGGCAGATGATGTATTTCTTAGCTGGCATGGGCTCAGTTAAACTCATTCGCCTCTACTACCGAGTTAGACCAGTAGGTAGGCGAAGAAGTGGCGCAGTTCAGGCAAGCCGACAGTGGTAAAACCTTGTCGCTTGCAGAACCATTCGAGCTTGGAGACGATGATGCGCCGAACGGTGTTTGTCTCTGCAGAGTGGTTGGCGATCTGGCAGGTGATGATGTACTGCTCAAGTTGCGGAGCAACATCGGCGACTTTGAACTGTTGCGGGACGTTACTGTCTTTTGTGAAGGGTAGCGGTGTTTTCCGCATGAAACCTCTCGAAACTGGGAGTCGAGAGGCAACCGGAACGCTCGAAAAGTGTAGCTATACCTGGATTTTCCGCGAGAAAAGCCAGGATTTAATGGGCGATGCAGGGATCGAACCTGCGACTTCTACCGTGTGAAGGTAGCACTCTCCCGCTGAGTTAATCGCCCGCTCCCGAGACGCTGCGACCTATGCAACGCTGGAAATTGTAGCAGCGCAGCAAGCACGCCGCAAGTACTTGCGGCGTGCTTGTGATACTGGCTTCAGCCATCTTCTCGCATGGCGGCGACCAACTTGTCGCGCACGCGTTCGGCGTCTTCGTTTGGAACCTGGCACGTCCCAACCTTGACGTGGCCGCCTCCGCCATACTTCAAGAGCAGCTCGCCCACGTTGGTCTTGCTCGTGCGGTTGGTGATCGAGTGGCCCACGGAGAAGACGGTGTTCTGCTTGTTCACGCCCCACAGAATGGTCAGCGAGATGTTGACCTGCGGGAACATCGTGTAGATTACAAAGCGGTTGCCCGCGTAGATCTCGTTCAACTCGCGCAGATCCAGTACGGCCACGTTGTTCTGGGGCACCACGTTCTTGCCCACCATCTCGCGGAAGAGGTTCGTCTGCTCGTAGTAGCGGTTCAGGCGCTCCTGAACATCGGGCATGGCCAAAATTTCTTCGGGCGAGCGTGAGCGGCACCACTCCACGCAGTTCTCCATCAGCTGATAGTTGGAGATGCGATAATCTTTGTAGCGCCCAAGACCCGTGCGAGGATCCATGACAAACGACAGCAGGATCCAGTCTTTGGGCCGCTCGATGTCTTCGGTGTTCAGGTCGCCGGAGTCGCTCTTATCGACGGCTTCCATGAGATTATCCAGGTGATCGCCGAAGGTCTCGTGGCCGCCGTAGAAGTCCCAGATCACGCGGGCGCAGGAGGGCGAGGCCTTGAAGGAGCCGTCGAACTCGCCGACGTCGGCCAGGCGCTTCTGCTCGGAGAAGTGGTGGTCGAACCACAGCCCGCAGCCCGGCACGTAAGGGATGTTGGCCAGCACGTCGTTTTCGGTGACCTCGATCTTGCCGTCCTGGATGTCCTTCGGGTGGACGAACTTGTAGCGGTCGATCAGCCCGACGTCCTTGAGCAGGACAGCGCACACCAATCCATCGAAGTCCGAACGTGTCAGAAGCCTCATGTTCCCCTCGCCTTACGGCTCTCCCCTTCCATGAGCCTCAGCACTTTGCTTTCTCAGCATTTCGCTCTGGGCTCACCCACTCTCCCCATCCCGGCGCAACGCCGCGCCCTTACACTCGTCTGCTGCAAGCTACGCGCATTCGGCGATTATATCATACATTCGCACGAATTTTGCCGCTCCCGAGAACAGTTGCCACGTGCAAGTACTTGTAGGTCTCGGTTCTTTTGCCCGGCCAAGTTTCGCCAAACCCTTGACGCTTCGTCCCTGTTCAAACTCCGCGCCATAGCGCCTGCCCCGGCTTCTCTTCATGCGACACCACGCTCCCTTCCACCCTCGCCGCCCAGTCAACGCTCCTGCAGGTTCCGCTTCGCCGCGCCAGGCCGCTCGCCTCGCGCCTGCTCCTGGGCCTCAGCGAGTGCGCGAGGAGCCGGATGAGCGGGCCTCGCGCCTGCTCGAATGGCCGCGCCTCCAATCGCGCCTCGAAGAGCTGGCGGGCTGCGAGCCTGGGCGCATCTTGGTGCGAGCCCTCCAGCCCTCGCGTGACAGGCCTATCGTGCAACGCGCCCTGCGCGAGACTTCCGAGGCCCGCTTCTTCCTGCGCGGAGCCCGCGACCTGCCCTTTGGCGCCATCTCCAACATAGGCCCCGCCTTGCAGCGAGCGCGCATTGGTTCAGCTCTGGATGCGCGCGACCTCAACCGCGTCAAGCGCCTGCTCGATGCCGCGCGCCGCATCCGCCAAGTACTTACAGAAGCCGAGCTCAGCGAATTTCGCGCCGCGTCTTGGGACTCTCAGCTCGAACAGAGCGCGCCCTCTGAAGGCATTCTGCAGGGCCGGGCTGAGCAGATCGAGCCCCAGCCCACCCTCGAAGCCGCCATAAACAACGCCATTGATGAGGCCTCGGAAGAGATCAAGGACTCGGCCTCGCTGGACTTGCTGCGTGCCAGGCGCAACATCGCTCAGGCCGCGAACTCGATCCAGTCGCGCCTGCGTTCGATGCTGGCGGACCCCAACATCCAGCCCGCGCTGCAAGATGCCTTCGTCACCATTCGCGATGGGCGCTACTGCCTTCCCGTCAAGTCCGAGGCTCGGGGCCGCGTGCCAGGCATCGTGCACGACCGCTCCAGCGGAGGCGGCACGGTCTTCATCGAGCCTCAGTCGGTCATCGACCTCAACAACCAGCTACGCGAGTGGCACGCCGCCGAGAAAGAAGCCATCGAAGCCGTGCTCAAGGATCTATCCGCTCAAGTTGGAGTTGTGGCGGACGCCACCGAGACGGCTCTGGACCTCTGCGCCGCGCTGGATTTTGCTTTTGCCAAGGCGCGGCTTTCCATGGCTCAGGACGCGAGCCCGGCGGGACTAGCGCACGGGCCCAAGTACTTGCTGATGCAGGCGCGCCATCCTTTAGTGGAGCATTGCGTGCCCAACGACATCGCGCTGGGCGATGGCTTCGACGTGCTGATGATTACCGGCCCCAACACCGGAGGCAAGACGGTCGTGATGAAGACCCTGGGCCTGCTGGTCTGGATGACGATGTGCGGCCTGCACATCCCCGCCCGCGAGGGCAGCGAAGTGTTCTTGCCGCGCGCGATCTGGGCCGACATCGGCGATGAGCAAAGCATCGAGCAGTCTCTCTCGACGTTTTCCTCGCACATGACCAACATCATCGCGATTTTGGAAGGCGCCAGGGCCAACGACCTGGCCTTCTTCGACGAGATCGGCGCGGGCACCGATCCCGACGAGGGCGCGGCTCTGGCCAAAGCGATCTTGAGGAACCTGCAGCGCCGCAGTGTGCAAGTGCTCTGCACCACGCACTATGGCGAGCTGAAGCACTTCTCGTCCTCGGCTGAGCGCTTCGAGAACGCCTCGGTTGAGTTCGACGCCGCCTCGCTGCGCCCAACATATCGCTTGCGCATCGGAGTGCCGGGCTCAAGCAACGCGCTGGATATTACGGCTCGGCTCGGGATGCCGGGCGAGCTGGTGGCGCGCGCCCGCAAGTACTTGGGCCGCGACAGAATCGAGGCCGAAGCCGCCACGGTTCGCCTGGAAGAAACGCAGCGCGAGCTGGAATCGCGCACCGGCGACATCGAGCGCGAGAAGAAGGAAGCCGAGAAGCTGAGGCGCGAATACGAGAGGAAGCTGGCGCGCCTGGAAGTTGAGTCCGAGCGAGCCGTGGAAGCCGCGCGCCGCTCGGCCCATGAGATCATCGCGCGGGCCGAGAAGGAAGCCGCCGAAGTGCTGCGCGAGCTGAGGGCAGCGGCCCGAGGCGGGCGCGAGAACAAGGAGACAGAGGCCGCCCGTGGCCGCCTGCGCTCGGTCCGCGAGCGCGTCGAGGCCGCCCGTGAGGGGCAAAAGCCTCAGCCCCGCGCCGATGGAGACGAGGAGATCAACCGTGCTCAGCGGCGCGCGCTGGCTCAGAGCGAAGACGCGGTTCGCGCCAACGCGAGCGTGTGGGCCAGCTGGAAGAAGGGCGACATCGTGAAGGTGCGCTCGCTGGGCCGCGAGGCCGAGCTGCTCGAAGACCCCCAGAATCGCAAGGAAGTCAGCGTGCGCGTGGGAGCGATCAAGCTGGCGGTCTCGGTTCTGGATCTCGAAGCCGTGCGCGCCCCAACCGGAGAAGCAGGCTCGATGGGCGTGATGGTGCGCAAGGGCGGCAGCCCAAACGACGAGCTGAACCTGATCGGCAAGAACACCGGCGAGGCCCTGGATGAGCTGAGCAAGTACTTGGATGACGCCCTGCTAAGCAACCAGAAGGAGATTCGCATCGTGCATGGGCGAGGCTCGGGCACGATGCGCAACTTCGTGCAGCGCTGGCTGCGCGACCAGAAAAACGTGGCTTCCTTCGAGTTCGCCTCGATGCAGGAAGGCGGCGACGGCGCGACGGTGGCTAAGCTGAGCTAAAGCGACGCAGACGCATGCCAACTTCACCAGCGTAAGCGTCAAGAGCTACGATCCAGAAGCGCCGCGATAATCGGTGCTTCTGCGTAGTCGAGCACGGCTTGGCGGGATCTACGAAGTTGTGGATATGAAATGGACATGAAGAGAGGCCAGAACTACACAGAAACAGCTTCATGCAACAACGCCGTGTGGTGATGACTCCCCACGGATAAATCCGGGGGCTTCTACGGGCTTTCAACCGAGGTCTGCTCATCCACAGGCCATTGTTTACGGAACTACCGTCAGAGTTTTACGCAGAGCCGGATTAACGCTTGGCTGCTCTGCAACCACATACTCTGATTGTCAAGGTTCAAGGAATGCCCGAAAGCATTGGCGCCCAGTATAGCCTCAGCCCAACGGCAAGTGGAACTCTGTTCGACAGAACCTTATATCCCCAGCCATAAATGGCGGGGCCTTACGGTTCTTTTGGTAAAATTCCATGTTGAGCCAGTGGGAATCGAGGACTTGATATGAACCAGCATCTTGAGCGACTTGTGGATTTGACGGATGCCTCCGCCAACGAAATCTATAACCTGAGCCTGGAGGCCGCGCGTGAGCGAGTACTTAGCGGCTCGGTGCAAGCGGTGCGCGACATCGAGGGATCGTTTGCTCTGGTCGCGCGCGAGGGCAAGACGGTCAGGATGGCGCGCTCGCTGGATCGGCCTCTGCGCTACTTCTTGGCCAAGCAGCAGGCGGGGCCGGCTCTTGTGGTCGCAGATCGCATCGACACCATTCATAGCTGGCTCAAGGCCGAGGGGCTCGACAGCCAGTTCCACCCCAGCTACACGCGCATGGTTCCGGCCCACTACATCACCGAGATCCAGCTGGTGGGCTGCCCCGACCCCGACCCCGTGCACACGCGCTTTTTCACGCCCGAGCGCAACAGCCTGCCCGCCGATCCGCAGCAGATCGGCCAGGCTTACATCGGGGCTCTGGCCGAGGAAATTTCGCAGTGGCTCCAAAACATTCCCAGCCACGAGCCGATCGGGGTCTGCTTCTCGGGCGGCATCGACAGCGGCACGGTCTTCCTGGTGACCTACCACGTGATGCAGAAGCTGGGCCTGAACCTGGGGCGCCTCAAGGCCTTCACGCTCAACTGCGGCAATGGCCCCGATTTCGAGCAGGCGCGCCGCTTTCTGGACTCGCTTGGCCTGGGGCTCTTCCTGGAAGCCATCGAAGCGGATCCAGGCGAGCTTGATGTCAGCGAGACGATCGGCGTTATAGAGGATTACAAGCCTCTGGACATCGAGTGCGCCATGATGGGGCTGCTGCTGTGCCGTGGCATCCGCGAGCGCTATCCCGAGTGGCGTTACCTGATCGACGGCGACGGCGGCGACGAAAACCTGAAGGATTACCCTATCGAGGAGAACCCCGAGCTCACGATACGCAGCGTCATCAACAACTCGATGCTGTATCAGGAAGGCTGGGGCGTGGGCAAGATCAAGCACTCTCTGACCTACAGCGGCGGGCTCAGCCGCTCCTACACGCGCACTTACGCCCCGGCCCGGCGCTACGAATTTTGCGGCTTCAGCCCCTTCACGCGCCCCAGCGTGGTGCAGGTCGCAGAGGGAATCCCCTTCCTCACCTTGACGGACTACGATGTCGAGCGCCTGTATGCCCTGAAGGGCGAGGTCGCCTCGCAAGGCATCCGCGCCGTCACGGGGCTGGAGATGCCCGTGTTTCCCAAGCGTCGCTTCCAGCACGGAGCCGTGCCCGTGGAAACGCTGCACCAGCGCCTGCCCTCGCGCCAGAGCGACTACCGCAAGTACTTCCTGTCGCTGTACCAATAAACCTCATGGCCGCTCCCTACCCCGAGAGCGCCCAGGAGCGGGATCGCTGGATTCTGGCGCAGCGTGCCAACCTGAAGCGCGAGAACCCGGAGCAGCCCGCGCGCAGCGAGCTAAACCCTCAGCGGCCCTACGCCTTTCTGGTCGAAGAAGAACTCTCTCAGCGCGGCGACCTCGTGCCCGTGGCCACGGTCTTCCTGACCAACCGCGAGTGTCCCTGGCGCTGCCTGATGTGCGACTTGTGGCGCAACACCTTGACCCAGAGCGTGCCTCCAGGCGCGATTCCGGCGCAGATTGACTACGCCCTGGAGCGCCTGGAGGCCGCGCGCGCGATCAAGCTTTATAACAGCGGCAGCTTCTTCGATCACGCCGCCATTCCGCCCTCCGATTACGAGGCCATCGTGGCTCGTCTTGGGGCCTTCGAGCGCGTCGTGGTCGAGTCTCATCCCGCTCTGGTTGGCGACAGCTGCCTGCGCTTCAACGATCTTTTGAAGAGAAATACTCAAGCTCAGCTGGAAGTGGCGATGGGTCTGGAGACCGTACATCCCACGGTCGGGCCGCGCCTCAACAAGCGCGTGACTCTCGATCAGTTCTCTCAAGCGGCGCTGCGGCTGCGGCAGAACAACATCGCGCTTCGGGTTTTCGTTTTGGTCAAGCCGCCGTTTCTGGATGAAGAAGAAGCTTTATACTGGGCTAAGCGTTCGCTGGACTTCGCCTTCGATTGTGGAGCTACGGTCGCGGCCCTCATCCCCACGCGCCCAGGAAACGGAGCCATCGAAACCTTAGCCGAGCAGGGCCACTTCGCGCCACCCAAGCTGGCCACTCTGGAAGCCGCCACCGCTTACGGTGTGGGCCTGAAGCGAGGGCGCGTCTTCGCGGATCTGTGGGATCTGGAGAAGTTCTCCTCTTGCCCCGATTGCTTCCCCGCGCGCCAGGCCAGGCTGCGCTTGATGAATCTGGAGCAGCGAATAGCGACCAGGGTAAAGTGCGAGAGCTGCGGTGAGAACCATGACCAGGAGCTTTGACATCGCCATTGTAGGCTCAGGCTTCGCGGGCTCGCTGCTGGCCATGATCGCGCGCCGCCTGGGGCGCTCGGTCATCCTGCTGGAGAAATCCAGGCACCCTCGCTTTGCCATCGGCGAATCCTCGACTCCCCTGGCTAACCTCCTGCTTGAAGAGCTGGCGCTCCGCTACGACCTGCCCAGGCTGCTGCCCCTGACCAAGTGGGGTACGTGGCGGCGCACTTATCCCGAGATCGTGTGCGGACTGAAGCGCGGCTTCACGTTCTATCACCACACCCAGGGCCAGCGCTTCATGACCGATGCCGAGCACAAGAATCAGCTTCTGGTCGCCGCCAGCCCGCACGATGGCATCGCGGACACCCACTGGTTCCGCCCCGACTTCGATTCTTTCCTGGTGCAAGAGGCCAAGTACTTGGGAGCCGAATATCTCGATGAAATCGCGCTGCAAGCTCCTGTTTGGCTCGACGACGAAGTTTTGCTTACGGGGCATCGGAACGGGCAGCCCGAGCCCGTCTCAGTCCGCGCTCGCTTCGTGATTGATGCGACCGGGCCGCGCGGCTTTTTGCACTGGGCCTTAGCTCTGCGTGAGGCGACCTTCGAGCACCTGCCCTCGACTCAGGCGCTTTACACGCACTTTCGAGGCGTGCGCCGCTTGGCTGATGCCAGCGTGCACAAAGCCCGGGAGACGCCGCCTTACCCCGTGGATGATGCGGCTGTGCATCATGTTTTCGATGGTGGCTGGATCTGGGTACTGCGCTTCAACAACGGAACTACAAGCGCTGGAGCTGCAGTAGTGCGCGAACTGGCCGCGGAACTGCGCCTGGAGGAAGGAGGGCCGGCCTGGGAGCGCCTGCTGCAGCGCTTGCCCAGCGTAGCCGAGCAATTCGCCGAGGCCAAGCCCCAGCTTCCTTTTGTGCACGCGCGTCAGCTCTCGTTTCGCAGCGAGGATGTAGTGGGCCGACAGTGGGCGCTGCTTCCCTCGGCGGCTGGGTTCGTGGACCCCCTGCTCTCCACGGGCTTTCCCTTAACCCTGTTGGGAGTGGCTCGCTTAGCTAAGGCTATCGAGGACGAGTGGGAGGGCGCGGATTTCGCCAAGCGCCTGCAACTTTACGCGCAACAGACAAGTCAGGATCTGCTCGCAGCCGAGCGGTTAATCGGCGCGCTGTATGCGAGCATGGGCGACTTTGAAAGGTTCAGCGCTCTCTCGCAGCTCTATTTTGCGGCGGCCAGCTTTAGCGAGACGGCGCGCAGGCTGAGCCGACCTCAGCTCGCAGCCTCCTTCCTGCTGCACGACGATCCCGGCTTCGGCCCTCAATCTCGCTCTTGTATGGAGCAGGCCATGCAGCGCCTGAACCCAACTCAACAGAGCAGGCTGCTGCAACAGATCCAACGCACCATCGAGCCGTTCAATGTGGCCGGTCTGGGCGACCCGGCTCGCCTCAACTGGTACCCGGCTCGGGCCGACGACCTGCTGAACTCGGCGTGGAAGCTGGGAGCCGATCGCGAACAAATTGCTCAGCTCCTCTGTAACGCCGATTTCTTCGCGGGCTAAGCACAAGCTGCACTGCTTCAAGTCAGTTCAGTATGCGCCCCGATCGAGTTCATGACATCTTTTTGTTCCTGCACGCGGCGCACCGGCCCGAATGAACGGCGGTGCAAGGCACAAGGCCCTTGAAGTCGTAGCGCTTGCACGTGCGAGGGCGTTGGGTAACCCTTGTGCTGCGCGAAACCGTAGATTGGGAATTCCGCATCCGCCGCGCGCATCAAGCGGTCGCGCCAGACTTTGGCAATCACCGAAGCGGCGGCGATGCACACTTCGCGCGCATCGCCCTTGACCAGAGCTTCGTAAGGCCACGGCCCAGGCCCGTAGCCCAGCCCATCCAGCAACACAAAGCAATTGGTGAAAGAGCTGCAAGTACTTGCACGCTCAAACAGATTTTGAACAGCCCGCTGCATCGCCAGCCACGAGGCTTGGCGGATGTTAATTTGGTCGATGGTCGCGGCGTCCACTTCGCCCACGCCCCACATCACGCACTTGGTCAGCCGCTCGAACAGGCGCTCGCGCTCCTCTTCGCCGACTTGCTTTGAGTCGTGCAGCGTGCCGTATTCTGCAGCATCAAAGCCCTGGGGCAAAGCCACAGCCCCAGCGACAACTGGCCCGGCCAGAGGCCCGCGCCCGGCCTCGTCCACGCCGATGATGAGAGGGTGCCCCTCAGCTCGCAACTCGCTCTCGCGCCTGCGCTCGGGGCGCGGCGGCAGGAGCAGCGGGGGCTTGGCGCGCGGCATAAGGCAAAGGCGGCATAAGGCAAAGGATGAAGGCGGAGGAATAAGCGATGAAGCAAGTACTTGTGCCCCTCTTCATCCCTCATCCTGCCGCCTTCATCCTTCTGCTACTGCACTGGAACCATGCCCGAGGCATCTATAGATTCGGGGGCTTCCTTGGGGCGGGGCTCGAAACTCATGCGTTCGACCAGGCCCACACGCGAGGGCGGCCAGAACACGCACACGGCCTTGCCGATGATGTTGGCACGCGGGACAAAGCCCCAGTAATGCGAGTCCTTCGAGTTCGAGCGGTGGTCGCCCAGCATGAGGTAGGAGTTCGCGGGCACGGCTTCGGGCTTGGCGTTGCCGATGCGCACCTGATCGGCTTCAGGGATCGGCACGTCGTTGAGCGTCCAGATGTTGGGCGAGCCGCTCGATGAGTAGTTGCGCGCGTAAATCTCGCCGCCCACAATCTTCATGTCGTAGCCCGCGTAGCTGTAGCCGCCCCCGCTCCACTTCACGTAGGGCTCGTTGATGAGCTTGAAGCTCGATTCGCCATGCCCCTTGCGGTAGTACTTGCGGTTCTGCGCGTAGATGATGTCGCCTGGCGTGCCGATGCAGCGCTTGATGAAATCATCCTGGCCCTCGGGCGTGTCCTGAGCTTGTGGAGGCGCGCGGAACACAACCACGTCCTGGAACCTCGGGTCGCGCATTCGGTACACCAGCTTGGAGACCAGCAGGCGGTCGTTGACCAGCAGCGTGTCCTCCATCGAGCCAGTGGGAATCCAGAAGGCTTGCAGCAAGAACGGCTGGATCACGAACAGCACCAGCCCAATGGCGATGGCCGCTGAGTCCAGCGTCTCGATGAGCCACTTGGAGTTCTCGTCGCGCGCCACACCCGAGACTTCCTTGGGCGAGAGCAGGCGCACGAACTCGCGCGCGGCCACCAGCCCGAGCACGATAGCGATCTTGACGATCCACGAATCGAAAGACAAATTCATAAAGCCTCCGCTCTTCCAGCTCGGCCCTCAAGCTCCAACCGCGCTTGAGTATCGCACAGATTTCGCGGCCCTTGATGCTCAGCGCGCACTCGCGCTGCCTGCATTCTTGCGCCGCAAGTACTTGCAGCATCAGCAGACGCAAAAGCGCGGCGCCATCGTGGGATGACGCCGCGCTTTGAGTGCCCCCTTTAGCGGGTGGACTTTTCCTTGATGCGAATCGACTTGGAGCCCACGCGCTCGCGCAGGTAATACAGCTTGGCGCGCCTGACCTTGCCCTTGCGACGCACTTCGATCTTGTCCAGGCGCGGCGAGTGCAGCAAAAATGTGCGCTCGACCCCGATGCCCTGAGCCACGCGGCGCACCGTAAAGGTTTCGCCCACGCCCGAGTTCGCGCGAGAGATGCAGGTGCCCTCGAACGCCTGCACGCGCTCCCTGTTGCCCTCAACGACCTTCACGTTCACGCGCAGAGTATCGCCAGGCGCAAACGAGGGCAACCCTTCCTTCAAGTGGCGCGACTCAACCGCGCGGATCAAATCCTGATTCATTGTTCTTTTTCCTCCGCGCAGCACGACCCATCAAGACCAACCGCGCGATTCAAACTTAATTTCCGTCCGCTTCATCCAACAGCCTCAAATCAGACGCGCTCAGCTCCACTTGACTCAGCAAGTCCGGCCTTCTGGCACGCGTCCTCACGAGAGCCTGCTGCCTCTTCCACCGCGCGACCCGAGCGTGATCGCCTGAGATAAGCACCGCAGGCACCTCAAGCCCCCGCCAGGCCGCAGGACGCGTATATTGCGGCGCTTCGAGCAGCCCGTCCTCGAACGAATCTCCGCCAGCCGAAGCCTCGTTGCCCAGCACGCCGGGCACAAAGCGCGACACGGCATCCATCACGACCAGAGCCGCCGCCTCGCCTCCTGTCAGCACGTAGTCTCCGATCGAGACTTCGTGCGTCATCAGCTCAGCCGCTCGCTCGTCCAGCCCCTCGTAGTGCGCGCAGACCAAAGCGATGCGCGAAAACTGCGCCAGCTCGCGCGCCAATTCCGCGCTCAAGGTCTGGCCCTGAGGCGACATCAGCACGATGGGGCACGGAGGATTTTGAGGCATCTCGTCCGGGCCGAATTCCCATTTTAACACAGCCCCAAGTACTTGCACCAGAGGCTCTGCCTTCATCACCATGCCCGCGCCGCCGCCAAAAGGATAATCGTCCACGCTGCGATGCTTGTCCAGCGCTCCAGCCCGAATATCGTGCACCTCGACTTCCAGAGCGCCAGCAGCCCGCGCCCGCTTCAGGATGCTCGCATCCAGAGGCGAGGCGAAGAACTCGGGGAACAGCGTGAACACATCGAAGCGCATCTTGAAGGTGGTGCGGTTGTGGGGTGGCGCAGGGGCCTCAAGTACTTGGGGCTCAGTCGCGCCAGTCGTCTTGCTCCAGGCCGGGCACATCCTTGACGAGCACCTGATTCTTCTCGAAGGAAACCTCGACCACGATTTCCTCGACGCCTGGGATCATGGCGCGCGGCGTGACGTAGATCATGTGCGCCTTGGATTCCAGCACTTCTTCGATCTCGCCCAGATCGCGCCCTTCCTCGGTCACCACGCGTAGGCCAATCAGCTGGTCGTAGTAGAACTCGCCTTCGGGCGGCGCGGGCCGCATCGAAGGATGAATCCACAGGCTCACGCCCTTGAGAGCGTCCGCTTCCTCCGTCGAAAGCCCGCAGTCGAGCACAAAGGAGCCCGCCTTGAATTCCGAGGCCTGGATCTTCAAACGCCGCTTGCCACCTTTCCAATCCACCGCAAGCTCCTTGCCCTGGGCAAAGCGCTCGGGCACCTCAGAAAAGGGCGCGACCTTGAGCAGAGTGCGATCCCAACGCCCCACGACGCGGCCCACGAGCACGCTCCACTGCAACAAGTCACTCAGGTCTGGATTCTCAGGCATCGTTAAGAGGAAGGCATGGCGAAGCCCGCCTCGAAGGAAGCGGGCTGTTGCAAGTACTTGGGGCTCAGGCGGGAGCGTCTTCGAGACGCAGCTGCGAGTCGTCGGTGATGATCTCGACCGTGACGCGCGCTCCTGACTTCAGGGCCGCAGCCCGCACCACGGAGCGCAGGGCATTGGCCACGCGCCCATCCTTGCCTATGGCGCGGCCCAGGTCATCGGGATGCACGCGCACACCATACACAATGCCCGCGTCGTCAAAGAACTCCTCGACCTCGACATCCTCGGCGTGCGCCACAATGCCCTGCACCAAAAACCCGACCAACTCGATCAGCCGCTCTTCTTCCTCAGGCGAGATGCCAGAGTGAGGCGCGTCTTGAGCCGAGTCAAAGCCGCTTTGCTCGCGCGGCCTGCCGAATGAATCTTCGCCGTTCATCGTGTTCCGTTTTGCTGGGCGAACTGAATTAAGTGGTGGCTGGCTGCTCTTCGGGCGAGGGCGCGGCGATCTTGCCGTTGGCGTCCAGGATGTTCCTGTGCTTGAGGATCGAGGCCACGGTCTCCGAGGGCTGAGCGCCCTTCGAGAGCCAGTGGCGCGCCTTTTCCTCGTTAAGCTCGACCACGGCGGGCTGGCGCGTGGGCAAATAGTGACCTATGGTGTCCAGAAAAGCGCCATCGCGAGGCGAGTTCTGATCGGCGACCACAATGCGATAGGCCGGGTTGTTCTTGGCGCCCGTGCGACGCAAACGCATACGAACCATGCTAAAAATTCTCCAGAATTCAACAATCTTCTTGATGCCCACGCGCCTCAAGTACTTGAGGCTGCGCCAGGCGCAACCCGTAATTGTAACTCAAGCCAGAGCTAAGCGGTAGACGCAGGAGTCGCTGAGTATAATCATCCAAATCAAACATAATAGGAAAACCACTTCCTCCCATGCACTCGAATCTGCTCTTACTACTCTTGCTGGCGTCTGCGCCCACCACTTCCTCTGCATTCCCGACTCCGCCTGCCATGGCGCCCATCTCAGATAGTCAGGCAACTACGATGAGTGACTGGCCAGAGGCACCGGACGCCGATGAGAAGCACACGCCTGTCGCCGGTCCCTGCACAGGCCCGTTGCCAGAACCTTTACCGTCTGATCCATTCAGTCAGGTGGACGGCTCCCAATTCCATGGCACTTTAGCTTACACACCTTGGGTCGCGGTAGATGCAGCGAACTCCTTCCGAGCTGTTGTGTTGCGCAGCGTGGGCTTCACGAAGAAGATCGCTGGCAAAGGAGCCGCAACCGCCTGGTATGGAGCGAGTCCAGGCGAGGGGGACGTGACTACGATGCGCTTCTCGCCTGATGGCCGCTTCCTGGCTTACGGCGAGAACCACATGGGCGCTTCTGGGCCACATGAAACGCACTGCGTTTACCTGTGGGATATGAAGGGAAAGCGCCGCTTCCAGATCACGCCCTGGCTTTTCTACGCGCCGTTCTTCTGGTCGCCCAACAGCCGCATGGTCGCCTATGTCGAAGGCGGCAACGACATGGGCGAAGAGAACGACGGAGATTGGCCGCTGCAACTGAAGCTTTACGATCTGGCCACGGGCAAGAGCCGCCTGCGGGCTACGCATCTCCTGCTCAGCAGCCCGTTCTGGATGCCGTGGCAATACGACCATGGCATCGCGTGGACGCAGCGGAACACGCTGCTCTTTTCAAGGGCGGGCAGTTCCGCGAGTTGGCGATCCGCCTCGCCTCGGCCTTCGATCTACGAAGTGCCAGCAGCCGGAGGCGAGCCCAAACGCATTGTGCCCGCTGCGTTTGCGCCCGCACCCTCGCCGGACGGCAAGTGGATCGCCTGCTTCGGCTGGCCTGATGACAAATCTCAGGCGGGCGATGCGCGCAAAGTCGTTCCTGCAACCGAACCTTCGGCTGAGGCCACAATCCGCGCGGAGGCTAAGGGCGCGGGGCTGTATCTCTTTCACCGCAGCACGGGGAAGCGCCTGTTGCTGGGGCCGCTTTTGGTTCGGCGTGGCAACGGGGCGGGGCCTTCAAGCTTCAACTTCCGCTGGACGCCAGACAGCCGCTTGTTGGTGCTGCTGGAAAATTCGTATGCCGCAGATGAAGCGGGCCATTTGCATCTGGCCTCGCGCCTGAGCACCTGGGACACCCAAGCCGCCTCTGTTGCCGCCTCGCGCCGCGATGTGGCCACGCTGCATCTCGAAGCCGAAGCCAAAAGCGAGAACTTCCAGTTCGAGCCGATGAGCACCTCGATGGATGGCAAGTACCTGTTCCTGCAGCAGTCCAAGTACTTGAGGCACATGACCCGTGGCGCCGGCTCAGAATCCACTTCGGTTGCCCAAGAGCTAAAGGCCGTGAGCCTGAGCGATGGCACCGTCCTTCCTGTAGCGAGGTTCAACTATGATGCCCGTCTACCAATGGACTGGGATTGGCGACAGGAGCCGCCACGGAAATAGTTTGCCTGGGCTGCCACGGATCAAAGGTTCTGTCATGTTTAAGCAGAGGAGCGCAGGGGTTATCCTCTGTGTGCTATGCTTCGCCCCTTTGATTCTGCTCCGCGAGCAACCGCCGCTCTTTCCCCCGCCGCCTCTCCTCCCTTGCGCTCTGCTCTGCCCTTAAGCCTTGCGTTGGGCTTGGCTGTGCTTGGTTCGGTTACAGCCTCGGGCGCGCAGAACGCCATTCGGCCCGTGGTTGAAGCGACGGCTCCCGGCATCGCGAGCAGCACCTCGGGCGCTGGGACGGGCAGCAGGATGAGCGCAGATGAGATTGAGGCGACGCTGAGCCAGGGGGCGGCGCTGGCCGATGATGGCGACGCGCGAGCGGTGGATGTGCTGCGCGGAGCCGCAAACGCAAGCGCCGCGAGCGTAACGTCGCTGGGCGGTCAGAAGTACTTGCTGGCTCCTCCCGAGCAGATGCCTGCTTTTGGGCCTTTGCGCCAGGCGACTCAGCAGGCCGCGCGGGCTCACCTGGCCTGGGGCCAGGCTGCCGACCGCTTCGCCAAACGCGACCAGGCCATCGCAGCTCTGGCGCGCGCTTATCGTTTTGCGGGGCCCAACCGAGCCAGCACCAACCAGCTTTCGCGGGCCGCGAGCCTGGCCCTGAGCGCCGTCTTGCGCGATGGCCTGCCTCAAGTGGCGCCCGATGACACGCTCGACACCTTGTCCTCCCTGGCGCTGTGGAAGCCGCGCCGCTTTTCCTTTGACCTGCCTCCGGGCGCTCTGGGGCCTTGGACGACGCTGGGGGGCGCCAGTACGTCGCAGTCCGCGAGGCGCGTGGAGCTGCTGCTGACTCAGGGCAAGGTCTTCCCGCCCGAGTCGATGACAGGGGGCGGCGACAAAAGCGTGATCGCGCCACTGTATCGCGCCGTGGCCGACGACGCCCTGCCTCCCGTGCTGCGCCTGGGCTACATGGTCGCGGGCTACGAGAAGCAGAGTTCAGGCAACAACCGCGGGCTCTGGGAGCTGAAGGCGCGCGTCTTCTATCCTCACCCGATCTTCACGCGCTACAACCGCGACGACCGCCCGCGCGCCGAGGGCCTGTGCGCCCAGTTCCTGCGCCTGCACGCCCTGGAGCGCGCGGCCCTCAACCTGGACAACCCTTATGGAAGCGAGGGCGCGCCCTCTGATGATGTCACCAGCCTGTGGCTCTGCGAAGTCTCGGCCCTGTGGCCTTCAGATGACGACGACCCCGAGACAGCGGACGCGCGAGGCGCCAGAATGCCCAAGGTCAACACGCAGTCTCCCGTGGTGCGCCCGCCCGAGATCGTCGAGACGCCTTTCTCGATGCCCTGGCTGGCCGCGGGGCAGATGGTGGGCGCTCCGGGCGACATCCTGTTCTTCAAGAGCGGCCAGCCGCGCGGCGAGGCCGAGTGGCTGCGCGAGATCGCTCACGAATACGGGCACGTCGCGCTGGCTCCCACCGGCATCTTCCGCCCGCCCATCGAGCCTTTTGGCAACGGCAAAATCGGCGAGACGCTGGCCATGTTGTGGGTCGCGTCCTCGCCCCAGTCCTTCGACGCCTCGGCCTTCGCGCCTCCCGGTGGAATCTCGCCTCAGGCTCCAGGCTTTGCTCCCTTCCAGCCTCAGCCCGTCGCTCTGCCCGGCGCCTCGCGTGCCACGTCCTCCTCACTCGGGCCACGCGGCTCGGGCGCTTCAAGAGGTGGTTCGGGCGCCACCGCACCTGCGCTGGACAACTCTCCGGCTGCGATGAAAGTTTCGGCTCTGAATCACGTGGCACGCGAGGCGGTTCCCGCGCTGCGCCTGTGGAGCGCTCAGGGGCCATCCTCGATGCTGCGCCGCGACGGGAGCGAGAACGGGCTCAAGTACTTGCAGGGCTTTTGCGTGTGGGCCGAGCGCGTTTATGGCGCGGCCTGGCTGGGAGCGGCCATGAAGCCTTCGATCAATCACTCGTCCAGCTCCTGGAAGATGAACGCGCGTATCGTGCCCACCAATGCCGATGCCTTGATCGTGGACTGGGAGAACACGGTTCTGCTCGGGCTCAAGGGCGGAGGGCGCCTCCCCGTGTGGCTGCCCGGCGCTCTGGAAAACCTGCCGCAGAACGTGCCCGCGGCTCAGCTTGTGAATCGCGCTCCCCTGGCTCTGCGCGCGGGCGAGAGCGTGACCACGCGCCTCTTCATTCCTCTGGACGCGCGCGTTTTGCACCTGGAAGTGCGCGGCCTGCCCGCAAGCGCCCTGGCCGATGCGCTGCGAGTCCAGGGCTGGAAGGCGCGCGCGGGCGCCAGTGCAGCCAACGGAATTCCGGGCAGCGGAGGCTCCCTTGAGGTGGCTCTGGAAGGGCGCAACGGTTGGCAGCAGTTCGTGTGGAACGCTCACGCTCCCCTGACCATCGGTGCCGCCTGGCTGAGCAAGTAGAAGCCCCAAGTACTTGCAGCGCCCTTCGCATCATTGAGCAACGAGCGCAGGCGGGAGTGCGCAGGCAACGCGGTTGAAGTTGGTGCGTCCCTTGGCTACACTGCCTCGGCTCGCGGGCCGGAGCCCTCATCTCAAATTCTCAGGAAGTGCCACTATGAAAGAAAACATTCACCCCAACTACGTGCCCGCTAAGATCGTGTGCCTGTCGTGCGCCAGCGAAGTCGAGACGCACGCCACGGTTCCCCTGCTGCGCGTGGATCTGTGCTCGGACTGCCACCCGTTTTACACCGGCAAGCAGCGCATTGTGGACACCGCAGGACGCGTCGATCGCTTCAACCAGCGCCGCACCGCAGCCGCCGCCGCTCAGCAGAAGAAGCGCGACCAGACCAAGCCCGCCTCTTAGCACCCTCCAAAACGGCGCGGCAAGTACTTGGGAAGCCCGGCTTCCTCCCGTACTTGCCGCGCCGTTTTCCATGCCTGCCCAACCGCCGCGTCGCACGCCTCGCCCTTACGCTTCTCCTCTCATGCTGCGACTCTCTCCCCAGCTCCACCCGTGGCTTCTACTTTTGGAGCCCGGCTCTCTGGCCTCGCCAGGCGTCACCACGGACGCGCCGCCGCAGATCGAATCGCCGCACGAGGAAGACGGCGGTGAGGGAGCCCGCACCGTTGAAGTCGCGCTGGGAGGCCAGGCTTTAGTCGAGGGCGTGATGATGCGCTCGCCTCATTTCGTGGGAGCCGCTGTAAGGCGCGCTTCGGGCGAAATCGAGACGCGCGTTGAGCCCTTCGAGCCCATCGCCAGGCGATTGCCCGCCTTTCGCTTGCCCATCCTGCGCGGCGTGGCCGGGCTCATCGAGATGATGCTGCTGGGCTCGCGCTACCTCAACTGGTCCAGCAACCTGGCTCTGGCTGATGCGCCCCCGCCTCAAGCCGAAGGCTCGCCTGGCGGAGAGGCCAGGGTTGAAGCGGAGCAGGAAGCACGCAAAGAGGCTTCGATGCCAATGTGGGCATTCGCGGGCACGGTGGCGCTGTCGATGCTGCTGGGCTTCGCTGTGTTCGTGGCCCTGCCCAACATCGTGGCCGATGTGACTCTGGGACGCATCACGCGCAGCCGCTTCGCGCTCAACCCCTTCGAGGGCCTGGTCAAAGGCACCATCTTCATCGCCTATCTGTGGCTGATCGGGCGCACGCCCAACATTCGACGGCTCTTCGAGTATCACGGAGCCGAGCACAAGGTCGTCTACGCTGCCGAGAACAATCGCCCCCTGACGCCCGATGGAGCGCGCCCCTTCGACACGCCGCACCCTCGCTGCGGGACCGGCTTCGCGTTGCTCACCGTGCTGGTTTCGGTGGTGTTGTTCTCGTGGCTGCCCTGGACGACCTCGCACCTGCCGCGCATCGCGATGCGCTTCGTGCTGATGCCGTTTGTGGCCGGGATTTCCTACGAAATTCTCAAGCTCACCACGAGCCCGAAGTGGAAGACGCTGGCCGTCATCGTGATGACGCCGGGAATGTGGCTGCAGCGCCTGACCACAAAGCAGCCCGATGACTCGCAGCTCGAAGTTTCGTGCGCGGCCATGCGCGCCGTGCTCGAAGCCGAGAAAGCGGCTTCAAAATAATGCTCAAGTACTTGCAGGCCAGTAAAGAGGTGAAGCTCCATGTTAGAGAAAGCTCGTTCCATTGCCGAGAAATACGATGAGCTGACTGACTCGCTCTCGGACCCCGAAGTGCTCAATGACAGCGCTTCGCTCACGCGCATCTCACGCGAGCGCATCCGCTTGGAGCCGGTGGCGCACGCCTTCAAGCGCGTGGACGCCTTGCAGCAGGAGCTTGAGGAAGCGCGCGCTTCGCTCGATGACCCCGAGCTGGGCGAGTTGGCCCAGGATGAGATCAGCGAGCTGGAGCCCAAGCTCGCAGCCGCGCTGCAAGTACTGGAGGACGCACTTTTGCCTCGCGACGAGGACGCGGATCGCAACGTGATCGTCGAGATTCGCGGCGGCAGCGGAGGCGAGGAGGCGGCTCTGTGGGCCGGAGACTTGTTCCGAATGTATGGCCGCTACGCCGAGACGCGCGGCTGGAAGGTCGAGCCGATTTCGGTTTCCGAGGCCGAGATGGGAGGGCTCAAGGAGGTCGTCTTCTCGATCAACGGCAAGGGCGCCTGGGAAGCCCTGCAGGGCGAGAGCGGCGTCCATCGCGTGCAGCGCGTCCCGGCCACTGAGCAGAAGGGGCGCATCCACACGAGTGCAGCTTCGGTAGCGGTGCTGCCCGAGGCCGAGGAAGTCGATGTCGAGATCAACGACGCCGATGTCGAGCTGGAAACGATGCGTTCCAGCGGCGCGGGCGGCCAGAACGTGCAGAAAACCGAGACGGCTGTTCGCCTGACGCACAAGCCCACCGGCCTGGTCGTGACGTGCCAGGACGAGCGCTCGCTGAGGCAGAACAAGGAGAAGGCGATGCTGGTCTTGCGCTCGCGCTTGTATGAGCTGGAGCGCCAGAAGCAGGCCGATGAGCGCGACGCCTCGCGCAAAGCCCAGGTCAAGAGCGGCGACCGCAGCGACAAGATACGCACTTATAACTTCTCCGAGAACCGAGTTACGGATCACCGCATCAACTGGAAAAGCAACTCGCTGGATCAGCTCTTGGAAGGGCGCTTAGATGGATTAATCCACGCTCTGGTGCAGGCGCGGCGCTCCGAGATGCTCTCGCACGGCGCGTGAAGCGAAGCCTGAGCGAGCGAGCGCTTGTATGCGCCGCTTGAGGCGTGTATTGAGAAGAGGCAAGCGCGGCCCAAGCAACTTAGCCGCAAGATTGCGGCGCGGCGCAGGAGCCGAAGGGCGTACAAGTACTTGGAGAAGGCGGCGCGGGATTAAGAACGAAAGGAATTTCTATGAACTCCGGCAAGCTAAACCGGAAGGCGCCCGCGCTGCCGTGGCGCGACGAGGCGATGAACAAGGTGATGAGCGTGGGCGCGGCCATCAGACGCTCGGTTTTGCTGGCTGAAATTAGGCGCAACGCCCCTGAGTTGGCAACGCAAACTGTGCAGGCGGATCGCAAGCAGGCAGTGGACTTTTTGAAGCAGTCAGGGCCGGCGCGCTCGCTGCTCTCCACCTCGCACAACAGTACGGATGACGAAGGCGACCATCTCTATATCGCGTGGTACGCCATTGAATGGCAGGGCGCGCGTCTGGAAGTCGCTTTTGAGCCCGGTGCCGGAGGTGGACTAATCTGCATGAGCCGTGATGAAGTGTTGCTGCGTGCCTGGACCAAAGAGTTGTTCCTCTTCGCTCTGCGTCCGAGCGGTCGCTGCCTGCGCTACTCTCGCGGCTGGGAGAGTGCGCCGGATATGGACGCGGAGATCGGCAAGGTCCGCTGGGAAGACATTGTGTTGCCGCCCGCGATCATGAAGCTGCTGCGCCAGTCCATCGAAGGATTTTTCGAGCACAGGCAGGCGACGCGCGACTTTGGCTTCGCCTGGCGTCGCGGTGTCTTGCTCGTCGGCCCGCCGGGAACAGGTAAGACAATGGTTTGTAAAGCCGCTGCAGCGGCTTTACCTAACCTACCGTTCCTTTATGTGCGCGACTTACCTCGCAACTCTGTGAGCGCCATCTTCGAGCGAGCCCGCCAACTGGCGCCGTGCCTGCTGTCCTTCGAGGACATCGACGGCTTTATCACGCCCGATAATCGCGCCGTCTTCCTTAATGAGATGGACGGTTTCGCGGATAACGAAGGTCTGCTCGTCATCGCGTCCTCGAACCACCCCGGCAAGATCGACGAGGCGCTGCTCAAGCGCCCCTCGCGCTTCGACCGCGTCTTCCACTTGGGGCTTCCGGCCCAAGAGGAGCGGCGTGCTTTCTGCGAGCGCATCTTGCAGCGCTCCGCGCTGGCCTCCAAGCTCGCGCCCGAGCTGGACATCGCGGCCCTATGCGAAAGCGTGGCAGCCAAGAGCGAGGGCTTCACTCCGGCTTATCTCAAGGAAGCCCTCGTCTCGGCAGCTTTGGAGCGTGCGCAAGAGGGAGCCACGCTGCTCGATGACGCTTTCGCCCAAGCGGTTCTTGCACAAATCGAAGAGTTGCGCGGCCACTTGAAGAAAATGAAGAACCCGGACGCGCTCAGCGAGATGCGCTCGGTTGATGATGTCATCGGCTTCCGGCGCTGAAGCCGCTCGCAAGCAACAAGAAGCGGCAAGTACTTCCATCAAGTACTTACCGCTTCTTGCTGTCGACAGAGAACTCAGGGGAAGATGTCGCGCGGAGCAGAAGGGAATTTGTTCTTGAGGCGGTGCAGAGCTTGTGTGGGCGAGGTCTCGTCGTCGGCATCGGCGCGTGCGGCGACGCTCCACAGGCCGTTCGAGCGGCGCAGCAGGGCCGAGACGGGCTCGTATTTGTTGGCTCCGTCGGGCGATTCGGGGTGCGTCTCCACATAGGCCCAGTTGCCGTTGACCTTGAGCCAGTCGAAGTTGAAAACCACATACACGCCCGCGTGCTGGCCCACATTGCGCCTCAGCGCGTCCGCGATTTGCTTGCGCAACGCGCCCCCTTTAGGCGGCGTGTAAGCCCGTCCGCAAACCAAACGAACCGGGTGCGGGGAACTCTGCGCGCCACAAGTACTTGTGCCCACCGCAGCGCCGCTTAGCGCAACGCCCAGGCTCAGGATGACAAACTTCTTCATCTCCACCTCGCTTTGTATTTTCAAGCTGCCCTCATCTTAAACCAAAAGCACGCTGGCTTGCACCAGCCTTCCATCGCACCTCGCGCTTCAAGTACTTGGCTTGTGCGGCACCTGCCTTGCGGCTGCGGCTCGCATGACCCTCAAAGCCGCGCCAAAGGCCGTACCCGAAGCCTCCGCACGCAAGACAAAGCCCAACACCGCACACAAGCACGAGTTGCCGGCAGGCGCCAGCAGCCTTTCGCCCGAGGAGATCAAGCCCGACCCGGCAGCCTCGGCCAAAGCCGCCGGGCTGCGCTACGTTTCGGACGAAGGGCCTGGCATTCGTAGGCGCAAGAGCGGCAAGGGCTTCTCTTACATCGAGCCCGATGGCAAGCCTCTGCGTGACAAGGCGACTCTGGAGCGCATCAACTCGCTGGCGATTCCTCCGGCTTACCGCGATGTGTGGATTTGCCCTGAGCCCAACGGTCACATCCAGGCCACGGGAGTGGATGAGCGTGGGCGCAAGCAGTATCACTACCACGCCAAATGGCGCGAGGTGTGCGACGAGGCCAAATATGCGCGGATGATGGCCTTCGGTGAAGCGCTGCCCCTGATCCGGGAGCGCACCGAACAGGACATAAAGAAGCCAGGAATGCCGCGCGAGAAAGTCTTGGCGGGCCTGGTTCAGCTGCTGGAGAAGACCGCGATCCGCGTAGGCAACGAGGAATATGCCAAGACCAACAAGTCCTATGGCCTGACCACGATGCGCAACCGCCACGTCGATGTCGATGTCGATGGTGCGCACGTGCTGTTCCGCTTCAAGGGCAAGAGCAACAAGGTGCACCGCATCGACTTGCAAGACAGGCGTCTGGCCCGCCTCGTCTCCAAGCTGCAAGAGCTTCCCGGCCAGGAGCTGTTTCAATACGTGGATAAAGACAACACAACGCACTCGGTTGGCTCAGCTGATGTGAACGAGTATCTGCACGAGATCACGGGCCAGCCCTTTTCGGCCAAGGACTTCCGCACCTGGAGCGGAACTCTCTTGGCGGCTCTGGCCCTGCAAGAGCTCGAAGCCTTCGACACGCCTGCTAAAGCCAAGAAGAACCTGGTCGCGGCCATCGAAAGCGTGTCCAAAAAGCTGGGCAACACGTCCTCGATCTGCCGTAAGTGCTACGTACACCCCGCGATTCTGGAATCGTATCTGGACGGCTCGCTGCTCGAATCTCTGGAGCAGCAGGTCGGAGAGGAGCTGAGCGAACCGCTGAGCAAGCTTAAGCCCGAGGAAGCCGCCGTCATGGTTCTGCTGCAGAAGAGGCTGGCTCAAGCCAACGCTTGAGAGCCGCAAGTACTTATAGGAGCACACATGGCTTCAATCAACGAGCAGATCGAACGCCTGCGCGCCATCTTCGCCAGCCACGGTTTCGCGATGCCTCTGGCCCAGCCCGCAACGCCCGCGCAAATCCAGGCCGTCGAAGCCGAAACCGGCATCGCGCTGGACGACCATCTGCGCGAGTTATACGAGCTCACGGATGGCTCAGCCGGGGCTTACTGGCTGGCCATCATGACCGATGAGCTAACGCCGTGCTCGATGCTTTCGTTGAGCGAGTGCCTGAGCGAGTGGCGTCAGTGGCTGTATGACGACCAAGCCGCACAACTGGCGGAGTGGGGGCCAACCGAAGACGCGCGGGACAGCCGGATTCGGCCCGAGTTCTTCGTGTGGCGCGGCTGGCTTCCCATTGCGGACTTCAACGGCGGAGGCACCAAGCTCTTCTTCGATGCCGACCCCGCGCCAGGCGGCGCTCACGGTCAGATGATCGTCTACCAACACGACCCAGACGCCGTGTACTGGCGTGCCGCTTCGTTCTTGGAGCTGCTCACGCTTTCCAACGACTTGCTGGAAGCGCACTTCGAGGAGCTGATGTTCGTGGACGGCAAGCCCATCCGGGGAGCGATGCCTCTTCCTTGAACCTCAAGTACTTGCAGCCTACTTTGTGCCCACGGGAATATCCCACAGCGGAGCGCCAACGCCCTCGCTGGAAACCCACACCTCGCTTGGGCTCATCCAGGCCACGCTCTCGGACTGCTGCATCGGGGGCAACGGCCTCGTTTGCGCAGGGCCATCGATCAGAGCTTGCCAGTTGAGCTTGTCCCACGAGCCAGGCGGCAGCTTCCAGATGTAAAGCTCGGCGTAAGTAATCAGCGCCAGGCGGCTCTCGTCGAATGATAGGTCGGCTCCCGTGGCGAGCATCTGGCGCACGCGGCGCTGTCCGGGCACTGTCGAGCCGAACTGATGGGAGGCCACCTTCTTGAGCACCTTGTCTGCGCTGCCTTCATCGCGCGTCCAGCGCGTCAGGTAGAAGTTGGATGGGCCGGTGGACTTGGTGACGATAAGCAAATCGCCGCGCGCGTTGGCCGCCAATGATTCGGCGTTCTGGGCTCCGTCGGGCTGGGGATAGCGCAGCTTGAGCGACTGGGCCTGGATGCTCACCTCGGGCGCCTGAGCTGGAGGCGCGGCCTTGAGATCGAGGGAGGGCACCTTCAGGTCACGCTCGCGGAAGCGATAGAGCGCGATGCCTGGGCGCACGCTGTTGTTGTCGCCGATGTCGCCCGCGATCACGGTCGCCTCGTCGCCGCTTCCGGCCACGGCGATGTCTTCCCAGTCCACGGCCTGAGCGTTGAGCACGTTGACCACAAGGCGCGTGCGTGCCTGAGCATCGAGCAGGAACAGGCGCGCGGTGTCGCCCGAATCGTTGTGCCCCCAGGCCCAGCCCGCAAAGCGACGGCTCGCGGCCAGCCCCGAAAGCTCGGTGAGCCGAGCATCCTGAAGATGAGCCAGCAGCCTCGGCTCGCCTGGGTCTCTCTTGAGCCGGGCTCTGGCAGCATCGCTTTGAAGCGGCGTGGGCACATTCTGCGAGCGCGAGGGCGCGCCCGCGAGTGTCAGAAGAGCGAGCATCAAGAAAGGCGCGGATTTCATGGCGCTTATTCTAACGCGCGCGGCCTCAAGTACTTGTACTTGCCGCGTACTTGTCCAGGCCAATCGCTTAGGAGCTTTCTTCCCTTGCCTGTCATTCAGAAGACGGTACTCCAATACCGAGACTTCGCTAAAGAGATTGCCCTGTGTACTTGTCGCGGCGCGCCTGTTTTCCAATAATGCTCGTGGCAACAGGGGAGCAAATGATGGAGCCAATGGAAGAAGTGCGCTGGGGCATCGTGGGCTGCGGCGATGTGTGCGAGCGCAAGAGCGGGCCTGCCTTCAGCAAGTGCCACAGCTCCAGGCTCGTGGCCGTGATGCGGCGCGACGGAGCCAAAGCCCAGGATTACGCGCGCCGCCACCACGTCGGGCGCTGGTGTGACGAGGCTGAGGCGCTCATCCACGATCCAGAAGTCAACGCGGTTTACATCGCCACGCCTCCGGGCTCGCACCTGGAGCTGGCGCAGATGGTGGCTCAGGCTGGCAAACCGTGCTACGTCGAGAAGCCAATGGCGCGCTCGTTCGAAGAGTGCCGAGCCATGAACGAGGCTTTCGAGGCGCGAGGCCTGCCTTTGTTCGTGGCCTTCTACCGCCGAGGCCTGGCCCGCTTCAGGCGCGCTCAGGAGCTGATCCAGAGCGGCGAACTGGGCGAAATCTCGGGCCTGAGCTACCGCCAGGCGGGAAAGCTGAGTCCACCCGAGCAAATCGGATGGCGCGTCCAGGCCGAGCAGTCAGGAGGAGGCCTGTTCCTGGATCTGGCCTCACACACGCTGGACATTCTCGACTTCCTCTTCGGCCCGCTGCAAAACGTCACGGGCAACGCCTCCAACATCGGCGGGGCTTATGATGTTGAGGACACTGTTTCGCTGCGCTTCGATCTTCAAAACGGCGCGCCGTGCGCCGCGACCTGGAACTTCGCGGCCAGCACGAACGAGGACGCCCTAACCATCGACGGCACGCGCGGGCGACTCTCGATGTCGATCTTCGGCTTCGAGCCCTTGCGCCTGGCAACTTCCAGCGGCGTGCGCGAGCTGAGCGATGAGCAGCCCGAGCACGTTCAGCAAGCCCTGATCCAGAGCATCGTGAACCAGCTGCGCGGCGAGGGAACGGCCTTCAGCACGGGCCGCTCAGCCGAGCGAACCGCGCGCGCGATGGATGCGGCTCTGGAAGGCTTCTACAAAGGGCGCGGCGATCATTTCTGGGCTCGCCCCCAGAGCTGGCGCTCGCGAGGCCAGGCGAGCCAGGCCGCTGCAGCAGGATGACGATTCTCCAGGCGCACGCCCGCGCACGCCAAGTACTTGAGGCCTCGCTCGCCTTGCCGCGCGACGAAGCGCACGCTCGGGCGCGTCTGATGCTCGACTTCGTGGCCAGCCAACGTTACGCTCACCTGATGTCTCCAGCTCAAGCGCTGGAGCCGGGTCAGGCTGAAGCCTTCGAGCGGGCGCTGGAGAGAGCCTCGCGTGGCGAGCCTCTGCCCTACATCGTGGGCGAGCAGGAGTTTCTGGGCCGCGCTTTTGAAGTTGGGACGGGCACCTTGATTCCTCGGCCCGAGACGGAGTATTTGGTCGAGGCCGCCCTCAAGTACTTGCAGGCGCAAGGTGCGGCGGGTGAGCGGAGCATCGCGGACTTGGGCACGGGAAGCGGGGCCATCGCCATCTCGTTGGCCCTGGAAGTTCCCGCTGCGCGCGTGCTGGCCACGGATATTTCGCCCCAGGCTCTGGAAGTCGCATCTCGCAACGCGCGGCGCCACGGCGTGCAAAAGCGCGTTGAGTTCGCGCTCTCGGACGCCTCCTGGCTCGGCCCGCTGCAAGGCCAAAAATTCGCGGCCATCGTGTCGAACCCGCCTTACATCGCGGCGTGTGACATCAAGAACTTGCAGATCGAGGTGCGCGCCTTCGAGCCCCGCGCGGCTTTAGATGGCGGCGCCGATGGGCTCGATGTGTATCGCTTGCTGGCGCGAGGAGCCGGCAAGTACTTGCAGCGCGGAGGCCTCATCGCCCTGGAAGTGGGAGCGCAGCAGTGGTCCCAGGTCGCGAGTTTGTTCGCTCAGGATGGCTGGCGAGTCGAGCCGCCCATCCACGATTTCGCGGGCATCGAGCGTGTGCTGCTGGCTGTTCTGGGGCGGGGCTTGAGGTGAGGGGTGGAAGCTGATAGAATTATCAGGCTGTGCACAAGGCAAAGGCGCTGAGATGTTGAGTCAGCGCGCGAGCCGTGGAGCCGGGCGGCGCGGGGTTAGGCGCGGGCACCGGAGCTATCTTAACGCAGCGGGAGAAAGCGGATGCCATTGGACAACATCACAGAACTGAAGCGCCGCGTGCCGGGCGGCAAGTATGCCCTGACGCGCGCGCTGGCCGAGCGAGCGCGCCAGTTGCAAAACGGGGCCGTGCCCCTGACCGAAGTCAAGGCGCCCAACCCGCTCAGCGTGGCCATTGATGAGATCGTGCAGGGCAAGATCACCTTCCGCGTCGATGACTCCGAAGAAGAAGGCGACGAGCCCGAGATTCTGGCCAAAGCCAAGCGCGTCGTGCTCGACAACCAGGGCCAGATCGCAGCGCCCAACACCCAGGAAGAAGGCACCGCACCCAGCGCGCCTGGCGCCGACAAAATGTCCGTCGAAGACTCAGCAGGCGGCGACCGCGCCCAGACCTTGGGCGCCGAAGACTCCACCGACGCCTTCAGCACAACGGGAAGCACCCAGACCCAGGCCGACACCAAAACAGACCTGGGATAGACCCCAAGCCACAACTACAAAAGCCACGCGAGATGTCGCGTGGCTTTTTGCTTTTCTGAAACTGCAAGTACTTGTCGCACCATGGGTAACACTATGCCACAGATGGAGTGGGACGAAACAGATGTCCTAACGTGTTTAAAAGTACTTCCCGAGGTTGAGGAGTTTGGCACGTCTTATCACTACGAAACGCGGCAAGAAGAGTTGACACTGAGCGTCAGGATCTGGCCACATGAAAGTATTGTTGCGGTGTCACTGTCTCATCAGGAGGCCACGTGCGCCTCTTGGACCTTAGCCGTCCGCGGCTTTGTCCGCCGCGTGTGTGACAATGCAGGCGAACGCCTAGAGTTCTGCGACTGCATGATTGTCTCCAGCCGGTTCGCTTATATGAGCGAGGCCAATCCGTTTGGAGTTGCCCCTTTTCGCCACAGCCCGACAATGCAATTGTTCATCAAACCCCACATCCGCATCGCTTTCGTGTAAGTGGCCCGCCGAGTATGATGTCCTACAGCCAAGCCCAACTCAACTCAGCCGCCAGTTCACGCACCTTTTGCGGCGTCAGATCAGGCACGAACGGAACATGGTGCAGAGGAAAGCCCTGCGACTCGCACAAGTACTTGTGGCTCGTCTGCGCAGCGACATCTTCTTCCTCAATCGGCTCGGCGTCGCAGAAGACGAGTGCGGCGAGCTCGCATCGGGCTTGAATCGCACGCAGCGAGAGCAGCGTGTCGCTGATCGTGCCCAGCGTTCGCCCAGCGACCAGCACGACGGGGGAGCCCAGCTGAGCCGCGAAGTCTTCCACGCTGACGACGCGCCCTCCGGCTTCGCACAGAGGAACGAGCCAGCCGCCCACGCCCTCGACGATGACGCACTCGTGACGCCGCCTCAGCTCGCGGTGCGCTTCCAGGACGCATTCGAGCCAAGGCTCGCGCTCATCGCCCGCGCGCCTTGAGGCGACCAGAGGAGCCAGGGGCTCTTCCCAGCGCGCGGGGCAGATCAGCTCCATCTCGTCGCTCACGCCGCTCGACTGGCGCAGGAACTCAGCGTCCTGGCAGATCAAGGCTCCGTCCACGCGGCGGCAGCCCGAGGCGAAGGGCTTCATCACGCCCGCGTCCACGCCTCGCGCGCGCAAGGCGCACGCGAGCAGCGCGCTCACAACCGTCTTGCCCACGCCTGTTCCAGTGGCCGTCACGAAGTAGGATTGGCTCATCGCATTGGAAAACCACACCGCGCGGCAGCCTCAACTGCAAGTACTTGCAGCCTCAGTTTCTTACCGCGCTTGGTCAGGCTCGCAGTTGAGCGAAGGCTTGCACAGCGCGCTCCAGCTCAGCATCGCTCAAGTCGGCTCGCAGCGATGCCCTCAGCCTTGAGGTGCCCGAAGGCACCGTGGGAGGCCGCACTGCAGGGCACCACACGCCGTTTTCCTGCAACGCCTGGTTCCACCTCAGCGCCCGCTCAGCATCGCCCGCCGCAATCGGAATGATGGGCGTGCCTTGATACCTCGCCTCAAGCCCCACGCGGCTCAGCTCGCGGGCCAGCAGCCGCGACAGAGAGTGCAGCCGCTCCAAGCGCTGGGGCTCGGCCTCAAGTACTTGCAGGGCCGCACGCGCGGCTCCGCAGGCTGAGGGCGCGATGCCCGTCGAGAACACGAACGAGCGCGCCGCATTCACCAGCCACGCGATGATCTCCTCGCGCGCCATAACAAAGCCGCCCTGCGAACCCAGAGCTTTCGACAAAGTCCCCACCGTCACAATCGCCACGCCGGCCTCTTCCACTTCAGCGCCTTCGGCTTGAGCCGCTTCAAGCGCGCCGCGTCCGCCCGATCCCAACACGCCGCTGCCATGCGCATCGTCTAAAATCAGAGCCGCATCGAAGTCGCGAGCAAGCCGGAGCAGAGCACTCAGGTCGGCGATGTCGCCGTCCATGGAGTAGACCGTATCGGAGGCGATCCAAACGCCGCGCTTATCCCGGTTGCTTGGCTCCTCATCGCGTGCGCTTTCGAGCAGCGAGCGCAGCTTGGGCAGCGAGCCGTAGAAGCGCACGCGAGCGCCGTTGGATTCGGCCAGCCTCGCGGCGTCGATGAGCGATGCGTGGTTGCGCTTGTCGCACAACAACGCATCGCCGCGCCCGCACAAAGCCGTGATGGTTCCGATATTAGCCGCGTAGCCCGAGGAGAAGACCAAGGCGCGTTGAGCGTGGCCTGAGCCGCCCTTCCACAGCGCAAGCTCGTCTTCCAAGGCGCGCACCTCCTCGTGGTCGCCTCCCAGCAGGCGCGAGGCGCGCGCTCCACTTCCGCAGCGCTCAATGGCCGCGCGCGCGCCCTCCAGTACTTGGGGGTGGCGCGACAGTCCCAGGTAGTCGTTGGAGCCCAGGTCAATGGAGCCTGGAGGCATAGCGCGAGGGCGGCGCCACAGGCTCTGCTCCTGGCGGCGTGACTTCTCGATCTGCAAGCGCTGCTGCAGCCAGGGGTTCATAGGCGCAACACCAGAGCTCACGAAGAGGGCGGCTCCCAGGCCGGAATTTTGTCTTCGGGGACGGCGCCATACAGCGCGACGGGCTTGCCCACGCGCAGGGCCCAGCCGGGCTCGCCCCAGCTCCAGTGCCACCACTCGCCGGGGAAGTTGGTGATGCCGGCTTCGGTCAGGATCGAGATGAGCAGGGCTCGGTTCTGGCGCGCGCCTTCGCTCAGGCCCTCGATGTAAGTCGGGGCCGAGTCCCAGCCCATCTCGAAGGGTGAGGTCATGTCAAGCCTCTCGCCCGCCTCGTCGATGATCGACATATCCACCGCGCCACCTGTTGTGTGCGGAGGCGGCGTTTCCAGAATCGGAGGCGCCGAAAAGACGTTGATATATTCGGTCAGCAGCTCCTCGTCCCAGTCCGGGTGCTGCTTGCGCAGTTCCTCGCGCGCCCGCTCATACATCGCCTTCTGGATGTCGAAGGGCCGGAAGGCTCCCACGATCTGCAAGCGCAGGCCGCTGGGCAAGAGTTCCTGAGCCTTGCGCAGCTGCAAGGCTATGGTCTCGCGCGCCAGGCCCGAGCGCTCGAAGCCCCAGCGCGGGCTCTCGGCCATCCAGCGCAGGTCGGGGCAGACGCGGAAGACATCGACTAAGGGCTCGCCGTTGTCCTCAATCGCGACCTTGACCAGTTCCTCGACGGGCTCGCCGTAGTGATTGATCACGGGCCGCGCGAAGGCCTTGGGCTGGGTGTGCTCGGCCAGTTCCTCGGCGGCGTGCGCGATTTGGGTGGGCGAAGTCTCGGCATCTTCCGAGATGTGCTCGTTGTGCTCGTGCATGGCACTTGAGCTTATACAATCAGCGCAAGTGCGTCAGGTCGAACTGGCCATCACAGCCGCGCCTGAATCCACTTGGCAAAACCAACGCAGCCGACCAAGTACTTGGTCGGCTGCGTTGGTTTTGCCCGGCGCGTGGGAGTGAGGTCACTTCACAAAGCAAGCGCATTTGGAGGTGTCGATGCTCGGTTCCACATCAGAGTGACAGAGGGCAGAGCTTAGCGGAAGCTCATGGGCATCATCTCGGAGGAGCCGAAGACGCCGCACACGCCGCGCTCGCGCAGCCAGTGCGCGCGCCTCAAGTAGCCAAGAGCCGTGCCGCACACATTGGCCGCCATCGAAGTCTCGTCGCCCAGGATGAACTTGTGCTGCGAGCGCTTGCCCTCAAACGTCACGCCCGTGAGCGTCATCGTGGTCGAGGCGGGCTTGCGGGCCGAGCGCGTGTCCATCACGCCTCCCACATGAACCTCGTCGCGACCCACAACTCCCGCGCGCTCCAGCATCACGTCGTCGGCGTGCTCCATCTCGTGCAGCGTGAGCTTGCCTCCAGTCTTGTCCAGCAGAGCGTCCACCTCGGCATCCGAAAGAGCCTTGGCCCGCTCTACATCGAAGCCCGGCAAATGAGCGATGTCCTCGCGAATGGTGGCCTTGTAATCGTCCCAGCGCTCGATGCCCACGCCCCACCAGATGTCCACCTTCTCGACCTTGACAAACGACTGAGCCGCCAGAGCCGCCGCCGCCGTCAGGAGCCCGGGCGTCGCGCCGCAGCCCGTGAGGTAAACGCAGCGCGCTGCTTGAACGCTTGCATCCAGCTCGAACATCATCTCCATCGCTCGCGTGCGCTTGAGTGCATCCACGAAAGAGCCCCGAAATCCGCCGTCGAGAAAGCGCCTGGTGACGCCTGGAATGAAATCGTTGGGCAGGTTGGGCAACGCGATGAACACGCCATCGATCTTCGAGCCCAGCGCGATGATCTCGCCGATCGAGTCCTCGCTGCCACGCCCTTCTTCCAGCTCGCGCACGGAGCCGCCGGCCTTGACCTGGGCGATGCGAGAGGCATCGAGGCCAGCCGAGTCGTAAGCCCAGCCGCCAGCGTCGGCGATGGCGACGAGCTTCATCTCGCTCTTGTGGGCCAGAATCGAAGCGGCGGCCTTGCCCAGCCCGCCCGCTCCTAAAATCGCGATGTTCATGGGTGAAGTGTTGGAGGTGTTCATGGATGTTTGATTAAGGCTTCTCGAAAAGCAAGGCCGCAGTGTGCCCACCGAAGCCGTAGGAAAGCGAAAGCGCGCGCCTGAGCTCGCGCGAACGCCATGATTCTGGGCGTGAAGGCACGAGCCAGGCGAACTCGCACGCGGGATCGACTTCTTCGAGCCCAAGACAGGGCGGCGCGAAGCCTTCGACCAGAGCCTGCACGCACAAAGCCGCCTCGACAGCGCCCGCCGCGCCCATCAAGTGCCCCGTCAGCCCCTTAGTTGAGGAGGCCACAAGTACTTGACCTTCCTCGTCCGCCCGGTTACTTGAAGCCGCAGCGCCGAACAATCGCCGCAGAGCGCGCGCTTCAATGGCATCACCCACCGTAGTCGCGGTTCCGTGCGCGTTGATGTAATCCACGCCGCGCGCAAGTACTTGAGGCGAACGAGCCAGCGCTCGATGGGCCACGCTCACGATGGAATCGCCCTCTGGATCGAGCGTCAGCAGGCTGGTGGCGTCACTGCCCATGGCTTGGCTGGCTAAGTATGCATGAATGAGCGCGCCCCGTGCTTGGGCTGCGCGCGCGTCTTCGAGCACCAAGAAGCCCATGCCCGCGTTGAAGGTAAAGCCGTCGCGCCGTACGTCGAAGGGGCGCGTCGCGTGCGTTGGGCTCAGCACGCCCAGAGCCTGATAGCCAGCCACAACCAGAGGCTCGGCGGGCCTCTCGACGGCGCCTGCAACCACAACCGAGCAGCGCCCGTCGCGAATCCAGCCCGCTCCCACCGCGATGGAGTGCGAGCCCGTGGCGCAGGCGGCTACAGGCGACATCACGGGCCCACGCGAGCCAATGGCGCGCGCCAGTGAGCGAGCCGCGCCGTCGCAGCACAGCCAGTCCACCACATCGAAGAACTGCTCTTCCAGGCGCTGCGGCCAGAAGCCCTTGGAAGCCGAGAACGAGACGCCCACGCCCTCGGGATCGACCTTGAGACGGCGCGAGGGGCGATCGAAGAGACCGGCTCCGGCCAGCTCGTCGCGCGCGCGCGAGCGCAGCACGTCGGGCTGAGCGCGATAGCTCTTGGGCGGCAGAGCGATGCGCTCGCCTGAGTTCCCCTCGCTCCCATCTGGCCCCGAAGCCGAGGGCACCAGGGCTGACTGGCAGCAACCACGCAGCACGTTGGGCACGCGGGCGTGGGATGAGGAGCGCACCTCACGCCAGCCTGTGCCCACGCGCCAAGCCGCATAGAAGCCCGTCACGGCCACGCGCGTGGGCTCCTGAGACGAGCGGTTGTCAATCGCTGTACTGGAGGGAGTTGGACTCAAATCCTCTCTCGATGCGCCCTGAGCGCCGCCTGTCTGCTGCCCTTCCATATCGCGGCGCATGAACACTTAACCTTTCCTCAACACCCCAAGTCGGCGCCCGCGCCAGACCACGCCAAATAGCATACCCGCACCAAGCCTCAACTCCGCAACCACGCCTGGCTGAACCTGCCTCGCCTCAAGTGCTTGCACGCTCTGTTTTCTTTTCTGCTCACTACTCGACGCGGGCATCGGCGTGCAGCACTTGCCCCGACAGGCCGCGCGCCGCAGGGTTCAGGAGCCAGGCCACCATCTCGGCGCACAGTTGAGCTTGGCCCGGCTCGCCCCAGGCATCGCGCTCGCGCTCGCTTTGTAGGCGGGCCGGGCTCAGGCCGTGCATCAGAGGAGAAGGCACAAAGCCTGGGCACACCGTGTTGAAGGCCAGCCGCCGTGCCCCGCCCTCGCGAGCCGCAGCCTTCATCAGAGCCTCGCCTCCGGCTTTGCCCGCCGCGTAAGCGCTCTGCCCGACACCTCCCGATTCGCCCACGCGCGAGCCCAGCCAGACCACGCGCCCTTCATCGGGCAAGTACTTGAGCGCGGCCCTCAACGCCCAGAACAATCCATCCAGATGAACGCTCAGCGCCTCATGCCACGCCTGAGCGCTCAGCCGAGCCACCAGCCCCGCGCCGCTCACTCCCGCGCACAGCACCAGAGCACGAGGACGCCTTCGGCTCAGCAGGGCTTCGATGGCACGCTCGTCGCGCACATCCAATTGCTCAACACAACAGCCGGATCCAAGCAAGCTCCTGGCACTTTCCGCGTTCGAGAAGTAAGTGCCCAGCACACAATGCTCGGCGCACAGACGCCGCGCAATCGCGCCGCCCAGCACGCCGCTCGCGCCAATCACGATGGCGTCAATAGCACGATGTTGCTGTGGCTCGGGTGCATCAGGCATTGGCGCAGTGTAGCAGCGGGCCACGCGCCTCCCAGCCAAGTTGGACGAGTCGCAAGTACTTGAGGGCCGAGCATACTGTGCGGCCATGAGCATCGCAGCAGGGCGTGGCGCACAGTGGATCGGTGTAGAAGGCGAGCTAAAGGCGCTGGACGAACCGCACATCGGCGCGCTCGAAGCCGGAGCCAGCGTGGGCTGGGGCGTCTTCACAACGGGAGCCATCAAGAGCGGGCGACCTCTTCTGCTCGCGCGCCACTTGCAGCGACTGCGCAACGATGCCATCCGCTCGCGCCTGCTTACAGAAGATTCCGATGTTCAAGCGTGGGACTTGAGTTGGAGCCAGATGCTGGAGCGTCTCATCGAGGCCAACGCCGTGGAGCGCGGCCTGTTCAGGCTAACGCTATGCGCCCGAGGCGAAGGCAGGTGGCACCTCAACGGGCCGCCTCGTGCTCTGGTGGGGGCGATTCCAGGCGAGCTCGAAGCCCTTCCGGTTGCGGCCTGGCTCTCGCCTTACCACATAGACGCTCGGCGTCCTCTCAGCGGAGTCAAGAGCACGTCTTATGCGCCCTGGCAGATCATGGCTCTGGAAGCCGCAGAGCACGGTTGCGGCGAGGCTCTCTACCGCGACTCGAACGGCTCGCTGTGCGAGGGCGCGCGCTCCAGCCTCTTCTGGAGGCGCGGCCTTGAGGTCTTCACGCCTGCTCTGAGCACGGGCTGCCTGCCCGGAATCGCGCGCGCGCTGCTCTGCTCGTGGCTGAGCGAGCCGAACTCGCCCTGGGTCGGGCGCGAAGTACACGCGGGCGAAGATGAACTGAGCCAGGCGGATGAGATTTTCTTGTCTTCGGCGACGCTCGGCCCGCGTCCCGTGACGCTGCTACAAAACGATGACGACATCTTGTGGCGCGGCGCAGTCGGCCCAGCCTGCGCAATGCTGCGCGAGCGCTGGCATCAGGAAATGGAAGAGGACGCGGCGCAAAAAAGGCTCTCAAGTACTTGAGAGCCTTTTTGCGAATCTGAGTTGCTTTGATGGGAAGAACTGGCGGGCTACAGCGAGGCTTCGCTCTCGTCCACGTAGGTGGCGGCGTAGGCGTCGATGGCGTCGCCAAGCTCAGTGGGACGAGCGTCGTTCAGGGCGTGGGCCACATCCAGAGGCTCGTGCTCCACAACCCCTTCGATCGGCTTGGCTCCGCTCGTGGCCGGCAGTTGGCCGCTTGAAGCTGCGCTCGGGGAAGTCAGGGCTTGACTCGATGAGTCGTCCTTGCCTCCAGAAGCCACAGAGCTGGCGCCTCGGCTCAAGGTGCTGGAGGCATTCACAGCGGGAGCGGCGGCTCTCAACTCAAGAGGCGCGCGATCGGGAGCAGGTTCGGGCGCGCGCGTGGCCAGGTTACGCGTGGCTGGAGCGCGGCGCTCGGTTCTGGGAGCAGAAGCCAGCTGAGGCAAAGCTCCCGATTTGTCGTCCGTTGCTTCCGAAGCCACCTCTTCCAGAGCGTCCGCCAGCGAATTATCCTCGGCATCCTGCGCGCTCGCCTGCACATTCGAGGCGGCGGCTGAAAGCGCCCGAGTAGGAGTCGGCAGCGGGCTCAGGCTCAAAGCACCCGCAGAGCGCGCCGAATCCTGGGCGAGCTTCGCGCCTGGCGCCAGCTGCACCCGAGCCAGAGCAGAAGGCGCAGCTGTAGCTCCAAATGTCCAGGCAGGCCGCGCCACAGGCCTCGGCGCGCCAGCCTGCACCGGAACAGTTGAGGTCATTCCCTTCGCCTGGCCAGTCCTCATCGCGGCCTGGCTCGGGCTTTGAGAGGGAGTTCTGAGAGCGGGCGCGGAGGCCAGCACAAACATCCAGGCCGCCAGAGCAGGCACGCAGGCGCGAGTCAGCATCCTGAAGCGCCGCCCTTGAACCAGGCGACGCGAGTTCGGCTCCTCCAAGCGCAGCTCCTCCATCGTACTTCCTGGCGAAGTTCTCGGCGCCGCAAGCGAGTCCGCCCGCACGCGCGTGGTGCGAGCGAGAATAGTGTCGCGGAGCTCGCGCGGAGGCTGGACCAGGTCTGCCTCATCGCTGGCTTCGGGTGCGTCTTCAACGTCATCTGAGTCAAAGAGCGCGGGCAGCAGGGCCTGGAGCCTGGCGCGCTGGATGAGCGAGGCCGGCCACTGCACTGGCATCTCGGGCAGACGAGCTGAGCGCAGCAGCAGGCGCGAGTCGCCCCAGTCGCGCCACATCCTGGCGCACGCAGCGCAGGCATCCAGGTGACGGCGGGCACGCAGCGCGGCCTGGTCGTCGGCCTCGCCATCAAAGTAAGCCACCACATCCGGCTCCACCACATCGCAGGCCAGGAATGGCGCGCGCTTAGTTGAGGGCAAGGCCGCTTCCCCTCGCTGCGGCGTGCGGCGTGGGTTGCGCTGGTTCGACTCAGGAACTGAGCCGGAATCGAAGGGGTTCATGGTGCGCTTAGAATCCTTTGGCCTGGCGCAGTTGCGCTTCGCGAGGCTTCGAGAGCCAGTTAGCTCGTGCAAGTACTTGAGGCGGCGCAGCGCTTCAGCGCGTGGGCGCGATAGTGTTGCCCCAGGCCTGGAAGAATTGCTGCTCGCTCATGCCGATGGTGGCCTGCAGAGTATCGTCCACGTTCTGGCCCTCGCCGAGACGCTGCAGCGTCTCGACAACGGCTCCGGCTCCAAAGCGGGCGTAGAAGAAGGCCATCATGTTAGAAGCCTGGGCTTCGGCGAGCGAGGTCTGCTCGCCCGTCGAGGGCACGGCCTCGAACTGATCGGGGCCAAGCAGCAGGCCGGCACGCGCGAACTGATTCAGGAACAGAGGAGTGCCAAAGCCCGCTCCAGAAGTCGTGCCTGTGTTTAGAGCGCTCACCGCTGCCAGCCCGTTCAGGCCCAGAGTCATCCAGTTGGGCACGTGTCCACCGTCTTCTGTCAGGGCGTTGACCAGCAGCAGGGCGTGCAGCCTCGACATTACGGAGGGAACAGCCGTGCCCAGGGGAACGAATCGTGCGGGCTGGTTGCCCCTGGCGGGAATGGGCACGATGATGGTGCTCTGCGAGATCATCAGGATGCGCTCGCCCTGGATGTCGCCGAAGCGCCCCAGCGGGTTGATCGACTGCGTGCTCGTGAGCCCGGAGGCCGCGCGGTAAGCCTGATACAGCTCAGGCGAGGGGAAGATCAAGATTTCCTCGTCCTCCACGCGCCAGCCAAAGCGCTGCGCCGAGCCCGCGAGCCAGGCTCCAAAGGGAATCGCGAGCTTGAGCGTGGGGTCATCGGGGAAGTAGCGGACAGTGACAGCGCTGGCTCCTCCGCCCAGAGTGCCCACGAAGGGAGGCTCAACCGAAGACAGGCGAGCCGCCAGCTCAGCCCCGCCCGCCCACGAAGTCAGGGCCGCGCGCGAGGGCGTGATATCCTGGCCACCCAGCAGCAGAGGCCCACGCGCGGCCTGAGTCCAGGCCTGGGCGCACTGGCTCCACAAATCCGCGCGCTGCCGCGAGCTTTGAGCGATGGGCTCGGCCTGAGCCGAGAGCAAGGCGCCCTGCCACAGCGACACCTCAGCCGCATCGGGCACACGCCTGGAAGCCGCCGTGATCCAACGATCCGCTTCTCGCAGGTTCAAGCGCTGCAACGCCAGCCTCGCGCGCATCAAGCACACAGCGGCCAGCACGCGCGGCGTGGCTCCCTCAGCCGAAGCCACCTGCTTCAGAGCCGCCACCTCGCTCTGAGCCGCGATCAGAACCGGCCCATCTTGCTTGGGCGCATTGGCATCCGCTGGGGCATTGGCAGTTCCAGCAACGGCTGGGTTCGGAGCGGCACCCGGCTGATCCAGGCCCAGAGCGCTGTCGCACAGAAACACAATGGTCGCGGCATCCAGGCGCCCCGAAGTCAACTTCGAAGCCGCCGATTCCAGGCCATCGGCAGGCACGCCAACCCAGCTCAAGTCGCGCGTCGCATCGGGCGCATCCAGAGGCACAGCGGGAACTCTATTGGGCGGCGCAACGGCATTGCCTGGGTCATTTTGAGGCGCGAGGGCAGCGCGAGCCTGGCGCGAGGAGCGAGCTAAAGCCGCGAAGTTGCGCGCCAGAAGCGCTCCATCGGCTCGGTTGGAGTCGATGGAGAAGGGCGTAAACACCGCCCAGCCGCGCCCGTAAGGAGCAATGGCAGCGGCGTAAAGGGGCCTGGGATTGCTGGCCGCCAGATCCGTGACGCGCAGCAGGGGAACAGCCGAAGGGCTCTGCACCACCAGATGATCGCCCGGCCTCAAGCGATAAAAGACCAGGCGCACGCCCGCCGAGGGCGCTCTGGATGTATCTGAAGCCGCGTTGCCCGGTGTGCGCCCATCGTTCCACAGCAGCGGGTGCGAGGTGTAAGGCAAAGCCGCCAGAGCCCGTCCCAGCAGCTGGCCGCCCTGACGAGGCGTGCCCTCGCGCGCCTGCACCGTGGTGTAGCCAAAGAGCCGTGCCACGTCGGTGTGCAAGAAGACCACGCCTCCACTGCGTACCCAGGCGCGCAGTGCGCTGATGTTCTGCTCGCCCAGCGCATTCTGATCGACATCAATGGAAACCGCGTCCGCAGCCTCCAGGTTGGCCGGGGAAAGCGAAGCCGCCTGGCCCGCTCCAACCGAAAGCACATCCGCTCCCACTCCGTTGGCATCTCCTGCCACGGCTCGGGAGCCGGTTTCAGGAAGCGCGCCCTGAGCCAGCGCGCCCACGGCGCCCGCGTTCATCGAGCACGCCCACGCCAGGGCGCAGGCGCCAGCCTTGGCCATCGAGCGCCAATCAATGCTGAATTTAGTCTGGTGGTAGCTCATTGTGTTTTCTCCGGGATCCTGCGGGCCATCTCAAGTACTTGAGGTGCCGCGCCTCCAATAGTTGCGAGGCGCAGGCCAGAGCAGCACGAGAAAGTGGCTCAGGAGGCCGAGGCCCAGCGAAAAACAAGCAGGCGGCGCGCGGCCACGAACAGGCACGAGGAAGTCGCGGTGGCGGCCTGGGCTCGGCCCACATCTTCGCCCCACTCGAAGCGCGACAGGCGACGCCCATCCCCGGCGTCGCGACGCTCCACGGTGTGCGGCGTGACGATCACAATGCTCGCCGTATCTCGCGACAAAGGATCGCGCAGCAGGGCCACGGGAGCTTCGCCCGCGCCCGTGCTCCAAGCCTCGCGTCCGCTGCGGGCATCCAGAGCGCGCACCCCGCCATCGTTGCCCGCCACCACCAGCAAAGGCCCTTGCGCAGCCGAGACCCACAACAAAGGTACGCGCACCGAAACCAGCGCGGCCTCAGCCAAAGGATTCAGAGCGCTCCGATTAGCCTCTTGCGCGCCGGGCTCCGCGTCTGGCGTGGCCTCGGTGCTGGGCTCGCCTGGGCTCAGCCAACGCCGCAGTGGGTTCGTGGACGCACCTCTCGCACCTGAAGCCAGCGGCGAGAGAAAGGTCTTCCACTCGCCCGCTCCAGATCGCGAAGCAGGGTTCTCTGCTGAAGAGGCGGGCGAGCGTCCCGTGGCGGCGTCCAGGGCGCTAACGGCTCCCGCGTCGTCGGCGCAGAAGAGGCGCATTCGGCCATCGACGGCGCGCACCAGAGGAGGCTTGAGCCCAGCCGCGAAGATGCGCTCGTCGCCGGGATAGCGCCAGGCGATAGCACCATCGCGGGCTTCCAGAGCCACCACTCCGCCGCGCCGCGCCGCGCCCGCCAGCAGGGGCACCAGGATCAAAGTGCGCCCTCCGCTCACACGCGTCACACTCAGCCCATCGCCGCAAGGAGCACCCAGCTCAACACTCCACAGCACCTTACCATCGCTGAGCCTCAGCGCCCGCACCTGCCCGCCATCATCGCTCACAGCCACCGCTTCCTGCGCCGAAGAGGAAGCCGAGGGCGTCGCGGTTGCCTCGGGAGCTGACTGCGAACGCGCCCTCGAAGCCGAAGTTGGCGCAGCTTGGGCAAGAGGAGTCGCAGCAGCCGAAGGACTTGAGGTTGTAAAGAGTACCGCGCGGCCCGAGATGCCGCTGCTGCCTTCGCTGTGCCACTTGAGAAGGTGCGAAGTGAGATCGAAGGCGCGCAGCACGCCGTCCTCGCCTCCCGTGATGGCCAGGCCACGCGCGATCAGAGGCGGCGCACGCAGCGGAAAATCCGCCGTGTCCCACGACGACAGCGCACGCCCCTGCTCATCCAGCAGAGCCAGCCGCCCATCCAGCGTGGCGGCCAAGACCTGAGAAGGAGCTGAACTTGAGGCGGGCTCGGGCAGGGCGGCCAGAGCGGTGACATCGACATCCAGAGGTGCGTTGCGCGAGGGAGCCCACTCGGGCACGCGTGGCTCGCGGCCCTTGAGGATGAAGAGGCTGCCCGCCACAAAAAAAGCGATCAGCAGCAACACCGAGGACAACGAGCGCCGCCGACGCGCCAGCTGCCGACGCGCCATCGAACGCGCATCGTAGACGCCGTGAGGATCCAGCGCCCGCGCCGTGCGCGGAGCCCGTCGCACCAGGCGCGGGCTCTTCTCGCCCGTGCCCATTGCAGGGCTCTGAGGTGTTGTGGCAGGCTTGTCGTCGCTCACATCTCTCCTTCTCGTGTTGGATGCTCAGGCCAAACCCTAAGAGCGTCCAACGAAATCCGCGCGGGGCTTGCGCCCTCTTCCAATCTACTTTTCCAGTGAGTCCCAAGCGCCTGCAAGTACTTGCTGATCGAGAATGCAGCAGAGGTAGGAGATTGGAAGAGGGCGCAAGCCCCGCGCGGATTTCGTTAGACACCTCAAGTACTTGCGGAACCGCCGTTCGTGCTTCAAGGCGCGCGTAGTGTGGCAGCAACCGGCGCCTGGCATCTACTCGTCAGTTTCAAAGGGAAGCTGAAGCGTTCCATCCACAACAGCACGGCGCACGGAGCCCCTTGAGCGCGCGCCAGGCTCGTTGCTCTGGCTGCTCGCGGAGGCATCCTGGTGCGGGCTCATCAGGGGAGCGGGCGGCTGGGAAGCGCCTGCCTCCAGAGGTTCATCTCCAGAGGACGCGGCGGGAGAGCGCGCGGCAGAGGCCAGTTCCTCCCACAAGCGCAGCACCAGAGCAGCTCGGCCCAGCGAGTGCGCGCGTCTATCGCGGCGCGCTTCATCACGAAGAGAATCAGTTGTCGAGCGTGTGGAGGCGCGCTCTTGCAGCAGAGAGTGCAGGAACAGGCGCACATCTTCGGCCACGCCGGAGGCCTCGGCGCCCGAGATCGAGGGCGCCAGGGAGGGAGCGTTCCAGGAGCGCGTGGCCTCGCGTGGAGCATATAAGCGCAGCTCGCGCCCGCCCTTGCAGACCAGGAAGCGGCCCTGCGTGCCCACGATTTCCAGGCGAGGCAGAGGAGAGTTCCACTCGTCGCCCGAGCTGAGCAGGAGGGACGCGCCCACGCCATTGGCGAACTCGATCAGGGCCACGCTCGCTCCCGCCCGCTCGTGAGCCTGGGCGCGCAGCACCAAGCGCTCCAGTTGAGGCTCTTCTTCCAGCGCGGCTTCTGGAGCGGCGAACTCCAGCAGCACATCCAGAGCCGAGGCCAGCGCAGCCACCTGGCCCCCGAACTCGCCTTCCGCCAAGCGATTCTGAGCCGAGTCGGACGCCAGGGGCAGAGGCGTGTGCCAGCGCAGGCTCAGGGCACGCACGACCCCAATCTCGCCTCGATCCAGCATTCTGCGCGCGGCTCGGTGCGCCAGGGCTCGGCTCAGGGGACGAGCGCACCACACAGCGCGGTGCGAGTGCAGGCTCGACAGCTCGCTCGCCCGTCTTGAGGACAGAGCAGGAGGCCCGGCCAGCCACAGCCAGGCCGTGGCCTGGTGCAAGCGCCGCGAGGACAAGGCCACCAGAATCTCATCTGAGCGCGCGGGAGGCAGGGCCAGGAAAATCGCGTCCAGCGCGCCCGCAGCCGGGGTGAGCGCGGGCGTGGCGTGCTCGGCTAAAAGGCGCTTCCAGTCGGTGTACAGCAGGGGCACGCGCGCGGCCTCGCCCACGCGCTTGAGCCGAGCCGGATCCGCATCGCACAAGGCCACCACCTCGACTCGAAAGGGCGGGGCAAAGGCAATGTCCACGTTGGGCGTGGGGCGACGCAGCCACCAGGCGCCGTCATCAGGCGCGGCCAGGATGTCGGGGCCAGAGAGCGCGGGCAGCAGCAGGTGCTCGCACAAGGCCCCAGCTCCAATGACGCCCACTCTCAAACGCACAGGCTCGCCTCGCTTCATCATCTCTCACGCCCAACACGCGCGAAGTGTAGCAACGGCCAGCGCGAGCACCGCCCCAAGTACTTGAGCAATCGCCTTAGAAGTGTTCTTCCCCGCCCTGTCATTCAGAAGACGGTACTCCAACGCCGAGGCTTCGCTAATGCGATGCCCTGCTTCAAGTACTTGGGGCGAGGTTCGAGAATGAGGCCGGAGGTTTATAATGGAGGCACAAGCCCTCGCGATTGAGCGCTGCCGAAGGCCCAGAGACGCGGGGACGAGGAGATTTATGGCCAGAACACTTCTGACATCGGCGGCGGCCCTCGCCCTGTGCGCGCTCGCCACCAGCGGCTGCGGGCGACACTCCGAGGAACCCACGCCCCAGAGCATCACTTCCGCCCAGGCACCGGCTCAAGCAGAGGCGCCGGATGTTGTGTCCCAGGCACCTCAAGCTCCGCCCAAGGATGAGACGGCGCGCATCCGCCGCGCCATCCGCGACTTCATCGCCGAGAAATATCCCAACAGCGAGGTCGAGGGCGTGTGGACTCTGGCTATGCGCGGCAACTACTGCTTCGCAGGAGCCGACACGGTCATCAACTCGCGCCATCAGAACGTTGATGTTCTGGTGCGCCAATACGTGCGCGAAGACGGCTCCGAATACTGGCGCGGCGAAGGCTTCGGGCCCGACTCCGCCCGTATGCTGCAACTTAACTCCACGCCACCCAGCCCAGCCACCGACAGCAGTAATTAACTCAGGCGCTCAACCGGGCTGTAAGTACTTGCAGCCTCGAAACCGCTCAGCCTTCGTGCCGCCGCGCTCTTGCTGCGGGCGCGGCGCACGGAAGCGATAGGCCACAATTGGCTCCAGCACAAGAGGCAAGCGCCCTTCCACGTCGGCCTCAGCACGCCGCTCTCGCGATCCAGAACCAGGAGCCCAAGAGCCTGCTGCTCGCGAAGATCCTCGGCCATCTCGCGCCTCAAGTACTGCACGCCATCTTCAAACTCCAGGAAAACAGCCTCGTAGCCAGACGCTGCTTTAAGGCAAATGTCGCGGTGGGTTCGCAGCAGGCGCAGCACTGGGGCTTCGGGAAGCTGAGTTTGAATTGCCTGCGGGCCATCCACAGAGCCACTCATCAGCCTTGAGTTCGAGGTGCGCACGCTGCGCCCGTTGTCAAAGCGTGAGAGGAATTCAACAGCCACAAATCTCAGGCGCGGCGGAGTTCCGTTCGCGCCGCGCAGGGCCACGACAGTGGCTCGTTCGAGCGTGGACACGTTGAGCATCAAGATGGAATAAGCCGCGACATCAGGCCCGCGCCCCGAGAGCGTCCGCAGGCTGAGGTGCGAGGTCAACAAAAGCAACGCCGACTCGCGCAACACACAGCGAGGCTGGCACACGCACGAGACGATCTCGAAGCCCACCTCTTGCAAAGCCCGCACGTCCTCGCCCGCGCGCACCCGAATGGCAGCAGGCAGCTCTTCAGAAGAAGCCGCCTCCAGCACAGGCTGCGACTGGATCTTGTGGCTCAAATAGATGAACCCAGGCCCCACGGCGCTCAGCAACAGCGCGTATGGCACCAGCAGCAGCAGCGTGGCCAGGAAGAAAAACAGGATGAGCACTCCAACGAGCAATTCAATCATAGGGCTTTCGCTTGCGCCTCCTCTCCAACTCTCCTATTCTTCCCCATCCAAAGCTCGATCAAGCCACACAAGTACTTGCAGCACTTAGGCACGGGCCGAACACCAACGCTTCGTGCGCGTCAGGCGCGGAAATTTAAAGCTGGAGCCGAAGCGTTGGCTGCAAGTTAGCGACGCGTCGGTTCTCAAGCGGACACAGCACGAGTATGAACACCTTTCCACTCAATTCAACACCTCACACATCCCCTCAGCTGGACGCCCGACGGCTTGGGCTGGCCCTGGCTCTGGGCGCTTCTTTAGCTCTGCCGAGCACAAGTGCTTTCGCGCAGAACATTGGAGTGCAGCTCAACGGAGCACCCGTGAGGTTCTCCGAGGCGGCTCCTCTCAACAGCGCGGGCAGCGTGCTGGTTCCGATGCGTGGCGTGTTCGAGGCGATGCACGCCACAGTGCGCTTCGTGGCCTCGACCAACACCATCATCGCCAGCCGCAACGGGCGCGAGATCCAGATTTCTCTGGGAGCCAGCAGCGCCTTCGTGAACGGCGCTCCCGTGGCCCTGTCGCAGCCCGCGCGCTCGATCGGAGGCCGCACCTTCGTGCCGCTGCGCTTCGTGGCCGATGCGCTGGGGGCGCGCGTGAGCTGGAACGCCCAGACCAACACCGTCCTCATCGACGACCCCACGCTGAACCCAGGCCAGCCCAGCTCAACTCAGCCCGTCGCTCCCGCCAACAACGCTCCGAGCGTGACTCTGGAGCGCGTGGATTTGAACGAGCCGCCGCGCATTGTGGTGCGCGAGAACGGCGCCCTGCGCTCCTACGAGATGGCCGCCAACGCCGAAGCCTACCGCCAAATCGGGAGCGGAGCCGCCTTTGGGCCGCTGGCTCCCGTTGAGCTGAGCGATCTCAAGCCAGGCGAGGACGTGAAGCTGTCGCAGGCCAACGGGCTGGTCACGCAGATCGTGGCTCAGCGCAGCGTGCGCAGCGCCCACGTGCAGTCGGTCAACGGCAACCAGATCGTGCTTGACGACGGCACGGCCCTGACCGTCTCCAACCGCGTCCGCTTCTTCGATGTTGAAGGTCGCGAGGCGACGATCCCGGCCAACTTGGCTCCAGGAACGCCCATCGCGCTGTATGTGCGCCCGCAGACAGGCATCGTGTACGGAGTCTCAGCCGCGCGTGCTGATGTTTCGGCTGCAAGTACTGCCACGGGAACGGGCGTTGGCATGGGAGCGGGTGTGAGAACCGGAAGCATCGTTGGGCTTGGTGGGGGAACGGGCATCGGGACGGGCATCGGAACGGGAGCAGTTGGGGGCAACGGAGCGCGCATCACTCTGGTGCAGCACAACGCGGCTCGGCCTTTGGCCGCAGGAGCTCAGCTCAACGTTGAGGTGAGGGGCACATCTGGCGCGCGCGGCAGCTTCGACATTTCGCCTCGCCTGCGCGGGCTGGCGCTGCGCGAAGATCAGCCCGGCATCTACCATGGAACCTATGTGGTGAAGGCCGGAGACGATGTGCTCAACTCGTTTGTGACGGCTCGCCTCTCGACAGCTGTGGGCGCGGTCACAGCCGCCAACGCCGGGCTCGAAGACGTGGCCCAGAGCCGTGATCCTCTGACCATCGACACCATCCCGCCGCGCATCATCGACTTGCAGCCTCGCAACGGCTCGGTCGTGACCGATGCTCGCCCCACCATCACGGCTGCTGTGGACGACGTGGGCGGCTCGGGCCTGGCTTCGGCCAAGATGACAGTCGTCGATGCGCGCGGCCAGAGCTTCGACGTGCCCATGACCGTGATTCCGCCCTCGCGCGCCCAGGCCATTCTGGATCGCGCGCTCACGGGCCATGTCACGCTGCGCTTCACGATTACAGATGCGGCTGGCAACTCGCGCGAGACCAGCGCGGGCATCACCATCCAGCCGCGAGCCGGAGCCATCACTTCGGTTGTGCACGATGCCACGCGCCCTCTGCGCGAAGGCTCAACCCTGACAGTGGATATGCAGGCTCCTCAAGGCGGACGCGCCAACTTCGACCTGCTCGATGACAAGGGCGTGGTCGTGGCCCAGCGCGTGCCCATGGTCGAGGTCAACCCAGGACGCTACCGAGGCACCCAGACGCTGCAGCAAATCCCCGACTCGGCCAAGCTGCGCGTGCGCGCCCGCTTCGACGACGGCGCGGGCACAACCGATACCCTGGAAGCCACCAATGATGTTCCGCTGGCGCGCGACACTCGAACCTTCAGCATCACGTCTCCTACCGCAACCGACGCCGCAACCGCCAACCTGAGTGTGCGAGGACGCGGCACGCCGGGCGCTCTGGTGGACGTTACGATAACGGCCAAGGGCACGCGCACCCTGTTCGGCTTCGGCTACCAGGCCTATGAGCAAGCGCTGGACACCAAGCAGGTGCAGGTCGATGCCGCAGGCAACTGGCTGGCTGGCCCGTTCGCCCTGAGCGTACCACGCAGCGTCAAGAGCGCGACTTATGACATCAGCGCCCAGCAGACGGGCGATGGCAACATCAAGTCGCAGCCCCAGGCCGTGACGATCTCGCCCGCGCAGTAGCAAGTACTTGCAGCCTCCAACACAAACGCCGTGGCATTGGATGTCACGGCGTTTTCGTTGCCTGACGAACCTGAGCGTGCGGCGCGTGATGCTTGTGGCGCAACCGAATCTGTTTTGTTCTGGCACAGAGAGGCAGAAAGGCGTAGGCGAGAAAGAGAAGTACTCCAGGAGGAACAAACTCTTTGAAGTCCGCGCCTGAGACGAGGCGCACCATCAGACCGCCGATCAATAACCCAACGCTGATCGCGGCCCACAAGGGCAGCAAGTCAGGCGTCATGAGGATAACGAAGCAGTTTGCTATCTCCAAAGCGGCGGCCAATGGAATCAGCAGCAGCAGGCATATAACTGCATCCTCCACCAACTTACCTATGCTTAAAGCGGCTGTTTGAATCGTTCTTTGCTTTCGCTTCGCCATGCTTTGAGTGTTCCCGCGACAAGCCAATGTGCCACAAGTACTTGCAGCCGCCTCAAGCCCTGCCTCGCCAGGCGTTAAACTCGCCCGCCTATGAACTCGGCTTCTTCTCGCCCCGTGCGCGTGCGCATGGCTCCCTCGCCCACGGGCTACTTTCATGTGGGAAGCGCGCGCACGGCGCTCTTCAACCTGCTCTTCGCGCGCCATCACAACGGAACTTTCGTCTTGCGCGTCGAGGACACCGACGCGGCTCGCAACGAGGACGCTTACGAGAAGGTCATCTTCGAAGCCATGGATTGGCTGGGCCTCGATCCCGATGAAGGCCCGGCTCAGGGCGGGCCGTTTGGCCCCTACCGCCAGAGCGAGCGCTTCCACATCTACCGCGAGCACGCCCAAGTACTTGAGGATAGGGGCCGCGCCTACCGCGCCTACGAAACCTCCGAGGAGCTGGCCGCCATGCGCGAGGAGCAAAAGACCGCCAAGCTGCCTCCACGATACAACAACGCGCACCGCGACTTGACGCCCGAGCAGCGCGCCGCTTACGAAGCCGAGGGGCGCGCCTACGTCCTGCGCTTGCGCACGCCCGAGGGCGAGGTTGGGTGGCGCGACGAGGTGTATGGCGCGATCAGCTGGAAGAACTCGGATCTCGACGACTTCGTGCTGATGAAGTCGGATGGTTCTCCGGCCTACAACTTTGCCTGCGTCGTGGACGACGCTCTGATGCAGATCTCGCACGTCATCCGCGGCGAGGACGGGCTTTCCAACACGCCGCGCCAGCTCTTGATCTACAACGCCCTGGAATTGGAGCCGCCGTTTTTCGCGCACCTGCCCTTCCTCCTTTCGCCGACGCGCAAGAAGCTCTCGAAGCGCGACAAGGGCGCCAGCCTGCTCGAAAACCGCAGCGAAGGCATCTTGCCTGATGCCATGGTTTCGTATTTAGCTCTGCTGGGCTGGAACCCCGGCGGCGGCGAGACGCAGGAACTGTTCACGCGAGCCGAGCTGATCGAGAAGTTCACGCTCGGAGGCGTCAACAAAGCCGGAGCCATCTTCGATGCCGAGAAGCTGCAGTGGATGAACATCCAGTGGCTCAAGTCGCTGCCCATCGAAGAGTTCCTCAAGCTCGCCCGCCCACACCTGGAAGGCCTCCTGCCCGAGCCGATCGACGATTACGCACGCCGAGCGCTGAGCCTGTCGCGCGAGCGCATCCACAAGCTCTCGGACATCCGCGCCGGTGCCCTGCCCTTCTTCGCGGACGACTTCCCGCTGGACGAAGCCGGAGCCGCCAAGCACTTGACTCCCGAAGGCCGCGCGCGCTTGGCCAAGCTGCAGCACAAACTGAGCGCTCTCGAAAGCTGGGATCACGACGCGATCGAAGCCGGGATTCGCGAGCTGGCCGAAACCGAAGGCATCAAGCCCGCGCTCCTGATTCACCCTTCGCGCCTGGCTGTCTCGGGCCAGACGGTTGGGCCGAGCGTGTTCGAGCTGCTCGAAGCCCTGGGCCGCGAGCGGGTTCTGACAAGGCTGCAGAAGAGCAGCGAGTAGATGAAGAGCGGGCGTAAGTACTTGCGCCCGCTCTTCAGTTGGTGGGCGAAACCGAACTCAGGTAGAGGTAGGTGAAGTTAGGATCGTCTTGATCGAAGAGAAAGTGACAATCATAAACGTGGCGCTGACGATCATACGCCCAGAAACGCCCGGCTTGAAACGATCTTGGGCAATCGGGGAAGAACCCTTCTTCTCCGGCGCGGAACTCAGCGTAGTGGCTGGCAAGATGTGAAGTCACGTCTTCAAAACGCTTCTGCGAGACAAAAACCTGTTGAACTTGGGCCGCCTGTGCTTTGGGAATCTTCAGGATGAGATCATCTTCCAGAGCAAGCAGCCAGAACGGGCTGCGATGCGAAACGACGAACTCTGCTGGGATAGGCATCGAGAGCTTAGAGAAGAACGTATCCGGCTTGGGCCACAGCCACCATGCTGAACCGAGAAGCACGCCCAAAGCAAGCACAGGACGGAATTTCAGTTTCATTTTGGGAACGGTTCCGAGCAGCGCGCTTGCGTAGCTTGAGGATGAGCATCACACGCTGCAAGTATAGGCAGCAACCGTGTTCAAACACTTCATCCGGCTCCTCATGCTCTTAGTCTCCAAGCGCCTTGAGTTGAGCTACGATCGCTCGATCAGCCACGCGCGCCGCCTGCTGCGCGTGCGTCCGCTCGATGTTCACGCGTGCTGGCGCGGCTCTAAGTACTTGGAACAGCACGTTCTGAGCTTTGAGTGGCGCTGCGTTCCAGAGCTTTCGGGCTGCGAGGAAATCGAGGGCGCGCTGGCTCTGGAAGCCCAGGCGCCTCATCGCGAGTGGCGCTTCGAGATGAACTCGCGTGTGCAATTAACAGAAGCCGCGCGTCAAGTACTTGCAGTACGCGAGGAGAACCTGGGACGCTGGCTCTTGCCCTCGCGCTTGTGCGAGCGCACACCGCGCTCGTGCGAGCTGGCGCATCAAGCCGAGAGCGAAGGGCTTGAGTTGGCGCGGAGCTTGAATCTGCTCGTGCATCGCTCGCTGAGTTACCGTGAAGGCGTCACCGATGGCGAGACGAGCGCTGCAGATGTCTTAGCTCAAGGTGCAGGCGTGTGCCAGGACTTCGCGCACGTGCTCATCGCGCTGTGCCGGGCGCGTAGGCTGGCGGCTCGTTATGTTTCGGGCTTCGGGCACGCGCCGGGGCGGATGCACGCCTGGGTTGAAGTGTGGGCTGAGGACGGCTGGCACGCCTTCGATCCCACCCACGGAACCTCGCTGGGTGAGCACGCGGTGGCTGTTGCCATTGGCCGCGATTACCGCGATGTGTGCCCGCTCGAAGGCTCGTTCGAGGCGATGGGACGAGCACGAGTTGAGCTCAAGAGTTTCTGCTGCGTGAGACAAGAATAGGACACGGGCCTCCAGCACACGGAAGCGGCGGGATTTTCACGGATTTCCTGGATGAAGGAAATCTGCAAGTACTTGAGGCTCGTTCACTCCAGGCGCCACAGGCTCAGGCCGTCGCGCGAGGCGGCTGCGAGGTGGCGGCCATCGGGGTGCAGGACGAAATCCTGCACCCCGTCTTCGGAGAAGAGCTGGCGCGAGCGCGAGCCTTTCCAATCGTGCATCCACAGCGCGCCGTCGCACGAGAGCGAGAACAAAAAGTCGCCGCCCGGCGCCCACCTCAAGGCCGAGACGAACGATTCGTGCACCTTGAACTCGCGGCCCAGCGCTCCCGAAGCGCCGGACCACAGCCGCACCGCGCGGTCGTAGCCACCCGAGGCCAGCACGCGTCCATCGGGCGCAAACGCCAGGGCCGTGATCCAGAACTCGTGCAGGGCTGAGCTCCACTCCATCCGCGCGGCGGCGTGCCTCCACACCTCGATGCGCCCACCGTCGCCGCCCAGCGCCACGCGCTCGCCATCGGGGGCAGCCGAGGCCTCGCGCACATTGAGCAGCGTCACCTCGACTTCAGCGCCCACGGCCTTGCCTTCCAGAGCGTCCCAGGCGCGCAGGGTGCCGTCGCCTCCGCCCGAGAACAAGCGCGTGCGGCCCGTGGTCGTGGCCGCGAAGCACAGTGCCGAAGCCCGCCCCGAGTGCGCTTCGGGTGAAGCGCGCATCCTGTTGGCACGCGGCAGCCACAGGCACAGCCGCCCGTCCTCGTGCCCCGTGGCCACGATTTCCTCGCGCCCCAGGAACGCCACCGAGCACACCGCCGCGCCTCGAAAGCGAGCTTCCATGCGAGCCGCGCAGTTGCCGCTCTCCACGTTCCACACCGAGAGAGCGCCCTCGGAATCCAAGGCCCACACCTCGCGCCCATCGCGCCCGAAGGCCAGCTTGGAAAAGTTCCTCCCGCGCGCCCACGAGCGCACGATCTGAGCCTTCACCTTGTCGAAGTCGATGCGTGCAGGAGGCGGCAGCGGCGCGGGCTCCTTCCTGTGCGCGGCAGGTGCGCTCGCAGCTTGCGCAGAAGCAGAAGTACTTGAAGCCACAGCACTGGCCGCCGCGCCCGAAGCAGAAGAAACCGGAGCACTTGAGGCCGCAGGAACCGGGGCCGCGCCTGAGTGGGCGCTCGGGCTTGAGTTGGAGCTTGAGCTGAGGCGCGGAGAGTTGGAAGCCGCGCCAGAGGGAGGCGCGAAGGGCGTGAGAGCGCCGCGCATCATGTCGCGGGCGGTGCCGAAGAACGAGACGCGCTCCATGCGAGCCCGCGCCACATCGCTTCCGGCATAGCGCCCCTGATGCTGAGCCGAGCCTGATGCCGCTCGGCCTCCGTTGGCTGATCCAGAGTGGGCCGGAGCCTGCCCGCGAAGTCGCTGCGACAGGTGCTCCAGCTCGTAAGCCAGGTGCGACTCGATGGCGCGCGGCGACTGCCCGATGTCTTGCCACTCCAGGTGCAGCACCAGGCTGCCATCCGCCTGTACCATGATGCGCTCCGCGTCCAGATGGCGCGGCGCTCGCCCCCGCCCCAGCTCGTGCGCCAGAGCCCGAGCCACCGCCTCCACGTAGCGCAGCGACTCCGCGTCGCTCAGAGCCCCGCCCCTCGAAGCCACGATCTGAGCCAGAGTTCGCTCAGCCGCGCGCCCATCCGACCGCACCTCAGCCTGAGCATGAGGCCGAGCCGTAGGCGGCGCAGGCAGCGGCTCCAGCGGAGGATCGACCCAACTGGTTGCGGCAGCCAATGGAGCAGTGGAAGCGCCAGCAGGGGCAGCCGAGGCAAGAGGAGCGGAGCAGGCGCGGCAGTGAGTGGCGCCTTCGGGGTTCGACGTAGCGCAGAAGCGGCAGAACATAAGCTCGGTGACGCACGGCAAGTACTTGTGGGTTCAACGCGCCGGATTTTGCGCAAGTACTTGGGGCTGTCTTGAGCATCCGGCGCGGCAAAAGAAGCTAATTCGAGATACGCTGGCGCGTCGCGCTCGCGCCAGTGGCGGCTGGAGGCGCAGCAGAAGCACGCTCAACGCCCACATCGCCGCCGTTGAGCGTACAGAACTCCTGGGCGAAGGCGTGCGAGCGGAATTCCCACACAAATAAATCGCCATCTCTCTTCTTGAAGCGCCCGGCGGGCAGGTAAGAGCAGCATCGCGAGCCGGACTTAGACCGTCGAGCCGCTGAGATCCACGAGGGCAGCCAACTGATCATGGCCTTGACCAGCAGCGCCAGGGCACAGAGTACCAAGCCGAGGTCGCCAAATTCGAGCAGTAGGAAGGTCAGGCCCACCGCCAGAAGCAAGCCCGCGACTATGCTGCCTCCAACCATAATGGCTTCACCTCGCTCGGCGTGCTCGCGGCACGCCGCGCAGTACGGAAGCTGCCACCAGATGGCGGGCGTCTTCACATCCAGAGGCAAGGTCATGCCGCCGCCGCAGCAGGCGCACTTCTTGGGCCACACGATGCGCCGCGCGTTCACCGAAACGCGATACCAGGGCCTGCTGGGTTCCAAAGCTGTCTGCACTTTCCCCACACCTCGACCAAGCACATACCCCAATTGCTCGACAGGCTTCCGATCCGAGGGAGGACTATCAGGCGCACGTGATAGGTAGGCAGCGTCTGAGAAAGAATGGAGGCGTCCCTCGAACACCTCATGATCCTCTAACTCTGTTCCCGTTTCAGGCCCCTTAACCCGTCGTATAGATGGCACAAGTGGCAAAGGCAGGGGCGGAGGCGGCGGTGGAATCGGAGCCGCGAACGGCGACTTCAAGAGCTCAGCCGGAGCCGGGGCCACGCCATCCAACTCGCGCAGCCACACCTCAACCGAAGCGGGCCGCTCATCGATGCGTAGCGCCAGAGCACGCACAATCGCCTGGCTCAAGGCGCGCGGAATGTTGGGGTTGAGCGCTTCGGGCGCGATCAACTCATCCTGACTCGCGCGCTCGGTGGCTGCTGGAGGCGCCATTCCCGTCAGGGCGTGATAAGCCGTGGCCCCAAGAGCGTAAATGTCTGAGGGAGGGCCACCCCGCGCCCGCGAAGCGTATTGTTCTAACGGAGCGTAGCCCGGCGTCACGATCTGCGTCAGGGCGACCGAGCGGCCAGCGGCGAAGGCTCGGGCCGCGCCAAAGTCGAGCAGAACCCAGCGATCTGAGGCGCCCGTCGCGACCATGGCGCCCGGACTTGTGCTGGGAGCCACGGGCCGCTCGGTGCGGCAGAGCATAATGTTCTCGGGCTTGATGTCGCGGTGCAGCATCCCGGCCTGGTGCAGGAGCCTCAGCGCATCGCCGACCTGCTCGATCATGGCTCGCACCCGCCTCACACTCAGCGTGCCTTTGTCCTCAAGTACTTGGGCCAGCGTCTGGCCATCCAGGAACTCCATGGCCAGGAACGTGGTGCCGTGCTCATCCCACACATCCAGCACCTGAACCACGTGAGGATGAGCGTGGCCGGTGAGCAGAGCGCCCTCGCGCCGAAAGCCTTCGCGCGCGGCGTGCCAGGCGCTTGGATCGAGCAAGCTCGAAGGCACGACCTGCCCGTTCTGGCGCACGCAGCCAAAGGGAAACAGCTCCTTGACCGCGATCGAGCGCCCCGAGGAAAACTCGCGCGCCAGGTACGTGATGCCAAACCCGCCCTGCCCAAGTACTTGCACCAGAACCAGAGTCGCGCCGCGAATCAAAGTGCCCGTGGGCAGAGGCCCGAAGCTATCGCCCAGCAGCGATGCGCTCGCGCCCTCGGGCAACGCGCCTTCGAGCGAGGCTCCGCAGGCCAGGCAGAACAAGGCCTCGGGCGGGTTGGGCGAGGAGCACAGCGAGCAGGCGCGGGTCATGGAGAAAGAAGGCGCAGCAGAAATCGAATCAGCCTCTTCTTAAAGCGCACCAGGAATGCCAATCAAGCAGCCACCAGTCAGGACTTCTACTCTAAGCGAAAGCAGGGCATCTTACCGTTCACTTGCAGCCCATTGCTGCTCTTCAGCGGCCACTCGGGAACCTGCTCGCCCACGGCTCCATGGACGCTGCGGCACCACACGATGCGGAGTACGAGTTCCTGAAGCTACATGCCACACGCGCCCGCGCCCATCGATCAACTGCCCAAACGCGTAATGGCCATCGGGAGGCAGCAGCGCGTTTTGGATCGCGGGAGGCGCGGCGGGCATGGGCGCGGACGGATGAATCACCCAAGGTTCCTCAATGGGTGGAGGCGGCGCGGGCCGTGAGAGGAGGGCGTTCAAAATCGGCCCCGCTGTGGCCAGCATCACCAGGCCAACGGCGACCGCCGTGATGTAAGCGCCGTTGCTCCGCGTGCTGGGCGCGCTCTTGTGTTCCAAGCGAGGCCCTCCATCGCCTCTTGCCCCGCCGTAGGTGGGCCTCGCGTGAGGCAGCGGCCTGGCAGCGGAAGATGTAGAGGGCTGAGCCGAGCGAGCCTGAGCTGTGCTCTGGAGCATTTGCAGCGTCTCAGGCGAGACGGGCAGCGAGGAGATCAGATTTTCCTGCGAGTAAGGCTGGTTGTTGCCCGGCTGGTTGATCGACTGGATGTTGCTCAAGATCGACTGCTGGCGTGCCTTGAGCTGGCCTGCCTTGGGGTCAGAATTGTTTGGCAGCGCCGTTTCCATCGTGCTCTGCGGCACGCCCCGGCCACGCAGCAGCTCGCGTAACTCGCCCATGGTCTGAGGCCGCCTCACGATGGCTGTCTGCAAGCCTTCCTCAATGGCGCGCGCGATTGTAAACGGCACTTCGGGGCGCAGCTCGCGCAGGGGGATCAGGTCGTCGTGCAGCGCGCGATCCGAAGCCGAGGGTGGAGTCTGACCGCTCAGGGCGTGGTATAAAGTCGCGCACAAGGCATAGACATCGGTGAAAGGGCCGCGCTTGGCTCGCGTGGCGTATTGCTCCAGAGGAGCGTAGCCCGGCGTCACGATGACCGAAAACGACTGCGACACATTGGCCGCCACCTTCTTGGCTGCGCCGAAGTCGAGCAGAACCGCGCGGCAGGCCCCCAGATCTAAGTGCCTGGGATCAACCGAGGTCGGGCTGGCGACGTGGGGCTCGAAGATGATGTTGTGCGGCTTGATGTCGCGGTGCAGCCAGCCCGCGTTGTGCACGGCTTCCAGAGCATCCAGAACCGGCTCGAACAAGCGCAGCGTGGCCTCGACTGGCAGCCTGCCGCGCTCCTCAAGTACTTGAGCCAGCGTGGGCCCGCGCAAAATCTCCATCTCCATGTAAGCGGAGGCGTTCTCTTCCCAGGCGCCCATGACGCGCACCACAGCCGGCAGCTCGAAGCGGGCGAGGATGCGCGCTTCTTCCAGGAAGGCGGCGCGCAAGGAGTCGAAGTCACCCGGGCTCAGTCCGCCCGAAGCCGAGACGCTGCGGCCCACGCGCTCGCAGGTGGCGGGGAAGAACTCCTTGATGGCGACCTCGCGCTCCAGGCGCTGGTTCGAGGCGCGGTACGTGATGCCGAAGCCGCCTTGCCCGAGCACGCCCAGAATGCGGTAATCGCCGTTGCGCAACGAAGTGTGCGAGGGCAAGGCACGCGCGAAGCCGGTGATATCGCCCGAATCATCAGCAAACAGAGGCGCGGCGGGAGCCAGAGGCGAGCCGCAGGTCTGGCAGAACGAAGCGGTCGGCGAGTTGGACGCGCCGCACAGCAGGCACAGAGCCGAGGGCGAGCCGGGCGAAGACGAGGCGGGCGAGGTGGGTGTCACAGCTACTCCTGATGCTTTCTCCGCTTTGTAGTTTCCCCGTTCCGCGCGCTTTTGTATCGGCTGCGAGCACAAGCCTGGAACACAAGCGCCCCGTGACTACGGAAGAGGTGAGGTTTTCACCACAGATGGCCACCGAGAACCACAGATGTGAACACAGAAAGGATTCGAGAGATGACCATCAAGTACTTGGGCTGGTCTCTCAAGTATTTCTCTGTGCCCCATCTGTGGCTCTCAGTGGCCATCTGTGGTGAAGAATCTACGCGCATCCTGCCTCTCCTCCGAGAGCCAAGCGCGTGTTTCCTTTGTTCTTCCCTAAGCTCCCGTGATGCGCCGGATTTCCTCGTCGCTGGGAACTGGCCCCACATCTGAGGCCGCTCCTGTGGCTCCGATCTTCACGGTCTGGTTGCGCGGCTTGAGCAGCACGGACTTGCGCGTCTGGGGCGACAGGGCGCCCATCTTGTTCGCTTCATCCAGAGCCCCGGCCACGATGCGCGTCACGTTGGGGTTGTTCAAGCGCCTCGAAACCGCCAGAGCGCTTTGCAGCAAGGGCTTGGGATCGGGCGCGCTCGCGGCCTGACGCAGTAAAGTGTCCAGCGACTTCTGCTGCACGTAGCCAAGTACTTGAGGGTCGGTTTGCAGCACAAGCGCTTCGTCACGCGAGAACGAGACCACTAAATTCTGCTCGGCGGCGGCGTGGCGCTCGCCGTCGCTGGTCGCGGCCTCGATGCGGATCTGGGCCAGGCGAGCGCGCACTTCGGGCCGCTCCAGGCCCTCGATGTTCCATTCCAGCAGCCACAAAGCCTCGTCGCCTGAAGCGATGTTGCCCAGGGGCCACTGCGCTCCCTGTTCGGATTCGTGTGGCGAGACGTTGGACAGGCTGGGATAAACGCGCGCCACGCTGTCCAGCGAGATGCCGCGCACGCCCTGCACCGAAAGCGTGACATCGAGCAGAACCTCGCGCGTGCTCATGCGCAGCTCGCCTGAGAGCAGCATCCGAAACTCGCGCACCGAATCCAGGTGATGCGCGCGCCCTCCGCTTTGCTCGGCCAGGTCGCGCAGCAGCCCTTCGTTGTAGCCCGTGCCCACGCCGGCCACCACCAGAGGCGTGCTCAGCGAGGCGAAGTGGCGCGCCAGGCTGCGGCACAGCCCCTCGTCCTCGGTCTGCCCATCGGTCAGGACGACCACGCGCCGCGCCGACAGGTTCTTGAGCCTCGTGAGCTGCTCCAAAGCACTTTGCAGCCCAAGGGCCAGGCGAGTGCGCCCGCCAAAAGCCTGCAAGCGATCCAGAGCGCGGTGCGCATCGCGGCGATCCAGAAGCGGCGACAGCGGCCAGACCTCGTGCGCCTTGGCGTCAAAGCCCACGATTCCGATCAGGTCGTCGGGAGCCAGAAGCGGGTCTTCGAGCAGCTCGTGGGCGGCTGTGATGGCGCGATCGAGCTTGGACTCGCCGTAGGTCGAGCGCATCGAGCCCGAGGTGTCGACGAGGAGCAAAAGAGCCAGCGGAGGGCGCACGGACAACAGCGAGCGGTCGGGAGACAGGCGCAGCAGGGTGAAGAGCTTCTGCGCTTCGGGCGTCGCGGCGCGCAGGTGCGAGCGGTGAGATTGAATCGAGGCGTGAAGCATGGTCGCGAGGCTCGATAGCGAGGTGCAAGTACTTGGAGGCTCACGGGCGCGAGCAATCAAGAGTTAATCATTAACGCGGCTACCCGATGCGCTTCCACGTTTGCACCCGGCCACTATACGAACGGCTGCCGTCATTCACATCGACAGCATCATCGTGGAAAGTCGTGGTCATGCTTCTCGCCTGGAATAGGGGGCCATTGGCTGGCATCTTACCTACCTCTATTCCAGGAAGTTGTGGCCAAAGCTCCAGGTGATTCCCATTCGAGAAGAAGTAAGCGCCTCTGGTCTGGTAGAGAGGAGAATGAGGAGGCACAAACCCCACGAGGCGTGTATCGGGTGTGGGAGGCACGAACTCGGATTCAACACCAAGGTAGCTGAAGGTTCCATCAGCGCGAAATTCAATCGTGCTTTGCGACTGGCTGGTCTGCCACTTCCCGAGGATCAGATGCTCGGGGCGATGCGCGCCTTGCCAGGCGATCGTGGCACAACCAAGCAGTGGAGCCAGGATGAGAAGCAGCAGGCGAAAGGTGGTGGATGTTTTCATGGCGCAGAGGGGAACAACTGAGGGGCGCGCTTCCAGGGTGCGCCGGGATGTGGCGGGCGCTTTTGTATAATACCCGCCGCGCCACTCTCTAACTCTCGAACAAGCGGCTCCTCGCTTGCCTCCGGTACTTGCGGCTTCACTGCGGTTCACGCCATGCCCATAGCTGTTTTTTTGCTCAGCGCCTTGATAGTCTTCTTCGCGCCACGCCTGCCTCTCATCCGCGACCGGCGCTCTCAGGGCTTTGGGGCCGAGGGCATCGTCTTCGTGGGGGCCGTGCTGCTCTGCTCGGCCCTGGGCTTTCTCACCACCGCGCGGCCTTCGGGCCAGAAAGCGCCTGATTGGGGGCTGCAAGTACTTGCCATCACCGCTGTGCTCTATGTGCTCTCGGCCCTGCGCGGCGCGCGGCGGCTGCCGCCCTGGATCCCAGATGTCTTTGTGGTTGTGGCCGCTGTGGGCGCGCTGAAGATCTTCGGCTCGCCTCGCATCGCGGGGCTGTCGCTGCCCTCGGGCACCTTCATCAACGCGGGCGGGCTTTCAGTTGTGCTCACGGTTGGGTTCGTGTGGGCTCTGGCGCGCATGACGGCTTCGCTTAACCGCACGCCCCAGGTGAGCGGAGGCTACCTGGGCATTGTCTCCTTGACCTTGCTGCTGGCGCTGCACTTTTCCACGCGCCGCCCCGCTGCGGACACTTCGTTCGCGGTCATGGCCTGTGCTGCCCTCGCTGGAGCCGGGCTGGCCTCGGTTCCCGCCGCACTGAGGCTGCAGGCCTTCAACATAGGCTGGTCCGCGAGCCTGGCCATGGGCTTCTTGCTCGGCCAGATCGCCGTCTCGGGCCTGTTCAAGAACCTGGCCTTCGCCGTGATGGGACTGCTGCTGCTCGTGTTCGGGCTGCCCGTTCTGGATGTCTCGTTTTATCACCTGCGCGCGGCCAGGCGCGGCGGCGAGGTGGCCTTCGATCGCTCAAGGCTGCGCTTGCACCAAGTACTTATCAAGCGCGGACTGAGCCCGCTCAAGGTTTCGCTCCTGTATCTTTCGGTGGCTGCCTGGTTGTGCGGGCTGGGGATGCTGGTCGTGCTCACGCAGTCTTGGATGCTGTGGCTGAGGCTTCTTTTTTTGGTTGGGGCTTTTAGTGTGGGATTCCTGTGCTTCTTCTCGATTGTGAGGATGCTGATGCGTCGCGGGGCCGATGAGGAAGTGCCTGAGACCGTGGAGGCTTTCGGCGTGCGCATCTCGGTGGTTTCGATGGAGCAGGCGCTGGACAAGATCGAGGAGTTCATCCGGCAGCGCACGCCGCACCACGTGGCGACTTCCGATGCCAACGCGATTTTGATGGCCCAGAAAGACCCCGAATACGCGGACATCCTGCGGCGCGCGGCCTTGATTACGCCCGATGGCTACGGCGTAATCTGGGGCGTGCGCCTGATGAACCTGCCCATTTATGAGCGTGTGACGGGTGTTGATATGGTGACGGGCATCTGCGAGCGTGGCGCGCGCCAGGGCCACTCGATTTATATTTTGGGCTCCGAGCACGGCGTGGCGGCCACGGCTGCTTCTAATTTGCAGGCCAAGTATCCTGGGCTCAAGGTCGCGGGCACGCACCACGGCTTCTGGAGGCGCGAGGCCAAGGAAGAAGGGCTGGATGTCGCAGCCGCGGACGCGCGCATGGCTGAGGTGATCCGGGCCGCAGCGCCCGATGTTCTGTTCGTGGCCATGGGCATTCCCTCGCAGGAGAAGTTCATCGCGGCCCAGATGGAGCGCATGAATGTTCCCGTGGCGCTGGGCGTGGGCGGCTCCTTCGATGTGTATTCGGGCAAGTTCAACCGCGCCCCAGCTTCTGTGCAGCGTGTCGGCTTGGAATGGTTGTATCGAGTTTGGATCGACCCCAGCCGCTGGCGCAGGATGGGCTACGTACCCAAGTTCATGCTCTTCGCGCTCAAGACCTGGCTTTTTGGCGACCGCACAAATGGTCACAAGGCGGCTTAGATTAGATCGCGCCTTCGGGTAGTCCACAGATCTCGCGGGTGAGAGAGGCAAGTACTTGGGGTTAATGAGGCTTGTGGCCCTCTCCCAAGTACGGGCGCCCGCCTCTTGGAGCATCTACATCCAAGAGGCGGGCGAGTGTCTCCTGCTCTATCGAGTTGCAGCAGAGAGGCTCCCCTCTCCCGAGTGCGGGAGAGGGGCCGCGGAGAGGGCCACAAGCCTCACCAACCCCAAGCACTATGAATGTTCTGGTCAACCTCGCGGACGGCTTCTTCGACTCGCCTGCTCTGGCCTCGTGCTGGGACGAGCTGAACTCGTTCGCTCAGGTGCGCCGCTGTGCGTGCGATGAGCTGAGCGAGCTGGAGCCGCACCTGAGCGGAACGGACGCGATTCTCTTGTGGAGCTGGCCGCGCCTGACGGCTCAAGTACTGGAGGCTTACCCTGGGCTCAAGATGTTCGCGCACATCGACTTGCATCAAGATATGGCGCGGTTGCTGTTCGAGCACGGGCGCGAAATCTCGATCGGGCGGCGCGGGTTTTCGCCAGCAGTCGCGGAGATGGCGCTGGGGCTGATGCTCTCGTGCCTGCGCAAGACGCCCTGGCACCACGAGAAGATGTGGCGAGCCGAGGAATCCTGGGTGCAGCGCTACCCCGAAGAGATTGATCCTCACGAGAGGCAGCTCGCGGGGCGTCGCGTTGGCATCGTGGGCTTTGGCGGCGTGGGGCGGCGCCTGGGCGAGCTGCTGGCTCCCTTCAATTGCGAGCTGGCCATCCACGATCCTTTGCTGCCCGCTGAAGTGGGCACGGTGAAGAACATGGAGCTGCGCGAACTGCTGAGCCGCTCGGAAGTACTTGTGCTGTGTGCCTCGGCCAACGCGAGCTCGAAGGCACTGCTTGGGCGCGAGGAGATCGCGTTGCTGGCTCCGCACTCAGTTCTCATCAACGTGGCGCGGGCGGCTCTGGTCGATACTCCGGCGCTTATTGAGCGGCTCGAACGGAAGGATCTGGTTGCGGCTCTGGATGTGTTCGACCGCGAGCCTTTGGAAGCCGACTCGCCGCTGCGCTCTCTGCCCCATGTTCTGCTCACGCCGCACCGGGCCGGCGGCATCGTCGAGTCGAACCGGCGCATCCTGGACGCTCTCATCGGCGATCTGCGGGCGTGGAAGGAAGGGCGTCCACGGGCGCACGCTCTGCTGCCCGCGATGATTGCGAGCCTAGATGCTTGAGGCCCTCTGAAGGCGCTTGGCTGCGCGGCGAGAAGAAGCGGCGGTACTTGTGCTGGGCGCAAGTACCGCCGCTTTTGCATTTGTGGGCGATGGCTCAAAGGCGCGCTAAGCTGTAACTGTCACACGAGCGGGGCGGGCAGCCAAAGGAGAGCCATGAACAACGACCAGGAGCCGCGCGGAGGAGACGCCGGGGAGGATCAGGATCGCGCGGGCGAGGCCGGGGGCGCGGAGGAATCGGCGCGCTCGGGAGGCGGGCTGGCTTCGGACGCGGGCTGGCGCCAGGCTCTCTCGGGCCTGGGCGTGGACGTCGAGCACGACCGCACCTGGCAGGCCGGAGAGCACTCCGAAGAACGAAAGCCTCCACGCGAGGGCCGGGCCGAGGGACTGGCGGAGGACAAGGCGCGCGAACGAGCGGGCCGCGACAAGCCGCAACGTGGTGCGGGAGCAAGCGAGGGAGGCAGCGGGATGGAAGAGAAGGCGCAATGGGTCAGCGAGTCGGAAGTGTCCATCGAGAGGCTGTATGAGCTGTTCGACAGCGCTTACACGGAGTGCGATCTGGACGAAGACGGCGACCTGCGCGTGGTCACCGACTCGGGCCCGCGCATCTTCCTGTCGCTGCACGAGCCCAACAAGCTGATCCGCTTCATGGCCTTCTACAAGTTCCGCGAGGAAGCTCAGGAATACGACAAGCTGCTCTTCGTCAACGCCCTCAACGATGACATCGTCTTCATACGCTTCTCGCTCAATGGCGTCGACACCCTCATCGCCGACTATTACTTGCCTTACGCGCGCGGCGCTTCGCCCTTCCACATCGTGAACGCAGCCAAGCTGATGGGCCGCGTCATCACCAGCGGCATCCGCCAGCACGACACCAACAACCTGCTGGAGTAAAAACCCAGAACGAGCCGCTGCAAGTACTTGCAGCGGCTCGTAGCTTTGTGATGCGCGGCATCTCGTAGCCCTCAAGTGCTGACGGCGCCAATCTTCTTGAAGGGGACGCCGCTGGCCTGGGCAAAGGCACGCACATCGTCGATGGCCTGGGTGGTCTCGAAGGCGCGGAAGGGCAGCCAGTGAAAGATGCGCTCGTGCGTGTACAGCAGGAAGCCATCCTCGGCCTCGACGACCTTGACGAAGTTCTTCCAGGACTGCGCGGTGTAGAATAAGCCGCGCTGGTAGAACTTGACTTCTGTGGCCGATAGCTCCCACTCCACCATCTGATCGGCTCCGGGGCTCTGGCTGAACTCGCGGCTCGCTCTGCGCAGAGCGAGCGCGCTCCTGGCCATTCCCACGCCCCACGAAACCGCGAGCATCAAGATGAAAAGGCACGATATGCGATGCGGATCCTCTCCGTCCCGTAGCGAGCTGAGCAAGTAAACGATGGAGGCTACTGCTGTCACAAGCATAACGGAGCTTAGGCCCTGGGCCACCTCCGCGTCGTTGAGGGCCACGGCGAGGAGCAGGTCGTCGAGAGGGATGATCTTGGCCTTGGCCCTCATGTGGCGGCGCATGGAGGTATCCAACTCCTCTATAGTCCAGCGGTAGGCGGCTCGGTGATTGTCCATGCCCTGATCCTAACGCATCACGCGCCTGCAAGTACTTGCAAGCGCCCGGGCTTTGGCTATCACTCGTTGCGCCTCTCGTGCGAGGCTTCTGGATTTTGGTAATCTCTTCGCCAACATCTTCGTGGCGTCCAGCGCCGCGAGCCTGGCTTGCGCACTCGTGAAGCCGGAAGGAGTTGGGCATGAATCCTATCGCGCCTCTTGCCGTACACGCCATTGTAGATCAGCAGCACAACCTGAACGCAGCCGCCTTCAACCACCCAAGTACTTGGCAGGCCCAGAGCTGGCTGCAGTGGAACTTCGCGCACGCCACCTTGCCCTTGAAGTGCGGAGCGCGCGCTTTCGATGCGCAAAGCGGAGCCGTGGTTGAGATGCTGCCGGACGAGTCGTTCTGCTGGGTGGAACCCTTCATGGGCTTCGCTCAGCCGGGGCAGGAGAACGGCCAGGGCCAGATCACGCTGGCCCCGATGCCCGCAGCCGAAACCATGGCGCGCTGGGTCATCCCGCGCTACCGTGGCCAGGCGCGCGGGCTCAGGCTGCTAAACACCAACCCGATGCCGCTTTTGGCTCAGAACCTGGGCGTTGCGCCGCGTGCGGGCTGCGCCATGGAAGGAGTCCAGGCGCGTATCGAGTATGAGGACGGTGGCACGCCCTTCGAGGAAGAGTTCTTCGGCTTGCAGGTCCGCTACGATGGCATTCCCTCCTATGGCGCGGCGGGCACCTTGATGCAGTACAACTGGGGCTTCGAGCGCCTGTTCTCGTTCCGCGCGCCGCGAGGCCAGCTGAGCGCGATGCGCAGCACGGGCTGGGAGATCGTGCGCTCGCTGCGGCTGAACCCGGCCTGGGGACGCGTCTATGCCCAGGTGTTGCAGCAGCTGCAGCAGGGTTTCCAGGGCCAGATGGACGCGGGCTACGCCCAGATCGAGGCCGCTGGCCGACTTAGCCACCAGATCAGCGCCAACAGCGATGCGTTCTTAGCCAGTCAGGAGCAGGGACGCCAGGACGCTCAGCGCTCCGATCAAGCGCGCCGCGCCTCAAGTGCTTCCAGCAACGCTTACAGCACAAGCGACGCCTTTAGCGACACCATGATGGGCCGCGAAACAGTGGAGGATGTCAACGATCCCAGCGGCTACTCGCAGCACTCGGGCTACCACGACCACATCTGGACCAACCCTCAAGGCGAGACGGTGTACTCGGACGACCCGAGCTACGACCCCAACGTGGGCTCGACGACGCAGTGGACCGAAGCCCGCAAGAAGCAGGTCGGCGACCCGTGGTGAGCCGCAAGCTCAAGCAAAAGCCGCCTCAAGTACTTGCAGGCCTGAGGCGTGTCACAGCCCTTTGACGAGCGCGATCTCTTTCTCGTTGAGCCCATACAGCTCGAAGACAAGCGCGTCGATGGCCGCGTCGGTGCTGTCGATGCGGCGCGCGAGCCGTTCGCGCGAGGCCGGGTTCTTCTCGACTACGACATCGCGCTGCAGCTTGAGCATCCGCTCGACCAGAGCGACCATCTTGTCGTGCTGCTCCACGTCCTGAGCGTTCGTGAAGTCGATGGCGCGGATGGGAAGCGTCCCGATGTATTGCTTAGTACAAGTAATCCAACCACCGCGAAAGATGTTGCTTATAGCTTTGAGCTGCCAGAACAGCAGACTGGAGTTGAGGACGCCAAGAATGTAGCGCGGCGATAAAGGGTGTTCCTCCGATATGGAGATGCTAAACCCGCCTCCCGCCATCAAGCTGTAGCGGTTCATATCAAGAGGAAGCTCGCAGTACATCCCTTTGTTGGCCAGCAGCGGCACCACAAGTTGGGCCACGCCATGGACGTTCAAGCTCCTCGGCGCGCTGAAGCCGAACCAAGTGCCCGAATGCTTACGCGTTTCCAGAGCCTCTCGGTGCTCCTGCAAGTACTTGTAGGCTTTGGGGTAGCTTCTCTCAAATTCCTGCTCGCTGATAAGCGAGTAGCCGTCTGTTTTCACGCCGTAAGGGAATATAAGTCTCTCTGTAGTTTTGGGTCTGAAACTGTAGCGGCCAAAATCAGTGGCGAAGATAGGTATGCGCAAAAGGTCTTCCTCAATCTCTACTGGCTCGCCAGCGTGGGTTACAAGGCCGCCTTCCTTCATACGGAGCATGAAGATGTCATCTGCACCCGAAGAGGAACCTCTCGCTATATCCGTCGGCAAATTGAGTAGAGGAATGGAGCCATCGTGAATCTTCTTGTAAATAACTTGAGCTGGCTCTGAGCTGAAGTTCCAAGGCGCAGACGATAAAGATGTTGCGCTGAGAAACCTCCGTTCATATGGCTCCAGAGCTGCCGCTGATGGATCAACAGTTTGGTAATCCACGTGGCTTTTTGCCTGGCCCGAGAGGAAGAGCAGGCAGGTGTAGGTGGTCGCGTTTCCGAAGACTTGCGCGTCGCGAAAATCTATCACTGCATCAACTGCGTTGCGCGAAGTGAGCAGGCCGCGCAGAGGTGAACCGTAATCGGTGACGAAGAACTTGTTAGGCAGGATGTAGCCCAGCAACCCAGAAGCGTTAAGCAACGCCAACCCGCGCTCCACGAAGACGACGTAGATGTCGTAGTTGCCCTTGGATGCCGATTTATAACGGCGGCTGTAGTGGCTAGCTTCACGTGGTGCCCATTCGCGCAACGCCTGGATGCGGATATACGGCGGGTTGCCGATCACCGCATCAAATCCGCCCGACTTGAAGATCGCGGGGAAGCCCTTGCTCCAATCGAAGACGTTGACGCGCTCTTCTTCCTCGTCAGAAAGCTGGAGGCCTTCCTGAGCGTAGAAGTCGCTTTCGATGAGCGAGTTGCCGCACTTGATGTTCGATTCCAGGTCCGGCAGGGCGCGCTCCTGGAGCAGCTGGAGCTGCAGGGTCTGGCTGTTTTCGCCCTCAAGTACTTTGAGCAGCAGGCTGAGCTTGGTCACTTCCACCGCCTGGCGGTCGATGTCCACGCCGTGGATGTTGTTGAGCAGAATCTCTTTCTTCAGGCGCGTCGAAAGCCGCCACTGCGGGGACTTGGTGCTGGGCGACGCCGCGCCCGGCGCGATGGGGGCGCGCAAAATGGGAGCGTTCCTCTGCTTGGCCCACTTTTCGGGATCGTTGCTGGTGAACCAGTTGAGGTGCCAGTCGAGCAGGAACGAATAAGGGCCCAGCAAGAACGAGCCGCTGCCACAAGCGGGATCTAAGATGGTCAGCTTGGCGACTTGCTCGGGCTTCTTGCCCTCGCACAGAACGCCCACGGTCTGCCGCACGATGGCGCCCACGATGTAGGACGGCGTGTAATAGACGCCCCCGGCCTTCTTGACCTCGGGCTTGTCCTCAACGATGGCGCGGCCCGAGCCGTCGAGCCGGATGACCTTGCCCAGAAACTGCTCATACACCTGCCCCAGCATCTCGACGGGCATGATGCTGAAGTTGTAAGCGTAGGGCCGATACAGCTTCTGAATGAACCGCTCCAGTGGCCGGTCCGGGATGCTGAGCCCCAACGTGAGCGTGTCCGAAGTGTCGGGCCCGCTCTTGGCGGGCGAAAAGTGGAACAGGCCGGAGTTGTAGCGCGCATCGGCGCGGCGGAACATCTCGACCAGCCTGGGGTAGATGCCTGGATCGGAGCGCAACCCCTGCAGTTGCCCCCACGCTTCCATGTCGCGATCTTCGCAGATGCGCAGGAAGATGATGCGGTCGATGGTCTGCTGCACGGCGAAGTTGAGGTCGCGCTGCGAGATGCCCGCGTTGCTTTGGGCGATTCGCTCGGCCAACTCGGTGCGCGCGGCCTCGATGAGCTTGAGGAAGGCCTCGTCCACCGTGATGGTGCCCTTGCGCTTGTTGCGGGCCGCCGCGATTTCCAAGCTTCCAGCGAGGACGGCCTCACGCGAGAAGAGCTCGGCGATCTCGTCCCAGCGCTCGGCGTATTCCTCGTGCTTCAAGTACTTGTGAAGGGCCACGCCAGCGCCATCATCGAGCGAGGGCTCGAAGCGGCAGTCGTAGATCGAGAGGCCGTCGAAGTCCGAGAGCACGCAGAAGGGCAGGCTGGCGTTCCAGCCGTAGGAGCGGGTCTGGAAGGCGGCGCTGTTGTTCTCGCGGATGTTGACCGAGGGCTTCTTGGCCTCGACGTAGAACTTGGGCGCGCCGCCGATGCGCAGGCAGTAGTCGGGCCTCTTGTTCTTGCCGCTGTGGGTGTCAGGGAATTCCAGGATCACATCGCGCGTGGCCTCGGGCGCCTTGAGCTCGTTGCCGATGTCCCAGCCCAGCTCCAAGAGGAACAAGTCCAGGAAGTCGTTGCGCAACTGCGTCTCGTTGTATTTGGGCGCGCGGTAGTCGGCTTTGTGGGCCTCGAACTTCTGCACGAGCTCGATGATCTTGGGCGGAGCGGGCATGGCTCAATGGTGGCACCAAAAACCGAGACCGTCAAGAGTTAGATGGTGGAGCGGAGCCTACGCACTCACGAATACTTGAGCTTGTGGGACGTTAAGCCTACGCCCGCGCTGCGCCTAATAAAGCCGCTTCCTCTTACCATGACACGTTTTCCGCGGCCTACTCTGCTCGCCAGCACGCTTTGCTTCTTGCACGTCGCGCGCTCTCAGGACATCACCCGCGAGAAAGTCGCGGCCACCATTTAAGATGCAGGCCGAGTCTTTTGCTCTCGATGAGGCTCAGCTTTTGGATGGCCCGTTCCAGCAGGCTCAGCACAAGCGTTAAAGCTGGGCCCGCAGCGCCGCTGCAAGTACTAGGGGCGCTCGTTGTGCGCCCGAGCCGCGCCTGTCATCCTCAACTCGCACTTCAAGAAGCTCATCATGGCAGCACGTCCCGGTCCACGCTCTTCCCCAGGCTCGCCCAAGAAGCCCATCGCTCGCGCCACGCTGGGGCGCGTAGCTGGAACCTTCGCGCCCTACTCATGGCAGCTCGCGGGCATCGCCGCACTGGTGCTGCTCTCAGCTGGGCTGGGCTTGCTCACACCCTTCTACCTGCGCTCGCTCATCAACGAGGGGCTGGGCAAGAGCAACTTCCCGCTCATCACGCACTTAACGCTGCTCACTCTGCTCGTCACGCTGGGCTCGACTGCCCTTTCGCTTGGCTACGGGTTCCTGTCACTTGAAGTGGGCCAGCGCATTATGCGCGACTTGCGCAATCGGCTTTACGATCACCTTCAAGGGATGTCGCTGCGCTTCTTCACCGGCACGCGGACTGGCGAAATCCAGAGCCGCCTGGTGAGCGATGTCGGAGGCGTGCAGAATGTGCTTTCGGATACAGCGGCCAACGTGCTCTCGAATGTGGCGACTGTGCTCTCGACTCTGGTCGCGATGATCTACATGGACTGGCGGCTCACCTTGCTCAGCGTGGGCATCCTGCCGCTATTCGCCTTGATCGCCGCCCGCGTGGGCGAGTTCTCGCGCGGCTTGCGCGGCACCAGCCAGGCTCAGCTCGCGGACTTGAACGCGACGATGCAGGAGACGCTTTCGGTCTCGGGCGTCTTGCTCACCAAGACGAGCGGGCGGCGCGCCATGGCCGCCCAACACTTCGCGCGCGAGAACGAGGCGCTCACCAAGACGCAGATCAAGCTGTCGATGGTGATGAGGGTCTTCTTCAACATGATCGGCCTGACGTTTTCGCTCACGCCGGTACTGGTGTACTGGCTCGCGGGCTGGCTCATCGTGCAGCAGAAGGACGCTCACCTCTCGATCGGCACCATCGTGGCCTTCACCTCGCTGCAAGCGCGCCTGTTCTTCCCGCTCACCTCGCTGCTCAACGTGCAGGTCGAAGTCTCCTCGGCGCTGGCTTTGTTCGATCGCATCTTCGAGTATCTGGACTTGCCTCAAGACATCCGCGATGCGCCCGATCCGATTCGCCTGAGCACGCAGCAAGTACTTGGAGAGGTTTCGTTCGAGAACGTGGGCTTCCGCTACGAGGACAATCAAGAGGAGCCCACTCTGGAAGGCATCACGCTGAGCGCAAGGGCAGGCGAGCAGATCGCGCTGGTGGGGCACTCGGGCGCTGGCAAGACGACCTTGACTTACCTCATCCCGCGCCTCTACGACGCCGATGCGGGCCGCGTAACAATTGATGGCCACGATGTCAAGCAGATCGCGCTGGAATCGCTGGGCCAGATCGTGGGCGTGGTGACGCAGGAAACCTACCTCATCCACGACACCATCCGCGAGAACCTGCGCTACGGACGCCCGGATGCGGGCGATGAGGAGCTTATCGAAGCCGCCAAAGCTGCCGCCATCCACGACCACATCGCGGGCTTGCCCGAAGGCTACGACACGGTTGTCGGAGAGCGAGGCTACAAGCTCAGCGGCGGCGAGAAGCAGCGCATCGCCATCGCGCGCGCCATCCTCAAGGCCCCGCGCATCCTCATCTTAGACGAAGCCACCTCAGCTCTGGACACCCACTCCGAGCGCCTCATCCAAGATGCCCTGGCTCGCTTGGCTCAGGGCCGAACCACCTTCGCCATCGCGCACCGCCTGAGCACGGTTCTGGCAGCGGATCAGATTCTGATGATGGAAGCGGGCCGCATCGTGGAGCGCGGCACGCACGCCGAGCTTCTGGCGAAGGATGGAGCTTACGCTCGGCTGTATGCGGCTCAGTTCAGGGATGAGGCGGCGGCTGTCGAGGCAACATGAAATCTTTGCGCGTGAAGTCAAAGTTTCTCCCCAAGTACTTGGCGTGGCCGTCGCTGGCCTACCTGGTGTATGGTGCCGGCTTCTTTGCGTTCCAGGGCGTGTGGTTTGGGTGCGCAGAGATACTCGTCTTGATCGGCGTGTATCTTTACTTGATGTCGCCCTTCACAACGCTGGAAGCAGACTCCGAGATCATCCGCTACTCGACGGGTATAAGCTGCTGGGAGATCAAGTGGAGCGAAGTCACCAGAATTGAGACCTCTTCCAAAGGTCACATGGTGCTCCACGGACACAACAAGAGGCTCACGCTGCCCAGCTCAACGATGTGGGCGAAGGAAGGCAAGGAGCAGATGCTTGCCTTCATCCAGTCGCAAGCGCAGGCGTGGGAGATTCCGCAGCAGCAAACTCTGAGGGCCTCGCTGCAAGGCTGCAAGAACACCCGAACCGCGCTGCCCAAGAGGTCAAGGCCACCTTTGTCTTCATGAAGAACAACTTCCACGCTTTCCAAGTACTTGCAGCCGCCCTCATCGCCTTCGCGACTCCTGGGCTTGGTGGTTTGGCTTGTGCCAGTGAAGCGAGGGCCAGGACGGTTCAGCTCGGCTGCATGAGTCCCAACTTCGCTTCCGTGAACGAGAATCCAGTGGCAGCCATTGCTGCGGCAGTTGCCAAAAACAAGAGTGCGCCGAGATTTCGTGTCACATGGCTCGGATCACTGGGCGGAGGGCGTGACGACGGCACGATGCTCTACAACAGGCGGCGCGGCACCTTGAAGTTCTACAACATAGGAGGAGATGAAGACACCTTTTACCGCACAGCCTATCTGTTCACCCATGTGTCAGATGCGTTGCTGCTTGGCCTGTCTCGCAAGTTCAACACGGTGGACTACGCCTCGAAATTGAACCCGCGCGATTCGCTTCCCAGCCTGCTTCAAGGGCATGGCTGCCACGTCCATAAACTTATTGATGTTACAAGGCACCTTCCTCAGCCTCAACGTCGCAACTAACCCATGCACAACTTCCGCGCTCCACAAGTACTTGCAGCCACCCTCATCGCCCTCGCGCCGCTTTCGGCGCACGCTCAGGCCAGCCGCTACTTTCGCGTCCAGGTCGTGGATGAAGCCACCAATCGGGGCGTGCCTCTGGTTGAGCTTGCGACCACGTCCAACTCGCGCTTCATCACCGATTCCAATGGGCTGGCCGCCATCGACGCGCCCGAGCTGATGAATCAGAAGGTGTACTTCTCGGTTTCGAGCCACGGTTACGAGCACCCAGCCGATATGTTCGGCAGCCGGGGCGAGGCGCTGGATGTCAAGGCGGGCGGCTCGGCTCAGATCAAGATCAGGCGGCTCAATATCGCCGAGAGGCTGTATCGCATCACGGGCGCGGGCATCTACCGCGACTCGGTTTTGACCGAGCAGAAGGTGCCGATCAAGCAGCCTCTGCTCAACGGCAAAGTCACGGGGCAGGATACGGTGATGGTGACCCCTTATAAGGGCAAGCTGTACTGGTTCTTCGGCGACACCAACAAGCCCTCGTATCCCCTGGGCAACTTCGCCACCTCGGGCGCAACCTCGCTGCTGCCCGGCGCGGGAGGGCTCGATCCGAGCGTGGGCGTGGACTTGACCTACTGGACCGACAGCGAGGGCTTCAGCAAGAAGATGATCCCGCTTGAGCCCGCTCTGGGCGGCCCGATCTGGGTCGGAGGCACCTTCAGCATCCGCGATGCCGCAGGCCAGGAGCGCCTGTTCACGCGCTACGTCCACCTTAAAAGTGGAGGCGCCTCAGGCGAGAACGGGCTGGCTCTCTTCAACGACGACAAGGCCGTCTTCGAGAAGAAGCTGGCCTTCAGCACGCCGCTCTTCCCCGACGGGCATCCCTTCCACGCCATGGTGAACGGTCGCGAATACCTGTACTTCCAGACCGGCAACTCCAGCGAGGCCGCTCCTCTAATGCGCCTGCGCGCCGACATGGAGCACGTCACGAACCCAGCTTCCTACGAGTGCTTCACCTGCCTGGCTCCGGGCAGCCGCCCCGATAAGAGTGCCTCGGTTGAGCGCGACGCTCAGGGTAAGCCTATCTATGCGTGGAAGCCCAACACCGCCGCGCCCGGCCCCGACTTGCGCAAGGAACTCATCGCAGGAGGCAAGATGAAGGCGGAGGAAGCGCTCATCCAGCTGCGCGAAGTCGAGACGGACGCGCCGATTCAGTCGCACGGCGGCTCCGTCTTTTGGAACGCGTTTCGGCGGCGCTGGGTGATGATTAGCGGCCAGGCCGGAGGCTCGCCGAGCTACTTAGGCGAGCTGTGGTTCTCGGAAGCCGACACGCCTGTTGGCCCGTGGGTTTATGCGCGCAAGATCATCACGCACAACAAATACACCTTTTATAACCCGACGCAGCACCCGTTCTTCGACCAGGACGGCGGGCGCCTGATCTACTTCGAGGGCACTTACACAAGTACTTACTCGGGCACCGAAGACAAGACGCCGCTCTACGATTACAACCAGATCATGTACCGCCTGGCTCTGGACGACCCGCGCTTAGCGCTGCCTGAGCCGGTTTATGAGCTTAAGAATAGCGCGAGCCCTTACAAGATGAGGCCTCAAGTCGAGGCGAGCCGCGCGTGGGCACAGGTCGCGAGTATTCCCTTCTTCGCTGTGCCGCCCGAGAGCAAGCATGAGGGCCTTGTCCCCGTGTACGCGGTTCCTTTCAGGCAAGGCGCCAGGCTGCAGCTGGAGCGCCCGGCCCAGGCCCAGCCGCTCTTTTATGCCCTGCCTTCTGCTGTGGCGGCTGGAGAGAAGACTTCGCCTGGCGTGGTGCCGCTCTACGAATACCGCAACGCCCAGAACAGGACGCTCTATTCAACCCAGGCCGAGCCCCCAGCGCCAGGCATGACGCGCCAGCCCGCGCCTTTGTGCCGCGTGTGGCGCAATCCAAGCTCGGTTCTGGCCCTGGATGCTGAGGCCAAGCCACTGTAGGGCTTGAGCACTGGGATCAAAACAAAGACAGCCGCCTGCAAGTACTTGCAGGCGGCTGTCTTTTTTCGCGGGCTCGCTTGTGCTCAAGCCCGTGCTCGGAGGAAGGGGAACCGAACTTAGTTGGAGGTCAGCGTGTAATCCACGTCGCGGTTCTCGTTGTTGATGACCTTGATGGTGAATTGGCCGGTCCACTTGGGCGTCCAGACACACACAGGAACGTCGTCCTTGGCGACATCCTTCTCGACCAGGTTGTCGTGCGAGTCGTAGATCATCAGGTCGATGTCGTCGCCATGTGCCTTGGCGCGCACAATCGCCCGCTCGCCGCCCTTGAATCGCACCTTGTATGAGTCCGAGTGGCCCTGTTTCACTGTGTCGTCGTGATTGAGAGGCACTGAGTCATTGGTGTCTGACAACGCGCCCGCCAAAACCGCCTGGCTCCCAAAGCTCAGGCTGCATCCCAACGCCAACAAAACATTGCAGAAAATCCGCTTTTTCATTGCACCTTCTCCTTGACCCACCGGTTTCCTCTCCTCCCCCAGCAGATCGATGCGCTCATTACACATGACTTCTGGAATTTCGAACCCTTCCACAATGATCTCTTCTTCTGGTTGCTTAACTCTGCTATCACCTCCGTTAATCAAAGCCACTGCGGAGCATCTCCTTTCCGTGCTCGCTTTCTATGCGCCAATGGCCCCAACCACAAATGCAAAAAGCCGCCTCAAGTACTTGAGGCGGCCTTTTGCGACTCGCTGACGCACGCTTGCAGAGCGGTTTACTTGGCCACGGGCTTCACGATAACTTCCAGAGCCTCATCGCCCGTGCCACCTGCCTTGCCTACGGCAAACGCCGCATAACGATGGCCCGCCTCAACAGCCACAGGCACTTGCTTGAGCACCTTGCCGCCCGCGCTCAGCGAGAGCGTGGTGCTTCCCGAGGGCAGCGAAGCCGAGCGGCTCTTGCCAGGCAGCAGCTCCTTGACAACAGAGCGCGTCCCGTTCTTGGCCATCCTCGAAGCCGAAGGCGCCGAGATCGAGACAGGCCCGGCGTCCGGGCTCAAATGATAAAAGCGAACCGAAGCCCGCTTCTCGCTCCCCTTGCCCGTGGTCTCGTTCTGCACCAGGATGACCGGCTTGCTCCCAACCGTGGCGGCAGCGGCCACGAAGTAGCCCTCAGCCGCCAGCGAGCGCTTGAGCGTGGCGATGGGAGCCGAAGCCGCCTCGCTTCCAGCCAAGCGCAGAGCCAGCACGTGCGAGCCCGAAGGCACGTCCAGATAAGGCGACAAGCCTTTGTAAGAGACTCCTTCTAAGGCCTTCTTACCATCAACATAAACATCCACGCTCGGCCCGCCCACAATGGCGTGCAGCACGCGCAGATGAGCCGTGCCCTTGACACCAGCCGCTCGCGGTTTAGCTCCTGGCTTAGCCCCAGCCTGGGGCGCGGCTCCCGCTGTTGCCGTGGGCTGAGCCTGAGCACACGCGGCGCTTATCGTCGCGCACGCACCAAACATCACGAAACGCAGGCGGCTCCCCAGCAGCCCGCTGCTTCTCATCTTCATATTTCCTCCTCTGGAAATCCCGTTGAATATAACAAGGCACCGATTCGGGCGCAAGATAACCCGAGGCTCAGGCCGCCACGCCGCCTCAATGACTTGCGCCTGGGCGTGAGCGTTCTGGTCTCGGCGGGCCATACTGGGGCGGAGAATTGCGGCTTCGCAGAGGCCGCGAGAAGCACAAGGAGAGGACAATGCAAGCACTTGAAGGGACACTGGCCGGCTTCCACGATTACATCACGCGGACTTTCGCGCCCGAGGACGAGGCCCTGGCTGAAGCCCGTCAAAACGCCCAGCGCGAAGGCCTGCCCGAGATCAACGTCTCGCCCAGCCAGGGCAAGTTTCTGCAGCTTCTGGCGCGCCTGGCCGGAGCCAGGCGCATCCTGGAAGTTGGTACCCTGGGCGGCTACAGCGCGATCTGGCTCGCCCGCGCTTTGCCCGAAGGCGGCAAGATGATTTCGCTGGAGCTGGACTCGCACCACGCTGATGTCGCCCGCGCCAACATTGAGCGCGCCGGGCTGGGCGAGAAAATCGAAATCCGCGTCGGGCCGGGCGCGGACTCACTGAGGAAGATGCACCAGTCAAGCGAAGCGCTCTTCGACGTCATCTTCATCGACGCCGACAAAGATGGCTACCCCAAGTACCTGGAGCTGTGCCTGCCGCTCTTGCGCGAGGGCGGCTTGCTGCTGGGCGACAACACCCTGCCCGACGCTGTTCTCGATACTCAGGCTCAGAGCGGAACCAAGAGCTACAACGCCGCAGTCGCCGCGCGCTCGGACTTGAGCTCGATCATCGTGCCCGCCCTGCGCGCTCGCGGCGTGGACGGCCTGACGATTTCGATCAAGCAGAGCGCAGCCAAGTAGCTGAAGAAAATAAAAGCGTCAGCTGCAAGTACTTGCAGCTGACGCTTTTTCGTCACCAACCGAGCGCGTCGAAATCGCAGTTGAGGCGCGGCCCGGTTCTGGCCCCAGATTCCATCTCCAGTACCAGCGCAAAGCAAGATAATCTTCAGCTCGAACCGGAAGACACGTTGAGGCGGTATGTTTGAAGTTACGCCGACAGTTCTACGGAGCGGGCTGTATCGGTTCACCTTCTGGAGCCACGAGCCGGATGAGCCGCCGCACATCCACGTTGACCGCGACAACCTCTCGGCCAAGTTCTGGCTGCAGCCGGTGGCTCTGGCGCGCAATGTCGGCTTCCGCCCGCCTGAGCTGAGGCGAGTGCAGTCGCTTGTTGAAGAGCATCAAACAGAACTACTGGAGGCATGGCATGAGCACTTTGGCGATAGGGGTGGATGAGCGCGTCGCGGACGTAACGATAACGGAAGATACCTTGAGCGTGGCGCTGCTGGATGGCCGCACCATCTCGGTTCCTCTGGCCTGCTCCCCCGCCTGCTCCACGCGACCCAGGCCCAGCGCGCGAAGTGGCAGTTGGCCGGAGGCGGCTACGGCATCCACTGGCCCGACGTGGACGAGGACTTGAGCACCAAAGGCCTGCTGCGTGGAGCACCGGAGAGTCGCGCGACGCTGGCGTGAGGTGCAAGTACTTGTGTACTGTTCGCCTGCGTGCTCAAGCCGCTTGCGCAAGCTTTCGAGGCCGCCCGCCCTTCTGCCCGTTGATGCGCGCGGCCTGAGCTTTGGCCGGGCTCCGCGACGCTCCGCCTTTGCGAGCCGCCGCGAACAAGCCGCGCATCTTGAACACGATCTGCAGCAGGGCCACGGTCGTCACCTGCACGTCGATGGCGTCCCAGTGCAGCGCCGAGCCGTTGCCAATCAGCTCCAGCCCGGCCAGTTCCTCATCGCTTGCCGCTTCGAGGCCACGCACGCCGCGAGGATCGAAGCTCACGCTCGCCCCACCGCGCATCTCCAGCGTCATGCGCCCATCTGAGGCATCGAAGCGGAACGACTCGACACGCGGCTCAACTTCGTCGCGCTCCAGGCTCTCGCGCTCAATCTGCGCGAGCTCCTCGTCTGTCGGAATGTGGTAGCTCACTTCAGCCATGCGTCACCTTATGCGAGTGGCCTGATCTCGTCCCACCTGTGGATCAGGTGCTCGCGATGCTCGGCCACGATCTCCAGAGCCAGCCTCACCTCGGCTGGCTTCATGCTCTTGATGCTGCGAACCGAGAGGTCGTCGAGGTTGATGATGACAACCCCGCCCGACTTCAAGGCGTGGACGTGGCGCGGCAGGTGGTCGTGGGTGTAGATGTAGATCGCGAACCCGCGCTCGCGATGAACCTGCGGCATCACGCTCTCCTCAAGCACCGTTCATTGTAACCCAACGCGCTGGGTTCAAGATGCGGCACGTTGAGGTGGCGTTGCTGGATGGCCGCACCATCTCGGTTCCTCTGGCCTGGTCCCCCCGCCTGCTCCACGCGACCCAGGCCCAGCGCGCGAAGTGGCAGTTGGCGGGCGGCGGCTACGGCATCCACTGGCCCGACGTGGACGAGGACTTGAGCACGCGCGGCCTGCTGCGAGGAGCACCGGCGCCACAGGCGAAGTCGGCGTATGGTGCAAGTACTTGTGGCGCAGATTCTGGGTGCAGCCAGTTAAAATAGAAGTATGAGCACCCTGATCTTGGACAACATCGAGCGCCTCAGCGTGGCCGAGCGCATCCAGCTCGCCGAGGACATCTGGGATTCCATTGCGAGGACACCGCAAGTACTTGAGCTGCCCCAAAGCCAGCGCGAGGAGTTGGACAACCGGCTCGAAGCGCACCATCGCGACGAAAGCGCCGCTGCTTCGTGGACCGAAGTGAAAGCACGGATCGAAAGCTGATGCTCTCTCGCAAACTTCTTGTTCGGCCAGAAGCAGAAGCCGACATCGCCGACGCCTACAACTGGTATCGCGTGCAGGGCGCGGGCTTGAGCAGCGAGTTTCTGCGCGCCGTTGACGCCTGCCTCTCCTCCATCGAGCGCGAGCCTCTGGCTTACGCGATTGTGCATAAGCAAGTGCGTCGCGCCCTGCTGCGTCGCTTCCCCTACTCCATCTTCTTCCGGTTCGAGCAACTGGACGAAGAGAGCGAGCGCGTCATCGTCCTGTCCTGATTCCACGCCCGCCGCGCCCCGAAGAGCTGGCAGCAACACGTGGACTAAGCCGCAGAATGTCGTGGCCGACTGCCGCGCCAAGCCACTGGCCCAGCCGTGCGCGAAGAGATCGCAGCAGGCGCGCGAACTGGAAGCCTGCCCCGTTCTGGCGCGCGCCGAGGTTCCCGTCATGGGTGATGGCGGCGACATCTCCGGCATCGTGGCGGCGCAAGTGCTTAAAGAGGGCGAGCACTTGAGGAGTCAGGATCAAGGATAGCTTTATACTCGGCGGCGCAGTAGAGGATGTTGGTCTTAGGCTTGTTACAGTCATACAGCACGGTCAAGAGGCTGTTGTCCGCCAAACTTTCCCATAGGGCGCGGTCGAAGAATCGGCTTTCGCCTTCAACAACCACTCCCTTCGCCAGAAAGGTGTAGTGGATGGCGTACCACTCCCCGCCCTTGTGTCCTCCCTGGACGCTTTTGGAGACCACCGTGGCGCGCACCGGAACCCCCAGACGCACCAAATTCTTGTGCCGCGATGTTTCGGCTAAGGCACTTGAGAGCCCAAAGCCGCTAATAAACCAGAAGGCGAACACACCTGCCCACTCCACTTTCCCGTTCCTAAGCGGTAGGAGCACCGCTAAAACGAAGACAACGAACAGGAAGATGATCAGCCCATACGGCGGCCTCACGCCGTAGCGCACGCGGCGCGGCACGCTCTGCTTCAGCTCCGACTCAATGTCGTTCGCTATGCTCATCTCCGGCCTCCTCAAATACTCAAGGCTTGAACTGCAGAACAACTGCCTGAAGTCATGCAATTCCTGCGGCTCCCCTAACTCTTTATATGTTGGGCAAAATCGGGTTACTGCGCCCCGTTGAGGTTCTGCTGCAGAAAGTGTCCTCCAACTTCTGAGCCGCCACAAACACAAACCGCCTCCTGCAAGTACTTGCAGGAGGCGGTTTGGGTTGGGAGCTAACCCTTAATCATCGTCCGAGCCAAGCGCGCCCAAGAGCCCGCTCATGTCGGTCGATTCCAGATCGTCGTCGCTGAAGGCGGACAGGGCGTCTGCGGTCGGCTCGGCCATCTCTTCGAGCAGGTCGCTCGTTGAGGAAGCCGCTTCGGTCGAAACAGAGAAGCCGCCTTCTTCCAGCTCGGCCTCCGAGAAGGCGCTCATGGCAGCACGAGTGACCTCGGGCAGCAGAGCGTCGTTGCTCAGGTCATCCAGGAGTTCGCTCTTGTCGCGCTGGGGCTTGGCTCGCAGCTCCGCGACGTTGAACTCGTCCTGGTGCTCCTCGGCATACGCCTTCGCCGCCTCGTCCTCCACAACCACGATGCGGTTCTTGCGCTGCAAGCCCGTGCCCGCAGGGATCAGGCGCCCGATGATGACGTTTTCCTTCAGGCCCTCCAGCATATCCTCGCGGCCATGAGTCGCCGCTTCGGTCAGCACCTTGGTGGTCTTCTGGAAGCTCGCCGCTGAGAGGAACGACTCCGTGGCCAGCGCCGACTCGGTGATGCCAAGCAGCACGAAGTCAGCCGTGGCGGGAGTGCGGCCCTCCTCAACAGCGCGCGCGTTCACGATGTTGAGGCTGGAGTTGTCGATCAGGCGGCCTGGCATCAGCTCTGTCTCGCCCGGATCCTTGATGCGACGCTTGCGCAGCATCTGGCGCACGATGACCTCGATGTGCTTGTCGTGGATCGAGATGCCCTGGGCCTTGTAGACCTTCTGCACCTCCTGCACCAAGTACTCCGCGATGCCCTTGAAGCCGCGCCACTGCAGCACGTCCTGCGGCCACAACGGCCCTTGCGTCAAGGTGTCGCCCTGGGCCACTTCCTGCCCAACTCGCACATCCAGGCGCCCGCGATAGGGAACCGGGAACTCGCGCCGCACCGTGACGCGGCCCACGCCGCCCTTTTCCATCGCGTCCAGCAGCTTGTCTGTTAGCTCCTGGCCAGCCGTGGCCAGAGGCTTCGAGGCATCTTCCAAAATCGCGGTGTTCGCCAGGATCTGGCCCGTGAGCTTGTCGCGGTCCGTCGCGATGTCGTGCGTCGCATGAATCAGCACGCGGCGGATGCCGGTGCTCGCCTGCTTCATGTCGATGCCCAGGTTCAGGCCCGGCATCACCTCGGCGCGGCCTCCACCCAAGATCGCCACGACCTGGCCCTCAATGCTCGAAGTGATCGCTTCGCCCTTGGGCTTGCGCGCCTCGAACAGCTCGACCACTCGCAAGAGCCCGCCCACAGTCGCCTCAAGAACCTTCAAGTACTTCTGGATTTCGCGCTTCTGCTGCGTGGCGTTGCCCTGCAGCTGCACGTTGCCCTTCGAGATGTCCTGACGCAGTTCCTGCAACGCCTGCTGGCGAGCCTTCTTCACGTTGGCCACGCCCGTCAAAGAGGCGCCCTGAGCCACGCCACCCAAGTGGAAGGTACGCATCGTGAGCTGAGTGCCCGGCTCGCCGATGCTCTGGGCGGCGATGATGCCCACAGCCTCGCCGGTCTCGACCTCGCCGGTTGTGGCCAGGTCGTAGCCGTAGCACTGGGCGCAAACGCCCTTGGGCAGTTTGCAAGTCAGGATCGAGCGCGCCTTCACGCGCCGGATGCCCGTCCTCTCCACAGCCTCGGCCACCTCGCGCTGCACCAACTGGCCTTCTTCCACAAGTACTTCGCCCGTCTCAGGATTAGCCACGGCTTCCAGAGCGTAGCGTCCCGTCAAGCGTTCGGCCAGCGTTTCCAGAGCGGTGTGGATGCGAACGCGAGCCCGCGCATTCCAAGGCATCGCCGCGATGTCCGCAGCCACCTTGGGCGAGATGTAAGCATCGACGCCATACACCTCTTCGTGGGTCTCTGGGTGGATGATGGGATCGGCCAGGCGGCGGCCAATCAGGGCCTTCGAGTTGGGCGCGTGCGTCTCGTCCGACTCGTAGAACTCGCGCACGTAGATGCCATCGTCGGTTCCGCAGTCGCGGGCGCGCACGATCACGTCCTGCGAAACGTCCACCAGCCTGCGGGTGAGGTACCCGGCGTCCGCGGTTCGGAGCGCCGTGTCGGCCAGCCCCTTTCGCGCTCCGTGCGTCGATACGAAGTACTCGTGCAGGTTCAGCCCCATGCGGAAGTTGGACTTCACCGGCAAGTCCTCGATCAGCCTTCCACTCGGATCTTGCATCAGACCGCGCATTCCCACGATCTGCATCATCTGCTTGATCTTGCCCTGCGCGCCCGACTGCGACATCAAGTACAAGGGGTTGTACTTGTCCAGCGAGTTGACAACATCAGTCTGGATGTCAGTCGAAGCCTTGATCCAGGCGTTCAAGACGCCGCGCTCGCGCTCCTGAGCTGTCATCGCCAACGGATCGTCTTGATAGGTGCCGTTCACGCGTCGCACCTGAGCCTCGGTCGCGTCCAGAATCTCCTCGCGCTTCGAGGTGATGTTGATGTCGCCCAGAGCCATCGAGATGCCCGACTTGGTCGCGTACTTGAAGCCGATGTCCTTGATGGCGTCCAGCAAGACGACGGTGACCTCGTTGCCCATCTCCTCGTGGCAGCGGATGATGAGCTGCGAGATCATCTTTTTGTCGATGTTCTCGTTGACGTAATCCAACTCATGAGGCAGGATCTCGTTGAAGATCAAGCGCCCAACAGTTGTCGCCATCCAACCACGCTCCGCGCCCTCGCGCTTGAGCTTGCTCTTGGGATGGCGCACGCCAACCACGGTCTGGAAGCCCACGCGCCCCATGTCGTGAGCCCGAATCGCTTCCTCAGGCGAGGCGAAGACGTGCGTCAAGTGACGGATCTCCTCTTCGCCCAGCAAGTTCGGGTTCGTCTCGTGGCGAGCCAGCATCGTCAGGTAGAAGCAGCCCAGCACCATGTCATAAGCCGGGCTCATGGCGGGCGAGCCATCGCGCGGCGAGAACAGGTTGTTGGTCGACATCATCAAGACGCGCGCCTCAGCCTGAGCCGCAGGGAACAGAGGCACGTGCACCGCCATCTGGTCGCCGTCGAAGTCAGCGTTGAACGAGGGGCAGACCAGAGGATGAATCTGGATCGCCTTGCCGTCTACCAGCTTCGGCTCGAAAGCCTGGATGCCCAGGCGATGCAGCGTCGGAGCGCGGTTGAGCATCACAGGATGCTCGCGGATGACTTCCTCAAGCGCGTCCCAAACCTCGGGCTTCATGCGGTCGACCATACGGCGAGCCGTCTTGATGTTGCCTGTGTAGCCCTTCTGCACCAGCCGCTTCATCACGAACGGCTTGAACAGCTCCAGCGCCATTTCCTTGGGCAAGCCGCACTGATCCAGGCGCAGCCCAGGCCCCACCACAATCACCGAACGCCCGGAGTAATCCACGCGCTTGCCCAACAAGTTCTTGCGGAAGCGGCCTTCCTTGCCCTTGAGCATATCGCTCAGCGACTTCAGAGGACGCCCGCTCGAACCCGTAACAGGACGCTGACGCCGTGTGTTGTCGATCAGAGCGTCCACAGACTCCTGAAGCAGACGCTTCTCGTGGTTGATAATCGACTCGGGCGCGCGGATCTCCGTAATGCGCTTGAGCCTGTTGTTGCGGTTGATGATGCGACGATACAGGTCGTTTAGGTCCGAAGTAGCGAAGCGCCCGCCATCCAGCTGAACCATCGGGCGCAGCTCAGGCGGCATGACGGGGATGACTTCCATAATCATCCACTCGGGCCGGTTCTTCGACTTGCGGAACGCTTCCGTGATCTCCAAACGCTTAATCAAACGCCCGCGCTTGGCACCAACTGGAGTCTCCTGCACGGCCTTCTTCAGCTCGCGCGAAGCCGATTCGAGGTCGATGCTCTTGAGCAGCTCGCGTATGGCCTCGGCTCCCATGCCGCAGTCGAACAGCGGCCCGTGGCGCTTGCCGTCCGCGTCCTGCGTGGGCTGGAACTCCACTCCGATCTTGCGCTGCACGGCGTCCATCAAGCGCATCAGGCTGCGGTATTCCTGATCGGTGAGCAGCCGCCTCTTCTCGATCTCGGCCAAGAGGCCAAGAGCATCCTGCAGCTCCTTCTTCTGCTCCTCGGCGTGAGCGTCGCCCGAAGCGTCATCGGCCAGCTTGCGCGCCCGATCCACGTCCTCACGAGAGACGGTTTCGTCGCCCTCGCCGAACTTCTGCGAGATCTCGGAGAAGATGTCCAGGTTGCGCCGCTTGGTCAGCTCGCGCGACTGGTCGATCTCGACCATCTCGCTCATCACGGCCTCGCGGATGCGCTCGATGTTCTTGGCGATCTTGTTCTGATCCGCCCGCGTCACGATCCAGTGCGAGAAATACAGCACACGCTCTAGGAAGCGCGGCGACATATCAAGCAGCAGAGCCATCGGCGAAGGCACGCCCTTGACATACCACAGGTGCGCGACCGGAGCCGCCAGCACGATGTGCCCCATGCGCACACGACGCACTTTAGCGCGTGTGACTTCCACTCCGCAGCGCTCGCAGACCACGCCGCGAAACTTGGACTTCTTGTACTTGCCGCACGAGCATTCCAGGTCCTTGGTCGGGCCGAAGATGCGCTCGCAGAACAGGCCGTCGCGCTCGGGCTTGAAGGTGCGGTAGTTGATCGTCTCGGGTTTCTTGACCTCGCCCCGGCTCCAGGACGTGATGTCCGAGGGCGAAGCGATGCCGATGCGCAAGAGATCGAAGGAGGTGGCCGAGATCGTGGTCTTGGTTTCCTTGCGCCCCGCGCGCTCGCTGTCACGGTCGCCACGCACAGCTGGGGGAGGCGAGCCACCCAGCAGAGTCGGGCTCAAGACATCTGAGAGCGCGTTGGTGTCTAACAATTTGGATTCGTCGATCATGCGTCTCCTTAGAAACGGAAACAGAAAGGACAGAGGCAAGTACTTGAGGTGGCCTCAAGTACTTGCGGAGTAGTTTTAGTCAGTCGAAGTCTCCGCCCCGACCTCAGCGACCTGCCCGGCGGAGAGAGAACTTAAAAGCACATTGACCTGCGTCATCAGCGGAGCCAGGCTCTCGATGCGATTGTTGTCGGCCACCAAGACGATGACCGCGATGTCTGTGTGAGCCAAATTCTGCTGGAAGCGCAGGTTCTGGTCTGCCGTAACGAACACGCTGAATTGGCCGGTCGCAGCCTTCATCAACTCACCGTTCTTCTTGCCCGACCAACCCATCTCCGCCACCGTTGAAACCACGCTCTGCTCGAACAGCCGCTTCAACTTACGCGGCAGGCACTCGTCGAGCAGAATGCGCGGTGGCTCAAGCGAAGGAGGCAAGCAGAGCCTCCTTCGCTCGCTCAAGCACAGACACAGCCTGCTGGCGCGAAACGGAAGGAAAATCGGCCAGGAACTCGTCCAATGAATCGCCCGCTTCGAGATAATCGGTCAGGTTTCTCACCGGCACGCGAGTACCCGCGAACACAGGCGTTCCACCCAGCGTGTCGGGCGACGATGTGATCAGCTCAGTGATTTGCATAGCGATTTCCGCGCTGCAAGCACTTCGGTCGCCCCAAGTACTTGCAGCGCCGAGCGATTAGCGCGTGTATTGGAAGTCAGCTTCGTCCTCGACTTCCTTGAGCTCCATCGCGTGCCCGTCCTCGTCCTCGACCTCAACCTGCAGAGCCAACGACTGAAGCTCCTTGACCAAGATGCGGAACGATTCGGGGATGCCCGGCTCTGTGCTGCTCTCGCCCTTGACGATGGACTCGTAGGTCTTGACGCGTCCGTTCACGTCGTCCGACTTGATCGTCAAAATCTCCTGCAGCGTGTGCGCGGCTCCGTAAGCCTCCAGAGCCCACACTTCCATCTCGCCGAAGCGCTGGCCACCAAACTGGGCCTTGCCGCCCAGTGGCTGCTGCGTCACCAGCGAGTACGGGCCGGTCGAGCGCGCGTGGATCTTATCTTCGACCAGGTGGTGCAGCTTCATCATGTACACCTGGCCGGTCGCCACGGGCTGCTCCAGAGACTCGCCGGTGCGCCCGTCATACAGAACGCACTTGCCCGTGCTCGAATCGTAGCCCGAGCGCTTGACCGTGATGGCGCGCACCTGCTTGGCGATCAAGTCGATCTTGACGTTCTTGTCCGCGCGCCCGAACTCTTCCATATCCGTATCGACCATGCCGCCAAGTACTTCCAGGCGCTCATCGTCCACGCCAGCCAGGGTCTTGCGCAGAGCCGCGTCCAGAGCTTCCAGACGCGCCTCGTCTTCTTCCAGCGTGCCCGCGATCTCACCGATCTTGCCGCCATCGAGATCGACTTGCAGCTCCATCTCAGTCTCGATGTAGTTGCGCATCGTGCCGTATTGCAGCTGCATCGCCACGCGCTTCATGCCCGCGTAGATCTCGGGCTCGCGCGCGCCGCTAAAGATCGGCGTCTGGAAATCCGTGCCCAGGTGCTTGCCGATCAGCCCCAGATGCATCTCCAAAATCTGCCCGATGTTCATGCGCGAAGGCACGCCCAGCGGGTTCAGGATGATGTCCACAGGTGTGCCGTCCGGCAAGAACGGCATATCGGCCTCGGGCAAAATTCTCGACACCACGCCTTTATTGCCGTGTCGGCCCGCCATCTTGTCGCCCTCCATGATCTTGCGCTTCTGGGCCACATACACGCGCACCATCTGGTTGGTGCCCGCGCGCAGCTCATCACCTGGACGCTTGTCCAGCGGCCCGCCCGTCACGGGGCAAAGCGGACGATCAGGATCGTTGACGAAGGCAAATGTCGCCTTGCGCTCAGCCGCGTCCTCAGCCTCGCCCTCACGCAGCAAGCGCTCATACAGCTGCGATGAGAAGTACTTGTGGCGCGCGAAGATCTGCACGCCGACCACGATTCCCTTCTCGCCATGCGGCATACGCAAGCTGGCGTCGCGCGATTCCTCAGCCTTCTTACCGAAGATCGCGATAACAAGCCGCTCCTCAGCGCTCAGCTCACCCTGCGACTTGGGCGCGATCTTGCCGCTCAAAATATCCTGCGGCGTCACTTCAGCACCCACGCGGATGATGCCGTGCTCATCCAGGTTCTTGAGCTGATCCTCGCCCACGTTGGGCACGTCGCGCGTGATCTCTTCAGGCCCCAACTTGGTGTCGCGCGCCTCGACCTCATACTTCTCGATGTGAACTGAGGTCAGCATATCCTCGCGCGTCACGCGCTCAGACAAGATGATCGCGTCCTCGTAATTGAAGCCGTCGAACAAGGCGAACGCAACAGTCAGGTTGCGCCCCAAGGCCAACTCGCCGTCCCTCGTCGAAGGCCCATCAGCCACGGGATCGCCCGCCTTGACGTGCTGGCCCTTTTCGACGATCGGCTTCTGGTGGATGCAAGTGGCTTGGTTCGAGCGCACGAAGTTGCGCAGGTGATGTGTCATCACCTCGCCGTCGTAGCCCTCGATCGTCACGTGAGTCGCCGTGACGTCCGAGACCACGCCATCCATCTCGCACTGCACAGCCGCGCCCGAGTCCAGGGCCGCCCGGATTTCCAGGCCCGTCTTGGTCAAGGGCACTTCGGGCCGCACCAGAGGAACGGCCTGGCGCTGCATATTCGAGCCCATCAAAGCGCGGTTGGCGTCATCGTTTTCCAGGAACGGAATCATCGCCGTCGCCACCGAGAAGACCTGCAGCGGCGACATATCCAGAAAATCGACTTCTTTGGGATCAACTAGAGGGTGAGCCTGAGCGTGGCGCGCCTGCACCAGAGGCTCGATGAAGTAGCCTTCCTCGTTCACCAGCGACGAAGCCGAAGCGATGGTCATCTGCTCCTCTTCGTCCGCCTGCATATAACGGAACTCCTCGGTGATCTTGCCATCGCGCACCACGCGGTAAGGCGACTGCAAGAACCCGTATTCATCAATCGAAGCCAGCGTCGCCAGCGAACCAATCAGGCCGATGTTCGGGCCTTCAGGCGTCTCGATAGGGCAGATGCGGCCATAGTGCGAGTGGTGAACGTCGCGCACTTCGAGCTTGGCGCTCTGGCGGCTCAAGCCGCCCGGCCCGAGCACAGACAAGCGCCTCTTGTGCGCCAGCTCAGCCAGAGGGTTGGTCTGGTCCATGAACTGCGACAGCTGGCCGCTCCCGAAGAACGAGCGCACCGCCGCCGTGATCGGCTTGATCGAGATAACGGCCTGAGCCGTCACGTTCTCGCGATCCAACGAAGTCAGACGCTCGCGAGCCACACGCTCCATGCGCAGCATTCCTGAGCGCAACTGGTTCTGCAACAGCTCACCCACGGCGCGCACGCGCTTGTTGCGCAGGTGGTCGATGTCGTCAGCCGAGTAGGTATCCGAATCTCCGGCGTCCATCTGCACCAAGTACTTGATGCCCGCGATGATGTCGTCCAGCGTCAGGGTGTGTACGTGCGCGGGCACATTTCCGCTCAGCTTGCGGTTGAGCTTGTAGCGACCCACGCGGCCCAAGTCGTAGCGTTTGGAGTCGAAGAAGAACGAGTTCAAGAGCGAGCGCGCCGAATCCATGGTCGGGGGATCGCCGGGCCGCAGGTTCTTGTGCACTTCCAAGAGCGCCATGTGCTCCATCACGCTGGCTTCTTCCTCGCGCCCGCGCTCTTCCTTCACCTTGTCCAAGACCAATGCTCCGGTCAAAACCGGTGGCATCTTGTAGGTGTTGAGGCTCTCGACGCGCGTGCGCAGAATCTTGTCCACGGACTCACTGTCGATGTGCGAGAACGCCTTCATCAAAGGCTTCTTGGCGTCGGCTTCGAGCAAGTCCTCAGCGATGAACAGGTTCCACTCGCGGTCGTTGGAGTTCGGCGTGCTCTCAGATAGCTTCTCGGCGGCGTTTTCCGGCGTCAGTCCGTCGATCGTCATCTTCTCGCCGAACATATCCAGGAGCTGGCGCGTGGTCGCGCACTGCAGCCTCTTGGCAGCGACTTCGATGCTCGGGTTGTCGCGCAAACCCTTCAGCTTGGGCAGCAGCTCCTCATCAATGAGCTGGCCCGCCTCGCCGATCAGCTCACCTGTGGAGTAGTCGATCAGCTCTTCGGCCAGGACGCGGCCCAGCAGATCTTCAGAAGTGGTGGGCAGCGACTCAACGTGCTGAGCGTGGCGCTGAGCCACGTCCATGCCCGAGAAGGCGCGCAGGAGCGTCGTGATCGGCATCCTCTTGGACTGCCCGATCTTGACGCCCATCGAAACGCTGATGTCCTTGGTCGCTTCCTCGGCGACTTCGGCATCGACCCAGGCGCCTTCCTGCGGAATGATCTGCATTTGCAGCAGCCGCCGTCCCGAGTAAGCGATCTCTTCCTTGAAGTAAGCGCCTGGCGAACGCGACAGCTGAGCCACCACGACGCGTTCGGCTCCGTTGATGATGAAGGTGCCCCTGTCGGTCATGCAGGGCAACTCGCCCAGATAAACCTCGGATTCCTTCAGCTCGCCCGTCTCTTTATTGACGACGCGCACCTTGACCTTCATGGGCATCTCGTAGGTCAGGTCGCGCTCGCGGCACTCGTCGGGCGCGAACTTGGGCTCGCCCAGCGTGTAGTCCAAGAACTCCAGCGACATGGTGCCCGTGAAGTCCTCAATGGGCGAGAACGAATCGAACAGCTCGCGCAGGCCGTGCTGCAAGAACCACTCGTAGCTCGTGAGCTGCATCTCGACCATGTTGGGCACATCCACGCCGGTGTGCTTCATGTGCTCCTGCGCCTGGGCCGTCTTCACCAAGGTGGTGTGCGTGATGGGACGCCCGATGCCAAGCGTGGGAATACCATCCACGGTCATGGTCAGGGCACGCGCGTTGCCGGGACGGTTGATGGTCGCGCGCTTGGCCTGCGGCTGGTAGGTCACTTCGTTGGCTTGAGTAGCCATGGGTTTTCCTCACAAATAGAATCCGCTTCTCCATCGCTCCCAGTACTTACAAAGCGGTACTTACAGAGCGGCCTTAGCTCGCAGACACGACAACACGCACCGGAAGCACTTGAGTAAGATCTGCAAGTACTTAGGGCGCGTGCTCTATCACTGGCTCGGCTGTAGCAGCGAGCGCAAGGTCATGCGGGAAGGCCGGGAAACGCGGAAAGATCAAAATTCAAAAGCGCTGTTGGAGCAAGCCCCGAGGCAGCGTGGAAATTCAAGGCCCGCATCCCATTTAGGGCGACACGAATCACAGAGGATACAGAGCACGAAGCAGCCGCGCAAGGGTTCGCTGTATTTCCCGCCGCGATGCTCCATACTTTCGCGCCAGCAGCCTTGTGCTCTCAGGCCACAGCTCTGAGGACAGGGCGGAGGTATTTGAAAGGGAACACCATGATCGAACCCGAAAGCCGCATCGTGTTTTACGGCGACAGCATCACCGACGCGGGACGCGACCGCAACATCACAGAGCCAAACGCCAACCTGGGCGATGGCTACGCGAACATGGCCGCGTCTCAACTCAACGCCCAGTATCCGCACTGGGACTTGAAGTTCTGGAACAGAGGAGTCGGAGGCAACCGCATCTTCGACCTGGAAGAGAGGCTCAAGAAGGACGTGCTGGCCCTCAAGCCCACCGTGGTCTCGATCCTGATCGGCATCAACGACACCTGGAGGCGCTACGATTCGGGCGTCGAGTCACCCATTGCGGAGTTCAGCGCGAGCTACAAGCGCATCTTGAAGCAGCTGGACGAGAGGGACGTGGAAGTCCTGTTGCTGGAGCCCTTCGTGCTGCCTGTGCCCGAGGACAGGCGCTTGTGGCGCGAGGACTTAAGCCCACGCATCGAAGCCATCCGCGACCTGGCCCGCGAGTTCGAGCTGCCCTTGGTTCCCTTGGACGGCCTCTTCGCTGCCGCCTCGACGCGCCGCCCCAGCGCCTTCTGGATGAGCGACGGCGTGCATCCCTCGCCCGCAGGCCACGCCCTGATCGCACGCCACTGGATCGAAGCCGCGCTCGAAGATTAGGTGGACGTGGAGGAAGCGGGATATGCGCTTGGACCACACGAATGCTGGCGTCGTGGGTGAAGATGGCAACGAGTGCCTTCACGATTTCAAGGCCAATGATGTGGATGACGCGGCCAACGGGCTGCGTGGCTTGCGTGCTAAGCCATCGCCAGCGCTCTTCGGCGTGCTTCGAGATTGCTACGGGATCGATAGCGCGGAAGGTGTCACAGATCTTGGCGGATCGTCAAATCTGAACTTGCTTGTCTGCGTTGGCCCGAGGCAATACGTTGTTCGTGTCTATCGTCCCTACGTAACCTCAGCGCGGCTCTCGGACATCCATCTTGTGCGGCGCGCGCTTGCCCGGGGCGGGGTGCCGTGTTCCAGCGTCATGGGCACGCGCGAGGGCGAGCCATGGACACAGCTCGGCGATCGTCTCGTTGAAGTCGAGGACTACGTCGAGCGAGACGCAAAAATGGACTCGTGGGAACGTCTGCTGGCCGGGCTTCCTCTACTGGGTCGAATTCACACCTTGCTGGGGCACGTGAAAGTGAGTGCCTCTGGCGCCACACCAGTATTTGCGAACCACGTTGAGCCACAGGACGCGCTCAGCTGGACTATGCGAGCGGCGAGGCGCATCCAAGCTTGGAATCCCTCTCCCGCTCAGATGCACCTCGCGCAACTCGCTGAGGAGTTGGCTCAAGCGGTTGGCGATGCCGAGCGAGAGGTCACACCTTCGCTGCCACGTCAATTGGTGCACGGTGATTTCTGGGACAACAACGTATTCTTCCGCGATGGCCGTGTCGTGTTCGTCGCCGATTTCGACTTTATGGGTGAGCGCGCTCGCATTGACGATCTCGCCCTGACCCTCTACTTCGCGAGCTTGTCTCTGGGCAGAAAAACCAGCTCGCCGAGCGCATTGGCCAACTGCGTCGGCTTGTCGATGCCTACGACTCAGGCTTGGATGAACCACTCACGGGTGCGGAGCGGGCTGCGCTGCCGCTGGCAATGGCGCGCCAGCCGCTGTGGGCCGTCGGACGGTGGTTGGCATTGCTGGACGACCAGAGCTATGCGCGGCGGCTGGCCTCGGAGATGCCTCATGATGTGGATTGGGCTCTGCGCCTCCTGCACGATTTGAATCATTGGCAGGCAGGCTTCGCGTGAGCCCAACAAAGCACAGCCAAAGGCGCGAACGCCAACCAATGACAGCACGACGTGGCGCTGCACTCGGCAGCCTACCTTTTCGGAGGGCGAGCTCGATTATTCTGGCTTGCTGCAAGTACTTGAGGGCGCCCGGTCAGGGCAGCAGCACGATCTTGCCGTGCGAGCTGCCCTGCAGCACCTTCTCGTGCGCCTGAGCCGCCTGAGCCAGGGGCCGGCTGGCTCCAATCAAGGGGCGCAGCGCGCGGCTTTGGAGTCCGGCTGCGATGGCGGCGTGGATTTCGCTTAGCTCGGCTTCGGGCACGTTCATCAGGGTCATGCCCAGGATCGATGTGTCGCGGCCCATCATCTCGCGCGGGTTGATCTCGACCGTGCCCCGGTTGCCCACCACCACAACGCGCCCGTTGCGCGCCAGCAGAGTCAAGTCGGTGGCCAGGTTCACATTCGCCAGCATCTCGATGATGACATCCACGCCACGCCCGCACGTGGCGCCCAGAATATCCCCGCCCGCGCCGCTCTCGGAGTGGTTCACCAAGTACTTGACGCCCATTCCTTCGAGCATTTCCAGCCCGCGCTCGGAGCCCGCCGTGGCGATCACGTCCAGCCCGCGCGACAAGGCCCACTGCACACAGGCCACGCCCACGCCGCCCGAAGCGCCGTGGATCAAGACCGTCTCGCCCGCCTTGCATTGAGCTTTGTGGAACAGAGCGCGGTAAGCCGTGGCGTAGGGTACACCAATGGCCGCGCCCTCCTCGAACGAAATGTGATCGGGCAGCGCGTGCACCTGCTCAGCCGAGCACAGCGCGGCCTGAGCGTAAGTCCCGGACTTCGAGCCCGCGAGATACACGCGCTCACCGCCCTTCCAATCCTTCACATTGGCTCCGACCTTGAGCACAATTCCGGCTCCATCCGAGCCCGGCGTGTAAGGGCACTGCGGCTTGATGGCGTAGGTGCCCGAGCGGATGTAAGTGTCCACTGGATTCACGCCTGCGGCCTTCACCTCGACCAGAACCTCGCCTGCGCCCGGCTGTAGGTCGGGCACGTCCTTGAGCTCCAGAACTTCAGGGCCGCCCGGAGCTTCCACTCGAATCGCTTGCATCTGTTCTCCTTGCCTCTTGGCGCAGTGTAATCGCGCCCATACTTGAGGCGTGAGATAAAAAGTGCAACTCAAGTACTTAAGGAGCAAAATGCGAGCGAACACAGGACGCGACGCCACACGCCGCAGCCGCACCATCGGCACCGCGCGACAGGGACGAGGGCAGAACAACAGCCTGGTGATCGCCACGCGCAGCCACCCTGAGCTACGTCTCTTCTACGAGAGTCTGGGCACCTACAACACCGTCGCGCGCGACATAGGCGGCTCTCAAATAACTTTTCTGGTTGAGGCAACCCGTGCCCAATGCCGCCACGCCTGCACCATCGACGACATCACGCGGATGCTGCAGCTCGTGCCGCGTGAGGATCTGGTGGGGCTGGCGATGATCGTGCTGCGGCAGCCCCGCCGCAAAGAGAAATTCTTGTCGCCCGTCTGGGGCCGTTGGCACCCGTCCGTGCAAATCGGGCGGCACGAGGGCAGCGCCATTTTCCTCGAATCGCTTGAACTGAACCGGCCTCTGCGCTGGAGCAGGAGCCTCGACCCGGCGGGTGAGCACGAGTTGCAGCGGCTGCGCGAGGATGGCCACGGCGTCCACTCTACAGCGCGCCACTACGAGATATGGCCGAGCCTGCAGTCGGTGCGCGCCACGCAGCTCATACGCACTCTGCCGCATGAAATCGGGCACCACATCGACTACAGACGTAACCCCAACGCCTTCTGGCACAAGGCTCGTGCGGACAAAGAGGCCTTCGCCCACCGCTACGCCGATGCCCTGTGCCAGAAGGGACAGCAGCAAGGAGCGTTGCCCTTCGAGCGCCTCTGCTGCGCACAAAGCCTGGCTCGCGACGGACTGCACACCGAAGATTTTCTGCTTGAGGCTTGAGAACGCGCGTTCTCAAGTCACAAGTACTTGCGGGCGTTGCTGCTGTGCTCCCCTCAGCTCTGCCCGTTCCAATCGGGCTTGGCAACCGCGTCCCACGCCTCATCAATGGCCTTCATCGTCGCTTGATCCAGCGCGCCGTCCGCGAGCAGGCGGGCGTTCTGGTGCCAGCGCTCGGGGTTCTTGGTGCCTACGATCGCCGTGGCCACGCCGGGCTGAGCCAGAGTCCAGCGCAGGGCCACGCTCGCGGCTTGGTGCGAGTCGCTCAGGAAATCATATTTCAGCTCGCGTAAACGCTCGACGTAGCCCTTGTAATAGTCGTTGAAGTCGCTTGAGCTCAGGAAGCGCCAGGCGGCGTTAGCGATGGGCCGCTTGGCGATGACGCCCATTCCCGCAGCGTGAGCTTTGGGCAGCTTGCGGCGGCAATCGTTGATGTCGGCGATGTTGACGCTGGTCTGCAGGGTATCGAAGCGCCCGCTCTCGACGGCATAAACAGCCGCTTCGTTGTCGCCCGAGTAGCCGATAAAGCGCGTCTTTCCAGCCTGGCGAGCACGCTCAAGTACTTGGATGACCTCGCCTCGCTCCAGCTGCTCCTTCGAGCAAGTGTGCAGCTGGATCAAATCCACGGTCTCGGTCTGCAAGAGCTTGAGAGAGCGGTCGATCGAGCGCTCCATCATCGCGATGTCCCAATCGCTGCCGCCATTGCCGGCCTCGTGACCGACTTTGGTGAACAGGAAGAAGTCGTCGCGACGGTGCGCCACGGCCTTGCCGATCTTCTCCTCCGAGTTGTTGTAGCACTCGGCGGTGTCGATGATGTTGAGCCCTTCATCGAGAGCTGAGCCGATCAGCTTCTCGACATCGGCTTGGGGCGCGTCCTCAAAGCCGATCTCGGCGGCTCCAAAGCCCAGCACGGTGATCTCCATGCCCGTCTTGCCCAGCATTCGCTTTTCCATCATTCTCCTTGAATCGTAAACCACGCGCCAAGCAGCAGAAGAGCGGCCAGCCTCGCGGCCCACGCTTGCTCTTCTGCTTTATGTTCTCTTGCAAGCCGTGCTTAGCTCAGCTTCAGCGCGGCCTTGATGAGCCCAGGCACCTGCGAGGGCAGCTCCGCGACTTTAGCTCCGGCTTTCTCCAGCGCCTCGATCTTGGCCGCAGCCGTGCCCGCGCTGCCCGAGACGATAGCCCCGGCGTGCCCCATACGCTTGCCCGGAGGCGCCGTCTTGCCCGCGATGAAGCCGACTACGGGCTTGCTCATCGTGGCGATGAACTGAGCCGCCATCTCCTCATCGTTGCCTCCGATCTCGCCGCTCAACACAACCGCGTGCGTCTCAGGATCGGCCTCGAACCAGCGTAGCGTGTCCACGAAGCTGGACCCAATAATTGGGTCGCCGCCGATGCCCACGCAAGTACTTTGGCCCAAGCCCGCGCGCGTCAACTCGTCCACGATTTCGTAGGTCAAGGTGCCGCTGCGAGACACGATGCCGATGTTGCCGGGCGAGAAGATCATGGCGGGCATGATGCCGATCTTGCACTCGCCGGGCGTGATGAGCCCAGGGCAGTTGGGCCCGATCATCCAGCCGTTGCGCGACTCCAGGAAGCGGTAGCACTTCATCATGTCCTGGATCGGGATGCCTTCGGTGATGCACACGATGCCGTTCACGCCAGCATCGACGGCTTCGAAAATCGCATCGGCGCCAAAGGGCGGCGGCACGAAGATGATGCTGGTGTCGGCTCCGGTCATCTTGACGGCCTCGGCCACGGTGTTGAAGATGGGCACGGTGTCGTCTTCGTGCTCGATGAACTGCCCGCCCTTGCCTGGCGTGACTCCGGCCACGACTTTGGTGCCGTAGTCCAACATGGCGCGGGTGTGGAACTCGCCCTCGCGACCTGTTGCGCCCTGCACAAGTACTTTGGTGTTCTTGTCAACTAAGATGCTCATGTTTTATCCGTTCAGTTGATCCCTGATTTCCTTCAGCCCGGCTTCTTCCAGCGCCTTCTCGTACATCTCGCTGACCCCAAGCGCGGGCGCCCATTGATCGAGATACTCCAAGTCCAGCCCAACACCTCGAACCTTCAGCACGCCCACCGCATCCTCCCAGGCCTGCTCGCGCTGGCCGCTGATCTGAATCCAACGGAGGCGCGACAAGATGCAGTCCATCGGCGACTCGACCCAGAAGAGCGCGTCGCCTCCAAATAGCGCCTCCTGCCAGCGCCACTTCAAAGCCTCGCGCTCGTAGTCGCCAAGAGTGGGCGCGAACACATCCACTGTCCAGGCCGAGCCCAGGTGCACGAAGTTCCACGCCGCGCTCCCTCCTACAACCGCCTCGCCGCAGAAGAACTCGCCGCCGAGGGTGTCGTGCAAGTACTTGCCCTGCTCGTGGCTCAGGCCGGGCACGATGATGTCGATGTCACGGTGGGGCCGCCCGTAGCCATTGGCACACGCCGCGAAGGAGCCGCCGATGAACCAAGCCACGCCCAGTTCATCCAGAGCACCCGTCGCAAGCGAGAGCATACGCATTGCGAAATCATCCGCGCCTGGGCGAACCATCGCCCAAGCACTTGCAGAGCGCGAAGATTGATGTGGTTGAAGCATAATCTGCTCAAGCTGCGCCGCCAGTTCCTCGCCGAAATGGATGCGAGCCCACTCGACACTCAGCCGCTCGTAATCCCAGCCAAGGCGTGTCACACGCAACGCGGTGCGCATCAGGGCCATCGCGTTGCCGTTGTGCCTGCTGGCCAGCCGAGCCCGTTCGCGCGGCTCCAACGCGCGCAGAACCGCGAACATCTTCTGCTCGGCGGCTTCGCTCTTGTCCGGCACAAGTACTTGGTGAGGCATGGTTAGTCGCCGCGAAACTTCTCGCCCTCGCGCCGATCGCGCTTGGTTGGCCTGCCCGCGCCCTTGTCTCGGCGGGGAGCCGCCTTTAACGCCGCGCGCATCCAGTCCTCTTCCGAGTTGCGCGGCGCGGGCTCGGGCGACTCATCACGATACATGGTGCGCGCCAGCTCCTTCGAGATCGAGCCCGAGGGGAAGTCGAGCACGACCAGCTTCCTCTCGCGCTCGCTGCCCTTGATCTCGATCACGTCGTTTTCTCTCAAGGCTGACGAGGGCTTGGCTCGTGTTCCGTTGAGGCGCACGTGGCCGCTCTCGCAGGCGCGCGTGGCCTCGGCTCGCTGCTTATAGACGCAGCACAGCTTGAGCCAGTGGTCAATGCGATGACGCTCCACATTGCCGTCCTTGTCGCCCGTCTTGCCCTGAGACTTGTTGTCCGCCATGATGCTTCCCTGACTCTACTTGCCCATCGCCTTGACCGCTTCCAGGCTCTTGCGCGCGCATTCGAGCGGCGCAAAGGGATAGACCTCGACCTCGATGATGTAGAACTGCGTGCCTCCCACGCTCTCGCACTTCTCGAACACGTTCTTCCAGTTCACATCGCCCTCGCCGATAAAAGCATCGGGGTTGGTCGCCGAATATTCCTTCAAGTGAATCGTCTTGGAGCGGCCCGGAAACTCTTCGATCAGGGGCTCGGCGCTCAGGCCGCCGTGCAGAGCGTTGCCGGTGTCCAACTGCAGCGTCACGTTCTGAGGCGTGTTCTGGAACAGGAAGCGCATCGGGATCTGCCCGCCGATGTCCTGCTGGGGCGCGAACTCCCAGTCGTGGTTGTGGTAGCCGATGAAGGCGCCATACTCCTGCGCGATCTGAGCCGCGCTCGACAGCTCGCCCGCGAAGCGCTCCAGGTTCGCCTTCGAGCCCTTGTACTCCGAGCCCACGCCCGGAACGATCAGGAACGAGTTGCCAAAGGTCTGGTTGAACTCGATGCTGCGCCTCAGTTGGTCGCCCTGGATGGTGTCGATTCCGGTGTGCGTTCCAGCACAGACCAGGCCGTTGTCGTCCAGCAGCTGCTTGATCTCCTGGGCCGAGTGGTTGTAGTAGCCTGCGAACTCAACAGCTTCGTAGCCCATCTTGGCCACGGATTGGACAGTTGAGCGGAAGTCTTTGGCGCAGTCGTCGCGCACCGAATACAGCTGCAAGGCGATGGGGATGCGGGGCATAAATTCCTTTGTAAGTACTTGTGGGCGGCGCGGTTCTCTGCGCCTAAGCCCGGTTCACCAGAGCCACGATCTTCTGTGCGCCCTCTTGCATCGTGGCTGCTGGCGTCAAGACCGAGCCTTCGAGCAGCTTCAGGCCTTCCTCGGCGCGCGTTCCGGTCAGGCGCACCACAATCGGCACCTTGATGTCCATCGTCCCAATCGCTTCGAGCATTCCCTTGGCGACCTCATCGCCGCGCGTGATGCCGCCGAAGATGTTGAAGAAGATGCCCTTCACGTTCTTGTCCAGCAGAACGGTGTCAATCGCCTTCGTGACAACCTCCGCCTTGGCGCCGCCGCCGATGTCCAGGAAGTTGGCTGGCTTGCCGCCCTCACGCTGCACAACATCCAGCGTGGTCATGACGAGCCCGGCTCCGTTGCCGATGATGCCGATGTCGCCTTCCAAGCGAACGTAGGTCAGGCCGCGCTTGTGGGCCTCGGCCTCGATGGGATCGTCTTCCTGCGCTTCCTGGAACACGGCCAGATCCTTGTGCCTGAACAAAGCGTTGTCGTCGATAACGATCTTGGCATCAGCCGCGATCAGAGTTCCATCGCCTTGCAAGACCAGAGGGTTGATCTCGGCCAGCGAGCAGTCGTATTCGGAGTAGACCTTATACAAGGCCTTGAGGAAGGGGCCGACGCCCTTGAGAGCGGCTGGAGGCAGCTTGGACTCGAAGGCGACCTGGCGAATCTGGAAGTCTTGCAGGCCAATGGCGGGGTCGATGTGCAGGCGCGCGATCTTCTCGGGAGAAGTCTCGGCGACTTCCTCAATGTCGATGCCTCCAGCGGCTGAGACCATCACGATGTTGCGCCGCGCGGCGCGGTCCGTCGTGATGCCGATGTAGTACTCCTCCTTGATGTCGGCAGCGGCCTCAACAAGTACTTCCTCGACCTTGAGCCCCTTGATGTCCATGCCCAAAATTTGCTGCGCCATCTGGCGAGCCTCATCTGGCGACTTGGCGAGCTTGATGCCGCCGGCCTTGCCGCGCCCTCCGACGTGAACCTGCGCCTTGACGACAACCGTGCCGCCGATTTCCTGAGCGACCTGAGCCGCTTCCTCGGGCGTGCGCGCGACGCGCCCCTTGGGAATGGGCACGCCGTATTTAGCGAAGATCTCTTTGGCTTGATACTCGTGAATTTTCATGTGTTCCTTATGTAGCCCTGGATGTAGCCCTGGCTGCCACAGCTGCCGCTTAATAATCTTCTGAACGCTGCATCTCGACGCCCAGGCGCACGGTGTCCTCGACGAACTGGGTGATGTCGGCTTCCTCGGCCAGCACCAGAATTTGATCGCGCAGCTTGAGCATTTCCTTCTTCAGCTTTTCGCGGCGCGCCGGTTCGGTCGTCTCATCGAACTCGTTCTTGAAGGCCTGCAGGCGGTTGGCAAGTACTTGAGCCATCAGGCGCAGTTCACGCGCGCGCGGCTCTTCGCCCAGAGCTTCGCCCAGAGCGGCCTCTGTCAGAGGATCTTTGGGGCTTTGGGGCTCTTGGTGTTGCATCATGTGTTGTTTGCTCCGCGCCGAGTTTATGCCACAGCCTTACAGCTCGCCCAGGAAGTTGTAAGCCGCGTCATTAGCTCCAGGCAGACCTTCGTGGCCAAAGTCTGGGTACACCAGCAGCTCCTTCTGGCCCGGAATCTTGTTCCAAGCCGCGAACTGAGTCGAGGGCGGGCAGACGGCATCCATCAAGCCAACAGGCATCAAAACGTGGGCCTGAATACGTGGCGCCAAATGCTGCACATCAATGAAGCCCAGCGCGTTCCAGACTGCATCCTCGCGCTCGTGGCGAGGGTCGAAGTGGCGGAAGAAGGTCTTGAGCTCAGCGTAAGCGTTGGCGGCCTGATCCATTTCCCACACGCGCTTGTAGTCGCACAGAAAGGGATACGTCGCGCAGGCTCGCTTGATTGTGGGATGCAAAGCCGCGCAAGCCAGGGTCAATCCTCCACCCTGCGAGCCGCCCGCAGCGCCCATTCGGTCGGCATCGACTTCATCGAATGAGGCCACGATGCGCGCCAGCAGAGCCGTGTCCTGGAACATCTGGCGGTAATACAGGCGGTGCGGCTCGCCCTGAAGAGCATCGCTCAGGCCGCGAATGATGAGCCCAGAGTGCGTGTTGCCCGAAACGCTGCTGCGGTCATCGGAGAGCCCGCCTTGCCCCCGGCAATCCAGAGCGGCCACAACCTGGCCTCGCCCAACATAGCTCAGCTTGTCGTGCCACTCGCCCGAGGAGCCACTGTAGCCGTGGAACATCAGCACGGCGGCGCAAGAGTTCGGCTTGGCGTGGCGCGGCCTCAAGTACTTGGCGTGCAGGCGCGAGCCGTCGGGCGAAGAGAAGAACAAGCTGAAGCACTCGGCAAAGGGAGCGTGCATCGGGTGCGGCACAAGCTCGACCTGAGCATCGTGTTGGTCCAGCTCAGCTAAGGCCTCATCCCAGAAGGCGTCGAATCCATCGGGCCTGGGGTTGCGGCCTTGATAGTGGTGCAGCTTGTCCAGCGGCATATCCAGCAGGGGCATGGTTCTCCAAGTACTTGAGATGAGCGGCAGAGCAATTGTGACTGCAATTGCGCCGCGTGGGTATCCTGCAGCATGAGCAGATCAAGAAGATGGAGCGAGGCGGGCGCGCTTCTGATTCCGGCCCTGGCGCTGGGCGGCGCGGCGCTGTGGATGCAGCACCGGGTAGCGCGGCGCGATGAGAGCGGGCCGTTTCGCCTAGTAGTCGAGCACGTGGAGCGTCAAGCCGCGACGGCGCGCGATGTGGCCGAGGGGTTCGACACGCGGTTCGTGGTGGCTCTGGGGCATCGCGGGCCTACGCCAGAAGCGTGGGGCGAGAGTGCAGGAACGCGCGCTTTTGGCCAGCCAGAGCAACTCGATGCAGATAGCCGCCAGTGGCACAGCTGGGGAAACGAACGTGTTAGCTGTCGCTCTATTGATTTCGACGCAGCCTCGAACACCTACAAAAGCACTTTCACCACACGCCTGGCCGACGTTCCGGCGCGTGAGGGCGAGGTGCGTATGAAGCTCACGATAGCCGCCTGGAGCAGCGGGAACTCCAACAGGCCACTGCCCGACGCTATCCCGGAATCGCGCTTCGAGTTCGTCGCGCGGCAGGCGGGCGAACGCATCACGACGCCCAAGGTGTCGCACCACTTTCCACTAAAGGCGCCCCTGGTGAACGTCAGCCGCACGACCATCACTTCGGGCACGCGCGCCGTCCCCGCCATCAACGTCGAGATCTCGTTCGGGCCGTTGCCGTCCGTGGAAGGCAGGACACAATACATGAACCTCGTTGGAGAAGAGTACTTGCAGGACGAACAGGGACGGCGACTTCCCATTCGGCTTCGGCCCTGCCTGCAAGGGATGAAAATGGGCAGCACGGAGTTCAGCTACACGTTGGACGTTTCCAAGCTGCCCAGGGCGCGCCGCTTAACTTTCCACGCGCGCTTCTCTCTCGGCGAGTCGTGGCCCCTCGACGCCACCGCCGTGCTGTGGGACAAGACGCGCCCAAGTGCTTGAGCCTCATATCCAACTGTCGCGAACCGAGAGCAACGCCTCGCGCACGGCCCACCACACGCGCAGCCACAAGCTCTCATCGACTTGAGGATGCGGCACCGGCGAGGCGCTGCTGGCGATTGCCTCATGTTCGAACAGCCGCCCGGCGCGCCACAGGTGATAGGGCTGCGACACGATGAGCACGCTCTTCCACCCGTGCGCGCGGCAGATGCGGGCCGCGAAGCGGGCGTTTTCGCGCGTCGTGCGCGATTTATCCTCCACAAGTACTTGCCCCGCCGGAACGCCCATCTTGCTCGCCAGCTCAGCCGCCACAACACCTTCAGCCGGAGGGTTGTCGCCCACGCCTCCCGTGCAGATGATGAACGGAGCCAAGCCCTCTTGATAAAGCGCCACGGCCCAGGCCACGCGCTCGTGCAACGAGTTCGAAGCCTTGCCGCTCGGCAGCACGCGCGCCCCAAGCACGATAATCGCATCGCTTGGGCTCGGGCGTTGCGCGTGGCCGTAAGCGTCAACGAACGCAGCGCCGCCAACCAACAGAAGGCAGGAGGCACAAAGCAGTCGCGAGGCCAGACGAGGCTTCAAGTACTTGAGCATCCGAATCAACCCCTTTCGCCGACTGCCTCGTGGCGAATGCTGACTAAAACTGGATGCCGCGCTTGGCGATCAAGAAGGGATCAACGGGCTCCCAACCCACGCGCATTTCCCAGTGCAGGTGCGCGCCTGTGACGAAGCCCGTGGCGCCCACGGCTCCGATGCGCTGGCCCTTCTGGATGCTCTGCCCTTCGCTAACATCGCGCCTGCAGAGGTGCATATAGACCGAGAAGATGTTGCAGCCGTGGTCGATCACGATGCAGTTGCCCCTCAGCAGAGGAAGATACCGGCTCAGCACGACGCGGCCCGTGTTGGTGGCCACCACAGTGCGCCCTGTTGGGGCCTTGATGTCGGCTCCGTTGTGCTGGCCCCACCACTTGCCGTTGATGTAGCGCTTGCGCCCGTAGGACGAGCTCTGCTGGCCCACGCAGGGAATGATCCAGCTGCCGCTCCACAGCGGCGTCGGGCTTGAGTTCTTCATCTTGCTTTGCACCAGCAGCTTCTCGGCGTGCAGCCCGTCTTTGCGGCTCATGGTCGAGGCCGTGCCCAGGTTCATCGAGAAGCGCTGCGTCGGGTAAACCCGCTCACGAGCATCCAGCGTGGTAGCAAGTACTTGCTCGGACTGAACGCCGTTTTTCTGCACGCGCACGCGGGCGCGCAGAATATGCTTACCGCCGTGACGATCGAAAGGGAAGCCCGCGAAGGCGCGCGCCGTGCCATCGGGCTTCATGGAGAACTTGACCTCGGGCGTGTCCCAGGCGCTCATGCCGATGCCCACGATGCTCTCGCCCGCAGCGGGATAAACCGAAAGCGTCACCACATCGCCGGGCGCAGCGCCCTGGGGCGAAACTCGAAGCGTCGCGGCGCGCGCGAGCGGAGAAATCGAAAGCAGAAAGGAAACGGCCAGTACTTGAGGCAAGCGCATGAATGAAAGCTCCGGGGATCAAAGCGGGACGTGGGATATTTTAGGCTTTGGAGCCGTCGCAGTCGATGACCTGGTTTATCTGGACTCGTTTCCTGTTCCTGATTCCAAAGTACGCGTGCGCCACCGCGAGCGCCACGGCGGAGGTCTGTGCGCTTCGGCTCTGGTCGCAGCAGCTCGCCTGGGCTCACGCTGCGCTTACGCAGGAGTGCTGGGCCGCGATGAGATGTCGCGCTTCTCGCTCGACGAGCTGAGGCGCGAAGGCGTGGACACCTCGCGCGTGCTCATCTACGAGAACGCGCGGCCTCACCACTCGACGATCCTGGTCGAGGCGCGAGGAGGAACGCGCACGATCCTGTCGTTCGCCGAGGGCGTGACGCCATTTCCGATGGCGCGCATCACGCCGCAAGTACTTGCTGGGGCGCGCGTGGTCTTCCTCGATCACAGCACGCGCGCGGCAGCCATCGCGAAGACTGCAAGCTGGCTCGGCATTCCCGTCGTGGCCGACATAGAGCGGGCCGTGCCCGGCATGGAAGATTGGATCGCCCAGGTCAGCCACCTCATCGTGGGCGAGAAGTTCGCGCGCGAATGGACGGAGCAGCACGATGTCGAGCAGGCTGTGCGCGAGCTGGGAGCCACGCGCGCGGTGGCTGTCGTGACGCGGGGCGAGCGCGGCTGCATCGCCTGCGGGCGCGCCCTGAAGATGCAAGTACTTCGCGTGCCCGCCTACAAAGTGGATGCGGTGGACACCACGGGCTGCGGCGATGTTTTCCACGGCGCCTACGCCGCTGAGCTGGCACGCGGCTCCGATGTCGTCACACGGCTGAAGGTGGCCTCGGCGGTGGCCGCGATCAAGGCGGGGCATCGTGGCGGGCGCGGAGGGCTGCCTTCGCGTGAGGAGGCTTTACGATTCATGGAGCGAGGTTAAGGTTTGCCCTCGCCTGAAGCCGGCGCTGGAAGGCTGAAGCCGTAGACCAGTTACGCTGGCTGCTGAGCAGCGGCTCTACTCGCCTTCGAGCACCAGCGCCCCATACTTCTGCGCCACCACACGCCGCTTCACCTTCAAGGTCGGCGTTAGCTCGCCGCCCTCAGCGGAGAACGGGTGCTCCAGAAGCGCGAACTTCTTGATCTTCTCGAAGTCGGCCAGATCCTTGGACAAGGCATCCAGTTCGTCACGCATCTTCTTCAAGACCTGGGGCGATTTGAGCAGCTCAGCGCCCTCCACACTCAGGTTCTCCGACTTGGCCCATTCCTTAAGCGCGTCCATCTGAGGCACCAAGAGGGCCGAAACCGCCTTCTGCTTGTCGCCCAGCAAAACGGCCTGAGCGATGAACGGAGACGAGGACAGCTTCATCTCGATCGGGGCTGGCGCGACCTTCTTGCCGTTGGCTAAGACCAGCAAGTCCTTCTTCCTGTCCGTGATCTGCAAGTACTTGTGGCCGCCCTCGTTCAAAATCTGGCCGATGTCGCCGGTGTGGAACCAGCCTTGGCTATCAATGGCCTCGCGCGTCTCGTCGGGCCGCTCCCAGTAGCCGCGCGTGATGGAGTCGCCTCGCACGCAGATTTCGCCGTCCGCTTCGATCTTGCACTCCACGTTCTCCAAGATTTCGCCCACGGTTCCGATGCGAACCGCGCCCGGCAAGTTGACCGCGATCACGGGCGAGGTTTCGGTCAGCCCGTAGCCTTCCAGAAGCGTAATGTTGAGCCCGAGCATCAGAGCCGCGACCTCAGGCGAGAGTGGCGCGCCGCCCGAGACAAAGGCCTTCAGGCGGCCCCCGAACTTCTCGCGCACTTTGGAGTAGACCAGGCGCTCGAACAGGGGCAGGCTCAGCTTCTCGGGCAAGCTCAAGGTGCTCGCGCCGGGCACGCCTCCATTTTTCTTGCCCGCTTTCCTGGCCAGAGCCAGAGCGGTCTCGAACTTGGACTTCTGCGACTCGGGCAAATCCTTGGCTCCGTCTTCCACCTTCGAGGCCATCATCTCGAAGAAGCGCGGCACGGCGAACATAATCGTCGGCTTGGCCTCGCGCATATTTTTGTCCACGGCACGCAGGCTTTCGGAATACGCAATGGAGCAGCCCAGGCTAAGGGGCACGAAGAAGCCAGCGCTGCGCTCGAAGATGTGAGCTAAGGGCAAGAACGAGAGGAACACGTCCTCGCCTCCGAGCTGAAAATAGTGATCGAGCAGCTTGCCCACGGCCCAGACATTCGCGCACAGGTTGCGGTGCGAGAGCATCACGCCCTTGGGGTCGCCGGTGGTTCCGCTGGTGTAGATGATCGTGGCCACGTCATCGGCCTGGGCCGCGGGCCACATCGTCTCGAAGGCGTCGCGGTGCTCCTGCAAGTACTTGCGGCCCTCTGCCTCGACGTGCGCAAAGTGCAGCACATCGTCGCCTTCGAGCTCCTCCATCGTGATGATGAACTGAAGCTCGGGCAAATCGGCGCGCGCGTCGCGGATTTTTTGGAGCTGGTTCTTGTCCGAGACGACCACGGCCCGAGCGGTGCAATCCTTGAGGATGCCCGCGACCTGAGCCGAGGGCAGCGTAGCGAAGAGAGGAACCGAAATGGCGCCCCGGCACTGGCAAGCGATGTCGGCGATGGCCCAAGAGGAGCAATTTTCGGCGACAATAGCGACGCGCTCGCCGCGCTCAATTCCCAGCGAGACCAAGCCGCAGGCGAAATCCTTGACGCGCTCGCCGACCTGGGCGAAGGTCGCGTAACGATAGGCGCCTTCGAACTTTTCGCCCAGGCAGGGGCGCGAACCAAAGGCGGAAAAGGAGCGCTGAGCGAGCTCGGCTAAGGTCGAGGGCGAACGTGAGGGATCGAGCATAAGCGTGATGGAAACAGAAGTTAAGCGCTATTTTAACCAAGCCAGGCACCCGGTTCGTGCCTGCTTGGTGCCTGGGCGCGCGGAGGCAGGCGCCAGCGAAGCCGAAACCACGGCGAGCCCGAAGTGTTACATGGGCTTAACAGTTCTGAAACACTCTGTCGATAGCCTCAATGGGCCCCAAGTACTTGAAGTGCTTGGGTGAGACTCTTCCTCCAGCCGCAAGCCATGAACGAACCTTCGCTTCTCGCAGCGCAAAGCCAATCCCAAAACCAGTCGCAGTCGCAGAGTTCCAACGGCGGGCGCCAATCGCAGTCGCAGAGCCAAGGGCAGGGGCCGCCTCCGCCCAAGGTCGGGCTCTTCAAGGGCTACCAGGAAGAAGGCTTCTTCGATGAGATGTTCGACGCGGGCCAGCGCCCTCGCCCGCACTACCGCGCCCTGTTCGATCAACTCTCGGCCATGTCGCCGCCCGAGTTCGCCAAACGTCGCCGCCGCGCCGACTTGACGCTGCTCAACCAAGGCATCACCTTCACGGTGTATGGCGACAACGAGACCACCGAGCGCATCTGGCCGGTTGACCTTGTGCCGCGCATCATCACGGGCGGCGAGTGGAAGCACATCGAGGCCGGGCTCAAGCAGCGCATCCACGCCCTCAACCTGTTCCTGCACGATGTGTATCACGAGCAAAGAATCCTCAAGGATAACATCGTCCCGACCGATTTAGTCCTCGGCTGTCCCGACTACAGGCGCGAAATCTTCGGGGCCACGCCCTCCAAGGGCGTCTACATCCACATCACAGGAACCGATCTGGTGCGGGACCGCGACGGCACCTTTTATGTTCTGGAAGACAACCTGCGCTGTCCTTCGGGCGTGAGCTACGTGCTCGAAAACAGGCAGGTGATGAAGAACACCTTCCCCATGACCTTCGAGCGCTACGGCGTGCGCTCGGTTGATGGCTACGCCCTGGATCTGCGCGAGGCTCTGCGCAAGGTCGCGCCCGAGGGCATCGAGAACCCGACGATTGTGCTTCTCACGCCCGGCATCTACAACTCGGCGTATTTCGAGCACTCGTATTTAGCCAAGCAGATGGGAATCGAGCTGTGCGAGGGCCGCGACCTCATCGTGGACGACGCGCACGTCTATATGCGCACCACCGAAGGGCTGCGCCGCGTCGATGTCATCTACAGGCGGGTCGATGATGACTTTTTAGATCCCCTGGCCTTCCGCCGCGATTCGTCTCTTGGCGTTACAGGCATCGTCAACGCCTGGCGCGCGGGCAACGTGACTCTGGCCAACGCCCTGGGCACGGGCGTGGCCGATGACAAAGCGCTGTATGCCTTCACGCCTCAGATCATCAAGTACTACCTGGGTGAAGAAGCGATCTTGCCGATTGTGCCCACGTATTGGACGGCGCGTGAGGACGATAGGAAGTATGTGCTGGAGCACCTGGGCGAGATGTTCGTGAAGCCCACTAATGCTTCTGGCGGCTACGGAATGCTGGCCGGGCCGGTCTCGACAGCCGAGGAGCGCCAGGAAATGAAGCAGAAGATCCTGGCCGATCCTCGCGGCTTTATCGCTCAGCCCACGGTCGCTCTGTCGCGCCATCCGTGCTACTTCCAGGGCGAGGAAGACGGCTTCTTGGAAGGGCGCCATATTGATCTACGGCCTTTTATCATCTACGATGTGGATGACATCAAGGTGATGCCCGGCGGCTTGACGCGCGTGGCGATGAGGAAGGGCAGCCTGGTCGTGAACTCCTCGCAGGGCGGCGGCAGCAAAGACACCTGGGTTTTGGATACGGATTAAGGAAGTGATGGGTTCAGGAGTTATGGGTGGAAGGTCAAGCGCACCTCCAAGTACTTGCGCTTCGTCCAAACCATCACCCATCACTTCTAAACCCATCACCAAAGCTGAAGGCTCTTATGTTATCTCGCGTAGCCGATGCGTTGTTCTGGATGGCTCGCTACTACGAGCGGGCCGAGAACAACGCGCGCCTCATCGACGTGAACCAGAACATGATGCTCGACATGGGCCGCGCCCTGGCCGATGCGGGCTCGGGCGCGCCGTACTGGAATCCCATCGTGCGCATGATCTCGCCCTTCGACGAGTTCCGCAAGCACTATCCCAAGACAACAGCCGACTCGGCCATCGAGTGGCTGACGTTTTCGCGCCAGAACCCCAACTCCATCGTGACCTGCGTGGCCAGCGCTCGCGAGAACGCCCGCGCCATCCGTCCCGCCATTTCGAGCGAGATGTGGGAGCAGATCAACACCACTTACCTCGGCCTGCGCAATTCTTCCCTGGAAAGCATCAAGCGCGAGGGCGAGAGCGCTTACTTCCGGCGCATACGCGAGGCCTCGCAGCTGTTCCAGGGCATCGTCAAGAGCACGCTACCGCACGAGGAAGGCTACTACTGGATCGAGCTGGGCCAATATCTGGAGCGCGCCGATGCAACCTCGCGCTTGATTGATGTCAAGTACTACATTCTGCTGCCTTCGCTGGAAGAGGTGGGCGGACCGATCGACCAGACGCAGTGGGCGGCGGTACTCAAGAGCTGCTCGGCTTACGAGGCGTATCAAAGGCACTACGTGGCTAAGATCACGCCTTCGCGGGTGGCAGAGTTTTTGGTGCTCAACGCGAGCTTCCCACGCTCGGTACGCTTTTGCTTTGACAAGGTGCACTGGTCGCTGCGCACCATCTCGACCGAGCACGGCGCTCTGGGCGAGAACGCGCCCGAGCTCGTCGCGAGCCACGTGCGGCACATGATGGGCGAGGCCAGCATGACAGGCATCGTGCAGTTCGGACTGCACGAATATATGCAGCGGCTCCAGGCCTACTGCAACGAGATCAGCGCCAAGATCACCCAGGGCTACTTCCAGGGCGCGCTCAAGCACGTGGCCTGATTCAAGGCGGAAGGAGCAGGGATGAAGGATGAGATCGTCCCGCAAGTACTTACAGGCGAGCTGCCATCCTTTCTCTTTCGCCCTTCATTCTTTGCCTTATGCTCATCACGACCTTGCACGAGACGACCTATGAATACGAGCGGCCCGTGCACGCCTCCTTCACGCAGGCGCGGCTGGCTCCTCTGTGCGATGCTCACCAGCAGTGCCTGGATTTCTCGCTTTCGATCGACCCAGGCGCTTCCATTGCGGCAGGCGAAGACTACTTCGGCAACAGCGTGCACACCTGGAACATCTTGTCTCCGCACCGTTGCCTGGTGGTTTCGGGTCATTCCATCGTGAGCACGCACCGGGAGCCGTTTCGGGTGCAGGAGCCGCTGCAAGAGTGGGAGGTGAGGCGAGCTCAGGCCGACTTCTGCGGCTTCGACGGGCCTGTCGAGGACATTGCCGAAGTGCACGAGCTGGCCCGGCAGGCCGGGCTACTCGAACGACCCATGAGCCAGCAGCAAGTACTTGGCACGATGCGCCAGAGCCAGACCATCTTCACCGATTTGTTTGGCAGCGCCCAGGAGCTGAACCGGCTCATCCGCGAGAAGTTCACGTTTTCGCCCACGACAACGAGTGTGGACACGCGCATCTCGCAGGTTTTTGCGCACAGAGGCGGCGTGTGCCAGGACTTCGCGCACGTCTTCATCGCGGCCTGCCGCGTGGCTAACCTGCCCGCGCGCTACGTGAGCGGCTACCTGGTAACTCCGGCCTCGCGCTCAGCGGAGGGCGCTTCGGCCTCGCACGCCTGGGCCGAGGTGCTTTTGCCCGGAGGCAACTGGGTTGGCTTTGACCCGACCAACAACCTGCTGGCCAACAACTACTACGTCAAGATCGCCGTGGGCCGCGACTACCGCGATGTCTCGCCGACCTACGGCCTGTATCGAGGGCAGCCGGGCCGCACGACCCTGCGCGTGCGCGTGTTCACCTCGGTTGAGGACGAGCCCGCCGAATCGCTCCAGCCTGCCCTTGTGGGATAACTCGTTAACGCCGTGTTGTCGGAGCGAGCCAGACTTTTGGGGCTGTAAGTACTTGTTGAACCTTGACGATCTGACCCGCAAGCCCCGCTCACCGCACAACAGGATTTGATTCGCAAAGTCCCACAAGTACTTGCAGCGCGCTGCCTCAGAGCTTAGGCTCATCTGCAACGCCCAGAACCTGCGACCTGCAAACTCAAACTTCCAAAATGCTTTCTGAACCTCTTCTGCAATCGGATGAACGCGAATACGCGCCTGTGCCGCCGGGCGATGAGTTCCTGATGCGGGCGGGCTGCGAGTTCGTGTACCGCACCCAGAACTTCGTGCCCGTCATCACGCAGATCCACGCGCGCCCCACGCCCGTGCCCGTGGCCGACCGCTACAAGACGACCTGGCAGGCCTGGAACCTCCAAGCTCAAGATGGGCGCGAGATTCCCGTGCACGATTACGTGGATGCCGATGGCAACCGCGTGGCTCGCTTCATCCTGCCTCCAGGCGAATCGCGCTTCGGCTACGATGGGCGCTTCCTGGTCCCGACCTCGCCCGACCCTCAAGTACTTGAGGCCACGCAGCAGCCCGTGGAGGAGATTCCCGACGAAGTGCTGGTGTATTTGCTTTCGAGCCGCTACTGCCACTCGGACGTAGTTGCGGATCAGGCGTGGAAGCTGTTTGGCGCTGCTAAGCCAGGCTGGGGCCGTGTTCAGGCGGTGAGCGACTGGCTGCACGCGAACATCAAGTATCGCAGCGGAGCCAGCAACCCCTTCACGACGGCTGTGGATGTACTGAACCAGAGCGCGGGCATCTGCCGCGACTTCGCCAACACGGGCATCACGTTCTGCCGCGCTTTGAACATCCCGGCTCGCTACTGCTTCGGCTATATGCCCGATGTCGGCGTGAAGGTAGACCCGGTTCCCATGGACTTCCACGCCTGGTTCGAGGTCTGGCTGGTCGGCCCCACGGGCGGCGCCTGGCACACCTTCGACGCGCGCCACAACTTCCCGCGCATAGGCCGCGTGCCCATAGCCCGAGGCCGCGACGCCGTGGACTGTGCCATGATTACCAACTTCGGCTCCGCTGAGCTCGTCTCCATGACCGTGTGGGCCGAGCCCGACGCGCAGCATTAGCCACAGAGTTCAGGGAGCACCACCGAGGGAGCACAGAGGGGTTTTAGAGGAGCAAGTACTTGAAGACCGTCTCTTGATTTTCTCGGTGCTCCTTCTGTGGTGCTCCCTGAACTCTGTGGCTAATGCTGGTCTTCGCGCACCGAGACTTGTTGCTCGACGAGCTGAGCCGTGCCGAAGAAGGTCAGCATCGATGTGTCAACGGCGTCACGGCCCACGCTGATGTTGACCAGGCCGCGCCTCAAGCCCTGCCAGGTGGCGTCGAAGGAATACCAGCGGCCAGGCTGATCGCTTTGCTCGTCGGCTAAGTAGGCCTGGAAGTAGGCGTGGAAGTCGGGCGGGTCCAGCTCAAGGCAGTAGCCAGCGGCGTAGCGGGCCGGGATGTTGAGCGCGCGGCAGAAGGAAATCGCCAGGTGCGAGAAGTCGCGGCACACGCCAACGCGCTCGATGAAGGTATCGACAGCCGAGGTGTTGGCGTCTGAGTGCCCGTATTCATACTGCACCTTGTCGCGCATCCACTCGCAGATGGCGTACACGGTGGCGGCTCCCCCAGAGGTTTGGCCGAACAAATCGGTGGTGGCTTGAGCCAGGCGATCGGACTCGCAGTAGCGCGAGGGGAAGAGCATCGCAAGGACTTGAGGCGGCAGCGCGGGCAGGGGAACGGCGGGCGCGTCGCGTGGAGCTAAGGGCGCGGTGTCGCCATCAAGCTGAACACGGGCGCGGTAGTCGAGCACGATGTCGGCATTGGCGGGCGTGATGAAGCGGCGGTTGCGGTTGCGGAAGATGTCGGTGAAGGCTTCGGCTTCCAGGGGCGGGCCGATGAGCAAGGCTTCTTCCAATACTTGCTGGCCCGTGGCCTGATCTCCGGGCGGTGCGATCTCGATCTGGAGCAGGGCGGGCATTGGCTGAGGCGCGTGATAGATGGCGTGGGCGTGGATGTTCAAGAGCATCAAGCGAGCTTAGCCAACGGGTGTTACCGAAGTGTTAACGCAACTTTGCTGGGCTGGGCGTGAGCCGGACTCTGAGCCGGGCTTTCGGTGACTACCTCAAATCTGGTAAAACCGTCTCATGCCTAAGCTCGTATCGTCTCGACTGCAACGCTTTCTGGCGTGCGCCCTTCCCATGTGCGCGCTCTCGCTTCTGGCCCAGCGCCTGGTTCTGGCTCAGCGGCCCTCGAACGCCCTGCCGCCTCCGGCTGCCTCGTCCGCGCCCACGGACGAATACTACCGAGGTGAATCGCCCTACCCAACCTCCACGCCGAGCACAACCCCAATACCTACGCCAACGCAGGGCGGGTCCAACCCCTACGCCTTCGATCCGGGTGGCGGGCCGGGAACGCCCCAGCCTCAAGCAACAGTGACGCCCACGCCCACGCCCCAGGGAGAACCGCAGGCTTACGGAACCCGGCAGGCTTCCAACTCGGAAGATGGCGGACTGGAAGGGTTTCTCAATGGCGAAACCGGGCCTCTCAAGCTGAGCCAGGCGCGCGGCGGCTGGAGGTCGATGCGCATCGTGCGCGAGGGCCGAGCACCTGCTCCTCTGGGCAACGCGGCCAGCCCGAGCAACACGGACAAAACCTGGACTTCGATGCTGGAGCGCTTCGCTGGAGCACCGAATGTGTTCCTCACGCGCGGGCGCACCATCAAGCTCAACGGAGACGATCAGCTGCTGGTGTATCAGGCCCAGTTCCCGACCTCCGAGCAGAGCCAGAAATGGTTCGAGACGCATTATCCCCAGTTCAGGGGTTCGGGCTCCCAGCACCCTGGCGCCGACGAGTATGTGGCCGCGATCCACGCTTTCCTCAACACCATTCCGCTGCGGGCCAGCCTGGTCAATACACGCCACATTACAGCGATGGAAGCTATCGAGCCCTTCGACTTCCAGACGCGCTTCAACACCCTGTCTCGCGAGGTCAGCGCGGCCATCCAGCATCTCAACGACAGCAACAGCGGTCAGGCCGGTACGCCGCGCAACGTTCCTGGAAGCTCTGAGGGGAGCTCTCCGGGAAGCTCCACGATCACGCCTCCGTACCAGATTCCCAGCCGCCCACGCGATTGGGCCAACGGCTCTTCGGCCAACGGCTCTGGCGGCTCGCCAAGAACTCCTGACGAAGCGCCACGCGTAGTTCCCTTGCCCGAAGCCGTGGCTCAGGCGGCGGCCTCGGAGCCGCTGCGCCGCTTGTTCTCGGCGGTGCAACGCTACCGAGCTGACCACAACGATATGCTGCCTCCTCTGGAAGATCTGGCGCAGGCTCAGGCCGCGCTGTCTTCGTATCTCAGCGGCAGCGACTCCTGGCGCGATCCCGTTTCGGGCCGCTTCTTCCTGCCCAATGCTCGGCTCTCGGGGCGGCGCATGGTGCACCTCAAGCCCTTCGCCTCCTCACTGATCCTCTTCTACTCCGAGCCCGACACCAAAGGCCAGCGCAGCGTCATGAGGCTCGATGGCATTGTCCGCCGCGTTTCGCCCACCGAATGGGTCAAGCTCACTGGAACAGCAGGCGTGCAGTAGAACGTGCAGCCCCGCACACAAAGAAAAGGCCGCCTGCAAGTACTTGCAGGCGGCCTTTTTTATTTCGCTTCTTCTTCCTCAGTGGGAAAGGCCAGCTCGGGAATGGTCTTGACCAGGTCATTGAGCCCCTGGCTCCAGCGCTTGCGAATGTCCGCCAAGTAAGGGTCGCCTTCGGGCAAGCGCATACGTTGGCGCACGCACAGCGAGTCGGCTTGGTAGCACACGATGTCGATGGGCGGGCCGACCGAAATGTTGCTCTTCATGGTCGAGTCCATCGAGATGAGGCCGTAGCGCGTGGCCTCAGCCAGAGTCGAGGTGAACTTGAAGCCTCGATCCAGGATGGGCTTGCCGTATTTGGACTCGCCTATCTGCAAGAACGGCGAGTCTTCCGAGGCGTGGATGACGTTGCCCTGAGGATAAACGTAATAAATCTGGTGCGGCAGGTCGCGAATTTGGCCGCCGACCAGGAAGTGGATGTTGAAGCGGAACTCGTCTTTTTCCAGGGCCTGGCGCTCGGCCTTATCGACCTCGCGGATCTTGTGGCCCACGTAGCGCGCCGTCTCGAACAGGCTGGGCTGGTTGAGCAGGCTGGGGTGCTCGGGGTGCAGGCGGGCCAGCGCGATGTCTTCTTCGATGAGGGCCAGGGCCGAGTGGGTCAGCGACAGGTTGCCCGAAGGCTGCAGCACGATCACACGCTCGCCGGGCTGCTCGAAGATATACATCTTGGAGTGCACGTTGATGTTGTCCATGCCGGCGTTGGAGCGCGAGTCCGACAGGAACACCAGCCCCTCGCGGCAGTACAGGCTCAAGCAATAAGTCATGAGCCCGCAAGTATAACGACGCCCGCGCCCTTGAGCGGCATCCTGACAAAGCAAAGTGCATAAGGCGGGCGCACGGCTGCAAGTACTTAAAAGGCGCCGGGTATAATGGCGGGCAGAAGAGGAACAGCAAACACCGATGCTCCTACCCTACAACGTCGACCGCCCCGCGCGCCGCACGCCAGCCGTGACCTACGCCCTCATCGCGGCCAATGTGCTCGTGTATCTGCTCACCATCGGCTACTCGAACTGGAAGATGTACGATGACCGCCCGCACCTGGAAGAGCAGATCACCCAGATCAGCCAGCTGCTCAAGAAGTTTGGCCAGGACGACGGCAAGTTCCTCAGCGACATCAACAGCTCAAATGAGAGCAGCGTCCCGAGCACTAAGTCGGCGGCCCAGCCCTGGCTGCTAAAGGCCCCGCAGAAGATGCAAGAAGGCGCGCCTGCCGGTGTAGGCGCTCCCGATACGGGCTCGCCTGCTGCGGGAATGCCCGATGCCTCGGCTCTGGCGCAAAAGGCCGAGGCGCAGGCGGTAGCGGCTCAGGATCAGTTCGATGCTGAGCTCAAGAAGATCATCCCCGCAGGAACCGAGCGCAGCTTCGCCTGGAATCTGGAGCACAGGAAGGACGTGATTACCTTCGACATCAACTCGGATGTCGAGGGGCTGCTGGCTTATGTTCCGGCCTCGCCCTCGCTGCTCACCTTCTTCAGCGCGATGTTTTTGCACGCCAACCTGGAGCACATCCTGGGCAATATGCTCTTCCTGTGGGTCTTCGGGCGCGCGGTTGAGGACACGCTCGGCCCCAAGTTCTACCTCAGCGCCTACTTGCTGTGCGGAGCCGCGGCCACGCTGCTGTTCCACATCATGACCCAGACCTTCGCGCCTGCGAGCATGGCCATGCCCTCGCTGGGCGCGTCTGGAGCCATCGCGGGCGTTCAGGGGCTGTTCGCGCCGCGCTTTTATCGCACGCCGGTGCGAGTCTTCTACCTCAACTTCCTGGGCATACGCTTCTTCTACACCATCATGCCGATTCTGGGCGGCATTTTCGCGCACAGTCTGGGCCTGGGCGCTTCGGGCTTCACCTTCGCGACTCTGCTCGTGCTCGCGGGCATCGTGCTCTGGGGCAACGATATGCTGTGGGGCGAGTGGAAAGTCGCCGCAGCCTGGCTCATCGGCGGCTGGCTCACCATCTTCGACGTGATTCCCATGCTGATCGAGGCGTTCATGCATCGTCAGGGGGGCGTGGCTCACTGGGCTCACATCGGAGGCCTCTTGTGCGGTGTGGCCTACGCGTTCTTGATCGGAGCGCACAGGGAGGGCAAGTCCGAGTATCTGGTGGACGAAGCGCGGCAGTCTCTGGACATGAGGCTCGCGGGCAACGCCCTGGAGTCGGCGCGCCAGGTCGTGATGATGAGGCCCGAAGATCCCGTGGGCTATCAACTCCTGGCCGAGTCCTACGATCGCAAGGACAACCGCGAGGAAGCGCTCAAGAATTACAAGCTCGCGCTCGACAAGTACTTGCGTCAGGGCGAGCGCAGCGCGGCCTCCAAGCTGTATCAAGATGCCATTGCCAAGCACTCCGAGTGGGTGCCCGATGCGCCCACGCTGTTTACGCTGGCCTCTCAGATGGCCAAGGACGACAACTGGAAGGGCGCAGCCGAGAACCTGGCCAAGCTGCCCTATTTCTACCCCGAAGCCTCCGAGGGCGAAATGGCCTTCCTGCGCGCCGCTCAGATCTACTTGGACAAGCTCGATCAGCCCCTGGTCTCGATGCAGCTGCTGCACGAGTTCGGCGCTCGCTTCCCGGATTCGCAGTGGATGCCCAAGGCCACCGCGATGTATGAAGCCGCCAACCAGAAACACAGCGGCGCGCCCATGAAGTGAGGGGCTGCAAACCACCTGCAGCACACACATGACGATTTCCAAAGTCGAGGCCGTGCCCGGCGTGTGGCAAATCCGCCTGCCCTTCTCCAACGCTTATGTTTTGAGCGAGGGCTTGAGCTCCGGCTTCACTCTGGTTGACGCAGGAACGCCCCACGATGCGCGCCGCTTGAGGCGCGCTTTAGTTCGGTTCGGCGGGCTGAAGCGCTGCAAGCTCATCCTGCTCACGCACGCGCACCCCGATCACGCGGGGTGCGCCGCTCTGCTCGCCCGAGCTTCGGGCGCGCCGGTTTTGGCGCATCAATCCGAGCGGCCCTTCATCGAGTCGGGCCAGCTTTACGGCAGAGGCGGGCCGCAGGTGCAGCGAGCCGCCTTCAAGCTGGGCTCGCTGATTTGGCCCGTGCGACGCTGCCGCCTGAGCCGTGCGCTCAGAGATGGCGAAGAGGTTGAGACTTCTGCAGGCGTGTGGCGCGTGATCCACACGCCTGGGCACACGATGGGCCACATCTCGTTCTGGCGCGAGAGCGACGGCGTGCTGCTCTCGGGCGATGCTCTGCTCAACGTCTTGCCCTGGACACGCAAGCCCGGCCTGACTTTGCCTCTGCGCTTATTCACTCAAGACCCGGACCTGGCGCTGGATTCGGCGCGCAAGTTGGCGAGGCTTGAGCCGCGCGTGCTGCTGGCCGGGCACGGAAGTCCGCTGCTCGATGCCGAGGAGCCGTTGCGCCACTTTGCTCTTTCGTGAAGCTGCAAGTACTTGCGCGCACACACTTTTGCTCTTCGGGATTTCGATTTGCCAGCAGCGCGGCGCCTTTTCATTTGCACCCACCAATGACCACTTTTACTCGCTTCCTCGCTCTTGGCCAGGCCGCAAGTACTTGCGGCCTGGCTTCTGTTCCTTCCGCTCGCGCCCAGAACGCGTTGCCTCGCGAGCGCAACACCGTGATCGGACGGCCTCAAGTGGTCGCTCGCTTTTACGGGCCGATGCTGACCGGAGTCACGGTTTCGCACAGAGGGCGCATCTTCATCAACTTCCCGCGCTGGGGCGACAAGGTTCCCTTCACGGTGGCCGAAGTCAGGAACGGGCGCGCCGTGGCCTTTCCCAACCGCCAGGTCAACTTCTTCGCTCCCGATGGCCAGCGCGCGCCGCTCTCACTCAACCCCTCCGCGCGCGCCGTGCAGCAGCGTCTCAGCTCCTTCGTCTCCGTCCAGAGCGTAGTCGTAGATCCGCTGGATCGGCTGTGGATTCTGGACACGGGCTCAATTAAGCTGGGGCCTGTGGCTCCCGGCGGGCCGAAGCTGATCGGCGTTGATCTCAAAACCAATCGCATCTTCAAGACCATTGTGTTCCCCTCGGAGGTGGCTTTGCGCACGACTTACCTGAACGACATTCGCTTCGACTTGAGGCGAGGAGCCGGAGGCTACGCCTTCATCACGGATTCGAGCGGCGTGGGGCCAAACGCCATCATCGTGGTCGATCTGGCTACGGGACGGGCGCGGCGGCGGCTGAACAATCATCCGAGCGTCCGGCCCGAGCCCAAGTTCGTGCCCACCGTGGACAACGAGCCGCTGTATCAGCAGCCAAAGGGCCAGAAGCCCAAGTTTCTGGGCCTGGGTTCTGATGGCATCGCGATTACGCCCACGCGCTTGTTCTACTGCCCCCTGGCCTCGCGGCGCTTGTATTCGGCTTCGCTGCAGGCTCTGGAAAGCGGCAGCGACGAGGCGGTTCGCAACAGCGTGATTGACCACGGCACCAAGGGCGCTTCGGATGGAATGGAGTCCGATGACAAGGGGCGCGTGTACGCGGGCAACTACGAGAAGAACTCGATTGTGGTGCGCGAGCCGGATGGAATGTATCGCACCCTGGTGCGCGGCCCCGAGATCTTGTGGCCCGACACGCTGAGCGTGGCTTGCAACGGCTGCTTGTATTTCACGGTGAACCAACTCAACCGCCAGGCGGATTATCACAAGGGCGTCGATCTCAGGCAGAAGCCCTACTCGATTCTGCGCGTGCCCATCGGGGCGGGGCCGGTTCTGCTGCGCCCGTAGTTCTAAGCCAAGAGCACAAGAGCGCCCGCAAGTACTTGCGGGCGCTCTTGTTGCTTCAATTCTGCTCGCGCCATTTCGTTGATTGTGCCGCGTCCGTGAGCCGCGCAAACTGCAGCCGTTATTCTTCCGGCATCTAAGGCTCCTTCCGTGGCTCGATCTCCTTCCACCAACTCCGCTTCGCCGCGCACCGGCGTCCCGGCTCAGCCGCTTGATTCGGGCGTGCACTTCGACAAAGCCCAGCGCGCCGCGGCCAAAAAGGTCGTGCTGCTGACGGTCTTCCTGGACATCCTGGGCTTTGGCATCGTGATCCCTCAGCTTGGCATCTACGCCTCGCAGTTTGGGGCCTCGCCCAATGTCATCGGCTGGCTGGCCTCGACGTATTCGCTGGCCACCTTCCTCTTCGCCCCGTTCTGGGGCAAGATGAGCGACCGCGTGGGCAGGCGGCCCATCTTGATCTACTCGATCTTCGGCACGGGCCTGTCGTACTTCCTCTTTGCCGTGTCCAACTCAGTTCCTCTTCTGTTCGCCTCGCGCCTGCTGGCCGGAGTAACGGGAGCCAACATCGGCGTGGCGCAGGCTTATCTCTCGGACGTGACCGAGCCCGAGGAGCGCTTCAAGACCTTCGGCATTTTCGGGGCGATTTTCGGCATCGGCTTCTCGATCGGGCCTCTGGTCGGGACGCTGCTGTCGCACCTGCCGGGCATCTGGGGCGGCAACTTCGGCATCGGGATCATCACGGGCGCGCTGTCGATCATCAACACGCTGCTGGCCCTCAAGGTTTTGCCCGAGCCTCTGTCGCCCGCCGTGCGAGCCGCGAACACAGAGCGCCACAGGAGCGAGGGCAGCCTGTTCCAGATCATTGATGTCGGGGCCTTCAGGCGCGCCTTCTCGGTTCAGGGGCTCAACCTGATCCTGACCATCGGCTTGGTCAGCGTGGTGGCCTTCGCGACTTTGCAAGGCACCTTCACGCTGTATATCATCCGGCAATACACGCGTCCCGAAGTCCAGAGCTCGATCCAGCGCGACCCTCGCGGCTCCATTAAGCAAGCCGAGTTGCGCTTGACTCAGGCCAAGCAGGGCAAGGACGCCGCAAGTACTTCGCTGGCAGGCGAGGGAGGCGCGACCGACACCGGGCGCGGCCAGAACGAGCCTTACACACGCTCGATGGGCGGCGACTTCAACCCGGCTCAGGTGAACGGAGTGTCGCCGCCCACGGGCACCACATGGCGCGAGGTCGAGAAGGCTCTGGTGCAGCCGCGCGCCGCGCAGATGGTCGGGCTGCTCTTCACCACGATTGGCCTGGTGTCGCTGGTGATCCAGGGCGGCTGCATCAACCCTCTGAAGAAGAAGTTCGGCGACATGGCGCTTGTCATCGCGGGCACGGGCCTGCTCATGATCGGCATCGCGCTGGTGCCTCTGCCCACGAACTACATCGGCCAGTTTCCCGTCTCGGCCCTCATCGCGATCGGCAACGGCATCTCGGCTCCGGTCTTGACGGCTCTGGTCTCGCTGCTGTCACCCGAAGCCGAGCGCGGCGAAACCATCGGCGTCTTCCAGTCGGTTCAAAGTTTGGGGCGCATCATCGGCCCGATCATGGGCGGCTACCTCTTCGAGCACGGCGCGATCACAGCCCCCTACTGGACAGGAGCCGCGATTATGGCCGTGGCGTTTGCCATGACGTTCAAGCTCAAGGGTCTGTGCGAGCGCAACCCGAACTACCGCGAGGCCCAGCAAGAACGCGCTCAGGGCCACGAGGACAAAGCAGAGCGCGCCGCCACCGACACCGCCTCGCCCAACGCTCCCGAGAAAGAACCGGACCCGATGGCCGCGGTAGATTAGCTGTGCAGCTTTCACCGCTCAGCTTTCAGCCGTCAGCACCACCAAGCGAGAACCAGAAGCCCAACAGCACGATTGCTGAAAGCTGGACTGAAAGCTTCCTCATGCCCAACGACATTTGCATCGACCTCAAGTACTTGCTCAAAACCATGCGCCGGCTGCTCGAAACCCCTTCGCCCGCAGGCGACACCGGGCGTGCCAGCCGAGAGTGCAAGCTCCTGGTCCACGAACTAAACCTCCCCAACCCGCAAATATCCTGGACGCGCAAGGGCGACTTGATCGTGCGCATCGCGGGCGAGCGCGACGACCATCCTCGCGGCATCACGGCCCATGTCGATACGCTGGGAGCCGTGGTGAGCCGCATCTATCCCAACGGGCGGCTTCAGCTTGCCCAGATCGGCTCCTCGTTCTGGAGCGCTTACGAAAACGAGAATGTCACCATCGAAACCTCAGACGGCACCACAATCCGAGGCACAGTCTTGATGCGCGACATCAGCTATCACGCCAACTTGGACGATGCTTCGATTGATGCTCAGCACTGCAACTCGACCACGCTGGAAGTGCGTCTGGATGCCATCACATCCTCGCCCGAAGAGACGCGCGTTCTGGGCATCGAGGTCGGCGATTACGTGCACTTCGACACGCGCTACGAAGAGGTCAATGGCTTCATCAAGTCGCGGTTTTTGGACGACAAGGCGTGTATTGCCTGCACCTTAGCCGCTCTCAAGGCCATTGAAGCCAGCGGCCAGAAGCTGGCTCAGCGCCTGACGCTGCACTTTGGAACATACGAGGAAGTGCTGCACGGTGGGGGCACCATCCCCAACGAAATTGAGGAGCTGCTGGCGGTCGATGTGGCTCCCGTAGGCGAGGCCCTGCGCTCCTCTGAGCAAGCGGTTTCGCTGTGCATCCTGGATAAAGATGGGCCTTACGATCGCCAGTTCTCGCTCAAGCTGCAACGCTTGGCTCAGCGCCAGGGCATCGATTTGAGGCCCTCAATATTCCCTCGCTATTCGAGCGACGCCAAGGCCTTCTGGCTCACGGGAGGCGATGCGAGCGTGGCTTTGATCGGCCCTGGAGTCCACGCCACGCACGCTTACGAGCGCACCCACATCAAGGCCCTGGAACAGACGGCGCAGATGATCGCGGCCTATTTGACTTCGCAGCACGAAGCGTAAAGGCGGTGACGAAACACGAGCGGCAAGTACTTGAGGCTCAAGTACTTGCCGCTTCTCTTGCCTCAGCGCCGCGTGTTGGACGCGTCATCCGCCAGGTGCCGCAGCCGGGCCGAGACGTTGAGCAGAGCGCGGCCCTGGTGATAGGCTTCGGTCCAGCGGTCGCTCTTGGGCTGGCCCGCGAGAGGAGTTCCATCTTGGCTTAGCGTGGGGTACCAGCCGCCGTTGCGGGCATCGACTTGCCTGGTCTGAATCCAATTCCACTGGCGCACAAAAGCCTGCCAGTAGCGTGGCGTCTCGTGCCCGAAGCGCTCGTGCATCAGCAGCAGGGCGTTGAGGGCTTCGGCCTGAGTCCACCAGATTTTGCGTGTGGCAGCCTCATCTTTCGAGTCTGGCGAAGAAAACGCCGTGCCCGCATCGTAGAAGCCGCCGTTGACCTGATCCCAGCCGAAGTCCAGCGTGTGATCAACCAGGCTGCGCGCCACGCGCCAGGTCCGGGCGTCATCGGGGCGGCCCAGGGCTGAGGCGGCTTCGGCTAACAAATAGGCGGTCTCGATGTCGTGGCCGAACGAATCGTGATCGGGCACCGCGCGCCAGTCGGGGGTGAAGAACAGGTTCAGGCAGCCGGGCTCAACCGCGATGCGATCGCGCACCAGAACGAACACTTCTTCGAGCCGAGCGCGCAGCCGAGCGCTGGGCGCGGCTTCATACAGAGCGGCCAGGGCTTCGAGCACGTGGATGTGGGTGTTCATCGACTTGAAGCCGTAACGCGTCCCGATCGCATCGCCCGTGGGCGCACCAGGCGCGTTCGAGGCGGCCAAAATCGGCTGGCCCTGGCGCGTGAGCGCTTCGTAGTAGCCGCCGTTCTTGCGATCGTGGGCGTGCCCTTCGAGCCAGGCAAAGGCGCGCTGAGCTAAGTTCAGGGCGCGCGCATCGTGCGTAGCCTGGTAGTTCGCGGTGGCGGCGTAGATGGCGAAGGCAATTCCGTAGACGTGCTTCTCGCCGCCTCTCTCAACGGTCGGAGCGCCATTTTGATCGACTTCCCAGAACAGGCCTCCGCTTGCCTTGTCCCACAGCACGTCGTCCAGAAACTCCAGCCCGTGGCGCGAGATGGCAAGGTATTGAGCCGAGCGCCCAGCATCGTTCTTGAAGCGCAGGGCGGCCTGGGCCGAGATCCAGGTCAGGCGCGACTGATACACAATCGACTTCTCGTTCGCCTCGCCTCGCACCCAACTCTCGCTGAGGTTCTGGTAAAAGCCGCCGTGCTGCGCATCCACGGCAGCAGGAAACCACTTGCTCAAGACGTTGCTTTGCAAATTAGCCTCGGCTTCTGCGGCCAGGCGGCTGTAATCTTGTGTTGTGGGAGCCACAATCGAGGCGGGCTGAGCGGGCGCAGCAGGAGCTGAGGTCTGGGCGCGCGTGGAGGCGGCTCCAGGAGCGAGGCACAGCAGGAGCAGGGCGAGCCTGTGAGGTCTCAAGAGAATCATAAGAGGGTTCTTTTTGAAGTGCGGGAATCAAGTATGCCCTCAAGTACTTGCAAGAGCTTGAGCCGTGCAACTTGGGCGCGCAGGTAAAATATCCGCTATGAATCTTGAGCCCAGCAGCGGCCTCTCCAACGAACCGCGCACCGAAGCACTCACTCACTCGCCCTCGCACCGCGCTTATTCTGGCATCGTGGTCGATGGCGCCGACCGCGCGCCCTCGCGCGCCATGCTGCACGCCGTGGGCTTTAGCTCGGACGACTTCCAGAAGTCGCAGGTCGGCATCGCAAGTACTTGGAACACCGTGACGCCGTGCAATATGCACATCGACAAGCTCGCCCTGGCCGCTCAGGAAGGCGTGGAAGCCTCGGGCGGCAAGGGCCTCATCTTCGGCGTCTCGGGCGTCTCGGACGGCATCTCGATGGGCACTGAGGGCATGAAATACTCGCTCGCCTCGCGCGAGGTCATCGCCGATTCGATCGAGATGGTCGCGGGCTGCGAGGGCTTCGACGGCGTGGTCGCTGTGGGCGGCTGCGACAAGAATATGCCCGGCTGCCTGATGGCCCTGGCTCGGCTCAACCGCCCCTCGGCCTTTGTGTACGGCGGCACCATTTTGCCCGGCTGCATCACGGGCAACGGCTGCGGCAACGGCGATTCCACAGAGAAGTCGCTCGACCTCGTTTCAGTCTTCGAGGCTGTGGGCTCGCACGCCAACGGCAAGATCTCGGACGCGGAACTGAGGGCCATCGAACAGAACGCCATTCCTGGCGCGGGCTCGTGCGGCGGAATGTACACCGCTAACACCATGGCCTCAGCCATCGAAGCCCTGGGTATGAGCTTGCCTAACTCCTCGGCTCAGGCTGCCACCTCGCCCGACAAGCGCGAAGACTGCGTGCGAGCCGGAGCCGCCGTGATGAACTTGATCGAGCAGAACATCCGCCCGCTCGACATCATGACGCGCCACGCCTTCGAGAACGCCATCACGGTCACGATCGCCCTGGGCGGCTCGACCAATGCGGTGCTGCACCTGCTGGCCATGGCTCACTCGTGCGTCGTGGAGCTGAGCATCGACGACTTCACCCACATCGGCAAGCACGTGCCCGTCCTGGCCGACCTCAAGCCCAGCGGCAAGTATGAGATGATCCATCTGGTGCGCATCGGTGGTCTGGCTCCCTTGATGAAGACCTTGCTGGACGCGGGCCTCCTGCACGGCGACTGCCTCACCGTGACGGGAAAGACCGTGGCCCAGAACCTCGAAGGCGTCGCGCCCTACTCAACCGATCAGGACGTGGTACGGCCCCTGAGCAACCCGATCAAGCCCGATTCGCACCTGGTGATTCTGTATGGCAACCTGGCGCCCACGGGAGCCGTGGCCAAGATCTCGGGCAAGGAAGGGCTCCGCTTCACGGGCCGAGCGCGCTGCTTCGATTCGGAAGAGCGCGCCATGGAAGCGATTTTGGATGGCACCGTCGTCGCGAAGGACGTGATCGTGATCCGCTACGAGGGGCCGCGCGGCGGGCCTGGAATGCGCGAGATGCTCGGCCCAACCTCGGCTGTTATGGGTCGGGGCCTGGGCAAAGAAGTCGCGCTCATCACGGACGGTCGCTTCAGCGGCGGAAGCCACGGCTTCGTAGTCGGCCACATCACGCCCGAAGCGTTTGAGGGCGGGCCGATCGCGCTCATTGAAAACGGCGACGAAGTGACCATCGACGCTGAGAGCCGCACCATCTCGCTGAGCATCTCGGAAGCCTCGCTGGAGCGCAGGCGCGAGTTGTGGCAGCGCCCAGCTCCCAAATACAGGCGAGGCGTGCTGGCCAAGTATGCGAAGATGGTGACCAGCGCCTCGCAAGGCGCTGTGACTGACTACAACCTCGAAGATTAGCAGCAGAATTCACCACAGACGGCCACGGAACACCAAAGAGGAGCACAGAGAAGATAAAACGAGAAGAGCAAGTACTTATAGCTTCCTCTGAAGAACTCTGTGCTCCTCTGTGGCCATCTGTGGTGAATAAAAGGAGTCCGATCCATGAGCGCAACAGTTCCGGTGTGGCAGTCCACAGCGGTTATCAACCCCTCGGGCGAGAGGCCGATGATCCAGATCACGAACTTGACCAAGGTCTACCGCGACCTGACAGCCGTGCGCGACCTGAACCTGAGCATCAACAAGGGCGATGTCTTCGGCTTCATCGGCCCCAACGGAGCCGGCAAAACCACCACCATCAAGGTGCTGGCCACGCTTTTGGAACCTTCCTCGGGCCAGGCCCTGGTCGATGGCATTGATGTCATCAAGCACCCTCTGGAAGTGCGCAAGATCATGGGCTATATGCCCGACTTCTTCGGCGTGTACGACGACGTGAAGGTGTGGGAATACCTCGACTTCTTCGCTGCAGCCTACAAGATCCCGGTCAACAAGCGCAAGGCCATCATCGACGACGTGCTCGACTTAACGGACTTGACCGTCAAGCGCGAGTCCTATGTCGAGGGCCTGTCGCGAGGCATGAAGCAGCGCCTTTGCCTGGCAAAAACGCTCATCCACGACCCCAAGGTGCTCTTACTCGATGAGCCTGCTTCGGGGCTGGATCCTCGGGCGCGCATTGAGTTCAGGGCTTTGCTCAAGGAGCTGCAGGCCATGGGCAAGACGATCTTCGTCTCGTCGCACATCCTGCCCGAGCTGGCGGATTTCTGCAACGTGGTCGGCATCATGGAGCGCGGAAGGCTCATTGTGGCGGGCCGCGTCAACGACATCGTGCAGAAGTTGGAAGGCCACGCCGTCATCGACGTTCGGCTCACAGGTGGGCCAGAGGCGGGGCAGAAGGCGCTGCAAGTACTTGCCAATCATCCCAGGATCAAGGACATGAGGCTCGAAGGCGGGCACCTTGAGCTGGATTGGACAGGCTCGCACGAGGAGCTGCCCACGGTCTTGCAGGCCCTGATTCAAAACGGTGTCGCGGTGGCGACCTTCGCTCAGCGCCAGGCCGATTTGGAAGACGTGTTCATGAAGGTGACCAAGGGCGCGGTTCAGTAAAGGCGACTCAAGTCCTTGCGAGGAGGTGCAAGATGATTATGGAACTGGAGCAGGTTGGCGCGCAAAACGGAGCACGGCCAAGGCAAGCGGGGCCGTGGCACTGGACAGTGGAGTGGTATGAGCAGGCTTCTGAACTGGGCTGGTTCGAGGGCAGGCGTGTCGAGCTGGTTGATGGGGAGATTACCGAGATGAGCCCAATGGGAGTGCCGCACATCAACAGCACCACAAACTTGACCTACGCCTTTATTGACAAGCTGCCGCGCTCGCTGCGCGTCCTGGTGCAAATACCCTTGACTCTCAGCGAGGACAATCAGCCCGAGCCGGACGTGGCTGTTGTGGACGCTTCTTCCATGAGCCAGCGTCCCACCACGGCGCGTCTCGTGGTTGAAGTCTCGGACTCGACCTTGCGCTTTGACCGCACCACCAAAGACGCCCTGTATGCCTCGGCTCGCATCCCCGAATACTGGATTCTCGATGTCAACGCGCGCACTCTGGAAGTCAGGCGCGATCCCGTGGAGGATGCGCTTTCCTCATCCGGCTGGCGCTACGGCTCGACCCGAGCCCTGCGCGAAAGCGACTCAGTTTCGCCCTTGTGCGCGCCCGATGTTTCGTTGGATGTGCGCGATATGCTGTTGTAGAACGACATCCGCGCTGCAAGTACTTGGGGTCAGGTGTTAGAATGGAGCGGGCGCAAATGCGCTGAGCGCAACGCGAAGAGCTGATGCAGACGATCAAGATTTCAACCGGGCGCCGGGGCGAGATGGTCAACATCACCGGCGAAGTGCAGCGTTTGGTGCGAGCCAGCGGAGTCAAGCGCGGCCTGTGCTGCGTGCACGCGCCGCACACAACGGCTGGCATCACCGTCCAGGAAGGCTACGACCCGGACGTGGTGCGCGACATCTTGTCTTCTCTGGAACGCTTAATTCCGCCCCAGGGCGCTCCCGGAGGCAGCTACAAGCACGCGGAGGGCAACTCGGACTCGCACCTCAAGGCGCTACTGTGCGGCTCGTCTCAGACCTTGCCCATCGAGTTCGGCGAGCTGCAGCTGGGGCGCTGGCAGCAGGTCTTCTTCTGCGAGTTCGACGGCCCGCGCTCACGCACCGCCTGGGTGCACATCATCAAGGACGAGGGCTGAAGGATGAAGGATAAAAGCCATTCGCAAGCGCTTCCAGGTACTTGCGGATAGGCATTCATCCTTCATCCCTCAGCCTTCATCCTTTGCTTAGGAGGTGAAAACATGGCACGACAGAGACAGAAGGAAATCCGCAGGCGCCGCAAGCGCAGCGCAGAAGCCGCCAAGCTGAGCATCAAGGCAGCCAAGGCCGCTAAGAAGTCAGCGTAGATCAAAACTGAACCACTCAACGGCAAGTACTTCGCACCTGTACTTGCCGTTTCGTTTGTGCTGCTTCACAAAGTTCAAGTACTTGGGCCCAAACCGAACAGCCTCACGTTTTAGTGGGCACGGTCCCGTTATGGCATTTATAAAGCGGGGCTCTTGGAGCGGTCTTGTTTTGCCAAAGGCTCAGGCGCGCGCTATAATGCGCCTCGATTGAACTTGCTTCGTGAGCTTGCTTCGGTTGTTTTGAGTTGGACTTTCGGCCATGATCAACGTTGCGCTTGCTTCTGCTGACCGCCGCTTCGCCCGCGAGCTTCGCCTGCAGCTTGTGGGCTGGGGCTACCGCCCGTGGATGGCCGACCCTGAGGAGCCCGTCCTGGACCAGCTCCAAGATCGAGGCGCCGATATGCTCGTGCTCGACTTCACTTCCTCGCCCTCGGATCCGCTCTCGACGGTGCGCTCAGTCAAGAGCAATGCCGAGATGAAGCACATCCCGATCGTGGCTCTGGTCGATGCGCGTGATGCCGTGAGCCTGGATTTCTCGATTGGCCTGGAGGACTTCCTGGTCAAGAGCGACACCTTCGAGGAGCTGCACACGCGCATCAAGTTCATACTGTGGCGCTTGTCCAAGGTCGATTCCAAAGACACCATCAAGGCTGGCCCTCTGGTGATGAATCTGGCCAGCTACCAGGTCAGCATACGAGGTGAGCAGATCGAGCTGACCTTCAAGGAGTTCGAGCTGCTGCGCTTCTTGCTCACGCACCGAGGCCGCGTCTTCTCGCGCGATGCTCTCTTGCGTCACGTTTGGGGCGACGAATACCTGGGCGGCACCCGAACAGTTGATGTTCATATCCGCCGCCTGCGCGCCAAGATCGGCCCCGAGTTCGACAACCTGATCCAGACGGTGCGCAACGTGGGGTATAAGCTGATCGAGGACGCCAAGAGCTAAAGTGACGAAGAAGCCCGCTGCAAGTACTTGCAGCGGGCTTCTTCGTCACTTTAGCTCTTGCTACTTCGGCTTGACGCCGTACTTGGCCAAGCGTGCCAGCATCACTGGCTTGATCTTGTAAGATGGCGGCACCACAGCAACGAAGGCTTCGGCTGCTTGCTTGGCCTTGGCTCGATTGGGAATGCGAAGGTCGTAGGTGTCGAAGAGCCAAAAGCACACGTCGGCGTTCGGAGGCCCCAAAACTTGAGCTTTACGAAGTTCCTCAACTGCCTTCTTCCAAGAGGAAAATGGTTGTCCGTAGACCATGTAGCCGCGAGCCAAGAAGTAGTGCGGCAGTGAGGAGTTGGGCTCCAACTCCACCGCCTTCTTGAGCATCTCCATGCCCCGCCCTCCAGATTCGCGGGTATCGGCCAAGGCGTAGCCATTCAGGGAGTATGTGAGCCAGAGCTTAGGATCGAGCCGGTAGGCGTTGTTCATGGAGTCGATGTACGCCTGCGCCATCTTCTGATTGTAGGCGAACACGGCTTTTGATCTGTATTGGAATGCAGAGCCTCCTGCATCGTAGGTGAAGCAGTAGGCAGCCGGTAGATTCGCGTTCTTGGGGTGCTTGACCTGCAACTGCTTCAGCGTGTCGAGCGTGAGGGGGAGCAGATTGCTTTTGTCAGCACGCCTGATCAACTGCACCAAAGCTACAGCATCATCCTTGAACGCTTCAAGTGCCGCTTTGAGTCGGAGCCCCTTGATGGGCCAGAGGGCGCTGTCGAAGCGGTCTACAGCCTTGGAGGTGGACGTCACCTTTTGCTGAGCATAGCCCACTGTATGCTGTGCAGAAGGGCTCACCGTCAGTGCACACAGCAGTGCGAGAGATAACGAGCGAAAATGAGAAGGGGACATAGATTCACCTCGGAATTCATCAAAACAGCATCCAGGACGCATCTCCTCTCTGTGATCTCAAGCGCACATAGAAAATGCGCCCAGGATCACGGAGAGGAGGTTAGAGTCAGTTAGTACTGACCATTAGCAATAGGCTGCGACCAGCCGAAGATGATCCCCTTATCATCGCCCTCAACCAACTGGAGCATTGATCCATCAAATCCACTCGGCGTGTAATGATCGACGAGGTAATGATTCGTGTGGTAATACCAGTGGTACTGTGGCCTCACGTAGCTCTGAGCCGGAACGGGCGCGCAGGGAACTGTCATCCCTGAAGCAATGCTGGCCGTCATAGAAGAAGTGAAGGTCCCGCCCAGGTTGATCAGGTCGGTGATCTTGAATCCCGCAGTGAAGGCAACGGAGAGGCCCATCGTTTCTGTGGCGGTTATGGTCCAGGTCGGCCCCGGCATAGGCTCTGTCGTGCTGTTATTGGCCACGCCAACGTTGTCGAGGATGACCGTGCCATCACGGAGACTAGGAGCAACGCCAGTTCTCCCACTCGTTGTGCAGGTTGAGTTTGTAGGTAGCTACCGCAGTAGCATGGTCGCTCACCTGATCGAACATGGTGTAGGTCACACTCGTGCTCCCAGGAGCACCTGTGGTACCAGATGCCACCCAGTTGCCGTCAAGGTCCTTGTTGAACGGGCCGTAAGGCATTTCCTCGCTGTGGGTGGTCTGAGTGTCGCCTGGCTGCGGGTTCGACCAAATGTATCCAGTTGGTGGCGACCAATTACCTGTCGGCGTGCCTTGGAAGGACGCGAGGTTGGGACGATTCACGTTGTACGGCGCCGGAGGAGGCCATCCACCGGCACCACCAGGAGACATCATCCTCTGAACGTAGGAGTACGTCGTGTCACCTGTCCACGTGTTGGTGCTGGCGTCGAAGCTCTTGAAGCCGGGGCCCGAGATGCTAGCGCCCCGATTGTCGAGGCCCCAGCTCGCATCGCAGCCCACGTAAGTATTCGCTTGACCTCCAGTCGAATTAGCGGTTGCCGTCGCCGTTCCGCTAAAGGGGTAGATAAAGTCGATTACCGTTTTCTTCGTTGGGTTCTCGACGCGCGCTACCAACCTTCCCTGCGAAGTTCGGCTGTTGGAGGTGCTATTGCCAAACTCTGGCGCCGGACTTCCGCACAGATTGCTGGCCGTCTCGGTCGTTTGGTTGCTCCCGTCGTGATAAGCCGTTGAAGTCACCGAACTGTCGATGAATACCCCAGCCCAAGTCGGAGCTTCACCATTTCCCGTCCATGTCAGTCGCAGCCTAACCGTCCCCTTCATCGAGGACTTTGCTGTGCGACCATTGGTGATCTCCAGACTGCTTCCCATGTAGTTGTAGAGGTTCGTCGGTGCCTGGGATACATAGCCAGGCGTGGCAAAGGTGTCAGTGTAGAGTTGGCCCTGGCCGTCCAACAGAGTCCTCGACCCAGACCAATTCCAACTACCCACTACCTCCCAATGTCCAGGCTGAGCTGTTGGGGAACCCGTTGGTGAGCCTGTCGGCGAAGCTGTTGGTGTCGCTGAACCGCTGGGCGGGTAGCTTTGTGCCCACATCGGGGCGGCCAAAACTAAACTCAACAACCCAACAAGCAACGCAGCGAACTTAGCGCGTTGACACGCTCGGACGCCCAGCGCCACAACCGCCCGATTCCTAACAAGGCGCTTACCCCCCCCCCCGATCGCCCGACGGTTGACTTATGTCAACCTTCCTCATCTTGAAGTCTTGCATCGCGACCTCCAACCTGAAGTTCCTCCACGTCCACCGCAGAAGATGCACCTATTATCACCGTTAATTGATCTGCCCTAACCTGCTTCTGCAGTCAAAACGCTCTAATAGATCGTTTTTGTGTTTGCTGGCGTACCAAGTACTTGCAGAAGGCGCGCGGATCAGAGGCGGCAACACGCATTGGAAATAGCTTCCTTGCGCGATTTTTACGCTTGCGTAACAATGCGGTAACAACCTGGGCCTAAAATGCTCGCCAATCGCGGAGTCGCGGCTCGAAAGGGCGCGTCGCTCAGAGGGCGCAAGCTCGAAGGGGCGCATAGCGGCGCGCCACGGTTGCAGTGTTGGATTGCTGGGTTGGGAATCATTCTCGGATTCGGCCTGGGGCGAGCGAGCCTGGGTTGAAGGAGCAAGAGGCAAAGCATGAAATTAGTCGAAGCCGTGGTGCGGCCCCACAAGCTGCAGGATGTCAAGAGTGCTCTGGCCGACATCGGCGTGGTCGGCATGACCGTCACCGATGTGCGAGGCTGCGGGCGCCAGAAGGGTCACGTCGAGCGTTACCGTGGTTCGGAATACACCGTGGACTTGCTCTCGAAGGTCAAGATCGAGGTCGTGGTCGGCGAGTCCAAGGTTAACGAGGTCATCGACACCATCGCCGATGCCGCGCGCACTGGAGAAATCGGCGACGGCAAGATCTTCGTGCGCCCCGTCGAGCAGGTCATCCGCGTGCGCACTGGCGACCGCGACGAGGATGCGCTTTAAGTTGCCATAGGTCAGCCTTCAGCCGTCAGCCTCAAAACTGGCGGCTGAATCGTGTTGGAGAAGCACAAGCACTTGCAGTTCAAAGCTGAAAGTTAAGCGCTGAAAGCTCTCAGCTACCAAAGGAGAAATTAGAGAATGGCAGATGCCAAATCGGTTATCGCGATGGCGGAGGAAGCCGGAGCACAGTTCATCGACCTCAAGTTCACGGGCTTGCTGGGCGATATGCAGCACCTGACGTACCCTGTTGAAGCGCAGCTCAACGAGGACTTCTTCTCCGGCGGCGTGATGTTCGACGGCTCTTCGGTGCGCGGTTTCCAGCCCATCGACAAGTCGGATATGCTGCTGATGCCCGACGCCGAGACCGCCTTCATGGACCCGGCCTACGACACGCCCACCCTCTCGGTGTTCGCCAGCATCGTCGACCCCATCACCCGCGAGCCCTACTCGCGCGACCCGCGCGGTGTGGTCGCGCGCGCCGTGACGTATATGCAGGGCACGGGCATCGCCGACACCGCATTCTTTGGCCCCGAGGCCGAGTTCTTCCTCTTCAACGGCGTGAGCTTTGGCGGGCACAAGGTCGCCGGCGGAATCGACGGCCACTACTCGCACTACAAGGTCGAGTCGGCGGAAGGCGACTGGCACAACGGCGACTCACCCTACGATAGCGACACCGGCGAGTGGAACAGTGGCCGTCGCCCGCGCAACAAGGGCGGCTACGTGCCTGTTCCTCCTGTTGATACGCTGGGCGAAGTGCGCAACGACATCGTGCGCACGCTGATGGAAGCGGGCATCAAGGTCGATGTGCATCACCACGAGGTGGCGAGCGGCGGGCAGTGCGAGATCGGCATCTCGCTCGACACCATCGCCAAGATGTGCGACAAGATGATGGTGCACAAGTACATCGTCAAGAACGTGGCCGCGCGCCACGGCATGACGGCCACCTTCATGCCCAAGCCCATCTTCGGCGACAACGGCACCGGAATGCACTGCCACCAGTCGCTGTGGAAAGACGGCAACACCCTGATGTATGACGAGAACGGCTACGCTCAGCTGAGCGACCTGGCTCGTTGGTACATCGGCGGCATCCTGAAGCACGCTCCCGCGCTGCTGGCCTTCACCAACGCCTCGACCAACTCGTATCATCGCCTGGTGCCTGGCTACGAAGCGCCGATCTACTTGCTTTACTCTCAGGGCAACCGCTCGGCTGCGGTGCGCATTCCCCTGACGGGCAACAAGGCCAAAGCCAAGCGCATCGAGTTCCGCACGCCCGATGTCACGGGCAACATCTACCTCAGCCTGGCGGCTCAGCTAATGGCTGGCCTGGATGGAATCAAGAACAAGATCGAGCCCGGCGACCCCTTCGACAAGGACTTGTATGAGCTGGAGCCCGAAGAGAAGCACGGCATCCCCACGGTTCCAGGCTCGCTTGAAGCGGTTCTGGACGCTCTGGAAGAGGACAACGAGTTCCTCAAGGCCGGCGGCGTCTTCACCGACGACCTGATCGAGATGTACATCGGCCTCAAGCGTGCGGACGTGGACGCCCTGCGCCTGCGCCCGCATCCGTATGAGTTCTCGCTGTACTTCGACGTGTAAGTTGAGGTGCAAGTACTTGCAGCGGCCCGCGATTTAGAATAGCGGGCCGCTGTTGATTTTGTGAGACGTGGGAATACTGGAAGTACTTGGAGGCGTGGGGATAGACCATGAGCCAGACAGCGGCAGCCTTTGATTTTTCTTCTGCTACAGTCGAAGAGATTATGATACTACGCGACGGCGGCACGATTCGCGTCTTGCTCAGCGACGCCAATGCTCAGCAGTGCTGGTGCCGCTTTGACTATAGCATCGGGAGCAAGACGCGCGGCAGGCTTTACTTGCCAGGACGCTTTTGGACAGGAAGTGAGAAGTCACAGCTTGTGCCTCTAAACGGCGAATTGCATCACGCTGTGCTGGACGCGCTGGCGCGCCATCTCAACCTCAACTACACAGAGGAAGAGCAAGAAGCCCTCGCAGCTCTGGATGGCAACGGCGGATTCCACAGCATCAGCAAGCGAGATTACGAGGGCTACCTGCTCATCTACTGCGCCAGCCAACTGCAGAAACTGGCCCAAGGCTGACAATCTCAAGGACTTCCCACGCCCGCTCACGCCTCATCCGGCGCGATCTCACGCAGCACACGCAGGCCCTCGGGCACATCCAGACGATCGTAAATTTCTTCCAGCGGCACCTCAACACCAATTGAAGCCAGCGGAAGTACTTGCGAGCGCAGCGTGTAGGATTGCAGCACCCAATCGCCGTTTTCAGAGCGCCTCAGGTGCTCGACACGCACGCGGTCGGGCGAGACAAGGACGTAGTCGCGCAGTGAGGGGATTTGCTTGAGGGCGTCGAACTTGTCGGTGCGGTCGTATTGCTCAGTTGAGGGCGACAGCACTTCGATGATGACCGTTGGGTTCAGCAAGCTGTTGGGATCGCGCTCGTCGTAGCGCTCGGGTGGGCAAGCGACGGTGACATCAGGGTAGGTCTTGAGCCCGGTGGCCTCGACTTGGACGCGCAAGTCGCTGTTGAACGGGCGGCACGGCTTGCCGCGCAGCCGCGAGAACAAAGCGCCCGCGATGTTGGTGCCAACCGCGCTGTGCGATGGCGTGCCTCCGGCCATGGCGTAGATGCGCCCGTTCAGGTATTCGTGCTTTTGAGGCGATGCCTCTTCCAGACGCACGTATTCTTCCTCGCTGATGTAACGTTCTGCGATAGCTTGCATAAAGAAGCCTCCGTCTCAAGTTTAGGAACTGTCTCGCTCAGCGATGCAGCACAAGCCATAGCACGCCGATCCCGCTCCAGAACACAGCGATCAGCAGCGGCTTCTTCAGGATGCAGCGCGATTCGCTCGCGCCCTGGAAGTGCGCCACCACAAACAGAGCCGCGCACGTAAAGGCCGCGATGGGCAAGGCCCAGCGTTCGAGCTGAAGCAGCCAGAGCAGCGCCAGGATCGTGGCGACCTTGCACCAGTTGAAGGCGATGCCCTCGGTGATTTCAAAGCGTGGTTTCATGATCTGTCGCGGCGTGAGCGAATGGACTCCAGGATGCGGCGCGCGCACAAAATCGCGAGGTAGGAGGCGACTGCTCCAGGCAAAATGTACGAGGCTGCCAGCGCACTGAATGTATGCGGGTTAAACAGCGAGAACACGACCGGAAGCAGCGAGCAGGTGCCGATACTGCCGAATCCCAGCGCCAGGCATCCCAAGCCCACCATACCTGCGGTGCTCAGCGAGCCGGGCGGCGAGGCCGGCAACCCGGCGCCGCAGTGAGAACAGCGCGAGGCGCCAGCCATCAAGCGATGGCCGCACTGAGGGCAGTGGCTCGCCCCGCCCGAAGGCGGTTCCAACGGCGGCTCGCCTGGTGGCTGTGGTGGTTCTTGGTTCATTGTGTTGCCTCCCGAGCCTCCACTGCAATCACGCTGCTACAGGCACTGCCTCAAGTACTTGCGGCCACGCCTATGGCCACGCGAGTATGCCGCCGCGCGCGCCACAGCAAAACGATTCCCGCCAGCATCAGGCCCAGACACATCCACTGCGCGCTTGAGATTCCACCTGCGCTCGCCTCGCCATCGTGGGCGCGGAAGGCTTCGACCACGAAGCGGGCCGCACCCCACAGCACCAGAAAGGCCTTCCAGCCGTCGCCTTCGTGCGGCCACTTGTCGCGGGCGCGCCACAGCACGATGAAGATCAAGGCGCTCGCGAGCGCGGCGTAGATCTGAGTTGGGTGGCGCCAGACGCCGTGCTGGTAGATCGCGAAGGGCAGGCTGCAGCTCTTGCCGTAGCAGCAGCCGTTGAAATAGCAGCCCACGCGCCCTACGGCTTCGCCGGCTGGGATGGCCAGGGCGAATAAGTCACCCGTCGAGCGCCGGATGGCCAGGTGACGTTTGCCCAGATCAACGCCAAGCCAACCGCCCGCCACGCCGCCCAGAATGGTGCGCCCGCCGCTTTGCAGGCTGAAGAATTCCAGGGGCCGCTGCCAGAAATCCAGGCCCAGCTCCAGCATCCACTGCGCGAGCTTGGCTCCCAGCACGCCACCGCACAAGGCCCACAGCGCCAGCAGAGCGAAGCCCTGAGTCGCCACACGCTTCTCGCGCGCCCGCAGCCAGAAGACCAGAGCGCCCAGCAAGTAGCCGCCGATTGTTAATGAGGAACCCAGTGTCATAGTGCCAGGCCAAGCGCCCACAAGTACTTGTGCCCTTAACGCACGCCGCCCACAGCTTGCAGCGGGATGAAGCCCTGAGCCGGAGCCTCGGGGAAGTCGCTGGCGTCCGAGAACAGCCAGCGCCAGCAGAACGAATAGCGCCGAGGATCGCTCTCGAAAGTCCCGGTGTGCACGCAGCACTGGCGCAACCGCGCGTCGTGGAAGGTGTGCGCATCCATGAACATCTTCACCGTGATGCGAAAGGTGCGCTCAGATAGAGAATCCAGAACCGCCTGCTTCGGGTTCCTCAGCGCCTGCCAAGTACTTGCAGCCGGATTGCCCGCGCCCGTGAGCCGCTTCCACGCGCCGCCGAGCAACTCGGGCAGGCCGGGCACGCAGTCGCACATCCAGCTCAGGTCGGCGCCCAGAGCCTCAGCTCGCACCGGCATCTGCTCCGAGAAGACGCGCGCCAAGACGCCCGAGCTAACCATCGCGCGCACGGGCTCCGAAACCGAATCAAAGGCGATGGTGTTCGAGACCACGTGCAGCCACTTCTTCAGCTCGTCGCGCCCGACCAGCTTGGGCAGCGAGCGCCACGCATCGTCCTGGCCGCGCAGCAAGTACGTGATGTCGCAGCAGTCGCGGTGTGAGCAAGGCAGCGGGATGAAATCATCCGCGCTCACAAGCCCGCCCGTCTGCTCGCCCAGCCGCTTCAAGACGCCCGTGGGCGTGGTGCGGCTCACGGGGTCGAAGCCCGCGCTGCGGCCCGAGCCAAAGACAGGCTGCAGCGCAACGCCCGCGCAGCGCGGCGTTTCGAGCCCCATCTGAACCACGTCGCCCACCAGATGCTCGTTCAGGCCACGCGCCACGGTCATCACCAGCGTGCTCCAGATTCCGGCCTGGTTCAAGCGTCCCAGAACACGCTGCTTTTCCTCGACAACATCCTCGCCCCGAAGTACTTGAGAGGCGTGGGCGTCGGAGCCATCGAACTGAAGATAGACCTCGATGCGCTCGCGGCGCGACTGCAGCCAGCTCAGGAAGCGGTCGTCGCGCGCGATGCGGCGCCCGTTGGTGTTGAGCATAATCCTCGTGATCGGCAAGGGCAGCAAATCCTCAATGATTTCGGCTAAGTCCTCGCGTATGGTGGGCTCGCCGCCCGAGAGCATCAGCACGCTCAGCTTGCCGCCCTCGCGCTCCAAAGCCCGTGCGAACCGTGTGCAGAATCTCACCGCGCGAGGGCAACTCAGCCGAAGGCCTGGGCGTGCCTGGAGCTTGGGCCGCAGCGTAGCAGGTCGGGCACGAGTAGTTGCAGCGCTGTGTCAGGTTGAGGAGCAGGATGCAGGTGTGCTGCCCGTGCGAAGCCGGCAGCCCCTGAGCATAGGATTGAGGCGAGCCGCCGAAGTTCGTGGCGCGATCGGGCGTCACTTCGAGCGTGGGCGTGCTCCAGCCTTCGCGGACGCGCCACAGAACTTCGTCTTCTTCATACAGCGACTCGGTGGCTCCATGAGCCGAGCAGAAGCGGCGCATCCAGAGGCTGCCCTCGTGCGAGACGATCATGCCGTCCTTCCACACGCCGTCCTCGTCCGAAGCGCGCGTGCGCTCCTCAAAGCAGCGCGGGCAGACGGTGCGCGTGTATTCCTCGATGCTGTAGGGGCGGGGCGCGAGTGCCATAAGGTTTGGTCGCTGAATGCAGGTTCTATTTTATCGCGCACCGGACTGGTGTCCTCGCCCGTATTCGCGATTCTTACTGAGCTTCTCAGTGCGCTCACGCCTTGTGCTTTGTGACTGCTGTCTCAGTGACGCTTGCACCGAAGGAACTTTGAAGGAATTTTAGCGGCGCAATGGCAGGCACAAGTACTTGTGCCTGGCTTCGGGAGCTTAATTATTGGCCAAATGGCGCTTTTTCGGTGAAAATAGAGCGGCAGGTACTTCGACGGAACAGTTTTTATTGCAGCACAGCTCAGCTCACGCGGGCGCTCTTCGGAGCAGGGCGAAATTGGTGCATCTGGTGGCCTAAGTACTTGTAGGAGGACGACGTGCTAAAAGCGCAGCGAAGGGCATACACCACTTTATCCGTAGCTCTGGACGCCTCCGCGTTATGCGTGGCGTTTTTGCTGGTCTGGCTGGCGCGCGGAGGCCTGGGCGAGTTCCTGGTTTCGGCGGCTCACCTCGTCGGAGCCGACCTCAAGCACATGGTACGCAAGCCGAGCCCGACCACCTTCATCCTGCTCTCGCGCAATCCCCTGGTCAACATCCAGAAGCACCTGTGGCTGCTGTACATCTCGGTTCCGGCCTGGCTCTTGTTCCTGCACACCCAGCGCGGCTACGACGCCCAGGCCCAACGCAACGCGCGCCAGGAATTCGCCATCTGCGCCTACGCCGGGATGCTGGGCACCGTGTCCATCATGGTGTTCATGGTGCTGCTCAAGCTCGATGTATCGCGCTTGCTGCTGGTGGGCTACCTCACTACGGGGGTTTTGCTCTTGTGGCTGCAGCGCCGTGTCCTACTGCCCTTCACGCAGCGCAACCTCAAGACGCGGCGCAACCTGTTGGTGATCGGCAACGAGGCGGCTGTGGAGCAGTTTTCGCACGTCCTGAAGACGCCTGGCTACGCGCGCGCCAACTTGCTGGGCTACATCGACGACCGCGTGCCCGAGGGACGCGGCACCAGCCCTTCGCCAAGTACTTCCGATGCCAGCCGCGCCTCAATGGCTCCGTGGAAGCACCTGGGCAAGCTGAGCGACCTGGCTCGCATCCTGGATGCCGACGTGGTGGACGAGGTGGTTCTGATTCGCTCCTCCGCCGATTCCGAAGGCCCTCATTCGTGGGGCGACATCTTGGAGCTGTGCCTGGAGCGTGGCCGCACCGTCAGCCTGGTGGATGACTTGGCGCCGCCCTTGAACGCCAAGATCGAGGCGCAGATGCTGGGCACGATGCCCACATTGGTGCTGCACAACACGCCGCAGAACACCCTGGCCCTGGTGGTCAAGGATGCCATGGATCGCACGCTGGCCCTGGTCGCGCTACTGCTGCTGGCGCCTGTATTTGGGGTCATTGCTCTGCTCATCAAGATGCACGACAAGGGGCCGGTGTTCTTCAGGCAGCAACGCGTGGGCTTGAACGGCAGGATGTTCTGGTTCTACAAGTTCCGCTCGATGCACGTTGATGCCCAGTCCATCCTGGAGAAGATGAAGCTCGAAGAGCCCGAGAAATACCGCGCGATCAACACCATGGAGGAGCCCTTCTTCAAGGCCCGCGACGGCGACGACCCACGCATCACGCCCGTGGGCCGCTTCATCCGCAAGACGAGCTTAGACGAACTGCCTCAGTTCTGGAACGTGTTGAAGGGCGACATGAGCCTGGTTGGGCCGCGCCCGCCTCTGCCCAAGGAAGTGGCCGAACTGGAGCCCTGGCACAGGCGCAAGCTCAGCGTCAAGGGCGGCCTGACTTGCATCTGGCAGGCCTCGGGGCGCAACGACATCACCAACGTCGATGAGTGGATGAAGATGGATCTGGAATACATCGACAACTGGAGCCTGTGGCTCGATGTCAAGCTGCTCTTCAAGACCGTCAAGGCCATGGTCTCAACCAGGGGCGCTTCGTAAACCAGGCAGCCACGAGAAAAAGAACCGTTGCAAGTACTAACACAATGGTTCGGACACTTTTTGTGCTGGAAAACCGCGCAGTGCTTGGTTTCTCCAGCCAGAGCGTCATTTAATGGCAACTCAGGCCTGCCTTGAGTTGCCATTAATGCATCCACAAGCCCCAGTCAGGGTCAGAAAGCCCTGATTATCAAGGCTTTCTGACTATCCAAAAAGTGTCCGAACCATTGCCTCAGGCGAAGTGAGAGTAAGGCAGGAGTGACTAACAAGTATGAACTGGAAGGAAAGCCTCAAGGATATGCTCCACAGCACGACAAGTGGACATCAGGTGGTTGCCGATAGCCAGGAGAGCAGGCGAAAGCAGGTCAACAAGTTCTTCTCTCTCCTTCAAGCAGCGTTTGAGGAGATCAAAGGTGAAATCGAGAAGCATGGGAGACGAGTCGACATTATGATCGGCAAGTATGCCTGTGCCATTGAGATCTATGACGGCAACAGACTTGAATTCAACTATGCCGTTAAAGTCCTCAGATATGCGGCAGCCACCGACGGTCAACACGGCTTTTACGACACCACCAGCTACAGTACCAAGTATAGTGTCCAGCGGTATAAGTTCGCCGAGATTCACAAAATAGATGAGCAGAGAATTATTCGGGACTTCATGCGCTCCTACGAGAAGCAGCTAAAGAAATATGCTGCTGAAGAGCCCCACTAACGTGACGCTCGCCGCTCAACTGGAGTGACTTACTCGGGTGAGTTGAGCGCGATCATGTCCTTCGCCGTAGCGAGATGACCCCGAGCTTGACCCTTGCAGGCCCGCGTGCTGTAATTCTTCGCGTCGATGCTCCCCAGCTTGGCCGCTCCCGCTGTTGCGGCCTGGTGCGCTTGAGGACAGACGCCCAGCCAGGGCGCCGCAGAGTACGGCGGAGCCATTTGTCTTGCCTTCAGCAACGGTTTTATGAAGTCAGAGCGACACAATTGAAAGCGGCCCGAAGAACCGCAAGTACTTGCAGCAAGCCATGGCCCCACGCGTACTGATTCTCAACCCGGCTCAACTGAACCCCGCGCGTTCTGCTGCGTCGAGCGCGGGTTTCGCTTCTTCTGTAGCAACATCAACCGCATGACACATCGCACCCTTCTCTTCGCTGCTGCTCTTGGCCTGGCCGCTACAGCACGTGCCAGTGACGCGCCCGATGATGCGCTCAGCTTCCCTGCCAAGATGCCCGACGCTGAACCGATTCCCGCTGCGCAGGCTTACTCAGGTGGCGAGATCAAGTCGCTGGTGCAGAGGCTGCGTGCTGAGCGCGAGGCTCAGATGGGGCGCGATCGTGTTCCCGCGCTGGGTTCGCTGGAGTCGAGCGCGGGCGTTGGGCAGCCGCAGCAACCGCACAAGTACTTGAGCGGCGCCATTGCATCGAGCCTGGCGGAGGAGAGAGCGGCTCAGGACACGCCTACCAAGATTCTGCCTGGCTCCTGGGTGTGGAGCGGCGACCGAGATTTAAGCTTGAGCGACGCTGCTCTGGCTCCTGGTTCGCGCTCGGCTCAGTCGTGGCGCATGAACATCGACGTGCCCGTGACCCACTTCTGGGGCAAGGCCACGCTCTCGGCAGGCTTCGAGAGGAGCCAGCCCGGCAGCTCTACTGACCCTGAAGCGGCTTCGGCTCCCCTGACGCAGAGCGCCAAGATCGCGCTGAGCCAGGATCTCAAGCACGGCGCTCTCTCAGGCACGGCTCAGCTCGCGCTCTCGGGCAATGATTCGCGCCAGGATGCGCTGCCAACGCCTGGCGAGCGCGACGTGGGCACCAAGGCCGAGGGCTCGGCTCGGCTCAAGCTGCAGCTCGCGCCCAACTTGGCCCTCACCGGCTCGCATCAGAGCCAACTGGAGCAAACCTCCACCCTGCAGCCAACTCAAGAGCCAACTCAAGCCGCTGCTTCAGCTCAGTCGAACACTCAGCTCGGCACAGACGCAGGCAGCGATGTGCTGGCGCGCTTGAAGCAGAGGCAGGCCGCGAACCGTTCTGATTCTCAGCTTGGGCTCGAATGGAAGTGGAGCAAGAGCCTCTCGCTCTCGGCTGGGGCGAGCCTGGCACGCTCGGAACAAGAGGCCACAACGCCGGCTGCCAACGCCTCGCCCCTGGCTCCTCAGTGGCTGCGCGACGAGAGCGCGGCCAACCTGTCGCTGCAAAAGCGCACCGGAGGCGGCTCGTGGGGCCTGCAATGGTCGCGCGCTCTGGCGCAGAAGGACGCGGCCTCGCAATCGTCAATGCAGCGAGCCGAGGACACGCGCACCGATAATCTGTCGCTGCAGGCCGAGCACAAGCTGTTCGGCTGGCTCCAGATGCGCGGCTCGTGGAAGCTGGCGGGCGACACCAACTACCTCTCGGCTCACCTGTCCGATCAGGCCACGCGCGAGGCCGAGGCTCGCATCAGCGGCGGCCTGGGCTCGCTTGCGCTGCGCTACTCGGACTGGAGCAGCCAATCCTCGGCGCTGGGCGGCGATTTGCTGGGCGGCAGCGGCAGGCGCGAATACGGCGTGCGCTATCAGGCCGGAAGCGACAAGGGGCTCGGCCTGGCCGTCGAATATTCGGTGCGCGCCGAGCCCGCGAGCAACGCGGCGTCGAACTGGAAGCTGGGAGTCACCTATCGTTAAATAGGCGGCAATTTGCGGTCATTAAGCAGGAACGAAAGCGAGCGCGGCAAGTACTTGTGATGCAGCAAGTACTTGCCGCTTTGTTTTGTCGGGAACGGGCGCGTGGGCTGTCGCAGCAGCAGCCATAAGCAACCCTTGAAGCCATGAAAAACGTAGTGATAACGGGCGTGGGCGTGGTATCGCCCATTGGAACGGGCTGGAAAGCGTGGTCTGAGGGGCTGCGCTCAGGGCGCTCGGGAACGCAGGGCATCCAGCTTTTCGATCCCGTCGATCCCCAGGGGCAGCCTCTGCCCTGCCGCGTGGCTGCCCAGGCCCTGGACTTCGAGCCCTCAGCGCACATCGAGCCCTCGGATCTCAAGCGTGTGCCTCGCGCCGTGCCGATGGCCTTGTGCGCCGCTCGCGAGGCCGTTTGCTCGTCTGGGCTGGAACTGGAGAGCTTGAGCCTGGAGCAAAAGCGCGACTTCAGCGTGGTCATAGGCTCGGGCGGAGGGGGCTTCTCGTTCGCCGAAGCTCAGTTCTCGCTGTGGTACCGTGGCCAGACCAAGTGGCTTTCGCCCTACGCGATTTCCAGCTCGATCGCGGGCATGGTTTCGAGCGAGATTTCGATCGCCCTGGGCCTGCGCGGGCGCTCGCACACCGTCTCGGACGGCTGCACCTCATCCACCGATGCCTTTGGCTACGCGCTGGACTTAATACGCTCGGGCCGCGTCAAAAAGCTGATCTGCGGCGGCGTGGACGCGCCCATCACGCCGGGCACCATCGCGGCCTTCTGCCTGATGCGCGCCGTGCCCACGCACTGGAACGAGCATCCCGCCGCCGCCGCTCGCCCCTTTGGAGCTGATCGCGATGGCTTCGTGTTGGGCGAAGGCGCCTGGATGTTCACTCTGGAAGAAGAAGAAGAGGCCCTGGCACGAGGCGCTAAGGTCTGGGCGCGCGTCGCGGGCTACGGCGCGAGCTGCGAGGCCTTCCACCGCGTCGCCCTCTCGGAGCCCGCCGAGGCCGCGCGCGCCATGAAAATGGCTCTCGAAGACGCCGACCTTGAGGCCGAGCGCATCGGTTACGTGAACCTGCACGGCACGGGCACGCAGCAAAACGACCCTCTGGAAACTCGGGCCGTCAAGCTGGCTCTGGGCGAGCACAAGGCCCACGCAACGCCAATGAGCGCCACCAAGTCGCAGGTCGGGCACGCGCAGGGGGCCAGCGGAGCCGCTGGAATTGCCGCTGCCCTGGCTGCTCTCAACGAAGGGTTTTTGCCTCCGACCATCAACCTGGAGCATCCCGACCCCGAGTGCGATCTCGATTATATCCCCGGGCACTCGCGCCCGGCTCAAGTCGAAGCCGCTCTGTGCAACTGCCTGGGCTTCGGCTCCAAGAACGCCGCCATAGTGCTGACTCGCTGACGATCTGCAAGTACTTGCGAGCGTGAGCCAAGCCGCTTTTCGCTGCGCCCGCTGCCATTCATCTGTTGTCTCAGCTTTGAAGCAGCAGCTTCACTTCACCCGGTTTTATGCTCATCCCGCCGCAGCGAGACGTGCCCGAGCGCCTCGATTTGCACCACGGCTCGCTCGCGGAAGTGCGCCGCTCGCTGCACGACATCCGGCGCATCAACACCTTCCTGGGCGGCACGCGCCTCTCAATTCACGGCATCTTGCCACTACTGAAGAGCGTTGAAGGCGAGGCGGCTTTGCTCGATGTGGGCTGTGGGCTGGGCGATGTGGGCACGGCGATCAAAGCTTCTGCGGCGCGTGAGGGGAAGAGGATGCGCGTGATTGGGTTGGACATCAATTCCAGGCATCTTGGGCTGGCGCGGCGCGAGTATCCCGAAGTACTTGGGGTACGAGGCGATGCCTTCCGCTTGCCTCTGGGCGATGCGAGCGTGGACATCGTGCATTCGTCCTTGTTCTTGCACCACTTCAGGCCGCCCGAAGTGCAGGCTCTGCTGCTTGAGTTCAGCCGTGTGGCTCGCGTGGGCTGGTTTATGAACGACCTGGCGCGCCACACCTTGCCGCTGTGGTTCTTCCGCACCACATGGCCCATCTTCGCGCGCTCACCTCTGACGCGCTTCGACGGTAGCGCTTCGGTGAGGCGAGCCTACACCCACGCCGAGCTGAGCCGCATCGCAGAGCCCATTGTGGGAGCGCGCGTCCGCTCGCACTTCCCCTTCCGCCTCTCGGTCGCGTGGCAGCGAAGCGCTTGCGGTACTTGAAGGCGAATCCAGAATTGATGAGCGAGTTCGATGTGATTGTGGTTGGGCTGGGCCTGGCTGGAGCGGCTTCATCGATTGCTCTGGCGCAGAGGGGAGCGCGCGTGCTGGCTTTGGAAGGCGGCAGCTTTCCCAGGCGCAAGGTGTGCGGCGAGTTCCTGTCCTTCGAGAGCCGCGCCACGCTGGAGCGCCTGCAAGTACTTGAAAATGTACTGGCCTCGGGCGCGCGCGATGTGCAATCCACGCGCATCTTCGCGCCCCATCAGGCCCAGAGAAAGAGGCAGATACGTCCCGTGGAAGCGGCTCTGCCTGCGCCTGGGCTGGCCGTGTCGCGCTGGGAGCTGGATCGTATTCTGTTCGAGCGCGCTATTGAAGCGGGCGTGCAAGTCGAGCAGAACGCGCGCGTCGGGCACGTCGAAGCGCCTTCAGCCGGGTGCGAGAGCTGGAAGGTGCGCGTGGGGCAGCGAGAATTTGCTTCCAAGTCCTTGCTGGCCACGGCGGGTCGCAGCGCGGCGTGGTGGGAGAAAGACGCGGGCGAAGGCCAGAGCGCGCGCTTCGTGGGCCTGAAGGCGCACTTCGAGGGCGCGGATGTGGAAGAGGGCGTGACCGAGCTGCACGCTTGGGCCGGAGGTTACTGCGGGCTGGGGCGAGTCGAGGGCGAGGCCACCAACGCCTGCCTGCTCACGAGCTACGATTCGCTGCAGGGACGAGCGCCCGAGCAGTTCTGGGACGAGCTGCTCAGCAAGATGCCCACCCTCGCCAGGCGCATGAGGCGAGCCACACGGCTGAGGCCCTGGATCGCCACGGCCAATGTGCTGTTCCGCTCGCCCACTCCTCTACGGCGCCTGGCTGCTCCGGGCGCGGCCCCAAGTACTTGCGGCGCCTCCCAGGTGATGTGCGCGGGCGACGCCGCAGGCTTCATCCACCCCCTGACGGGCGACGGAATGGCGATGGCCCTACGCGGAGGCGAGCTGGCCGCCGCCACCATCGAGGCCGCGCTGCAAAACAATTGGAGCTCAGAGGAGCTGCATCCTTTGTGGAGCCGCGTCTGGAAGCGCGAGTTTTCAGGCCGCCTGAAGTGGTCCGGCGTGCTGCAAGCTGCTTTGATCGAGCCTCGCCTGTCGCGCCTGGCGCTGCCTCTTTTCCTGAGCGCGCCGGGCGTGGCTCAACTGGCCATCCGCAGAACACGGGGCAACTGAGCTTAGAGCAACTCCCGATTACTGTACATCATAGCCCGAGCGGGGCTCGCGCCCTCAAAGGCGAAGAAGCTGCGAGCCTGCAAGTACTTGAGGTGGCGGGCGTGAAAAATTCGGGAAAGTTTTGGCGGGGCGCGTGATTTCTTTCGGGCAGGCGCGCTATTGAATGCGAAGCAACGCTTTCTTTCTCATCTTTCTCCTCCCCCTCCCCCGAAAACGCCGGATGCAATTGCATCCGGCGTTTTCGTTTGCGGGCTCGGGCCGCGCGCTGGTTTCTCAGGGCAGCGGCAGGTCCTGGAACTCGAAGGGAACATCGACTTCGCGCCACTCCAGGGGCACATCCACGACGAGCTTGGCGGGCGTGCTGTGTTCGAGGTCCTTGTCGTCGTTCTGGCTCACAGTCATCTCGATGTCGATGGTGTGGACGCCGTTGTCTTCGTTCTCGCGCGAGCTGCTGCCGTTGAGCGATAGGGGCTGGCCTTCGGCGTTGAGTAGGCGGACGGAGCGCATGACGTCCTGGTAGGGGCCCAGGCGCGCTTCCTGGCCGCCCATATTCCGCTCGGACTTGGCCTTGAAGACGCGCTTGGGGCCGATGTCCTTGCGCTCCAGGTGCAGGCGCAGGCCCCAGCTGCTCAGCCTGGGCTCGACTCCGTCCAGGCGCAGCGTGAACTCGGACTCCTGGCTCTTGAAGCTCCTGGTGGCTTTGGGGTTGGCCTTGAGGTCAACCTCCCACTTCTCGTGCTTGGTGATGACGCCCAGGCGCAGCGTGCCCTTGAGCGAGCGCAGGCGCGTGGCATCGGGCGCGGGAGCTTCCAGGTTGAAGTTGGAGTAGTCGTTGTTGTCGTCGAGCCAGATCTGCTGGTAGTTTTCGCGCTGGGCCAGCGGGCGCCCCAGGTTGTCGCTGGCGCTGTCGATTTGAGTGATCAGCCCCAAGATCAAAGGTCGCAGCCGAGGGTCAATGAGCATCGAGCACTGCATCGAGAGCGTGTTGCTTTCGCTTGAGGGCGCGGCTTTGGGGTTGACTTTGGGATCGTCCTTGGGATCCAGGCTGCGTGAGCGCGTGTGGCTCACCGAGAGGCTGTTGGCCCCGAAGAGGCACGGCCCGGCCTGGAGCCAGCGGCCCGGCGGGCCAGAGTTCCACGTCACCATGCGCCAGCCGCCGGGGTGCGACCAATCGCGCTGCAGGCTCAGCGTGGGCGCGTTGGGCTTGTCGCTCTTGTTCCAATCGCGGATGGCTTCCCAGAACGGCTGGCCCGTGGCCTCAACCGAGAAGCGCTGCACGTTCTGCTCGGCTCCTCGCAGCTGCTGGTCGGGCACGATCTCGACTCCGGTCTGCTTCTTCACCTCACCCGCGATTTCATCAGCCGTCGCGTTGTCCATCTTGAGCTTGAGGTGCGTCAGCCCGCCATTGGCAGCCAGCCAGTCGTCCAGCTTGAGCGGCAAAAGCGGCAAGTCCTGCGGCGGATGTTGAAGCTGGCCTTGAGGCCCCGAGATGGCAACCGGCACATCGGGCGGCTGAGCACGCGAGGTCAGGGGCGCGGCGAGCAGAAGAAGCGGTGCAAGTACTTGCAGGCGATATAGGCGAATAGATGATTTCATAGAACCACGCTAATCTTACCCCTGACGCCAACTTGCCCATCAATCTGCTCGCAAGAAACCACCATGAACCCCAAGCTCCTCCTCGCCCTCGCCCTGCTCGCCTCCGCCGCCTCACGTGCTCAGGCCCAGCCACAAGTACTTGCAGCGCCCGCTCAAGCCGCTGCGATGCCGCCAAACGTCCGGGGCGACGGCACGACCGATGACACCGCAGCCATTCAAGCCGCGCTGAACCAGGCCGGGAAGCTCGGCGGTGAAGTGGTTTTGCCTTCGGGCAAGTACTTGCTGCGCGGCACCTTGAACATCCCGACCGGCGTTGTGCTTTCGGGCTCGTGGCAGGAGCCGCATCATGGTGCGTGGCAGAACGGCTCCACTCTGCTCGTCACCGGAGGGCGCGGCGATGAGAACGCCATCCCGACGATCACGCTGCAGCAGTCGAGCGCTTTGCGCGGCTTCACGATGCTGTGGCCAGAGCAGAAGTGGCCCAACATCGTGGCTTATCCCTGGGCCATTCACGGCGTGGGGATGCACAACACCGTCGAGAACGTGACCTTTTGCAACGCCTATCAAGGCATCAAGATCGGAGGCACGGCTTCTTCGGAGCTGCACCTCATCCGCAACGTGTTCGGCTGCGTCTTGCGGCGCGGAGTGTTCATCGACACCACTTCAGACATCGGGCGGCTCGAAAACGTGCACTTCAATCCGCACTACTGGCCGCGCTCGGGCCATCCCTCGTCCAACGGAGCCAAAGATATGGACGTGGCGGGTTACATGGCCCAGAACCTGGAAGCTTTTATCTTTGGGCGCTCGGACTGGCAATATGTGACCGATTGCTTTGTCTTCGCGGCCAAGGTCGGCTACCACTTCATCGAGACTCCTGCCGGAGCTTGCAACGCTCAGCTGCTCAACATCGGCGGCGACTACTGCCAGACAGGGCTCCTGATCGACAAGATCCAGCCCATCGGCATCCAGGTCACGAATGGCGCCTTTACTTCGTTTGGAGGCGGCCCCAACGTCGGCATCGCGACGGCTCCGGGCGCGGTTGGCGCGGCTCAGTTCGTCAACTGCAACTTCTGGGCGACTCCAGGCGGCGCGGCACGGCTCGAAGGCGCGCTCAACGTGGCCTTTAGCGACTGCCACTTCCTCGATGTGCCCGGCTACGAGTCGAACCACGCCGCCATCAACGCTTCCAATGGGCGCTTGAACCTCCGAGGCTGCACCTTTGGCAAGGCGGGGCGCGCGGTTGACCTCAAGCGCGGCGTCTTAGCGGCCATCATCGCGGAGAACTTGCAGCCAGGCGGATTGAACGTGTCGAATGGCATCGGGAGGCGCGCGCAGGTGGCGCTCAACGAAGAAATTATCGGCCCGAGCGGAGCCAACTACCGCATCAAGATGGGCGCCAATGACGAGAGCTGGGTGCGAGGCGGCTTCTACGGAGCCGAAGCCACCAAGGAGGCTCCCGCCGGCACGCTCTTCACGGGAGCGCGCTGGAGTAGCGGCGCGGGCCGCATCGAGCTTCCTGTTATGAGTGGGCGGGCTTACACAGCGCGCGTGTTCCTCAGCCTGCGCGCTCATCAACCGGCTCAGATAGTCTCCGTTGAAGGAGGGCCTTCGATTTCAGTGAGCAAGGAAGGCTCGCAAGTTGTGGAGCTGAAGATTCCCGCCGTCCTAACACAAGGCAAGTTGAGCGTGGCTTTGATGATCGCGGGCGCGACCTGGAAGCCTTCAGTTCTGCAAGCTCCCGACAAGGACGCGCGCGACCTGGGCGCTTACGTGCTGGGCGTCGAGATGATTTCGCAGCCCGGAGCGCCCGTTGAGGACTTGAACTGAGCGGGCAAGTACTTGTGCGACACTGAGGCGGAAGAAAGGACGAGGATGAACGCGCGGCGCAAGATTGAATACATCACACCGGAGGAATACGCCGAGCTGGAACAGTTTTCCCAGATCAAGCACGAGTATTTCGACGGCCAGATCTACGCCATGGCCGGAGCCAGCACGCTCCACAGTCGGCTTGCGGGCAACACATACGCGAGCCTGCACCGTCAACTCCGAGGCAGAGGCTGCATCCCGCTTGGCAGCGATCAGAGGATCAAGATCGAGGCGACGGGCAAGCAGACTTATCCCGATGTCCTGGTCGCCTGCCCTCCGCTGCGCTACGAAGGCAACAAGACGCTGGTTCTGCTCGATGCCACCGTGATCGTCGAAGTGCTGTCGCCCTCAACCACCGACTACGAGCGGAGCGCCAAGCACCTGGACTTCCAGTTGCTGCCCTCGCTGCGCCACTACGTCCTCGTTTCGCAAGACAGCATCACCGTCGACCACCGTTGGCGCGCCGATGATGGCGACTGGAAAACCGAGGTCTTCGTGCGCCCCGGAGACGCCGTGCGTCTGAGCGCTATTGATTGCACGCTAGCCCTGGCCGACATCTACGAGGGCCTGGACATCGATCCCAACGTGTCGCTTATGCCCCCAAGCGATAATCTCGCCTAATCGACCACGCAGCGCACCATCGCTCCAACTAAGCACTTGCACCCGGTTACGGTACAGGTGTCGATGACGTAAACATCGGCGCTCTGGCCGAACTCGACGCGCTCCAAGCCGCGCGCGAGCAGCATCCGCGAGAGGTGGTGCGAATCGGCCTGATTCACCTTGCAGCCCAGCGTGTAGATCGCGAAGGTCGGGCAGCGATTGTGGATGTTGGGGCTGGGCTGGCGCGCCTTGAGGAGCCAGGCGGGCGCGTCTTGCAGGGTGAGAAGAGGCATGAGGCGAAGATAAGCCGTGAACGATAGGCGCGAGCGTGGCACAATAGAAAAGCAGCGCCCTCAGACGCAGAGTATGCTTGGCCCAGGCGCAAGGAGTGTGGAAGCCTCAGATGTTGTTTATCGGAATCGTGCTGGTGTTCTTGCTGTACACGGCTTTGTATCTGGTGTGGGACAGAGCCAACATCTCGACGCAGGGCGCTGAGGGCGTGATGCACTCGCTCGTGAACGCTTTCGTGCGCCCGGAAAACGAGGTCTTCTTCATCCTGCGCTCGCTGCTCGTGCTGACCTTTCTCTACGTCATCGCCGACCACTTCCTGGTCGGAGCCAAGCGCGCCTTCAAGCGCAAGAAGGAAGAGCCCTCCACCATCCAGCCCACCTTCAAGGAATCTGAGGACCACATCTATCGAGATTCCTGAAGCGCTGAGGCTTCAAGACCAAAGCGATATGATTCTGCTCGCGCCCGATTCCTTCAAAGGCTCGCTCAGCGCTCTGGACGCCGCGCTTTGGATGGAGCGCGGCGTGCGTTCTGTGCGAGATTTGGCCTCAAGTACTTGCGTGCCCGTGCCTTTAGCCGATGGAGGCGAAGGCACTCTGGATGCCGTCGAGCGTGCTCTGGGCGGGGTTCGCCACGCTCTGCGCGCGTGCGGCCCGCTGCAAGAAGACGTCGCAGCCGCCTGGCTTCAGCTGGATGAGCGAACCGCGCTCATCGAAATGGCGCAGTCGTGCGGCCTGACCTTAGTTCCCGCTCATAAGCGCGATGCTCGCCTCGCCTCAAGCCGGGGTTTAGGCCAGCTCATGCGCGCGGCCCTGGATGGCGGTTGCACTCGGCTCATCATCGGCTTGGGAGGTTCGGCCACAACCGACGGCGCTTCGGGCGCTCTCAGTACCCTCGGCGCGAAGTTTCTGGATGAGCGCGGCCAATTACTTCAGCCAGGAGGCGCGGCCTTGCAGCGCTTGAGTTCGATTGACCTCAGCGCCTTCGACGCTCGGCTGCGCCAGGGCCGGGCTCAGGTCGAAGTGCTGTGCGATGTGTCGAACCCGCTGTGCGGAAGCCAGGGCGCGGCGCACATCTTCGGCCCACAAAAAGGCGCTTCGCCCCAAGATGTGCCAGTCCTTGACGCGGCCCTCTCTCGCTTCGCCGATGTCGCGTCTCAAGTACTTGGAAGCGACGCACGCAACTTTTCTGGAGCCGGAGCAGCCGGAGGCGCGGGCTTTGGCCTGATGAGCTTCTGCCACGCCACACTCACGCCAGGCATCGAGCGCATCTTAGATTTAGCGCGCTTCGACGACAAGCTCAGCTCAGCTCAGCTCGTCTTGACGGGAGAAGGCGCGTTGGATGAGCAGACTCTGCGCGGCAAGACAGTCGCTGGAGTCTGCCGCCGCGCCCGGAAGTTCGGCGTCCCCGTGATTGCCTTTGGCGGCTCGGTAAGGCTCAGCGGCGCGCAGTTGGATGAGCTTGGCTTAGCCTCGGCGTTCTCAATCGCCGATGGGCCGCGCAGCTTGAGTGAGTGCGTTGAGCAGGCGGGGCCTCTGCTGCAAGCGGCTGTTGAGCGGGCGCTGAGGTTGATGAGGCTGTGAAGAGGTGGCTGCAAGTACTTGCGCACCTTCCAGAACGGGCTCCAGTTCCAAGTTCACCCACTCCAGAGCAAGGGTGAGAAACGAAGCGAGCGTCGCTGGGGCCAGCGCTCTGTGGGGGCGCGTCAACTGGCCCACGAACCAGAAGTTACGTACTACGGGCGAACATTTGCGTCACCCACATTTCGCCCTCAGCGTGGACGATGCCGATCCCAATGCTTACAGGCTTGGGGCTCAAGATGTTGGCGCGGTGGCCCGGTGAGTTCATCAAGCCGCGATGCGAGCGCTCGACATCTTCGCGCTTGGGCTTGAGAGGCTGGTTGATCCAGCCTCTCACCATCTTCTCCAGCGGGTCATCGCGACCTATCCAGGCGCTCAAAGTCGCGTAGGCGATGTTCTCCGCGAGGTAGCGCGGGCTGCTTCCAAACGCCTGGCTGTAGCGATCCATGATGGTGCGCAGATGAGGCGTGGGCGACTCGTGCTCGAAGTACTTGAGAGCGCGCATCTCATCCGAATGAGCGCGCGCAACGGAGGCCAGTAGCCCGTGGTTGCGCAGCACGGGCACGTTCATAAGCTGCCGCTCGTAGTTGACGAGCGACACCATGTACAGCTCAAGCTGCAAAATTGCCACATCTGTCTGCGCCAGGCGCGCGCTGTTAGAAGACGTAAGCATAAGGAAACGCCCACAAGCACTGGCAAGTACTTGCGGGCGTTCTTCAGCGGGCTGGCCTTAGAAGATGACTTCCTTGCCGCTCTCGCCTGAGGCGTAGATGGCATCGACGATGCGCGTGATCTCAACAGCCTGCTCGCCGGGTGTATACACGGGCTCGTCATTGAGGATCGAGTTGACGAAGGACTTGATCTCCTCGTGGTGCGCGTGCACGTTGCGCGGCAGGTGCATGGGCGTGATGTCGAGCAGCGTGCGGTGCTCTTCCTTGAACATCTTGAGCGGATTATATGAGCAGCCGCCCTGCGAGCCGAAGATTTGGAAGGCCATCTTCTCGGACTCTTCCATGTTGGCCACGAAGCTCGACTCCAGCTGCAAGATCGCGCCGTTGTCGAAGCGCACCTGAGCCACGGCGAAGTCCTCGACGGTGAACTTGGTGTGGTCCCACTGGCCCATCAAGCCCAGCACATCGGGGCGCTTGCCGAACATCTGCCAGGTCTTGCCCGAGACCGAGATTGGCTTGGGGAAGCCCAGCACGTGCATCGTGGCGTCCAGCATATGCACGCCGATGTCGATCAGCGGCCCGCCACCGTTGAGCTCCTTCGAGATGAACATTCCCCAGCCCGGAATGCCGCGCCGTCGCAGGGCCTGGGTGCGAGCGTAATACATCTCTCCGAACTCTCCGGCCTCGGCGAAGCGCTTGAGCGCCTGCACCTCGGGCGTGAAGCGGAAGTGGAAGCCGCACATCAGCTTGCGCCCCGCCTTCTTCGAGGCCACGACCATGGCGTCGCCTTGCCGAGCGTTCATGGCCAGGGGCTTCTCGCACAGCACGTGCTTGCCCGCTTCCAGAGCCGCGATGGTCGCCTCGGCGTGCAGGAAGTTGGGTGTCGTGACGCTCACGGCGTGGATGTCGTCGCGCTTGAGCATCTCGTGGAAGTCTTCGTAGGCGTCCTCGATGCCGAACTCCCGCGCCGCGCCCTCGCGAGAAACCTGCACGGGATCGGAGACCGCAAGTACTTGAGCGTTGCCCAGCTTCTGGTAGCCCGGAATATGCACGCCGCGCGCGATGCCTCCGGCTCCGATGATGCCGATGCCCAGCACCTTGGGCGCCTCCTGCTTGGCCGGAGCCGCATTGGTTGTGCTCCTGGCCTGAGCGGGCGAGGCAGCGGGCTCATTGGCAGAACCGGACTTGGCGGCGGCTAAGTTGGCCTGGCGCGTGGCACGAGCTTTGGCCATGCGATCGACCATGGCCTGTCGCTTGGGATCTTCCACGGGCGCGGCGGCCTGGCTCACGGCGGCCTTCTTGGGCTTGTCGTCTTTTTTCTTGGGCATAAAATCTCTCAAACAAAGGGGAACGGTGGAAATGGCGCGGCTTTTTGCACTCTCAGCGGCAGCCAGTCCTCAAGAGGTCAGGGAAACTTCCGGCAGTATGGGCAGAGCTCCAACAAAAGTCAACGCGAAATCAGTCAACAGTAGGCAGTCGCCTGCCTACTGTTGACTCAAAATCTCGCCCGCCTTCTCGAAGTCGCGCTTCATCTGGGCCACCAACTCGTCCAGAGAATCGAACTTCTTCTCGTCGCGCAGCCGCTCCAAGACTTGCAGGCGCGCCGATTGCGGCGGCTCTTCGATGCGCTCGTTCAGCACGTGAAACTCGATTTGCTCGCGCAAGCCGCCGACTGTTGGGCGCATCCCGATGTTGAGCGCGGCTGGATGCGGCGCTAAGCCATCGTCGAAGAAGGCGCGGCAAGCGTAGACGCCGTGCGCGGGCAAGACTTTGCGCGCGTGCGGCTCGATGTTGATCGTGGGAACGCCGATGGTGCGGCCCAACTGCTGGCCCGAAACCACGCGCCCTTCGAGCTCGAAGGGGCGGCCCAACAAATCGCGCGCGGTTTTGAGATGGCCTTCCTCAATGCAGCCGCGCGTGCGAGTCGAAGAGATCGCTTCTGCGGCGAACTCCAGCTTATCGTGCAGCACCTCGACCTCGAAGCCGCACTCGCGGCCCAGCTCAATTAAAGCCTCGGCGTCGCCCGAGCGGTTGCGTCCCAGGGCGAAGTCCGGCCCGATCAGCAAGTACTTGAGGCGCAGGCGCTTGACCAGAACCTCGCGCACGAAGTCGCCGGCTTCTTGCTCGGCGATCGAGGCATCGAAGGGCACAACGAGCAGCTCGTCCAGGCCCAGAGGCGCGAAAGCGCGGATTTTTTCGTGGGGCAGCGTGAGCAGGCGCGCGCACTCCTCCGGCTTGAAGTAGAAGAAGGGCACGTCCTCGAAGGTCAGAGCAGCCGAGCCGAGCCCGCGTTGCTGAGCCGAGCGCCGCAGCGACTCGATGAGGAACTGGTGCCCGCGATGCACGCCATCGAAAGCGCCGATTGTCAGGGCGCAGCCGCCTTCCACCTGCCCGGCCTCGGGCCATTGCCGCCACACTCGCATAATCTCAAGTACTTGTATCACGCCAGCGAGCCCGTGCTCAGGAACACCTTCTCGGCCCGGAACAGGCCGCCGCTCTGGGCGCTGGCTCCAGCTTCATCGGGCACGGCCAGAGCCGCGACCTCGCCGCTTCGGTCGCGCACTAAAACACGTTGGTGCGCCTGGCTGCCAACCTCGCCCGCGTCTAAATTGATTTTCTGGCCGCGCGCCAGCTTTTGCGCCAGAACCTCGCTCTCGACCTCGCGCACCACGCACCAGCGCAGAGCCTCACTTAAGGGAACCAGCCGCGCGCCTTCGATTTCGGCGGGCGGCACCGCCTCTTGAATGCTGAAGCGGCCCGAAGCGGTGCGCACCAGAAAGCTCATCGAGGCGTGCGTTTCCAAAGCGCGTCCAATATCGCGCACCAGCGAGCGGATGTAAGTGCCGGGCGAGCACTCGATCGAAAGCATCGCCTTGATGCTGTTCCCCTCGCGCTCCAAGTACTTGTATTCGAGCGCGAAGATGGTGGTTGGGCGCGCCGCAATCTCGACGATTTGCCCCGCGCGCGCCAACTCGTGCAGCGACTTGCCCTCGCGTTTGAGAGCCGAGAACATCGGAGGCACCTGCAAAATCTCGCCCCTGAACTGTTGCAGAACCGAGCTCAAGGCGGCTTCATCAATGTGCGAGGCCTCCGCGCGAGCGACGATTTGGCCGAGCATATCGAGCGTATCGGTTTCGAAGCCGAAGGTGGCTTCGGCGATGTAGCTCTTGCGCGTGGCTTGCAAGTACTCGACGAGCCGGGTCGCGTGCCCAACGCACAGTGGCAAGACGCCGCAGGCCGCAGGATCGAGCGTGCCGGTGTGCCCGATGCGCTTGGTCTTGAGCGCGCGCCGCGCTTGGGCCACGATGTCGTGCGAAGTGGGGCCGGGCGGCTTGAGAACGTTGAGAACTCCGTGCATGAGAATCAGGAAGCGGCGGGCAGTCGTTGGTTTTTAGTGATTGAGCCCGCAGTCGCGGAAGGCAGGAGCGCATCCTGGCGACTCGCTCCTGCCTGCTACGCCTCGGGTTCCGGGTGCTCCTGCTCGACCCAAATTTTGGCGGCTTCGACCACGCGCTTGACGCTGCTTTCAAAGGGCGCGTTGCGAATGCGGAAGCCCGCCGCCGCGGCGTGCCCGCCGCCTCCGAACAGGGCACAGAACAAGTCGGCGCGCAGCGAGGCTTCGGCGCGGGCACTGGCATGGACGACCGTCCCTGTTTCGTCCACGCGCTCACGCATCAGGATCGCCATGCGTGCGCCTCGCACGTTGCGCAAGATGTTCACCACGTTGTCCGTGCCCTCATCTCCCACGCGTGTGCGCGCGAAGTCGTCCAAAGTCAGAGCGGCCCAGGTGAGCTTGCCCGCGCTCTCGACTTCCATCTTGTCAATCGCCGTGGCCAGCAGCCGCGTGGACTCAACTGAGCGCTCATCGAAGAGCTTGAAGGCGATCAAAGCCAGGTCCGCTCCGGCCTCCACCAGCTGCGAGGCCGCCAGCAGAGCGCGCGCCGAAGTGTTTGGGAAGCGAAAGTTGCCCGTGTCGGTGGACAGGCCACAGAGCAAGCACTGCGCGATCTGAGGCGTGAAATCGACCCTTAAGTACTTGAGCAGCTCCCAAATCATCAGCGAGGTGGCGGATTGGTTGGGATCGAGCCAGTTGACTTCGAAGATGGGCTTGGAGGTGCGGTGGTGATCAATGAGGACGCGGAACTTGGCTTTTTGAATCGGGGCGTAGGGCGAGGCCACGCGGTCGCGCGTGCCGTCGCAGTCCAGAATAATGGCGCACTCGGGCAGGTTGGACGGAGCATACAGCACCTCCTGCACGCCGGGCAGGAAGCGGCAGGAGGAGGGCACGCCATCCGAGGAGACGACCCAGGCCTTCTTGCCCATGGCTTGCAGCGCGTAGCTCAAGGCCAGGCACGAGCCGATGGCGTCGCCGTCGGGCCCGACGTGCGCCGCGATCAAGAAGCTCTGGTGCGCGGCAATGGCCTCGGCAATGGCCTCGAAGGGCGGGGGAGAATCGCGTGTCACGCTTCAATTATGGATGAAACAAGCACAAAAAAGCGAGAGCGGGGCCGCAGCCTTTTGCAATCAGAGTCCGTGCGCCCACTCCTGAGCGCAAGCAGTCGCACGCCCCGCCCTTTCCGGCTGCAAGTACTTGCTACCTGCGCCGCTTCTTGGGTTTGCCCATCGCCATGGGCTTGGCTGGAGGCGCAACAGGAGCGGGCGGAGGAGCGCCTTCGGGGTGCAACTCGGGCAGCGAGGCGAAGATGGCATCCAGCCGCAGCGCGTTGTCGGTGGACATATCGTAGCGGAAGGCCAGTTCGGGCACGGTGCGCAGCGGAACTTCCTGGCCCACGCGCGAGCGCAGGAACGGCATCGCCGACTCGAAGCCGCCCTGAGCCGCCTCACGCGCCTCCTCATCGCCCAGCACGGTGTAGAAGATCTTGGCGTGTCCCAGGTCGCGCGTCACCTCGACCGCTGTGATGGTCACGGGTTCGAGACGAGGGTCCGAAACCTCCTGGCGAATCAGGCGCGCGACGGCCATGCGTATGGCTTCTCCAGCTCGGTCGGCGCGGAATGTGGTTGACATAATTCTTCCTCCTGCAACCCAGTGTGCGATTCGCGTGCGCAGGTTGCGTTTAAGTACTTGCTTGCAGTCTATTACGATGCCCGCGACACTCTGGGGCCGCGAGAAAAACACGATATGCCTTCGGGAAAAGTCCACGCGGCCTGCAGCGCCGTCCTCACTCCGGTCGCTTTTGGAACTGCCTATGCCCTGAGCGGCGATCACCTTCCCGCAGCCATAGCCGCCGCGAGCGGCTGCGTGCTGGGCATCCTGCTCACGCCCGACTTGGATCAGGAGAACCTGGGGATGTCGGAGCGCTGGCTCATCAAGCGCACCCTGGGCCTGGGCTACGTGTTCGTGATGCTGTGGTATCCCTACTCTCGACTCTTGCCGCACCGCTCGCCCTGGTCGCATTTGCCAATCGTCGGCACGCTGGGGCGGCTGGCCTACATGGGAATTTTCCTCGCAATCGCACTCGCCCTGGGCTGGAAGCCGCCCTTCATCGAGCCCGAGCTATGGATGAGCTTGCTCGGTGGCTTGGCGCTGAGCGATGCGGGGCACTGGGCGCTGGACACGAAGTTTGGATTTAAGAGGCTGAGGCCTCAGCCTCGGCGGTGAGGAAGCGGAGCGCTTCGGCGCAGCTGGATTCACAAAATCTGCAGCGACACATCGGTCACGTCGCACCGATACTCCGCCTCGACCAGATCGCGCACATGATTCATCAGCGTGTGCAGCGGCACCTCGCGGTTCGAGATGGCCGCGATGCCAAGCGTCGCCTCGTGCCAGCGATCGTGGTCATCCAGCTGAGCCGCCGAGACATCGAAGCGCGCCCGGATCTTGTCCAGCAGCGACGACACGACCGACCGCTTGTCCTTGAGAGAATCGGCTGCGTGAATCCACAGCTCCAGAGTTAAAATGGCGACGAACATGGGGTGATGCGGCTACAAGTACTTGCCGCTTACTCGCGGGCTCCACAGGCTGTGTGCAATCGGATTCAGCGCCTTGCTATCCTGCTGTTGGTGCGTTTCGCGCCAGCATTTATGGCCACCACACCAGCATATATTTCTGTGCTTCGTCCGTCGCCGTGTCCCATCCGCCTTCTTGGTCAAACGAAGCCTTCCACTCAAAAAGCTGTTTCCTGAGTCCTGCCTCTTCTGGCAACTCGACAACTAACGAATCTGTATCTTGATGTTCCTCTTGCTCCTCGACTCCTGCGATGTGAATCGCTGTAACCCGTTTAGCCCCAAGCTGATAGAGATGCTGAACAAAGTTTAGAGCCTCATCATCCGATAAAGCAGAGTCGCTTCCATCACTGCCGCTGAGAGTCCGCATGACTTCGCTGGAACCTTGCAGCCAGGAAAGTGCTTCAGCTGAATCAGGCTTTTGTATTTCTGCTTCCCAACTGGTATCTGCCGCTTCGTAATCCGTTGGCATTCTTATTCACCTCTTTTTGCAGGACAGACAATCGAACTGCGCACGGCAACCCAACAACCGCAACCACCTTCACCACGCTTCCCCAAGTAAGACCAAAAGCCCCAAGTTCTTGCCGCAACTGAGTCACAGGCGAGAGAGGAGCTTGTCGTAATCCGAGTGCGAGCCGATCCAGAACCAGACGATCTCGTCGCCATTCTTGATGCCGACCGCACGGTAATCGCGGCTGATGCGAGCCGAATAAATTGGCTTGACTTCATGCACTTGCTTGAATTGCAGGCCGGGATGAAACGGATCTTGTTGAAAGCGGCCATACGAGATCTTCGCCTGCCGGAGGACTTGCTCCGGCAGCGCATCGTGCAGCTTCCAGAAGTCCTTCGTTGTGTGCGAGATCACAGCGTGCCCACGTCCAGCGGGCGCGTGCCGCCTCGCCTGTGCTCAGCCAGCGCCTCATCGGCCATCTGAGCCAGCAGATCTTGCGAGCTGGCGAAGGCTTCGTCCCATTTCTTCTCGGATTCCATCTCTTCCATCAGCAGCGTGGCAAGCGCCTCCTGATCGCGCTCGGGCAGCTTGGCGGCTTGGGCAAAGGCGCGTTCTAAAAGCTGAGTTGTCATAGCATTTTCCTCTGGCTGAAAGTCTATCGCCTGCTCTTTTCGTTGCTCGCCTCCTGCAAGTACTTGCGGCTACTCGCGGGCGCCAGCGGCCTTGAGCAACTTGATAATTTGCTGCCTCGTTATCTGTGGCGCAGAGTTGATATACGGACGATGATACCAGACAAGATTACTCCGCGCTGCCGCTAAAGCTGTGTAGGTTCGACCACGTTCTTTCATCTGCAAATTAGGATTCGCGTTCCGGCTCAGAAGAAGGCGAATGTTGTTGCTGTCGCACACCATGACTGCAACCATGAGCGGCGTTGCGCCGCTTGAATCTTGAGCATCTACTCGCGCGCCGTGGTCAAGCAGCAATTGGGCGGCGTCGGAAGTGATTGAGGCAGCATGATGCAAAGGCGTAAGTCCGTTACCATCACGCGCGTTCACGTCTGCGCCCTCAGCGATGAGATCAGCCACCGGCGTGTTCTGCGGCAGCCTCTCCCTGGATAGGCCAGCAAGCAGCTGCTTCGTGGCGGATTCGGCTCTATCGTGCTGAACGCGACGCTGAACCGCAGGAACAACGATCAGCACAAACAGAGGAACACAGAACAGCCCCGCCAACTTCACTGCATTCGCTTTTTTGTTCATCATCTCACCTCAAGCATAAACCAAAAGCCCCAAGTACTTGCGTGCAAGTACTTGGGGCTTTCGCTTGGGCCAGAACTACCGGCGCGAGGCCGACAGCTCGGGCGCTCCGACGCGCGCGGGCTCCTTGCCCGAAGCGTCGTCGATGCCGCGCTTGATGCGCCCGGCGTGTTCCTCTCGCGGCACGCAAGTACTTGCGGCTACTCGCGGGCGCCAGAAGCGCCAGAAGCGTAGGCGGTCACGTTCAGCGCCTTGCTCTGTCGCGGTCAACAAGCCTCAACTACTCTTTGTGCCACTCGATGTGGCTTACTCTTGGGTCGCTTTGCAAAATCTCATCTATCGCTTGTCGCAGCCTTTCCAACTCTTGCACGTCATGATCGTGCTTCGATATCAGCTTAAAGAACTGCTCAGACCATAAAACTATCTCCCACAGTTTCTCTTCGAGGAGCCAACCCACCGAGAAAAGAAGAGCTTTTCCACCTACCTGAACATCAGTAAAGGTAATGCTCCCTTTGAATGTCCATTTAGATTCGCCAACTTCTAAACCTCTGCCACGCAATTCATCTGCCACGAAATGAGCCACAGGCAGTTGTAGTTTGGACAAGCGTGGCCATCCGGCTTGAGAGAAATTATCTATTTGCATCGTCTCTTCATCCACCCAGTGAGGTGCTTTGAATGTGGCAACAGACAGTTCCATGGCCTTGATTTTGACTCACTGTGCCCGAAACGCGCCACGCGCCGCGACAGAACAACCGCCATCACCTTCGCCATGCTCAAGCATAAACCAAAAGCCCCAAGTACTTGCGTGCAAGTACTTGGGGCTTTCGCTTGGGCCAGAACTACCGGCGCGAGGCCGACAGCTCGGGCGCTCCGACGCGCGCGGGCTCTTTACCCGGAGCGTCGTCGATGCCGCGCTTGATGCGCTCCAGGATGATCGACTGCAGCACGTCGCCCTCGCGGAAGTCGTTGAAGTTCGAGCACGAGATGCCGCACTCCTGGCCCGAGATCATCTCCTTCACGTCCGCCTTGAGGTGCTTCAAGGTGTCAATCCGGCCCTCGAAGATCCTCTGACCGCTGCGCCACACCCGCAGCATCGAGCCCGCCACGACCTTGCCTTCGCGCACCGAGCAGCCCGCGATGGTTCCCGCTCTGGCCGAAGAGAACAGAGCGCGCACCTCGGCCTCGCCCGCCAACTTCTCCTCGTAGATCGGGGTCAGCATCCCATCCATCGCCGCCTTGACGTCATTAATGGCGTCGTAGATGACGTTGTAGGTGCGGATCTCAACCTTGTCGCGGTCAGCCAAGGTAAAGGCCGAGGGCTCCGTGCCCGCCGCGAACGCGATGATGATCGCCTGCGATGCTTCGGCCAGGTTCACATCGTTCTCTGAGACGTTGCCAACGCCGCGCGACAGGATTCGCACCCGAACTTCGGGATGCTCCAGCTTTTGCAGCGACTGCGCCATGGCCTCGACCGAGCCCATGCCATCGGCCTTGATGATGACGTTGAGCTCTTTGGCCGCGCCCTTCTGGATCTTGGCGAACAAGTCCTTGAGCGAAACCTGAGACTGCACCGCCAGAGCATCCTTCGACTCCGCCGTGAACGCCTCCGCCGCCTCGCGAGCCGCACGAGCGCCATCGACCACGACCAGCTGATCCGAAGCCTGCGGAGCCGAGTTCAAGCCCAGCAACGAAACCGGCTTCTTGGGCCCAGCCTTAGCGATCGGGGTGCCCTTGAAGTCGAACATCGCGCGCACGCGGCCATAAGACTCGCCCACAACCACGTTGTCTCCGACCTTCAGCGTGCCCTTGTGCACCAGAACCGTGGCCACAGCACCGCGCTTGCCGTCCTGCCGCGCCTCGATGATGGTGCCCTGAGCGAAGCCCTCGGGGTTGGCCTTGAGCTCCTGGATCTCGGCCACGAGCAGGATCATGTCGAGCAATTCCTGCACGCCCTGGCCCGTCTTGGCCGACACGGGAATCACAACGGTGTCGCCGCCGTAGTCCTCGGGAATCAAGCCCAGCTCAGCCAGCTCGCCCTTGACTCGGTTGGGGTCGGCCTCGGCGCGATCCATCTTGTTCATGGCCACGATGATCGGCACCTTGGCCGCGCGAGCGTGATCCACGGCCTCGCGCGTCTGCGGCATCACGCCGTCGTCAGCCGCCACCACCAGAATCGCGATGTCCGTGACGTGAGCGCCGCGCGCCCTCATGCGCGTAAACGCTTCGTGGCCGGGCGTGTCCAGAAACACGATCGTCTCGCCGTTGTGATCGACCTCGTAAGCGCCGATGCGCTGCGTGATGCCACCGGCTTCCCCGGCCTGCACATTGGCCGAGCGGATGATGTCAAGCAGCGAAGTCTTGCCGTGATCGACGTGGCCCATGATCGTGACCACAGGCGGCACCGGGACCAGAGCCTCGGTGTCCACTTCTTCGAGATGACGCTCAACGCGGCTGGTCTCGACTTCAATCGAGTAGCCGAAGTCGCGGGCCAGCTGCGAGGCCAGGTCCACGGTAAGTACTTGGTTGGACGAGCGGATGATGTTCATCGCGAACATCTTCTTGATGATCTCGCTGGGCGAGCGTCCCATCTTGTCGGCCAGGCCGCCGACCGTGATGTTCTCGGGGATCATCAGCGTCGAGCCGGCTACGGGCTGTCCAGACTCGTCGATCTGGTCGCGTAGCTCGCGCTCGTCGTAGCGAGGGCGCCGCTCGCCGCGCGCGTTGCCCATGCGCAGGTTGCGCTGATCCGAGCGCGAGCCGCGGAAGTTGCCCATCCTCTTGTTGGCGTTGAAGGCCGGGCGGTTGCCGCCGAAGCCCGCATTGGCCGGGCCGGGCCGCGAGCCCGGCGTGATGGGAGCCGCGCCCGGGATTCCGGGCACGCCGGGAGCGCCAGCCGGAGGAGTTCCAGGAGCCGGATTCTGAGCGCCTGGCATCGTGGACGGGCCTTCGTTGATGGGAGCGCCGGGCCGGGCCGTGTTGTTGAACGGGTTGGTCGAAGTGCCTGGATCAACAGGCGCGCGGTTGCTGCCGCCGGAGTTCTGGCTGTTGTATGAAGGCCGCGAGCCGCCCTGGTTCGAGCTGTTGCCGCCACCCTGATTCGAGTTGTTGTTGTTGCGGTTGCCCTGATAGCCGCCGCCGCCGGGGCGGGGCGCATCGGAGCGAGCGCCTGGGCCGGAGCGAGCCGGGTTCTGCACAGTGCCTTCGATGGGGCGCGCTTCGCGGAAATCCTGCACGCGATCCGAGGCCACGTCATCACCTGAAGCCGAGGGAGCCGGGCCGGGAGGACGGGCCGCGCCCGCGTTGGGGCGAGGAGCGTTGGGACGCGCTCCGCCGCTGCCGTTTCCATTGGGGCGCGACTGACCGCGAAAATCTTGGAACTTAGTCGGAGTGGCAGGGGCTGCGGGCGCGACAGGCTCGGGCGCCGGAGCGGGCGTGGGGTTGTTCTTGTGGGAGATCATCTCGCGCAAGGAGCGCGCGGTGGTGTCCTCAATGGAGGACGAGGGAGTCTTGCCCTGGATGCCCAGCCCTTCGAGCATCGTGACCAGTTCCTTGGGCGGCGTGCCCAGTTCCTTGGCGATATCGTAAATTCGTACTTTGGCCATTCAAACCTCTCTTTGATTCAATTTGTTACATTGGTTAAAGCTTCCTTAACGCAATGCGGCAGTCATTGAGCTTTCGCTCGATGCCGGCGCATCACAGAGTGCGATGTCTTAACCGTCGCGCACGCTGCTACTCAACGCACGCTCGCAGCAACTGCTGCTTGAGTTCTTCGTCCGGCGCCACGCCCTTGAGCGCGCGCTGGAGGCTCTTCCTCTTCCACGCCATCTCAATACAAGTACTTGTGGCGCAAATCCACGCTCCACGTCCTTTGGCGCGCCCATCCCAATCCACAAGTACTTGCGGAGTTTCCACTTGGCGCTGAGCACAAACGCGCAGCACTTGCAGCGGTACTTCAACTGCTTGAGCGCCAAAGGTCGCAGAGCCGCGCGCCTTGGGCTTGTGAACCGCGAAGGCGCGGGCACAAGCCACACACGAGCGAATCGGCCCGCCGGTCGCGGGCCGATTCTGTTTGTGTATTGAGTTGGAGCCCGGCTTGGGACTTCGCTTGGGGCGAGAAGTTGGTGGGTTCACAGCGTGAGCTTCAGTTTACGGCGTTGGAGCGGCGGGTGCAGAGCGGGCGAGAGTCTGTGCCCTCGA